>Ga0193702_1000242_pt1 | contig 21996 bp, 21 predicted proteins | sample U3a1metaG_FD_143060 | JGI IMG/M metagenome (GOLD analysis project Ga0193702, IMG submission 143060) | Soil microbial communities from a riparian zone of the East river system, Colorado, United States - U3a1 | ecosystem: Environmental > Terrestrial > Soil > Riparian zone | place: USA: East River... | reverse complement strand
GGCGGACGATGAATACATGATGACCACCATCCGTAGCCATGATCAATTTAATACTACTATTTATGGCCTTGACGATAGGTACCGCGGCGTACATAATGAACGCCGGGTTATTTTTATGAATGAAGCCGATATATTAAAAGCTGGCTTTAAGGCAGGGGAAAAAGTAGACCTGTTTAATTACCACGGAGGAAAAGAGCGGGTAGCAAGGCTATTTGTTGTGGTGCCCTACAATATCACGGAACGAAATACAGCCGCCTATTTTCCTGAAACCAATGTTTTGGTGCCGATTGACAGTGTTGCCGAAAAAAGCAATACACCCACATCAAAGCTTATCTTTATCAAAATAAAAAAACACGTATTACACAATCAAAATTAACATCGCCTTTAGCGGCGAACAATTTAATCACATCAACTTATGAAAAATCTTTTTTTAGTATTTGCATTAATTTTTATAGTTGATGGAATTTATTCTTGTGCCTACGCTCAGCCTTCGGGCAACTTAAAAATTATTATTGTGCGCCACGGTGAAAAAGACGAAACCGGTGATAATTTAAACTGCCAGGGCTTAAACCGGGCGTTGCAGCTTCCAAAAGTGCTGGTTGGTAAATTTGGCATGCCTTCATCAATTTTTGTGCCTGCAATGGATCCAAAAAAGTCAACCGCACATGCGCGGATGTTTCAAACGGCAAGTCCTTTATCTATAAAGTATAAGGTAAACATCAATACAAAATACGGCGTACAGGACTTTGCGCCGTTAGCCCAGGGGCTTGAAGCGCAAACCGGGACTGTAGTTGTTATTTGGGAACATAAGGCCATGGATAACATTATAAAGGCTTTGGGGGTAAAGGCCAAAGGCCTAAAGTGGGGTGATGACGATTTCGACAGCATTTGGATAGTGACTTACAAAAATGGCAAAGCTGTTTTAACTATGGATAAAGAAGGGCTTAAACCGGTAGTTAATTGCCAGTTTTAAACTATAACAGCTTTTTTACAAATTAACATTAACAAGGATTTCCGGAGATTCCATAGCCAAAGCCAACTGCCCATTTAAAACTGTCAACTTATTCTCAACTGTACAATGTACATTTAAAGAAAATTTTCTTTAAACTTGATCATGAAATTGTACAATACCATTAAAGGCATCCTGCTGGATTATAATGAAACTGCATTTGTTATTGATCAGCCATGGGACGTACTGGTAAACCGGAACGACCTGGAAGGCTATTTAATATCCAAAACCAAAACAGCAAAACAATTAACAGGCGCTGAAAAACTGGAATGGCTGGCTATTGACACAATTTTACCACCCATAAGCCGGCAGGAAGTTTGGGCGGCAGGTGTTACCTATTTAAAAAGCAGGGATGCCCGGATGGAAGAGTCGCAAAGCTCAGGAGCGGCAAGCTTGTATGATAAGGTTTATGACGCCGCGCGGCCGGAATTGTTTTTTAAGGCCGCTGCCTCACGGGTTGCAGGTCATGGGCAACAGGTTTATATCCGTAAAGATTCTGCCTGGAACGTGCCGGAGCCGGAACTTACTTTATTCATCAATTCAAAAGGTAGTATCCAGGGTTATTCCGTTGGTAATGATATGAGCAGCAGAAGTATTGAGGGCGAAAATGCCCTTTATCTGCCGCAGGCTAAAATATACGAAAAGAGCGCCGCTATCGGGCCTTGCCTGTATGTAAGTTCAGCGCATATTGGTGGCGAAACTGCCATAAAGCTGAACATAAAACGCAATGGCGCGGTTATTTATAATGATGCCACAACGGTCTCGCGCATAAAGCGCTCGTTTGATGAATTGGTATCTTATTTATACAGTGAATGTGATTTTTCTTATGGCTGTTACCTGATGACAGGTACCTGCCTTGTGCCGCCAGGAGAGTTTACCCTGCAGGTTGGCGATGAAGTAGAGATCAGCATTGATAAAATTGGTACACTTGTAAACACCATTGCCTTAAACCCAAAACATAAACCATAAATTAATGAGCGTTTTAAAGTATTCATCCATTATTCTGGCAGCATTATGCCTAAGCGCCTGCCAGGAAAGTAAAGCACCAAAACAAGCTATTGCCGAGAGCCCCTATGCAAAGGGAACATTCGGGTACGACCTTGATTTTTTGAAGAAAAAGGATAGCGTCATCGTTTTAAATAGCAAAGACGGCAGCGGGCAGGTAATTGTTTCGCCAAAATACCAGGCAAAGGTATTTACCTCGACTGCTGATGGGGCAAACGGTAAAAGCTTTGGATGGATAAATTATAAAACCTTCGACCAGGCAGCATTAGACCCGCACATGAACCCTTATGGGGGTGAAGACAGGATATGGTTAGGCCCGGAAGGTGGCAAGTTTTCTCTGTTTTTTAAACCGGGTACAAAAATGGAATTTGCCAACTGGCATACACCTGCTGCTATTGATAATGAAAGCTGGAATCTTATTTCAAGTTCGGATAAAAAGGCATCGCTTACTAAGTCGGCCTCGTTGCTCAACTATGCGGGTACAACACTTACCCTGGCAATAAACCGGGATATTGAAATGCTTGAACCTGCCGATGTTAAAACCATGCTGGGGATTGATTTGGATAGTAAAGTAAAGTCGGTTGCTTTTCATACAACAACAACCTTAACAAATACAGGTGATAAAGCCTGGGATAAGCAAACTGGCGCTCCCTGCATCTGGAACCTGGATATGTTTGCGCCATCACCCAAAACAGTGATTGTTGTTCCTTATAACGACGGAACGGGCAAGGTGGCTACTACCGATTATTTTGGGGAGATCCCGAAAGACAGGATAAAATTCAATAATGGCATTTTATTATTTAAAGCTGATGGGAAATCGCGCGGAAAACTTGGGATGCAGGCTGCACGGGCAAAAACTATGGCTGGTAGCTATGATGCAGAGAATAATGTGTTAACAGTAACACTATTTGATACCGATCCCAAAGCAACTTACTTAAACCAGGAATGGCGGACAGACAAAGACCCGTTTATTGGCGATGCTGTTAATGCCTATAATGATGGGCCCCTGGCTGATAAAACGCAATTAGGCCCGTTTTATGAGATTGAAAGTGTTTCACCTGCGGCGTTTCTAAAGCCAAATGAGAAGCTTTCGCACAACCATAGTGTATTTCATTTTACCGGGGATAAGGAAGAATTGAACACAATTGCATTAAAAACACTAGGAATATCATTACAGGATATACAAGCTGCATTTAAATAATTATATTCAGCCGGCCAAAATTTGTAAACCATTTTAACCCAATTTCATGTCAAAAGATAAGAAACTTATTGCATTAGCCTTAGTTACGTCCCTGTTTTTTATATGGGGATTTGCACTTAACCTTAACCCGATATTAATAGCGCATTTAAAAAAAGCCTGTCAGTTAACCGATTTTCAATCGTCACTGGTCGATTCAGCTTCATATTTTGCTTATTTCCTTTTACCAATCCCGGCTGCCCGTTTTATGCACCGTTATGGTTATAAAGGAGGGATCTTGTTAGGACTGGTGCTTTTTGCTACGGGCGCATTTTTGTTTTTCCCGGCTGCCGCGGTAAGAAGTTACGCGTTCTTTTTGTCAGCATTGTTTATTGTTTTTAGTGGCGCTGCTTTTTTAGAAACCGCCGCAAACCCATATATAACTGTACTCGGTGATCCGAAAACCGCAACCTGGCGGATAAATTTCTCTCAATCATTTAATGGTTTGGCGGCTACACTCGGGCCTTTAGCCGGTGGTGTTTTTATTTTATCAGGTAAAACTTTAACACCTGCCCAGGAAGCCGCAATGTCGCCCGAACAATTAAATACCTATCTGAATAAAGAGGCATCGTCAGTTCAGATCCCGTATTTACTAATCGGTTTGGTAGTGCTGATTGTAGCTTTATTGATATACAAGACATCACTTCCTGAAATTACTGACGAGAACTCCGTGCCTGAAGAGAAAGATCACAGTTCATTATTAACACAGATCTGGTCTTTACTAAAGCAAAATCATCTTAGGAAAGGGATTATATCCCAGTTTTTTTATGTTGGTTCCCAAGCAGGGATCCTGGGCTTTTTTATAAGATATTCAGAAAGAATAGCCGGATTGGAAGAAAAACCTGCATCGTTCTATTTAACTGCCGCTACGTTTTGTTTTATGCTTGGCAGATTTAGCGGTACTTTCCTGATGAAATTTATAAATCCGGTAAAGCTGCTGGCATTTTATTGTATCATGAATGTATTGTTATTGTCAATGATCTTCTTCCTTCACGGCATGTTTACAGTTTATGCTTTAATGGGGGTTACCTTCTTTATGTCGATCATGTTCCCAACCGTATTTTCACTAAGTATTATAGGATTGGGCTCAAAAACAAAATTGGGCTCGTCATTAATAATTATGGGTATTGTTGGAGGAGCGGTGATTCCCCCTATAATGGGTAAAATATCTGATCTGAGCAATATCAGGTTCGCTTATTTGGTACCAATAGTATGCTTTTCATACATCCTTTATTTTGCCACCCGGAATTTACGGGTTAAAAAATTGGAAATAGCCGCGGGGCATTAATAAATTGAAGCCTCTTCTTTGGAGAGGATAGTGTGAGGTGATGATATTTAATTATACAACATGAATTTAGGACTAACAAATAAAGTAATAGTAGTAACAGGCGGGGCCAAAGGCATAGGCGCCGGGATAGTAAAAATATTAGCAGCAGAGGGCGCAATTCCTGTTATTATAGGCCGGAGTGAAGCAGATAACATGGTAGTGGTGCACGAAGTTGAAACTGCAGGCGGAAAAGCCCACCAGGTTGTTGCCGAGCTTACTGATCCGGCAGCCTGCGAAAAGGCAATTGCAGAAGTTCTGCAACATTTCGGGCGCATTGAGGGTCTTGTTAACAACGCAGGCGTAAATGATGGGGTAGGGCTTGAAAGCGGCAATTATGAACAGTTTATGGCCTCGCTGCATAAAAATGTGGTTCATTATTACCTGATGGCTCATTTTGCATTGCCTGAATTAAAAAAATCAAAGGGAGCCATATTGAATATTACCTCAAAAACAGCAGATACCGGGCAGGGACATACATCAGGCTATGCAGCTGCAAATGGCGGCAGGAATGCGTTGACCCGCGAATGGGCCGTTGAGTTGTTAAAATATGGAGTAAGGGTTAATGCCATAGTGGTTGCGGAATGCTGGACCCCGCTCTACGAGAATTGGATAAACACATTGCCGGACCCGGCTGCGAAACGAAAGGATATTGAATCAAAGATCCCGTTAGAGAACCGGATGACCACTGCCGAAGAAATAGCCAATACGACTGCCTTTTTACTGTCAGAAAGATCAAGCCATACAACGGGGCAATTGATATATGTCGATGGAGGATACGTGCACCTGGACAGGGCTTTGGCGAATGCTTAGTTGAGTTGATTGGGGTGATTAGGTTGGATTGCGTTAACAGAGTTAAAAGTTTATAAATAGATTTCATTGAAAATAGATTCTCATCAGCACTTTTGGAAATTTGACCCGGTTAGGGATAGTTGGATTGATGATTCCATGACTGCAATACGGCGTGATTTTTACCCGCCAGACCTTGAACCCATATTAAACAAACATAATATTGACGGCTGTATAGCCGTACAGGCAGATCAAAGCGAAGCAGAAACGGAATTTTTATTAGGCCTTGCAGAGAAGCATGATTTTATAAAAGGCGTCGTTGGCTGGGTTAACCTGATGGACCCGCATGTAAGGGAGCGTATTGCCCACTACAGCAGATTTAAAAAGCTAAAAGGGATCCGCCATGTTTTACAAGGCGAGCCTGACAGGGCCTATATGCTGAATCCCCAGTTTATGAAAGGGATTGCAGCCCTTAAAAATTATGATCTTGCTTATGATATACTGATCTTTCCCGACCAGTTGGGTTATACCAACCAGTTTGTAAAAAATGTGTCGGGAGTTCGCTATGTTATTGACCATATAGCCAAACCTGATATTAAAAACGGCAATATTGAGAAGTGGGCAAATAACATGAAGATTATAGCCCAGCATGAAAATGTTTGGTGTAAAATATCGGGCATGGTAACTGAAGCCGACTGGCAAAATTGGAAGATAGCTGATTTTGAGCCTTATCTTGATATGGTTTTTGAAGCTTTTGGAGCTAATAGGGTGATGTTTGGTTCTGACTGGCCGGTTTGTAATGTAGCTGGTGGGTATGATAAAATGATCTCTTATCAATTGAATTATGTGTCTAAACTATCTGCAAATGAGCAGTCCCGCTTTTGGGGGCTTAACGCTATTGAATTTTATAAACTTAATTAAATTGATAATGATGAAAAGATCAGCTTTAATTGTTTTGGCGGGAGTTTTAATTTCCTTATCCGTAAATGCTCAGGAAAAATTCAATGGATTAGGCGTTAACATGGGTAACCTTTACCGGATGTCTGACGCCAAAACAAGGTCTATCAGCCCTGAAAATTTTAACGGAGAAAAAGGCAAAGGCGGCATGGCCACTACAGGCACTGGCGCAGGCCCATCGCGCGACCTTGGGCAGGGTTGGAAAGTAAGCCCCAGTGTGATTATCAAAAAACACACTACCTATACGGTTGCCGAGATCAACGAGTCTGGCGCTATCCAGCATATCTGGATGACGCCTACCGGGAACTGGCGCTATTCCATCATCCGTTTTTATTGGGACGATGAAACCACACCATCTGTTGAAGCGCCGGTTGGCGATTTCTTTTGTATGGGCTGGGGTAAATACGCTCCTGTTACCTCATTAGCAGTTGTGGTTAACCCGGGCAGCGGTTTAAATTGCTATTGGCCTATGCCTTTCCGCAAAAAATGCCGCATAACCATGGAAAATATTGACAATGAAGATATGATATTATATTACCAGGTAGATTATACGCTCACTGATATTCCAAAAGACGCCGGTTATTTTCATGCGCAATTCCGCAGGGTAAACCCATTGCCATTTAAAAAAGATTATGTACTGGTTGACAGTATTAAAGGTAAGGGCCAGTATGTGGGCACTTATTTAGCCTATGGTTCAAACAAAAACGGCTGGTGGGGCGAAGGCGAGATCAAGTTCTTTATGGATGGCGATACCAAATTTCCTACTATAGCGGGTACGGGCACCGAGGACTATTTTAACGGCGCTTACGATTTTGACAGCAGGCATAAAAATGCCAATGGCATTGAAACCAGCGAGTACACTGAATTTAGCGGCCCCTATACCGGTTTACCACAGGTGCTCCGCGGTGATGGGCATTATGATATTGCCCAGCGCTTTGGCCTTTACCGCTGGCACATAGCTGATCCCGTTCGTTTTGAAAAAGACCTTAAAGTAACCCTGCAGGACCTGGGCTGGCATCACGATGGAAGATATATGCCATTGCAGGATGATTTAGCAACGGTAGCATTCTGGTATCAAAGCGAACCGCATGGCGCTTTCCCCGTATTTCCTTCTAAAGATCAGCTGGAGGTGAACTAAGATTTGTTGGATTAATAGGATTGAAGGATGAAGATATCCTTTAATCCTATTAATCTTAGTTTATATCCTTCGCTTCAGGGTCATTACAACCATATCGTGCCTGTTGTCGTGAAAAACCTCTAGTAAAAGGCTCCGGTCATTCTGCGATTTAAAGAGATTGTCAACTTCTTCAAGGCTCATTTTTGAGATAGGTTTAAAGTTAATGGCAACAATTTCATCATCCTTTGCAAGCCCAATCTTATCGCCCGCTGAACCTGGCTCAACCCGGCTGATAATGATTCGCTTAAAGCCCTCGCCATCTGCATAATATTCAAGGCCGCTCATATCCTGCTCAAATGGTTCTTTGAAATTTGGGCCTGGTTTTAAATAAATTACCTTATCTGGATAATCAAATACTACTACAAATTTTTTAAGTAAGCCTATGCCCAGGTTCCCATCTCTTTTTATCTCCAGGTATTTTCTTAATGAGTCGTCCTGCGGGAAGGAGGATATTATATTCCTGATCTTATATTTTCCCAGTGCAATTTCATTAATCCGGCTTATAAAACCATTGATAGGGCCGCTAAATCCTACGCCAAGATTGGCACGGATACACTTTTTTTGTAATTCGTTTTTATCTGATACATTTTCAAGCGAAAGCGGATGGCCTGCGCCCAGGTCGACAACCAGCTTGCTTTTTTTTACACTTCCATCCGGCATAACTATATTGGCTTCCATATAAGGTTTATGGTCTTCAACGGTTATCGGCACCATATCACCTTTTGCAAACTTTTTTCTGTCACTATACCGGTATACGGTTAAGGTGGAATCGCCAAAATTGACCTTTACTGCAAGGTTATTAAAAAACTCATACCCCAATAACCCATGTATAGGCATCCCGGCATAGTTTGAAAGGCCAAACTGGTCTTTTTTTAAGATAGCCGCGCTAACGCCATAACTGGTAAGGCCCGGGATCCCGATATCTAATACAGGAGAGGCATAAGCCTCATATGATTCATTCTCGCCAAATCCTCTTAACTTTAACAGCCGTCTTACAGGGATCTTAAGTGAATCAATTATTTGCGGGTCAGTAATTATCATAAGGCCCACGCCTGTATCCATCACAAAATTAAACGGGCCCTTATTATTTATCTGTAATTGAATAATTACCATGTTCCTTACCAGCCGGAATGGTATGGATACTTTTTTATGATCACTGTCAATATTAAATGATTGGGCGTATGCAGTTGTTAAAATAAAGCAATTTAAGTAAAACAGCCACAGAATAAACCGGCATATGTTAAAACGGTAATTCATAATGGGGTAATAAAATTGGTTTATAATTGGTATTATGCTCCTTTTATTGAGAAAGGATTCAATATATTTATACTATAAATTTAGCAAGATATTGTTGTATAAACTATTCACAGCTTATACAAGTTGATACAAGTTTGTACAAGTCAAACCGTTTGGCTATATGTTATACTTTTGCTTCAATATTGAATTTTGGCTATGCATAATGACGAGTTTTATATAGAGAAGACCAAAAAGCTATTTGAAATAAATACTGGTTGGGGCGACAGCGGCGAATGGACAAACCAGGATTTTGTGATATTGAGCGAAAAAATCCAGGAACAAACCGGTATTGCACTTAGCCATGTTACCCTGAAAAGGGTTTGGGGAAAAGTGAAATACGACAGCCTTCCAAACACCCATACGCTTGATACCCTTGTTCAGTTTTTGGGGTATGAAAACTGGCGCAGCTTTAAATCACAAAATGGAAACGGGTCAATACCTGCCGCTAATATTGAACAGGTTCCTGTTGCAAGCGATATAAAAAAAGAGCAGCCGGCAGCCGCAAAAAATACAAATCGGGTAAAGATCATTCTTTTTACTGTTTGTGTTATTGCTTTAATTGCAGCTATAATTTACACCAAAAAGAGTGCGCCGCCCAATGTTGCCGATAATGATTACAAGTTCAGCAGCAAGAAAGTAGTTTCAGAGGGTTTGCCAAATTCGGTGGTGTTTAATTACGATGCCACCAAATCTCCTTACGATTCAGTTATTATTCAGCAGTCATGGGACAGGCACCTGCAAACAAAGGTTTCCAGGAACGATCATCAGCATACTTCTATTTATTATTACCCCGATTATTATAAAGCAAAACTTATTGTTGGCGGTAAGATTGTAAGCATGCACCGCCTTTTAATTAAATCAAAAGGGTGGATGCCTGCGGTTACGCAATCGCCGGTGCCGGTATATTTTTCAAAAGAAGAGGCCATCGCTAACGGGAAGATGTCATTGCCGATTGCAAAGATCCAGGCAAAAAACGTGAAACTGCAGCCGGTTACCCCCGACGTGCTTTATGCAAATGTTCGCGATTTCGGCGAGATCTATAGTGATAACTTTACTTTCGAAACTTCTGTAAAGAACGATTACAAGGAGGGAGCATCGATATGCCAGTTAAGTAAGATCTATATCCTGTGTGAAGGCACAGCTATTTACATCCCGCTTTGCAGTAAAGGCTGTATCTCCTCGCTCGATCTGCTTTTTACAAATTACTATGCTTCCGGCAAACAGGTAGACCTTTCGGCCTTTGGCGTTGATTTTAGTTCTTTTGTAAAGGTGCGGATTGAAACAGCAAACCGGAAAGCAAAAATATTTTTGAATGATAAACTGGTTTATTCGGTAGGCGAGGATATCATCAAAGCAAAAATAATAGGCATCGATTATGCCTTCCAGGGTACAGGCTCGGTCGACTATGTTAAACTATCAGATGGCAAGGTAAATTACGAAGATGATTTTAGCGATGCCTCCGGAGGGACACTAAAATAGATTTAAGAAGTCAAGAGTCAGGAATCAAGACGAGATTCAAGAAGTCAAGAATCAAGACGCAAGAAGAATTAATAATCTTCTTTTTCCAATCTTGATTCCTGACTCTTGAATTCTTGACTCTATGCCTACCTGCAGTATTTTCTTAGCTCATCAACCGCATCTTTTGATCCCAGCTCCACTGCTTTATTTAAATCGGCACAACCGGTTTTATCGTTTTCCTGCAGTTTTGCTACACCGCGACTTAACCAGGTATCGTAATTACGCGGGTTTAACTCTATAGCTTTAGCAAAATCGCTTAATCCCTCATCGTAATCTTTCATAAACATCCTGGCTTTTGCACGGAGGATATAATTATTGCCATCCCTTGGGCTCAGTTTCATGGCTTGTCTAAAGTCGCCATTCATTGCTGCTGTATCCTTTATATAGGCTTCAGCAAGGCCGCGATAAGCATAGGTTTTAATATTATCAGGGTTTATTAATAAAACACTGATGTAGTCATAAACAGCACCTTCATAATTTTTCTGGATCATCTTTAAATTACCCCTTATAAAGTAAGCGTCGTCATTATTCTGATCTTTTTCAATGGCTTTAGCGATGTCGCTCGCTGCGCCGTCATACTCTTTAAGCCCCATTTTAACATTTGCACGGCCGCTATATGCCACCGATATCGAATTGGAGTCTACAGCTATGGCTCTGTCAAAATCAATCAAAGCGCCCCTGTTATCACCCAGGCCACCCATAGCCGCACCGCGAAGCACCAGCAGCTTTCCGTTTTTTGTATAAGGTGTAACTACTTTGTTGAATAATAGTAAAGCTTCGGCGTATTGCCTGTCATCAAGTAAGATCTTGCCAAGGCGGATATAGGCCTGCTGATTTTTAGGGTCAAGCTCAACCTGTTTTTTATAATCTTTTATAGCGCCTTCTTTATCACCCATGCGACTCTTGGCTATTCCGCGGTTTAAATAAGCGTCGGCATTGCCGGGGTACATTTCAATAGCCGTTGTAAAATCGGCTATTGCGCCATTATAATCAGCCAGGAGTATTTTCATTTCACCACGGCCAAAATAACCGTCGGTATTTTTAGGATTTAACCGGATAGCTGAGCTGTAATCTTCCAGGGCACCGGTTGTATCCTGCAAAAATCTTTTTGCTTTTGCGCGGGTTATATAGGCGTAGCCATCCTGGTTTTTGCCATAATTAACGGCGTTGTTTGCGTCATCCAAAGCGCCATGGTAATCTTTTTGTTCAATCTTCAAATCAGCCCGGTTTTGAAAGGCCTCAGATAAATGGGCGTCAAGCTCAATAGCTTTATCATAATCGGCCATAGCAGCCTCCTTATTATCCATTTTGCTTTCTGAGATCCCTCGATATAAATAAAGTTCCGCATTTGAAGGGTCTTGCGCTATGGCTTTATTAAAATAATCAATAGCTCCTTTATTATCCGAACTGTTGCTGATTGCTTTTGCGAGGTAGTAATAAAGGTTATGGATCCCCGAATTCATTGCCCCAGCCTTTTTGTAATCCTCAATAGCGCCTTTATAATCCCGTAGGTTGGTTTTTACATTGCCGCGATAAAAAACAGCTTCAGCATTCGACGGGTTCATCCGTAATGTTGTGTTATAATCAGCAATGGCCCCGTTATAATCAGCAATGGTGCCTTTTGAATTGGCGCGGTAATAATACACATCCGCATTATTAGGATTCAGCCTGATTGAAATATCATAATCCTGGATGGCGCCTTTGTTATCATTTACGTTTGTTTTGGCAACACCACGGTATTCATATAGTTCGGCGTTATCCGGTGCAAGTTGAATGGCCTTGCTAAAATCATCAATAGCCCCGGCATAATCGGCAGAGTTTAATTTTGCATTTGCCCTATAATGATAGATATCGGCATTACGCAATCCTAAATCAATAGCTTTGGTATAATCATCTATCGCACCTTTGTATGCCTTAATGTTGCCGTTAGCGTTGGCACGGTAGTAATAAGCATTTGCATTTCCGGGATCAATGGTTAAAACTTTGGTATAGTCGTTAACAGCATCATCGTATTGTTTGCTGTTGCTGTAAGCGTTGCCACGATATAAATAGGCCTTAACATTATTGGCGTTAAGCTCGATAGCTTTTGTAAATTCAGGAATTGCGGCCTTATAATTTTTTTGTGATGACAGGTCATTAGCCAGCTTCAAATGCTGATCTGATGTTTGGGCGAAGGCCAGGAATGGTATAAATGAAATTATAACTAAAAGTCTTTTCATAATTGTGTTACATCAAAATTGGCAATAAATAAGCCAAATATTATTTATGATTTAAACTGAATGATAAAACGTTTATCGAATAAGCTATTTTAATGCCTTAAGATAATAAAAACTCATAAAATTTAAACTTACAGGCAAAAAAAGCATTCAATGTGTAATTTTCGCCCCCTAAATCGTCCGGAGGTGTAATACGCAAATATGCCGTAAATGGTTGTAATTTATAAAGTAGGGGATTAGTTTCTCATTTTGGGGTTTATAATCCCTGATTTAATTAAATGCTTTAGGTGGTTTGATTTCATTTTCTTAATTTAACTTTTGAAACCAACAATGTATGCCTGATTATTTTGTAGACCCAAATATTGCGAAAGCAAAAACATTAGATGCTGATTTTTATACCAGCGAAACCGTGTTTGAGATTTGTAAAGAAAAAATATTTGCTCCGTCATGGCAATTTATAGGCAATGCCGATATTGTGAAGGAAAACGGCGATGTATCCCCCTTTGTCCTGTTAGAGAATTACCTGGATGAGCATCTGCTATTAACCAGGGATAAAAGCGGGCAGATTAACCTGCTTTCGAACGTTTGTACGCATAGGGGCAACCTTGTTGCCGACAAGGCGTGCAAGCTGAATAACCTGCGCTGCCGGTATCATGGTCGGATGTTTAACCTTGATGGCGGATTTGTTTCGATGCCTGAGTTTAAAGAGGTTGAGGATTTTCCAGGCAGTGATGACAACCTGCCCAAGCTGGAAGTATTTAACTGGAGTAAGTGGCTTTTTACGTCGCTTGGGAATAAATATCCTAAAGAATTGTTTTTTAGGGATATGATAGAGAGGGTAAGCTGGATGCCGCTGGATGATTTCGTATTTAAGCCCGAATTATCCCGCGTATTTAATGTAAAAGCGAACTGGGCGCTTTATTGCGAAAATTACCTGGAAGGATTTCATATTCCCTTTGTACATGCCGGCTTAAACGCGGTAATTGATTTTGGCGAATATGCTACCGAATTGTTTTTCCCGTATTCAAGCTTGCAATTGGGGTTGGCGAAAAGCGCGGCTGATTGTTTTGTGTTACCGGAATCGTCTCCGGACTATGGTAAAAATGTGGCTGCCTTCTACTTTTGGGTATTCCCCAATATGATGTTTAATTTTTATCCGTGGGGGCTTTCTGTTAATGTGGTTGAACCTGTTTCAGTGGGCGAATGCAGGGTGAAGTTCTTCTCCTACGTTTGGGATGAAACAAAATTAGATAGAGGGGCAGGGGCGGGGCTCGATAAAGTTGAGCAGGAGGACGAAGAAATTGTAGAAAATGTTCAGCGTGGCGTGCGCTCACGGTTTTATAAACATGGGCGTTACTCTGTAACCCGCGAGCAGGGCACACACCATTTTCACCGGATATTGGCGGACTTTATGAATAAATAGCTGTAATATGCAGTTATTGTTAGGCTAGTATAATGATTTTGTAAAAAGCTGCATTAAAGTAAAATCGCCTCAACAAAACCAGATTTTGAGTGTTAAGTTTAACATTGTAAGGCAAATGTAATATTGATAAACAAATTAGATGTTTAAACATCTATTACTTACATTTGATCTAAATAAAACAATCAAAAAAAATAAGATCATGGCAACAGCAACAAAATGGGTTATAGACCCAATGCACTCAGAAGTTCAGTTTAAAGTAAAACACTTGGTTATATCAACAGTTAGCGGTTTTTTCAAAAGCTTTGAAGGAACGTTAGAAACTGATGGTGACGATTTTGAAGACGCTGATATTTCTTTTGCTTTAAATATTGACAGTATTGATACCAATCAAACACAAAGAGACGAGCACTTAAAATCACCTGAATTTTTTGATGCCGCTCAATATCCGCAAATCACTTTCAAATCAACCTCGTTCAAAAAAACAGATGATGAGGAGTATGAACTGGTTGGCGACTTAACCGTTAAAGGCGTAACCAAATCAGTTAAGTTAGCTGCTGAATTTGGTGGTTCAACAGATGACTTTTACGGAAATACAAAAGCAGGTTTTGAAGTAACCGGCAAAATTAACCGTAAAGATTTCGGTTTAACCTGGGATGGTGTTACCGAAGCCGGTTCAATTGTGGTTGGTGAAGACATAAAGCTGCTTATCAACATTCAGTTTGCAAAACAAAAATAATTTGTTGATTGAGTTAGAATAAGTTTATTGGTTGACTAAGTTTCGGCCATAACATTAAAAGCCATTTGTTAAAGCAGATGGCTTTTTGCTTTGCCTGTGTTTCATAGCTTTATAATCCAAAGTAATTGTGCTAAATTTGTGTAAAAGAGAGTTTGACATGAAAACTTTAAATATTTCTATATCAGATATTGAATACAATAAGTTTGGGTTACAAAATGATAAGTTAAGCTTTTCTGATTTTGTTGAATTGGTAAGTAATGAACTATCGCGACAAAACCTGATCAGGAGTGTTGAACTTGCAGAAAAGTACGGATTGTCAAAATTAACAATGGATGAAATCAATAAGGAGGTAAAAGCTGTAAGGAGAAATGCAGAAAATAATTCTTGATACCAATGTTTTGGTGTCAGCATTAATTCAGAGAAGCTACCCTTTTTTGATTGTAAGTGAATTGTTTACGAGGAATGATCTTGAACTTTGTGTTTCAACAGCACTTATGTCTGAGTATTACGAAGTATTAAAGCGCAGAAAATTCTCAAAATATCCCGACTTTATTTTAAGAGCTGAAACATTACTTGCTGATATTGAAAGAAAAGCTACCTTTTTCCATCTAACAGTAACACTTTATATAATTAATGACTTTGCAGATAACAGGCTCTTAGAATTAGCTGAAGAAAGCAGAGCGGACTTTTTAATAACAGGCAATACAAATGATTTCGTTATTAAAACGCATAAAACTACAACAATAATTGAACCCAGGCTTTATTACGAAAATTACTACCCACGTTAAAGTTAGTTTGTATTCAAGTTTATTAGATTTCTGTAAATAATAAAGCTGGATCAATACTTTTAAAATAAAATTTTCTTAATTCCGAAATCGGACTTTCGAAATCCGAAATATAAAAAATGCTTATAAAGATCTATCCTGAAAATCCTAATCCAAAAGCTATAGAGCAGGTTGTGGAAGTGCTGCGTAAAGGCGGCCTCATTATTTACCCAACCGATACTGTTTACGGACTTGGCTGCGATATTACCAATCACAGGGCTATTGAAGCTATCTGCAAAATCAGGAACATCAAACCTGAAAAGGCTAACTTTTCCTTTATTTGTTATGATCTGAGCCACATTTCTGATTATATCAAGCCCATAGATAATACCACATTCAGGGTGTTAAAAAAGGCATTGCCCGGGCCGTTTACCTTTATATTTAATGCCAATCATAATGTGCCCAAAATGCTGAGTTCCAATAAAAAAACGGTAGGTATCAGGGTACCCGATAATGATATTGCCCGCGAGATAGTAAAACAGCTTGGCAATCCCATCCTCTCAACCTCTATAAAGGATGACGACGAGATCATTGAATACTCAACAGACCCGGAGCTGATCCACGAAAAGTATGAAGACCTTGTAGACCTGGTTATTGACGGCGGCTATGGCGAAAATATCCCCTCAACCGTAGTAGATTGTACCGGCGGCGACTTTGAGGTTATCCGTGAGGGTAAGGGAGATTTGGTGTTGTATTTATAAGTCTTATTTTTCGCTTTTACGGTCTTATTCCATTAACAAACTCAGGTATCTTCTCCAAATACCCCTCAGTCCCTAAAAGCTTCACAAAAGCACTCCCCACAATCGCACCCGCAGCATATTCGCAGGCTTTAGTAAATGATTTATTATCCGAAATGCCAAAACCTATAATAGCCGGGTTTTTCAATTGCATAGCTTTAACCCTTTTATAATAATCTTCAATATTAACAGACACCTGCAAGTTGCCACCAGTTATGGATGATGAGGAAAGTAAATATATAAAGCTGTTGCTCAATTCGTCAATCTTGCGGATGCGGTCTTCGGAGGTTTGAGGAGTTACCAGGAAAATATTGCTCAGGTTATTTGCTTTAAAATAACCGGCATATAAGGTTTCATACTCATACATTGGCAAATCAGGTACAATAACACCATCAACGCCAACCTCAGCAGCTTTTTTACAAAAGCGTTCCACGCCATACTGGATCATCGGGTTAGCATAGCCCATTAACAGGATGGGGATAGTGACCCGTTTACGCAGATCAGCCAATTGCTCAAACAACAAATTTAAAGTCATACCATTTTCCAAAGCCTTTTCGGAGCTGTGCTGAATGGTTGGGCCGTCAGCTACAGGGTCGGAGTAGGGGAAACCAACCTCCAGGAAATCAACCCCGGCCTTTTCCAAAGCTTCAGCAATATCAACAGTGGTGTTCAGCTCAGGATAACCTGCAGTATAATAGATGGATAACAAATTATCCTTTTTTGTATTGAAAAGTTGATTGAGGCGGTTCATGTTTTTTAGTCGATAGACCATGGTCCATAGTCCATGGTAGTAAAATTTATATGCTGTATGACAATTTACTATCGTCTATGGTCTATTGACCATGGACTTCTTCAATATCCAAAATATTTAATATACGTATCCAAATCTTTATCCCCGCGACCTGAGATACAGATCACTACATTATCAGTTGGGTTAAACTTCATTTTTTCAAGCTGGGCTAGTGCATGCGCCGTTTCAATAGCCGGGATAATGCCTTCCAGCTGGCAGCAAAGCAAGCCTGCCTGTAACGCCTCATCATCAGTAACACTTACATATTGTGCCCGGTTAATTTTAAATAGATGGGCATGCTGCGGGCCTATCCCGGGGTAATCTAAACCTGCAGAAATTGAATAAGGTTCAACAACTTGTCCATCATCAGTTTGCATCAATATGGTACGGCTGCCATGTAAAACACCCTCCCTGCCCAGGAATGTGGTCGCAGCTGAGTGGCCGCTGTCGACTCCCTTGCCTGCCGCTTCAACAGCTACCAGTTTAACTGATTCATCATCCAGGAAATGGTAGAACATCCCCATGGCATTGCTGCCGCCGCCAACACAGGCCATTACATATTCAGGTAATTCTTTGCCTGTATGCTCAAGCAGTTGTTTTTTTGTTTCTAAAGAAATGATCGACTGAAAACGGGCAACCATATCAGGATATGGATATGGGCCGACTACAGAGCCGATGATGTAATGGGTATCAACCGGGTTGCCTATCCAATCGCGCAGGGCTTCATTGGTGGCATCTTTTAATGTTTTACTGCCTGATACAGCCGGAACAACTTTGGCGCCAAGCATCTTCATGCGCGAAACATTGGGGGCCTGCCGCGCCATATCAATTTCGCCCATATATACTACGCACTCAATCCCCATAAGGGCACAAACGGTAGCTGTTGCAACACCATGCTGACCGGCCCCGGTTTCGGCAATAATGCGTTTTTTGCCCAGTCGTTTTGCTAAAAGGATCTGTCCTATGGCATTATTTATCTTATGCGAGCCGGTATGGTTCAGATCCTCGCGTTTGAAAAATATATTAGCGCCATATTTTTCAGAATATCTTTTGGCAAAGTATAAAGGCGAGGGGCGGCCAACGTAATCTTTCAAAAGCTGGTTGAACTCTGCCTTAAATGAATCATCATTAATGATGGTTAAATATTGCTGGCGTAATTCCTCCACATTAGGATACAGCATTTCGGGGATATAAGCTCCGCCAAAATCACCATAATATCCTTGTTCATTAACTCCGTATTTCATTATTCTGCGCTTTGTTTAATGGTACTGAATACTTTTTCTAATTTCTCAATGCTCTTTAGTCCAGGCGAAATCTCAAATTTGCTATTAAGATCAACGCCGTAAAATTGAGGATGGTTGATGTATTTCACTTCTTCTATATTATCCGGACTTATCCCCCCGCTTAAAAAGAAGGGGATGTCTAAATCATATTTATCAAGGATGTTCCAGTCGAAAGTAACGCCTGAGCCTCCGTGTTTTTCTGTTTTAGTATCAAATAAAAAAAGGTCAACTTTCTTTTTGTATGCTTTTAGCTGTTCAAAATCAAAATCATTATTTACACCAAATGCTTTGATCACTATTGCTTTGTCTCTGAATGAATTGCAGAATTCGGGGTTTTCGTCACCGTGCAGCTGTATAAAATCAAAATCATACTTATCAATCAGCTCATTAATAGTTTCGGCGCTTTCATTTACAAAAACAGCGGTTTTATTAATAGTGTGCGGGATAGCCTCAAGTACCTCAACGGCTAATTCATCAACAAATCTTGGCGATCCGTCATAAAATATAAAGCCTACATAATCAGGAGCTAAAGCTGTAATAGCTTTTATATTTTCCGGATCTCTTAAACCGCAAACCTTTATCTTCATTTTAATTCGCTATTAATGTTTTAAAGCTTTTTAATGCTTTTTTGGCAATCAATGATTCCTCTGCTTCATAAAAACAATCAGCAAAGCTTTTTTGAGGGTTTATTGTGTTGATAGCTAATGCCGCATTACATAAAACCACATTGCTTTGTGCAGCGGTAGCGTTGTTATTAAGTACCTCAACAAAAATATCAGCCGATTCGCTAATTGTGCTTCCACCCAGGATATCTTTGGGGTTTAACTTTGCAAACCCAAGGGCTTCAATACTATTTATCTTTTCTCCGGCCTCAGAGAACGTTTTAAAATCGCAGGTTAATGATACTTCATCATAGCCCTCCAAAGCATTTACAATAGTGTATTTTACATCCGATTTTTGGTACAGGTAGGCATACACCCTTGCAAGCTCCAAATTAAATACACCTACTAATTGATTTTGGGGTTTAGCAGGATTAACCAAAGGCCCCAGCATATTGAAAAAAGTTTTTACCCCAAGTTCCCTGCGGATCGGCGCTACCGTTTTCATTGCGGGGTGAAACAATGGCGCGTGCAAAAAGCAAATATTGGCTTTATCGATATGTGTTTTTAGCTTATCGGTATCATTTGTAAATGTACAGCCTAAAAATTCCATCACATTTGAAGATCCGCACCCTGATGAAACACCATAATTGCCATGTTTGGCAACTTTATAACCTGCTCCGGCGACAACAAATGAAGCCAGGGTAGATATATTAAAAGTATCCTTGCCATCGCCACCCGTACCACAAAGGTCAATTACCTGGTCGGTTTCAAGATTAACAGGCAAGCAAAGCTCGAGCATTGCATCGCGGAAGCCTTCCAGCTCATTAACAGTTATGCTGCGCATACAATAGGCCGTCATAAAGGCTGCCATTTGTGAGTTGTTGTATTTGCCCTGCGCAATAGCTGTCAAAATCTCCTTTGATTGCTCGCGGGTAAATGTTTTGTGTTCAAAAAGGTGATTAAGTATCTTCTTCATAAGCCCCTAACCCCTAAAGGGGAATTTTTAATGGTCATTTAATGTTTACAATTTCTGTGCTCCAAATCACTCCCCCTTCAGGGGGCCGGGGGGCTAATAAAAAAAGGGTTGCCAAAAATGGCAACCCTTCTGAATATTTTGAAAAAACAAAAATGGAATTGCCTTACGATTACTCGTTAAGCCACCACCAATTATTGTTTATTGTTTTTACTATCATTTTGTGCCACAAATATGGAAATAGTTTTTACTAAAAGCAAGCAGAATGATATTTTTACAAAAACATATTGCTAACGCATCTTATTATGGTAATAAATAAACGTAAAATAAACCCTGAAGATGACCTTGGCTTTGGCCCCCAGCCGGTTATAAAGAACCAGCCCTTGATGAATAAGGATGGTTCACCCAACGTAAAAAGGGTGGGCCTTTCGTTTTTTAATACAGCTAACAACTATCATACGCTAATTACCATGAGCTGGACCAGGTTTTGGGTAGTTGTTTTGAGTTGCTATTTAGTTGTGAATATAATTTTTGCTTTTATTTATACCTCAATAGGGCCAAATAGCCTGGATGGCACATCGGGCAATACCCATTTTGATCATTTTATGGATGCCTTTTTCTTTTCGGCCCAAACTATGTCGACTGTTGGTTACGGGCATATTAGTCCGAGAGGGATGACAACAAACAGTGTGGCTGCACTAGAGTCAATGATGGGTTTACTTGCGTTTGCATTGGCAACAGGCTTGTTATATGGGCGGTTTTCGCGGCCATCGGCACAAATTATATATAGCAGAAACATATTAATAGCGCCATATAAGGATACGGGTAAGGGGGTAATGTTCCGTTTAGCCAACCGGCGCAGGAATATGCTGATTGACCTTGAAATTGAGATCATCTTTTCATACAACGAAACCGTGGACGGAAAAACGGTACGCCGGTTTTATCCCCTTGAACTTGAACGCCGAAAGGTGAGCGTGTTAACGTTAAACTGGACAATTGTGCACGAGCTTGATGAAAACAGCCCGATGTTTGAAATGACAAAGGATGATCTTATTAAATCGGAGGCGGGCTTTGCAATACTTTTAAGGGCTTTTGACGATACCTTTTCTCAAACAGTTCATTCACGAACCCAATACCAGGCTCATGAAATAATTTGGGGCGCTAAATTTAAACCTGTTTTTGATAGAGATGAAACCGGGCGGATAGTTTTGGATATCAGCAAAATCAGTGATCACTTACCATTTGATTTGGAAAAGGTGGGAGCGGGATAGAGGAGGTAAAAGGTTAAAGGCGAAAGCTGAAAGGTTTTTTATTATTTTGAAATAATGAGTATCGTATCGTATGAATTATGCTGAATATATTGAGATAAATCCTGAAAAAAGATTTGGAAAGCCAATAATAATTGGAACAAGAATTTCTGTAGAAGATATATTAAACCTGACTTCAGAAGGAATGTCAGTGAGTGAAATACTTTTAGATTTTCCAGAATTAAATGAAGATCAAATTAAGGCGTGTTTAATTTATTCTATGAAGTAAATATGGCTATGAACTATTAACCATGATCAATGAACAAAAATTTACCTCAGTAATGAATTTCGCTCTTTCGCCAAAGTATTATAAACCAGCTTATCCAATAACTTAGGAAAAAATTTGCTTATCAGTACAGTTAATTTCCCCTGACCTGTCATTATCAATGTCCTTGACCTGTTTTCAACACCGTCAGCAATAATTTTGGCCACTTCATCGCTGGTCATCATGCTTTGCTCGTTTAAAGTGCTTTCCCGCTGTTCATTACCTTCTTTATCCAAAGCAGTATTGCGGATGTTCGATGCTGTAAAACCCGGGCAGGCGGTTAAGATATGAACCCCTGTTTTTAAATTTTCAACCCGCAAAGCATCCAGAAAACCATTCATGGCAAATTTTGATGCCGAGTAACCCGAACGGCCGGGCAAACCTTTATAGCCCGCTATTGATGATACGCCAACAATAGTTCCTTTAGTCTTCAGGATTTCAGGTAATGCATATTTGGTGCAATAAACTGTACCCCAAAAGTTTACATCCATTACCGATTTTAAAACTTTAAGATCTGTATCTTTAAAC
>Ga0193702_1000241_pt1 | contig 22009 bp, 23 predicted proteins | sample U3a1metaG_FD_143060 | JGI IMG/M metagenome (GOLD analysis project Ga0193702, IMG submission 143060) | Soil microbial communities from a riparian zone of the East river system, Colorado, United States - U3a1 | ecosystem: Environmental > Terrestrial > Soil > Riparian zone | place: USA: East River... | reverse complement strand
TGGACAAGAGAGAAGGCCTGATTAAATTGGCTGATAAGCTTTTAGAAAAGGAAATCCTTTTCCAGTCAGATCTTGAAGAGATCTTAGGCAAGCGCCCTTTTGAAAACCGTACTACATATGACGAGTTTGTAAACGGGCCGGAAGCTGACCAAACACCGGCGGCAAAGGCTTTGATACCCGAAGGCGTTGCTGATCATTCAGGCACTTTTGAAAGAAACCCTGAAGAAAAAGAAGCAAATACAAAAGAATAAGCTTAAGGCTGAAAGCTTAAAGTCCAAAGCAAAAAAGTGAAATATCTTTTTGCTTTGGCCTTTTTATTTTAAGCTTGTAATAATTAATTTTAAGTTCTACATCTAAAGACAAAAGCAGATTAGCTTTTCGCTTTAGTCTTTTTGCTTTCTGCTTAAAAATGAGGGACATAACTACATCCAAGGAAAAACTGCTTAAAAAGATCCGCAAGGCTCTTTTGGAGAAAAGGGATAACCCATACCCTAACCTGGAAGATCTGCCTCATTATCCTCCGTCTGAAGAGTTAAATGAGGTTCTTTTTGCTGAGCAGTTCACATCCATATCGGGTCAGTTTGTTTTTTGCGAAGACGAGGTTCATTTTATTGAAAATTTACTGGAACTTGCAGAAGAGCGTAAGTGGCATAAGATCTATTGCTGGGAGCCCGCACTGCAGGAGGTATTAACCCGTTTTGAATACCCTTTTTACGAAACCGATAAAGATTTTGAACAGGCTGATGTGGGCTTTACCCTTTGCGAGGCCCTAATTGCGCGCAACGGCAGCATTTTGCTTTCAAACGCCAATATGGCGGGCCGCAGGTTAAGCATTTATCCACCGGTACATATTGTATTAGCCTACACATCACAACTGGTGCTTGACCTCAAGGATGGTTTTAAGCTGATAAAAAATAAATATGGCAGCAACCTGCCGTCAATGATCAGCAATGTTACCGGCCCCAGCCGCACGGCCGATATTGAAAAAACGCTGGTTTTAGGCGCACACGGGCCTAAGGAGCTATTTGTGTTTTTGCTTGACGGGTAAATTATGATGTTGTAGAGCCGCGATGCTTCGCGTCTGATGCACGACATGCTGCCTATATTGGTTAAAGACGCGAAGCATCGCATCTCTACGGCGCCAGTTTCAAATCTTCAAGCCTGCTTTCTTCCAAAACCAGCCTTTCGCCTTGCCTTCCTTTTCCGTAATGCCATTTTATTAGCCTGATGCACCCGTCAGCTACCTCAATGCCCGTTATATCACCATCATCAAAACAACAGCAGCCGCTGTTAAAATAGGTGTCTAAATAGCCGTTAAAATCAGGCGGCATAAAAGGTTTGAGGTGTAGCTCGTTAATTTTATTTTGCAATACAGCAGCATCAGCGATATTATTATTTTGTTTTGCAATCCCTAATTTCTCATACAGAGATTCAAGTTGCGTTAGCGACCTGAAAACCGGCTGATGCGTATGCCCGGTTATTAATATCATATTTTCCTTCTTCGAGCTCCATTCATACATTATGCGGTTATGGTCGCTTTTTAGCTCGTTATTGTTAGCCGGCGTATTGGGGTTTATTCTTAAATATGCCTGGAAGGGGGCCCATATGTCTGACACAAACCACTTACTAAACCAGTTACCGTCACTTTGCAGGTCGCCCTGATGGCCGTGAGTCATATAAATTTCAATAGATTTGCCTTTAACTGTAGTTTTAAGTATAGCGCCTTCATAAATCCCAACCTTTTGCCCGTATATACTTTGGAGGCCTACGCCTGCAAGCGGATCATTCCCCCAGTAAAGATCATGGTTGCCAAAGATCTTGATAAAAGCATCGCGGGCAATAAACAGTTTCTCCGCCTCAAAAGTTGCTTTATTATGCCGCTTTACAGTAATAAAAAGATTTTCCCAAAGCTCTTCGCTATCGCCAAGGTTTATGTAGAAATAATTATTCCGGTTGTAATAATCTAAAGCTGCCAGGTAATTTTTTGCGGCTCTTGCAAATACATCGGCCCCGTCACGTGCGCCTTTATGCTGGTCAGAAAAAATGATGAACTTATCAGTTGCTGCATCAAATGGGAGCATCGGTCCCTTTTTTGTTTCATTTGCATTAATTCCATTGTACAGCTCACTTAATGCTTTATCAACCCTTTTTTTATCCGGCTCTGATGAAATTCGGTTGGCAAGCTTTATTACCGGCTTTGTAAAAATACTTTGTAAAAATTTACGCATCAGCTGGTTAACGTTAATAAAATGGTTTTGTTTAATTAAGCATGTGTGCCAGGACAAAAACTGCATTATCAAAATACAGCAGCTTATATAAGCAATTTATTCTGAATTTCAGCCCCGTTAAATAACGGTATTTTATGCGTTAAAATACGGTAAAAATACCGTTATTTAACGGGGGCAAATTTGTAAGGGCAAACCTTATCTTCATGCCTCATTAACTAACCTTTAATCAATTTAATATGTCTTCAGTAATCGACAAAACCCTAGCGAAAAGTTTAATCAGCAACTATCAGACTCAAAACTCAGGTACCGGCGGACCAGCATTGGTAACGCCCGACGGGCAATTTTTGAACGGATTTTTTATAAGCCGCAGATGTTTGGAAGCTATTCTAAGCGATCCTAATAATGTTGGGCTGAGTGTCCATCTTGCAAAACACCCCGATCATATTGGTGCAACAGAAAACATATTTACACTGGTACTTACCGGGGCTGAGCCGAATCCTGATTATCCTGAAATAAACGGGGCTTCACCCTATGTAGGCAGGTACGAAACCTGGGACCAAATAACGCCTTGCCCACCATTTTGTACCGAGCTTATCTGATAGGTTGACATGAATATGGACCTTATTTATATCGTATATTTAACAATACTATTATTAGTAACCATTGCTGGCTTTATGCGATATAAAAAGCTTTCAAAAGGCTTCAAAACTTTAGCAGTGCTAATTCTGTGTACTTTAATAAGCGAGAGTATAAAAAAAGTATATGGTAAAATTTATCATAACAATATGCCGGTAGCTCACATCTGGGCAGTTATTGAATACGCATTCTTTTCTTTAACCTACTTTTATTTGTTAACGAACAGATGGGTAAAAAAAGCAATAATTGCTTCAATTGTTGCTATGTTTATTTTGGAAGTTGTAAACGTTTTGTTTTTTGAAAAACTAACCCAGTTTCCTTCTTTAATTCTGGAAGCATCTCATATTGTTTATGTTGTTTATTCGCTGCTGCTGTTTCGCCAAATGCTCTTGGTTCCGGCAGAGCAAAGCTTGTTTAAGCAAAGCCTGTTTTGGTTTAATATAAATGTATTATTTTATGCAACAACCATGTTTCTTGATTTTGCATTATTGAGTTATTTTATACAAAACAAACTTGATGCTTTACCCCTTGCTTACTTTGCGCTAGTGGTTAATTTTATATTTTATATCGTAATTGGCATTTCAATATTAATGGATAATAAAAAAGAAAACGTAGCAGAATTTAGTAATGGGTAATGTTGCTCCAAATGCCAGCGAACTGTATGTTGTAATTTTTTCAACAACTGTATTTTTTGTATTCCTCACAGGTTTTATTATTTATTTTATCTTATTATACCAAAAGCGGCAGGGAGAAAATAAAATAGAGCGTGATGCCATGCAGGCAAACTTCAGGCAGGAGTTTCTTAAAGCACGGCTTGAGATGCAGGAACAAACCTTTGCGCACGTAAGCCGTGAGTTACACGATAATGTTAACCAGGTATTATCGTTTGTAAAACTTAACCTGGCTATGATAAGTAATGTTGATGATGAACAGCGATTAAAGATCAATGAAAATCGTGATTTGATTGCGCAGGCTATTACGGACCTGCGCGATCTTTCCAAAAGCCTTAGTTTTGATTATATAACAAAGCAGGGCCTTGTAAAAGCAATTGAAACCGAAGTAAACAAGCTTAACAAAAGCGGTATAATTAATGCAAGCATTTTAGTAGAAGGTGATACTTATCGACTGGGTGAACAAAGCGAACTGGTATTGTTCCGCATTTTACAGGAGGCCATAAATAATGCCATTAAGCATTCAGGGGCTAGTCATTTAAAAATCAACTTGCATTATAGTCCTGAAATGTTTAATTTAACCGTCGATGATGATGGGGTTGGTTTCTTACCTAACTCATTGGATCATAGCACAGGTTCCGGTTTGATAAATATTGAGAATAGAGCAACGGTAATTGGCGCAGCAGCAACTATCAATAGTTCGCCGGGAAATGGCTGTAGTGTTAAAGTTACCCTAAACCTTTTACAACAAAGAATATACATTGATGGAAACCATCCAGATCGCGTTAGTTGATGATCACCGCCTTTTCAGAAGCGGAATAGCATCCTTAATTAACAATTTTAAAGGATTCAACATACTTTTTGAAGCAAGCAACGGCGAGGAAATGGTGCGCAAAATTTCTTCAAAACTAAAGCCTGATATTGTATTGCTTGATATTCATATGCCGGTAATGGACGGTACATCAACCGCATTATGGCTAAAAGAAAATTATCCTGAAATCCGTATCATAGTTTTATCAATGCTCGAAGACCCTGAAAAGGTGCTTACCATGCTTAAATTCGGCGCAAAAGGATACCTGCTTAAAGATTCGGAGCCGCATGAGTTTGACCAGGCCCTGCAAAAAGTATCTGTGGGCGAAGTTTATTATCCCGAGTTTGTTACCCGCCTGTTAATAAATTCATTTAACGAACAAAGTGACCAGGTTACGTTGCAGATGCGCGAACTTGAGTTTTTAAAACTAGCCGCGTCTGAACTTACTTACAAGGAAATTGCCATGCAAATGTGTATCAGCATTCGTACTGTTGACGGGTACCGCGACCAGCTATTTGAAAAACTGGGCGTTAAAAGCCGCATCGGCCTTGTGCTATACGCCATAAAAAACAAGATGATAGAGTTGTAATTTGCTAAAATTATTGGCAAATTTGTCTTCATGGGACATGAGGATAACGATGAGTTTTTTAAAGGACGCGGCGCACAGGTAAACACGCACAACAAGTTCTTAAAAAACAAATATGTGTTAGAGCATATTGAAGGGCTTGATGAGCCGCTGCTTGAAAATACAGCTACACAGCTTTTTGAGGAAACCCCTAAAAAAATTGTAAGCGAATCAAACAGCCCCGACCTTAGCCACATGTACTCCATTAATCCTTACCAGGGTTGCGAACATGGTTGCATCTATTGCTATGCCCGTAACACACATGAATACTATGGTTTTAGCGCCGGGCTTGATTTTGAACGCAAAATAATTGTAAAGCGAAACGCCGCCGAACTTCTGGAGCAATATTTTAATAAAAAAAACTATAAGCCTGTTTGCATCCTCCTCTCGGGCAATACCGACTGCTACCAGCCTATTGAGCGCAGGCTAAAAATTACCCGGTCGCTTTTACAGCTTTTCCTGAAATATAAAAACCCGGTTAGCATCATTACAAAAAATAACGTGATCCTGCGTGACCTGGATATCCTTGCGGAATTAGCGGCCATGAACCTTGTGCATGTTAATGTATCCATAACCTCATTAAATGAACAGCTGCGGCAAAAGCTGGAGCCGCGTACGGTAACGGCCACAGGCAGATTGGCGGTAATTCAAAAACTTACAGAAAAGGGAATCCCCTGCAGGGTAATGGCTGCACCGATCATCCCCGGGCTTAACAGCAACGAGGTACCCGCAATTATAAAGGCGGCGGCTGACAGGGGTGCACTATCTGCCGGCTTTACCATAGTCCGGCTTAATGGGAGTATAGGGGAGATCTTTACCGATTGGATCAACAAAGCTTTCCCTGACAGGGCAGAAAAGGTTTTAAACATGATAAAATCATGTCACGACGGAAAGCTGAATGACACCGATTTTGGCCGCAGGATCAGCGGCGAGGGGAAAATAGCAGAATCCATCCACCAAATGTTTAAAATGGCCTGTAATCGCTTTATGGCTGACAGGGAGATGCCTGAATTTGATTATACATTGTTTATGCCGAAAGGTGGCAGGCAGACGAGTTTGTTTTGACCGCTGATTTTCGAATGATTTTGATGATTGCGTTGATTTTTTTAAGGCGCTGAAATTGCTGGGATGAGTTGACGATTCAGGCGAATAGTCATGATATCTCAGGTCGATTTGCATGGGGTTTATTTAATATCTCATTAATCAAACCTCCCACATTAACCCCGATGGCATAACAAAGCATATCGGTCCAGGCAAATGTTTCGCCTAATACTAATCCTCCAATCACTGTGTGCCGGATACTATTGATCCATGGCGCGTGGTAAAGCTGGCTGAACTCAATCGCATAGCAAAATAACAAGCTTACTATGCTAACCCATCTGATGCTTTTGTCGATGAACAGGAACCTTGTTATAAAATAAACCATCAATCCCCATAAAATATCACCGATAAATAAGGGGATGCCTTCGATGTGACGGGATAAAAGGCCGAGGATAATAGTGGTAATAATGAAGATGAAATATGTTACGCGATATTTTCTCATTGAGATGTTTTCCAAAGATAAGATTTACAAAAATGATCTTTAAAAAAAAAGGCGCCTTGGGCGCCTTTGTATATATCTATCTCCTCTCCCCTTTAGGGGCCGGGGCCTAAACTTCTTCTGCTTCCAAAGCCATTTGCTCGTCAACCAGGATCCGTCCGCAATGTTCGCAAACGATGATCTTTTTGCGCTGGCGGATGTCAGACTGGCGCTGAGGCGGGATCTGGTTAAAGCAACCTGAGCATGAGTCACGTTGAATGGTTACAACTGCAAGGCCATTCTTTGCATTCTGGCGCAGGCGGTTGTAAGCAATTAATAAACGCTCTTCAATGTTTACGGTGGCTTTATCGGCAAGCGCTGTTAACTCGTTTTCCTCTTTCTGAGTTTCAGCGGTAATGGTGCCTAATTCATCTTTTTTAGCATCAAGATCGCTCTTGCGTGCTTCAAGGTCGGCAAGCGCTTTTTCATAGATCGCGGTTTTTGAGGCTATTTCGAACCCAAATTCCCTGATCTTTTTTTCACTTACCTGTATGTCTAACCCCTGTATTTCAACTTCTTTTGAAATAGCTTCATACTCGCGGTTATTTTTAACCTCGTTAAGCTGGGTTTCGTATTTTTTGATATTAGCCTGCGCTTCCTTTATCAGGTTTTTGCGGGTAACTATATCATCTTCCAAATCATCCAGCTCTGCTTTTATTTTTTGTATACGGGTTTCAAGACCTGCAACATCATCTTCAAGGTCAGCAACCTCCATAGGTAATTCACCTCTAACCTGGCGAATTTTATCAATTTTGGTGTGGATGGTTTGTAGTTCGTATAAAGCTTTAAGCTTCTGTTCTACGGTTTGTTCCATTAAATAAAATATTTGACGGGGTTTGTATTTACTTCTGTTAAACGGACGGCAAAGTTAGTAAATTTTTTTGTAATAATTTCATATAATAATTGCTGTGTAAATTGCTCACTTTCAAAGTGTCCGATGTCGGCAATCAATAGCTTTCCATCAGCATCAAAAAACTCGTGATATTTATAATCAGCCGTTATAAAAACGTCAGCTCCGGCAGCAATAGCCTGCTTTAATAAAAAGCCTCCTGCGCCACCGCAAACCGCTACCTTTTTAACGTGTTTACCTGTGCATGCAGTATGCCTTATTACATGACAATGCATTTTTTCTTTTATATGATATAAAAATGCTTCCTCGTCAAGCGGAAAGTCCAGCTCGCCTATCATGCCCGAGCCTACCTGCTGGTTTTGGTTTGACAGGTTATACAGATCGTAAGCCACTTCTTCATAAGGGTGCGCCAAAACAAGTGCCATCAAAATCTTACTTTCCAATATTGCAGGATAGATAGTTTCAATGCGCACCTCGTTCTCCAGGTGGCGCTTCCCAGGCTCCCCCACGTAAGGATTTGTTTGGTCGTTGCCTTTAAAAGTTCCGGTTCCATCGGTATTAAAGCTGGTTTCGCTATAATTGCCAATGTTACCGGCCCCGGCATTGAACAGGGCATTTCGCACCTCATCGGCATGGCTTTGCGGAACGTAGGTAACCAGCTTTTTCAATAAATTATGCTTGGGCGCAAGGATGCGGCAGTTTTTTACGCCAAGTGTTTGACAAATTTTTGCGTTAACCCCTGCCATAATGTTATCCAGGTTGGTATGAATGGCATAAATAGCGATGTTATTGCGGATGGCTTTTTCAACCACGCGCTCCACATAGGTTTTGCCATTAAACTTTTTTAACCCACGGAAAACAATAGGGTGGTGCGAAATAATAACCTGGCAATTAGTGGCAATGGCTTCATCAACTATAGCCTCGGTACAATCAAGCGAAATAAGCGCCTGGTAGATGTCCTGCTCCGGCCGACCAACTATCAGGCCGGCATTATCATAATCTTCCTGGTAAGCAAGCGGGGCAAGGCTTTCGAGATAAGCGGTGAGTTGGGATAATTTCATATTTTAGGATTACACTGATTTTATTTGATTTCACCGATCGTGTTGGGTGAATTCAATAAAAGTATTACATTTTTTTTAAACCAAACAACACCATCGTTAGCAGAAAAATGTTTAATAACTATTCTTCCTTCATCCATACCACCTTTTGCTCCGATTGATGGGGTTGCGCAATAATATCGCCATATAGGCCGGGTCTGCGGGCTTTAATATAACGATGGCCGCCGGCTTCGGTTAGTTTCTGTGGGATAAGCAGAGCCGCGGCAATTTCATCATCAAAGCTGCGGCATTCAGCAATAATGTCGCCAAAGGGATCAATTATCATAGAGCAGCCGTTTTTCACCTGGTCATCATCCATCCCAATAGGGTTTGAAAAAATTGCATAAATAGCATTGTCATATGCACGCGCAGGCAGCCACTTCATCAGCCAGGCACGGCCTTTAAGCCCGTCAAACTCCTGGCGCAACTGGGTAGGTTCTGCTTCCCGGTTTTTCCAGAGCTCAACATCAACAAACCCTGCGCCCGGCCGGGTTGATGGCGTGCACATGGTAACGTGCGGCATAAAAACAATATCGGCACCAAGCAGCTTTACCGCCCGTACATTTTCAATTATATTATTATCATAACAGATCAGTATGCTGCACTTCCAGCCGTGCAGGTCAAAAATAACATATTGGTCGCCGGGTGTAAGGTGGGGGTTTATAAAAGGATGCAGTTTGCGGTATTTGGCCACCAGGCCGTTTTTATCAACACAAACCTGGGCCTTGTATAGCTTATCATCTTTGTCTTTTTCAAACAGGCCCGCTAAAATGGTAATATTCAATTCCTTTGCAATAGCTGTAAGCTTTTGTATGCTGGGGCCATCCGGAATAAACTCGGCCAGGTCAAGCATTTGCGCTTTACTAAGGTGCCGCGCAAAGCTGTACCCGGTTATCGAACATTCGTGAAAGGCGATTACATCGCAACCCCGGGCAGCAGCACGGGCCGAAAGTTTTTTAATTATAGAGAGGTTATAGTCTTTATCCCCACTGCGGTTTTCGAATTGAGCAGTGGCAATTTTTAAATTTTGCATGGGTAAATGTGGAAGTTAAGCGTTGTGAATAGTGGACAAATGCTGATATCTTAACGCTGAATTTCACAAAAAAAGATTAAAACGGCAGGTAATATTTTCTTTGGCCATTTAGATCGGTGCCAATGCTTACGCCCGTTTTAATCTTTTATAAAAGAGTTAACTCTTTAGATTTTCATTTTTGCCATTTGATAGCTTTCATAAGCCATTTGCCTGTTAAAATCATTCGCCAGGGTTTTATTATTAATAAGGTCTACAATAGTGCCTATTAAGCAAAAGCCACCGGTAAACAGGTATAAAAGCCCCATGCCTATTTGCCCTATAACAAACCGTTGAACTCCGGCAACAACAACAAAGCCCAAAAGCGTAAATAATAACAAGTCCTGCGGATTTTTTCTTTTGCTGGAATAAACCATGTAAAAATATTTTTTCTGCTCTTCGTTGAGGTCGGCAGTGCCTTGTTGTAAGAAACCCATTTCTTCCGGCGTTATTCCCGGAAATGCGATATTCGGATTTTGATACATGTCCATTGTCTTAATTTTTTTAAAGTGATTTTTTTATTGCGATATAAAACTAAGATAGAATTAAAATTTTGGCAATGCAAAGTTGGCTAACAGAATAAAGACATCGGTGAGCGCCAATAATAAAGCGGTGAAAGCCCCACCTAAACAGTAATGCTATCGTACCCTCTTTTAAACAAAATCTGCGCGGATAATTCTTTGCATTTGGAAAATCAGCTCATAAAAAAACCGGGAGCTCCAATTGAAGACCCGGCCTGAGTTGATTGATTTATAAAGATCTTTAAACTAAATTCTTTTTTATATAGGTGATGCTTTGGGTAATGCTGTCATAAGGGTTGCCCGGACAAACATCCTGCTCAACAAAGAAATATTTCATGCCTGCTTTATTAGCGTGTTTAAAAATATTTTTAAAATCAATTATACCATTACCCACCTCGGTAAACATGCGTTTTTCTGTTTTGTCCATGTCCTTTACATGCCATAGCGGGAAACGGCCCGGGTGCTCATTGATCAGGGCAATAGGGTCCTGGTTGGCTTTGGTAACCCAATAAAGGTCCATTTCCATTTTTACCAGGTTTTTATCAGTGGTACCCAGCAAGGTTTCGTATGGATATTTGCCGTCTTCCTGTATAAATTCAAAATCGTGATTATGGTAGCAAAGCTGGATACCTGCTTTTTTACAGATCTCGCCTGCTGTGTTCAAATCTGCGCCTATTTTCTTGTAGTGGTCAAGTTTCCCGCGTTCAGCCGGGGATAACCATGCGCATACCATATATTTTACGCCAACCGCAGCAGCATCATCAACCGCCTTTTGCCAGTCGTTCAATATGGTTCCTTTCATCTCCTTGCCGTCTTCACCTAAACGGTAATGACTGCTTGGCATTATCAGGCCATTATCCTTTAAAACCGTCGCAAATTTTGCAGCGTCCATGCCGTAAAACTTCTCGCTGCCTGTATAGGTGGCTCCCTCAACAGAGGTATAGCCTATTTGTGCAACCTTGGCCAAAGCCGCTACCGGATCAGCTCCCATAGCATCCCTAACCGTGTATAATTGAAGCCCGATGTATTTTTTGTCGTACGCAAATAACTGCGGGGCAACTAATAACCCGGCTGAAAGCACAGCCGAAGTTTTAAGAAATGATCTCCTGGTACTCATTGGTTTTGAAATTGGTGACGTAAATATAGTGTATTGTCTACACTAAACAAGCATGTAACTAATTTGAAACAATTTTTTTTAAATCAGGGTTTGGACTCATAAGGCGATGATTAGTTTAAAACATCCCTGTTTATAAACCCCATCAAACAAAAAAGACGCGATACATCGCGTCTCCTACAAATATCAAAAACCTCCCCCTTTAGGGGGCCGGGGAGCCTATTTAGGCATTCTCCGCATCATGTTGGCCATTGCTGCGGGGTTGCTCATTTGTTTCATCACCTTGCGCATATCCTCAAATTGCTTTATCAGGCGGTTTACTTCTGTTAAGTTTGTGCCCGAGCCCTTTGCTATGCGGTTACGGCGGCTTTGGTTAATACTATCGGGATTGCCTTTCTCATAAGGTGTCATCGACTGAATAATGGCTTCAATGGCTTTAAATGCGTTATCGTCAACCTCCACATCTTTCATCATTTTGCCAACGCCGGGGATCATGCCCATCAGGTCCTTCATGTTACCCATTTTCTTGATCTGCTGGATCTGGCTGAAAAAGTCATTAAAGTCGAACTTGTTTTTGCGGATCTTTTTCTGCAGCTCGGCGGCTTCTTTTTCATCAAATTGCTGCTGTGCGCGTTCAACCAGCGAGATCACGTCGCCCATGCCAAGGATCCTGGAGGCCATACGATCAGGGTGGAAAACGTCAAGCGCCTCCATCTTTTCGCCGGTACCAATGAATTTTATCGGTTTATTAACAACAGATTTGATAGAAAGCGCAGCACCACCACGGGTATCGCCGTCAAGCTTGGTTAATACAACACCGGTAAAATCCAAACGGTCATTAAACACTTTTGCTGTGTTTACAGCATCCTGACCTGTCATGGAGTCAACCACGAACAGAATTTCCTGTGGCTTAACTGCCGCTTTTACATTTTCAATCTCCACCATCATGGCCTCGTCAATAGACAGGCGGCCCGCGGTATCAATGATCACAACATTGCTGCCGTTTTGTTTTGCCAACGCAATGCCTTCGCGGGCAATAGCAATCGGATCTTTCGATTCCAGGTTGGCATAAACCGGCACATCAATCTGCTTGCCTAAAACCTGTAGCTGCTCAATAGCGGCCGGACGGTAAACGTCATCGGCAACCAGCAATACTTTTTTGTTTTTGCTTGTTTTTAAGTAATGAGCAAGTTTCCCGGTAAAAGTTGTTTTACCGGCACCGTTTAAGCCGGCAATTAATATAATGGTTGGGTTAGCTGTAAGATTAAGATCTGCCGTGCTGCCACCCATTAGCTCGGTAAGCTCATCGTTCATGATCTTTGTGAGCAGCTGACCCGGAGAAATCGAGGTCAACACGTTTTGGCCGATGGCTTTTTGCCTTACTTCGTCAGTAAAGCTTTTGGCAGTTTTATAGTTAACGTCAGCATCCAGAAGGGCCTTGCGGATCTCCTTCATGGTTTCGGCCACGTTTATTTCAGTTATAGTTCCCTGTCCTTTTAATACTTTAAAAGCCCTGTCGAGCTTATCCGAAAGATTTTCAAACATTATACTTATCTAATTTTGAGGATACAAAGGTAAGATTTTTCGCGATTTATTTATTTTTCAATGGTGGTCAACTCAGGGGTATCGCGTTTAACATTTCAGCCGGCGCGGAATAAGCCCAAACCAATGCGCAATGTAAACTATACCTGTTTTATATTAGGTTTTATGCAGGTGTTACACTAAAAATGTGTTAACAGGGTGTTACAGTAAAAAGTTGACTCGGGCCGCCAAAAAGTTTGTTTCTGCATTAATAAGGCACTTTTTACCCTATCTGTTACCCTTAAAAATGCGAAAAGTGCTGACAAACTAGTGTCAGCGTTTTTTTGGAAAAAATTGCTACTGCTTCTGAATCGACGTAAGCGTAACCATTGCCCTTACCTGAGGTCATCCTCGTGCTTAGTGAATTGCCCTAAATCATAAACCCCTTCTATCCTATAAATCTTAGTCTTTAAGCAACTTCCAAACCTCGCTATTGAAATTTGCTTTAGTTATCCCGCTTACCTTTTCCAAAGCTTTAAACAAATTGGCATCCCCTTTTTCCAGCTTGCCGCAGGTAAGTAATTCCATAACCGGGGCAAAGCCCTTTTCTTTTTCAACTTTCTGAACTATTAAAGCATTTATAGCATATGAGATTTTTAACGGCTTCTGTCCCTCCGAAAAGTTTTTATTCTTACTATCAACATATAAGGTAAGCCAATCGGCATTGGGGTTATCTGCAGCGTATTTTTTAAACATCGTTATTATATCTGCCCAGCTGTAAACCTCCCAGCTTCCGCCATACAAATAAGCGCAGCCTTCGTCAACCGGGCGGTTTATTACATCAGGGCTTACCACCAGGCGCAAGCGTTCGTGCCAAAGGTCGTGCGTGTCAAACCTGCGCTGGTAGCTGTTCCATCCGTTTACAACCAGCAGCGTATTGTTTTCATGTACGGCAAGGTTATCCCAGGCCAGGCCGTTGTATTCCAGTTTATAATCAAGCCCGAAAATCTGCTGTGCTTCGATAAAATTATCGCAGTAATATTCTTCAACCGGCATTCCCGGCGCCTTTAGTTTACTATCATAAAAACTTACTGTTTTTTGATAGAATTTGGCACCCGCTATGTTCAGGGTATCTTTGAAATGAAAGGTGATGTTCCCGATCTTTTTCGTTTTCCAATACTGCGTGTTTTGTTTTAATGGCGAATAAAAATAAAATCCATCCCCCTGCTTTTTGGCCAGGAGCCCGAAACTCGCCCGCAAAACCGGTACGCCGGCTTTAAACCCGGAATAATTCACCTGCACCAAAAAATCATCATTGCCCAGGCTAACCACATTTTGCAGGTATGGTTTATAAAAGTGCTCGTCCTTAAGTTTTGCATTTTTCTCCATCCCCTTCATTTCATCCAACAGGAGAGACGTTGCTAACAGGTCCTCCTTCAAAACAAAAGCATTTTGCTTGTTTGGTTTTTCTTTTTGATCGAGAAAGCCATTCAGCGAGTTGATCAGTTGATTTTTTGTGAGGGAATCTTTAGGCAGGCTGATCTCCGGAGAAATGATCAATGATTGTCCAAAACTTGAAAATGCAGAAGCCAATAAAAGAGTGAGTATAAAAAGCGGCGTTAATTTCATGTGTGGTTAAAGGTTATTGAATGCAAGATAGAATTTTTTCTTCGATGCTAAATGGGTGTGCGGGGTGGAGCGGAAAATTGCCTTTAACGTTTACGGTAACTTTTTTCTATTGTGATGGGTTTAAAATCCCGAATGTTTAAGACATTATCTATCCGGCTGGCCTTCGACCTGCGCTAGTATATGTCGCCCTTTCAGGGCTTGATGTTTTTGGTTCTACTACAATGTTAGAGGCCTGAAAGGCTGTAATACATTAGCACGGGTCGAAGGCCTGCACATACCACAGAAAACAGCGTATATTTTTCATTTTACCCTACATGCCGCTTCTTTCGGTCTTTTCCGACTTCCCGGACTTTTTTTAAACTTCCCTGACAGACTTTTGATGCAACCCGGCTACTTTTGATTAATAACATTAAATACACATCAACCATGGAATACAGACAATTAGGCGCGTCGGGATTACAAGTGCCGGTACTCAGTTTCGGAACGGCTACTTTTGGCGGCGGCAATGAATTTTTTAAAGCCTGGGGCGATACCCAGCTAGATGAGGCTAAACGCCTGGTTAACCTGTGCCTTGATGCCGGGGTAAACTTTTTTGATACGGCCAATGTATATTCTAACGGTCTGTCCGAAGAGATCTTAGGAAGGGCGCTTGAAGGGTTACGCAACCAGGTGCTGATCTCAACCAAGGCAACTTTTACTATGGGCGACGGGCCGAATGATTTTGGGTCATCGCGCTTTCATTTGATCAAATCACTGGAGAATAGTTTGCGCCGCTTAAATACAGATCATGTTGACATTTACCACATGCATGGCTTTGACGGCAATACGCCTGTTGAAGAAACATTACGCGCGTTGGATGACCTGATCAGCAGTGGAAAAGTGCGATACATTGCATGTTCAAACTTTTCGGGCTGGGCATTAATGAAGTCGCTTTCGGCATCTGAGCGTTATGGCTGGGCAAAATATATTGCACACCAGGCCTATTATTCTTTACTCGGCCGGGAGTTTGAATGGGAACTGATGCCTGCCGGGATAGATCAGCATGTAAGCACCATTGTGTGGAGCCCGCTGGCATCGGGGCAATTAGGGGGCAGGTTCCGCAGGGGGCAGCCTATCCCAAAAGATAACCGCACACAACAAGGTGGCAGCCATGGCCCGGCAACTGATTATGAGCGTTTGTTTACCATTGTGGATGCACTGGATGAGGTAGCTGAAGAAACCGGTAAATCGGTAGCGCAGGTTGCGCTTAACTGGGTACTGCAAAGGCCTACTGTTGCTAATATTATCATTGGCGCCCGCAACGAAGAGCAGCTAAAACAAAACCTTGACGCCGTAGGCTGGAACCTTACCACCGACCAGGTAAAGAAACTGGATGCTGCAAGTTATGTCGATCCGATATACCCATACTGGCACCAGCGGCAGAATGTGAAGCTGAATCCGCTGCCGAAGTTTTATTGATTGAAATATCTAATAATATTAAGAAGGGTTTTCAAACCCTTCTTAATTACTTTGAACTGTTTTAACGCTTTATCCCGCCTTCCCTTTCGGATTTTTCTCCATAAGGAGTCTTTCGGACCAGCTTTCGGTCTTTTCCGACTTAAAACCTATCTTTGCCTCCCAACATGACGGATTACCAGCTTTACGCATTATCCAACGGCATCAGGATACTTTACAAACATGCACCATCAACAATAACCCATTGCTGTTTTATTGTTAATGCAGGCTCGCGCGATGAAACGGAACATCAAACAGGCCTGGCTCATTTTATTGAGCATTTGCTGTTTAAGGAAACCGAAAGACGCAGCACAAACCAGATCCTGAACCGCCTGGAGCTTGTCGGGGCCGATTTGAATGCCTACACCACCAAGGAGTATACGTGCATCCATGCATCGCTGCTAAACCAGCATTTGGAGCGCACTATTGATCTTTTTGAAGATATTTTATTTCATTCCACCTTTCCGGAGGATGAACAGGAAAAGGAGCGGGGTGTAATTTTGGACGAGATCTCCTCCTACCTGGATCAGCCGGAGGAAGCCATCCAGGACGATTTTGAAGAGCTGTTATTTAAAGGGCACCCTATAGGGAACAATATTTTGGGCACGCCTGAAACTGTTGCCAAACTGAACAGCGCTGATATCAATCAATTTATAGCTGCAAACTATAATACTTCCGAAATGATCTTCGCCGTTTTTGGCGATTATGATTTTAAGAAAGTAATTAAGCTGGCTGAGAAATACTTTGGGGCGATCCCGGCAAATGATTCAAAAAAACACCGGGTTGCCCCGGCAGTGATCAGCTCATCAAAAAGTATTATCGAAAAACCCATTTCGCAAACACATTGTATTATCGGCAGCAGGGCCTATCCGTCGGCCCATCAGCATAAAAATGGCTTGCTGCTTTTAAATAACCTGTTGGGCGGCATGGGCATGAGCAGCAGGCTTAACCTGGAGATCAGGGAAAAGCATGGCATAGCCTATACCGTTGAATCAAACTATACCTCGTTAACCGATACCGGGATTTTCTCCATTTATTTTGGAACCGACAGCGAAAAAGCCGAAAAAGCCACAAAGCTGATCCATAAAGAATTAAAAAAACTGCGCGATAATAAACTGGGCACCCTGCAGCTGCACCAGGCCAAAGAAAAGTTTATCGGCCAGATAGCTCTCGCCGAAGAAAACCGCATGAGCCTGATCATTTCCATGGCCAAAAGCCTGCTCGACTTTAATTATGTAGATACATTGCAGGAAGTATTTGACAAAATTAATGCAGTTACAGCCGAACAATTGTTAGAAATAAGTAATGAAATTTTTGATAATGACCGGATGATTACCTTACTATTTGAGCCTAAGCAATAAAGCCGTATTTTTGCACAATGAAGTTTCCTATTATAGCATACGGCGATCCTGTTTTAAGAAGAAAAGCGACAGCCATTGAGCCGGATGAATATCCGCATATAAAAGAGTTAGTTGAAAACATGTACGAAACCATGTATGGCGCTCATGGCGTGGGGTTAGCGGCCCCGCAGGTTGGCCTTTCCATGCGTTTGTTTGTTATTGACGTATCAACATTCGCCGATGATGATCCTAAGCTAAAAGACTTTAAAAAGGCGTTTATAAATGCTACTATTTTAGAGGAAACAGGCGAAGAGTGGGCCTTTAACGAAGGCTGCCTCAGTATTCCCGATATCAGGGAAGATGTGTACCGCAAACCCACTATCAAAATTTCATACTACGATGAAGACTGGAAACACCATGAAGAGTCGTTTTCCGGAATGGCTGCCCGCGTTATCCAGCACGAATATGATCATATTGAAGGCAAGCTGTTTACCGATAAGTTAAGCCCGCTCCGCAAACGCCTGCTGGAGAAAAAGCTGACCGATATTTCAAAAGGCATTGTTGATGTCGAATATAAAATGAAATTTCCGGCTGCCAAAAAAGGACGATAAGCCCCCCGCCCCCCTAAAGGGGGAGTTGAAAATATAGCACAACAAAAATGCCCGAATTGCTTCGGGCATTTTGTTTTTCAGTCGCCAGCTTAATTTGTCTGACTTCTGATTAAAGATCTTGTTTCCTAGTTAGTTCCGGGAGTGCGGGTTTTATCGCCGTCAGAGATCTCTTTGATCAGGCTACCCCAGTTAAACGGATTTAACAGCGGGTTGGTAATTGAATGTGAGTTCAGCACACTGTTATGAAAATCCTGGAAACCATTCATTTCAGAACCATCACGCGGTAAGGTGCGCTGCAAGCTCAATATAGATGAGCGGCTGAGGTTCTTTTGGGCGATAGCAAGGTCGTCATCGGCAATTTTCATCGTAATAAAATCCTTCCTGAATTCCTCGGTAGTTGCCCACGGGAAAACGTGGAATACCGGCAGGTTGATGATCTGCGGCCTAAGCATTACCTGGGCCGTATAGCTTTTGGTGGGGATATTTGCAGGGATAACTATAACTACCGGGGCATATCCCACACAGGTAAAACGAATAGTATCACGCTCGTGCGCAGGGAACGAAAAATAGCCCTTGTAATTTGATATGTTAACAAGGTTTCTATTACTGGTATTTACAATACTTACATAAGGAACTATAACGCCCACGCTGTCAGCATTATGCACAATGCCGCTAAACTGCACAATCTGGGCTTCCTGCTTTTGTGCAAAAGCAGTTATTGTAATAAATAAAAAGAAAATAAAGCCAATTAACTTCTTCATTCAGGGGGTATTCTGTATTAATAGCTACAGTTTTTTTATTAAAAAGTTTAAAACTTTATACAAAAATAAGTTATTGCTGCAATTCTCAAGGGCAATTTAACAAAACTTAACACTACCTGAGGTTTTCAGGAAGCACCGCATTCGGGTCGTCTATATCGGTTAGGTTTATGGCTTCAACACCAGTAATTTCCGGCACGGCTTTTTTTATAGCTTCTTCAATGCCAGCCTTAAGCGTCATGATGCTCATTGGGCATGACCCACACGAGCCAAGCAATTTAAGCTTCACAACATTGTCGGGAGTGATCTCCTCAATTGAAACATTCCCCCCATCTGTCAGCAAATACGGTCTTATCGTATCTAACGCTGCTTCCACCTGATCTAATAAACTCATTTGTACTATTTTATAAAGTAAAGTTATTAAATATTTTTCATTTGTAAACAAAGCATTAACAGTACCGCCTATTTAGTTACTCAGCGGCTGCCCTGCATTGGCCTTTTCAAAAGCCCTGGCATTGCTGATGGCAACCTGTTGCGCCACGCTTTTAGCCATATCTGTAAATGCCTTCGCCATTATGCTCTCATCGTCCAAAACAATTGGCTTGCCGGTATCGCCGCTATCGCTGATCCCTTTTATTAAGGGAATCTCCGCTAAAAAGGGCACATCCAATTGTTCCGCCAGCTTTTTGCCACCGCCTTGTCCGAAAATATAATATTTGTTTTCGGGCAGCTCGGCCGGGGTAAAATAGGCCATGTTTTCAACTACTCCCAGTATGGGAACATTAATAGCAGGCATCATAAACATCCCTATTCCCTTTTTTGCGTCTGCAAGCGCAACGTTTTGTGGCGTAGTAACAATTACAGCACCCGTTACCGGGAATGTTTGCGTTACCGTGATATGGATATCGCCGGTTCCGGGTGGCAGGTCAATTACCAGGTAATCCAGCTCGCCCCAGTCGGCATCATTAAATAACTGCTTAACCGCTGTTGATACCATAGGCCCGCGCCATGGAACGGGCTGATTAGGATCGGTAAAAAAGCCTATTGAAAGCAACTTAATCCCATATTTTTCAATTGGCTGGATCCTGGTTTTACCATTAACCTCGCTCGCCATTGGCCTGGCATTTTCCAAGCCGAACATGATCGGGATAGACGGTCCATAAATATCGGCATCAATCAATCCCACTTTAGCTCCTGTTTTTGCCAAACCCAGGGCAAGGTTTACGGCAACGGTTGATTTACCCACACCGCCTTTGCCCGAGGCCACCGCAATAATATTTTTAACCCCGGGTACACCCGTGTTTTTTTGCGAAGTAACCTGCGATGTCATGTTGATATGCACATCAGCATCTTTACTAACAAAATAAAGAATGGCGTTCCGGCATGCATTCTCAATCATAGCCTTTAACGGGCACGCCGGCGTGGTCAATATCACAGAAAAGCTAACGCGGTTGCCCTCAATTTGAATATCCTGGATCATGTTCAGGGTTACCAGGTCCTTTTTCAGGTCGGGTTCCTCAACATTGCCTAAAGCCTGTAAAACTTGTTCGCGCGTAATTGTCATAATATGATGCGAATTTACTTAAAACGGCGCGAAGTAGTGTCATGTTAATGATAGTTTTGGTTGTAGAGACCAGAGGCTGGAGATCAGAGATTAGTTGGGGTCCGGAAGTCGGGAAAGACAGTAAAGTCCGGAAGAAAGAAATTCATAAAGATTCATTTCATTAAAAAGAAATCCTAAAATCCTTCCATCCTATAAATCTTAGTTAAAATCCGCACATTTGCACATCAGCATATCCGCACATCAAAATATGATTTTAGTTACTGGTGCAACAGGTTTTTTAGGTTCAGAAGTGGCGCTTCAGCTAACGCAGCAGGGGCACCGCATCCGTTGTACCCGGCGTTCCGGCTCATTAATTCCTGACATTTTGCTCCCCTGCCAGATTCAATGGGTAGACGCGGATATGATGGACTTTTTTGCGCTTGAGGATGCCCTTAAAGGCGTTACACAAGTATACCATTGCGCAGCATGGGTATCATTAAAACAGGCCGATAAAAAGCCCATGATAAATGCCAATGTCACAGGCACAGCCAACGTGGTTAATTTATGCCTGGAGCAAAATATCCGCCTGGTGCACGTGAGCTCTGTTGCGGCAGTTGGCCTTGCCAAACCCGGCGACCTGATAACCGAAAACCACCACCTTGACCGCGACACAGAAAACGATGGCTATGCCATATCAAAACTGGAAAGCGAAATGGAAGTATGGCGCGGCATTGCCGAAGGGCTGGATGCGGTGATCGTTAATCCATCAATAATATTAGGCGCAAATGCAGGCGCAACAGGCAGCGGACAGCTGTTTGAAACGGTACGCAAAGGGCTTAAATTTTATACCGCAGGAAGCTGCGGATTTGTTGATGTGGAGGATGTTGCCAAATGCATGATCGGCCTGATGAGCAGTGACATAAGCGGCGAGCGTTATATTATCAGCGCTGAAAACCGCGAATACAAACAAATTACAGCTGAAATTGCGGATGGTTTTGGTGTAAAGCGGCCTGCAACATTAGCAAAATCATGGATGATGAACCTGGCATGGCGGGCAGCCCGGATCATTGCTTCGCTAACCGGCAAAGATCCGGCTTTGGATAAAGTTTCGGCCCAGGCTGCCAGTTTATCGCGCAATTATGATAATTCGAAAATAAAAAACGCGATTGGGTTTGAGTTTAAGCCTTTGAGTGATACGATCAGAGAGGTTTGTGAAAGGTTATCCGGATCAAAATAAGGGGTTGTTGGAAAAACAATCTGTCTAAATCTATTTATATGAATTCCAGTGAATTAAAAAATCTGCAAACTCCGCTTAAGGAAAAATATAAGGAGCAGCCTGACTCGGCATTGCTTACACTGAAAGCACAGGGCAATATTGGCGAAGGCATATCATGCAAAGTGGAAACCGGCCGCGCATTGGTTGAGGCAGGCCTTCATCCGTTAACCGGTGGCAATGGTCTTCTTGCCTGTTCAGGCGATATGCTGCTTGAAGCATTGGTAGCCTGTGCCGGCGTTACATTGAGCGCTGTAGCTACCGCCATTGGCATAAACATAAAAAACGGCATTGTTAAAGCGGAGGGTGATCTTGATTTCAGGGGGACACTGGGCGTTTCAAAAGAAGCTTCAGTAGGGTTTAAACAGATCAGGCTAAGTTTTGATCTCGATTCAGATGCGACAGAGGAACAGCTGGCAAGCCTTTCCAAGCTTACCGAGCGATATTGCGTTGTTTACCAAACAATTAGCGGCGGGGCAAATGTTGAAACAAGTTATAATATTATATAGATCAGTACTGCCCAACCGATAAGAGCACCAGGGTGCAGGCGTATTCTGTTTTAATTCCTTTTTCATTGGCCATGCGGCGCAGCTCGGAGTTTTCAGTGCCGGGGTTAAAAATAATGCGTTTTGGATGCGT
>Ga0193702_1000240_pt1 | contig 22048 bp, 17 predicted proteins | sample U3a1metaG_FD_143060 | JGI IMG/M metagenome (GOLD analysis project Ga0193702, IMG submission 143060) | Soil microbial communities from a riparian zone of the East river system, Colorado, United States - U3a1 | ecosystem: Environmental > Terrestrial > Soil > Riparian zone | place: USA: East River... | reverse complement strand
ACCCTGACTTGGCTATTGATCATTGACTTGTTTGACTGACTACTATGACTTGAGTGACTCTGACTTCACTGACTCTGATCTCACTGGCTACTATGACTTGTCTGACTCTGACTTGATGCACTCTGATCTGACTGACTACTATGGCTTGTCTGAGTCTGACATTGACTTGTCTCACTTGTCTGACTACTATTATTGACAAGTCAGACTCTGACTTATTTGATTATCATTTGTTATTGACTGTCTGACTCTGATGTTACTTGACTTGTTTGACTCTGACTGACTATTAATTGATCATTGACTGACTCTGACATGACTTGATTGACTACTATGACTTGACTGACTCTGACATTGACTTGTCTCTCTGGCTATGTCTCTGACTTGCCTCACTCTGACTTCACACTACTGTCGTTGATTTGTCTGACTCTGAATACTGACTTGACATTTACTAGTCTGACTGTCATATACCGTATTCCGCTCCGAAATTTCGCACTCTGCTTTCCCGCATTTCCACACTTCCGCTTTCCTGCACCTCCAACATTTCCGACATTTTCTGCATATAAGCAATTAAGATCTGTCAAGTTCTGCCCATTCAAGATCCGTGCTGCAGTTATTGTCCTCCGTAATTGTGGCTAAAAATAATGTATTGTCTCTCTGCATTCTTGTGGGTAAGTAACAATTAGCTTTATTGTTTTATAGTAGATTCCTTAGTAATTAAACTCCAATATCTCTGAACTTTCTGTATATAAATTCCGCTCACCCTGTATTAGTCCCCAGCTTTGTAACCAACTTAGATCAACTAAGATTAGCCATGACCAACTACAAACCTTTCTTCTTTCATTCCGGCCCCTTTCCACATTAAGTCTTCCATCCTTTCATCATTTCCGACCCTCCGAAATTGAAGACATCCTTGGTTCCTGCAGCGAGGGCGCAACACATAAGTTGAAGCAGTGTCTTCACACCTGTGTAGTGTACTCCGACATTTTCTGCATTCCGCATTTTCCTGCGAACTCCACATTTTCTGCACTCCAGAATTTGCAAGTCACTCCACAGCTCCGCCCGCTCCACAGTCTTAACACTGACCCTGACTGACTACTGTTTCACATTGACTTGTCTGACTTACCTGATTCTGACTGTCTCACTGTGACTTCGTGTTACTTAACTTTGCTGACTCTGTCATTGACCTGTCTGACTCTGACTGACCTACTTATCATTGACTTGTCTTACTGACTTGTAAACTCGTGACTTCTACACTATTGTTGTTGACTTGTCTGCATACCTGACTACTATTATTGACTAGTCTGACTCTGACTTAAATAAATACTTCATATGTGAATACTCACTCTAACCCACCACTGTTGTTGACATTCACTTGTCTAACTCTGACTTACTACTGTCATATTGACTTGTCTTACTCTGACTTCTACACTATTGTTGTCGACCACTCTGTTTCTGACTAATATCGTTTATATCTAACTACTGACACTGACTCTGATTTGTGATTACTGGGTCTGACCCAGATACTTCATACATGACTACTATTACTGACTCTGTGTCTAAGTCTACTGTTATTAACTAGTCTGATTCTGAATTTACATTGACTTCTCTGATAGTGACTATTACTTCTGACTTGTCTGACTCCGACTTTTACACTACAGTTGTTGCCTAGTCTGACTCTGATCACTCTGACATCCACACTACACTTGTTAAGTAGCCTGTCTCTCACTTCTACGCAACAGTCATTGACTAGTCTGACTCTGACCCAGATATTTGATACATGACTACTGTTACTGACTCTGACTTCTACCTTGTTTACTGATCTGACTCCAACTTGTACACTACTATTATATAATTTTGACTGACTTGGCTACATTTTCATTCCTGACTACTTCAATTACCTGCTATAGACTTGTCTAACTACTAGTTACTTGACTTCACTATTATAATCTTGTCTGACTCTAACTTGAATTATATTTGAACTGGCTATTATAAACTTGTCTGACTACTTGAATTTTCTAACTACAAACTACTTTACTTAGGTCACTATTGACTACCTGAATCCTGAATTGTCTGACTACAAACTATTTCACTTGACCTGACTCACTACTGACTGTTTTTAACTTGTCTAACCACTGACTTGAATACACTTGTCTGCCTATAAACTCCTTGACTTCATTATTCACAGCCTTATTACATACTTAATTTGACTTGATTACTGGGTCTGACTCTGACTTGACTATATATGTTAGCTGACTCTAACTCACTTGACTACTTATACTTTATAGTCTTGTCTCATTCATACAAGTCTATTCAAGTAGTCAAGTCTGACAAGATACTATGACCAGATATATATAAGTAGCTGACTTGTCAACTTCAGTTAGATTGACTACTTGACTTGAATACACCACTCTGTCTTGACTACTTGGTGGGAATTCAAGATCATGTTTGATACAACTACTTGATTATTATTAACCAGCTGTCACATCTCATATCAGATTTTAGTCATATCAGATTTTATTGTATTTGAACCTATAATTTGACTTCAATCTTGGCATTCATCCTGAACACAAATTAAGACTTGATGAGATCTCAGACTTGACTATATGAATCTCATTCTCCTAAGTTTATAATATGGTTAACCACATCTTGTACTTCAATAATAGAGAGTAGTAATGTCAGAGTTAAGTAGTCAGAGTATGTGACTGTGGGTGTGCCCAGTCACATCACAAAGCAAAGTCATGTGGGTTGCCAAGCATAGTCAAGAATTGAAGTGTGATAAAAGAAGTATCCTACTTTAAGACAGGCAGGATTAAAAAGTATAAGATAAATATTTGGTTATCATGCATCTATATTGTAGATAATTATTATATATGTTGTGATGTGACCACTAGTGGTCATATCACATATCAGATCATGTGAGAGGGTCATGTGATAGTGATGTGACCACTAGTGGTCACATCACATATCAGATCATGTGAGAGGGTCATGTGATAGTGATGTGACCACTAGTGGTCACATCACATATCAGATCATGTGAGAAGGTTATGTTAATCTAAGTAATTCTAAGTAATGCATTATTATTATTTTATGAGAGTGTCTATTTGTATTGAATATTCATTTTGGGTCTAGATTTCTTCATCACAGATACAGGTGTAGATTAGATGTGTGACTTTCTCCTAATTTTTTATATCAGAGTGTTGTGCTTGCTTTTCTCTCTTATGACTTTATTATTTTCAATTCAACTTTTACTAATAACACATATTTAATTCTTACTTCATCCAACACATCAGAAGCCACCTCAAAGGCAAATAATATAACAAAGTAGTAATTGATTTGGATATTAATCCTTGAGTAGCATAATGACTTTATACAATTTATCAACAGACTGGATTAGATTACTTTCACTAAAGAACTGTAGAGTATTAAATTTTATTAAGACTATTATTTCTATTCATATAGTCAAATCATCTGAAATGTAACAAATAGATTTAGTGAAAGCTTTACTAAATTGGGTATGGGTTAAGATAGACAAGAAACTTACTGTTTCTTTCTAAGATCTAATCAATCAAGTTATCTCACTGAGCATTGATTTGAAGAGTGGTACTATAACTGGTAGGAATCAAAAAAAGACTTTAGACTTTGGTTTTCATTTTATAATTCTGATATGATTATTAAAATTTTTATTATAAAATATATGATCATGTGAAATGTGATGTGACCACTAGTGGTCACATCACATTCCCACACTGCCACAGACATGTGATATGACCCACTGGTGGTCACATCACATCAGTGATTGATTGTTATCAGTGATTGACAGCTGTCAATCACTGATGTAATTGGCAGCTGTCAATTTTTCAATGATTGACAGCTCTTAATCTGCAACCACCATCATCTCACTTCTGCATTATCATCCTTCCTCATGACTTCAATTCCTTCTTCTACTCAAATCAAATCAGTCACCCCATACTCAGCTGCTCTTGCTTTCTCTTTTCTGGAGGGTGACTGGCCTGTTTCTGGTCTTGGTCAGGCACCTGAGGTCCCCTCTCACATCATTCAAAGAATAAAGGCAGAAGCTAATGGCAGGATTATCTCAAGCTCCCTTTCTTATCTGTCTCTGGGTTGTTTCTTCATCAACACAGACCTTCTCACTCCACATCCTACTCAAAGGCAGATTGATTTTAATCATGTTGCAGATCTCAGAAAGGACTTTTTTGAGATGGGTATTCTTCGTGAGGACCACCCTGGTGTAGTTATAGGGCTTGGAGATGGTTGGTACCAGATGAAGAAAAACACTCCAAAGCATTTATACATTACCAAAAACTCACCACATCTTAATCGCCTTGCTACTACACCTGGTGGTCCTATAGGGCAGGTTGTCCGTGGTGGCCATCGAACTGCAGCGATTAAGAATCTTTCAAGAGATCCAGACCACATACAAGAAAATTACTGGTACTACAATGTACTTGTCCCAAGTATGTTTTAAGTTCATTCTCCTCAATCATTCTTGTTTATAGTCCTTTGTTTCAATTCATTTCAAGTTACCAACACCCTTCCACAAGAACTCCTTCTTGACTTCTCCTGTATCGATAACTTTCAGATGAGAGTCCTGCCAGAGTCTTATCATCGCATCTGCATTAATTACAGTCAGGTCGCTGCTTACGTTTACGCCAACCTCCACCAATCTCCTGCTTCTGTTCAAAAGCTTAAATATATTGTTAAAGATGGCCACAAGGAGTTAGGAAATCCTGTGGTTATCAGTAACTTGCGTACCCTTCTCCGCTACTCTAAGGTTGTCCCCCATCTTGTTCGCCTTCTCAAAGCTGGTGGGTTATGGACACTAGCATCTGAAGAGATGTTTGGTGCAATAACCAAGTGTAAGATTGAGCTGGTATGTTATTGTTCCTTGACAAATTCTCTTTATATTAAGTTAAGGATATTTATAGGCTATGGCATATGTAGTCTCAGCATGTGCAGACCAGGCCGAGGAAATAAATGCCTCTCTTCCCAACAATTCCTACCATATTTTAGATGTCCTACCTGGCGGAGTTAAAGATCTTGAAGAACCCAGATATCAAACAGGATTAGGAGATGGAAGTCAGAATAAAATGATGCACTTAATTGGCAAGTCTTCTTCAGCTTACAATACATTTGCGAAGGTAGTCTGGTCAGACAAACCTACTGTCTTTGGTTTCAAGGTATGTTCTGTGAGTTTATTGTACTGGATGTCTTCTCTAATGTTCAACTTATAAGTTTTTGAATCCAATTATGATTCAACGAGAGAGCGGGTGTATTGGACACTTTCTGACAGCTGTTAAAGCTCTGTACAATGTGGTATGTTATTCAATCTATGATAATGACCTTATAATAATGATTTATAGATTGTCATCTACTTTTTGGGTCCTCACACCATTAAGAAAATTTATCCACGTGGAGGTACTATGATCGACGAATACCCTGTTAACTGGTCAAATCATGTGGAGGGTCTCATCATGGACCATTGGAAGTCTAACAAGTCGAAGGAGTGTACTATGACTGATCCTCACGAGGTCCCTAAATTTGTTTGTTTTTTTTTATGGAAATTTTATATGCTCGTTCTTATTAGTTTTCATACAGATATGGGACCAAGTAAAAGATTGCTGGGAAAGACTGGATCGTGATAGACAAATATACTTGCAATTTGTCTCATCCACTGGTATACCCTCGAATGCTCTCTCCTGCCTAACAAAAAAACTGGAGGTTATGTTGCAGAATTGCGAAGAGTGGAGGTTGGTTCTTAGGGAGATAGAGGTCAATGTTATGCCAGTCTTCATCTCGTACAGGGCATTATTCTTGGATCCTCAACACATTGCAGATCATCCTCATCATCAAGCTACTACATCAAACTGTCAATCAAATGCACCGTCTACGTTGACTGCCTATGATAGGCGTACTTTGCAGATGAAACAGGACACTCTCCAGAATATGCCTGGGTTTGTTAATGCCTCTACCTTGATGAACAATAGGCCATCCTCTTCTTCAGTTCCTCCTCACTTTGCAGTGGATACGTCTGGATCTTCTATTTCTACTCCTCTTAACAACCCTCCACCCATATTTGCTCCACCAAATGTGGACTGGGAATCAGGAAATAACTGCGTTGATCCCAAGCTTTTAACGGACAGTCCTTCCATAACTGTTTCTCAAAATCTGTCTGTCAACAAACCCCAAGCTCCAATAACACATCATAATTCTGTGCCTCCTCCATCTTTCCTCCCCTCTACTCCCCGTCCCCCTCTAGCAGCCCAGCAGCACAGCACTGAAAAGTCAGCTCTCAACAGTCTAGATTCAGAACCATCTGGATCTCCTATACTCCCTGAACCTTCTCTCACACCCCCTCCAGCAGCCCAGCAGACAAGTACTCATATAACACGTCACAATAACTTAGATCCAACTCCACCTGGATCTCCCTTCCACCCTCACATTTCACCAGGCAGATCACATCCCGCATCACCAGTCCCTTCACATTCCTCCCATGCAACACCCTCTCCTCCTCCATCTGATGATAGTGATTCAGAGCATGCCTTGCCTAAGGATTCCATCGTTCAAGCAGAGAAGGTAAAGAATCCTGTCAATCAAACAGACCAAATGGATGTCGATGAAGATATTGGTAATGACGGTGTTGCAAATGATCCCTCTGGTGCTGTTGGAGAGTCCACCGATAAAGAGTTAGAAAAGGAGAAAGGGAAAAGCAAAACATCCATAGCTAACGACAATTATGTTGGGCCATCTGAAGAGGAAGATGAAGATGAAGACCAGTTGGAGGACAAACCTGTAGCAAATAAGGTGGCTAAATCCAAGTGGAAAGATAGGATTGGTCGAGTCCCTCGAAACCCTTCTAAACGGAAGCAGACAAGAAAAGGAAAGGAGAAACAGGTTATTGGAGATCCACTGGAAGATGAAGCCCCGAAGGACTTTGAGTCAGAAGAGGAAACCTTTCGTCGGCCAGTAACTCCTCTTCCCATCCATTCATCTATCCCAGCAGCATCTATCCCAGAAGCATCTATCTCAGCAGCACAACTAGCATTGGAGAAGGAGATTATGGGTAATATGAAAAAGGCAGCAGCCATTTTAGGTCTTGAGGCAATACCACTCTCCTCACTAGATGATCCTATAAAGAGGACTTCAGTTACGCCAGGACCCAGCAGTGCTGATCATTCTGAAGTTATGTGTTTGGATGTTTGGCGGATGGTGGCTGCATTGGTTGCATTGTCAAATGAGGAACTTGGAGCATTTTTAGATCTTGATTATGAAGAAAAGGTGAATGGGTTCAGGAAGATGGCTAAAAAACATATGATGAAACACAGAGAAGTGGACCATTCAAAGAGCCCACAGCACAAACGTATTCGTCGAATGTAGTGGAGACCCTAATGTTATAATATGCAAAAATACAACTTGTTTTTTTTCTCTCTCTCTTAATTTTTTTTTGGGGTGTGTATAAAGTAAACTGAAAATCTCCATTAGTTCTCAACTTGTGTATTTGCATTGAAAGATAAATAATTGGAGTGTTAGATTTTTTTTTATTTTATTATTATTTAGGTTAAGGTTTTGAAAAATTACATAAGCTTCTAGAATGTTCCTGTTGATGAGGGTATATATACTTGTGACATTTGTTTACTCTTTTCCCACCCTCCCTAACAATACTCCCACCCTCACTAATTAGCAAATTCTTGCACTCTTTTTATAGGGTTGATTAACCTGTCTACTGCTGTTTAAACACAGTCCTCAACATTCATTTTTATTGTTTACATTCACTCCTTTTTCTTTTTTAAAAAAATAACCATCTTTAATACTGGTAATGTTTTGTCTCTTTTTGATCTTGATGTTTCTAAAGATAATAACTGGTTGGTAAACAGATAATGTCTGCAATCAAAGGCCACAGATTTCATCCATTCCAGTCAAGCCAAACACCCCAAATCCCAAAGTCTATGGTCATCAGTTCTAGTCAATCATCAAAAGTATCATACTTGCGCACCTCTCCTCTTCTCAATTATCTTGGCTATAGATTTCACACAACACACTTGGTTATGATATGTGTTTCTTGTGGGGTTGCTCAATTGCCTCAAAATGCTCTGGGCCATATCAAAAACCAACATAAGATCTCTACCACAAAAGAACAGAAGGAGCAATGGAACCATACCGTCACAGAGTGGAATGTTAGCTCAGAATATGTCATTCCATCACCTACCGACCGGCAACCTGTAGAGTTACTACAGCTGCATGCAAATGCCTACTGCTGTAACTGCTGTGACTATGCTGCTCTAACCATATCATCTTTTTCAAAACACTGGAGCATCCGACACAAAAGCGAAAACCTGCCACCAAGTGAACGATATCACGAGGGTTGCGTGCAGACTTTCTATTCTCATGCTCCCTGCACATACTTTGAAGTTGATGTCCCTATCTTTCACTCCACATCTCTTTTCGACATTTACATGAAGAAGGAGGTCCCGAACTATCCACCTTTTGATGTCACCATCCCTACTGCACCACGAGAAATCCCACCCTTGCTATATAATACGAGGTGGCATGAGCATCTTGCGGACTACATGACAGACAAGAAACAGCGACGTTTGTTATTTACCTTGGCACATCCCACGCACCATACCAAAGAACGCCTATGGAATCTGATAAGGGATTATTTGAACTGTGTTGTTGATGTTGTGAAGGATACAAATATGCGAGTAAGATGCCTGCTAGTGGAGTATCCTCGGTAAGTGATTAAAACTGTATTGATATTGATATTTTCTTATGCTCTATTTGACTTGCTTAAGAACTGCTCAAAAAGCCGACCCATGGAAGTATCACCTCTCCCAGGACACCCAGAGATCGTATGCCTACCCATTGCACAGCCTCGCCTATTCAGTCCTACAAGCTCACAAAGGTCATTCTACCAACTATACATTTCCTCTGCCTCCGGACTACATCAAGCATGTTGAAGCACTTGAATTCTATCTACAAGAAGCCTCTACTACTATAACAAACGAACATATCTTAATTTTCCACAACTTCATATATCCACTTCTCTCTGCTCAGCAATCTATCCATGAAGACAACAAGTGGTCGATGGTCCTAGAGTGCTGGCTTGCTTTGTATGCCATGCAATTAGAAGGAAATTTCTGTAGCGCTTCAGAACTCACAGGGATATTAGCAAAGATGGAATATAGCTGCCGAGCTGTTACATTTTATCAGGCCTATCTTCACCACAAGGAATTTTTGGATGAGAGTCTTCATGCGTACGTGTCACAAGTGGTCTTTTTGACTATATATAAACTTGGTTTGATTCACAGGGCTGTTGAGCATTATTGCAATCTCAACATTAAAACAGGTGGGCTGCATCCCTTCAACACCATTGTGGAATATCAACGCTTTGCTTCTGCACTCGCTTATGCTAATGCATCTCCACCGACAACTACTCTTTCCTCCGATGCCAAGATAGTCACATACAAAGATAAGACCATGCATCTCGATAACTGGATTCTAGGCATGCGGCGGGCTTACAATGACTCAGTGTTGTTAGTACAGCACTTATGTCGGAAAAAGGAATTTGTGCTGGACCTTCCCGGGGACCTAGTTGACAACATGTCAGATGACAGTTATGGATACTCCTGGGTTGATTCTGTGAAGTGCATTGATCCTATGGCTCTCATGAAACATCTCATGAATAACACCATGGGAGATGTACCTTGTAAGGTGGGAAGGGATGATTCTCTTATATGGGATACAGCTTGGCAGCTATCCTGGATGAGGACAGCTGGTGAACTAAATCAGCTAATGGCCAATCTTCATCATACTGTTGCGGGTCAGCCATCACGAATTGCCGAGCTCTGTGACTTCCGTCTCAGAAATGGTCTCCGAGGCCGGAATATTTTCTATAACCATGGAGATATTTGGCTCATCACTCGACGTGTTAAACCAGAAACTCTTACCCAACACGAGGAGTTCATTCCTGTGAAGCTTCCACCAGAGATATCCCAACTCTACAAGATTTATCTTTTAATCATACGACCTGTCGAGATCGATTTTGCAAGGCGATTATGGGGAAATGACACCGCCACTCTATATAATGACTATCTGTATGTCACAAACGGTGTTCGGATGTTGGAGGATCATTTCTATCTTCAATTCAAGAGTTGGACAAAGGAATACTTCAAGTGTCACTTAGGAGTCCGTGGTTACAGACAGTCGGTCGTTGTGGTGGCTCGTGCTTATTTAGGGACGGAATATGAACTGGAGCTTGAAGAAGAGGATGACGCATTGATCAAACAGAGAGGTCATGGTGCCTTAGCAGACCGTCGTTGCTATGGCGTGCAGTCAGCCTATCTCACGACTCTGTCATCAGATTTAATGTTCCGTTTTGGTCATATGTCTGAGTGGTGGTGGAGGCTAACTCAGTTCGCTCCGGGAAAAGCTCCCCTTTTACCTCTGGACTTACGTCGGAAATCGCAGTCTTGTGATCTATACTCTCCTTTTAATTCCCCATCCTCTGCAGTTGTTCCTCAAACAAGCTTTGACGAAGACAAGCTTGCTGCCATGGTCTCTGCTGGTGTTTCAACTGCTTTGCAATCTTTGAAAGACGAAATGGAAGGCATCATACGAACAAGTGTCGCAGCTGGTGTAGCTGAGGCACTCGCACGTAAAACCTTTAATACTGGGTCTATATCACAACAATCTTCAGCAACTCTAGTATCTACAGATGTGATGGCCATGGATATAGATCCTTCCATAGGCACATTTCCACCTCAACTCACACCACCAATGGGAGCTGGCAACATGGACGTAGATACAGGAGGTTCCGATCAAAAAGCCCTTCATTTCCTTAAACTTTTTTATAAGGACAAGGCAGACCCACGATTCCGGTCAAGAGGCCAACAGAAAATGGTTGAACTTGCATTTGCTGGTACTCAAAACTTCATTGGAATTCTACCTACTGGTGGTGGAAAGAGCTTAGTTTTTCTACTTCCTGCATTCGCTGCATCCATTGATGCATCTGATGATGGCCTGATTCAGAAGACCTTGGTTGTTATACCTAACAAATCGCTTATGGAGGACACACTTAGGAAGGCTTTAAAGGCTGGGATTCCATGTGCACAATGGACTGTCAACACGAGCAATCGCGTCATAAGAGACACTGCATTGATCTTAATAGCAATTGAAAGTCTTGATTCCTATAAATTCAGACTGTGCGGTCTTCTTTATCTGCTTAATCAAATCTTCACGCTAACAGTTAAAATAGCTGGTACAGGGACAATGAAAAGGCGGTGAGGCGGTTTGTTGTGGATGAATGTCATCAAATCATCACTTGCGACACATATCGTCAAAAGTTTAATGCAGTCAAGGAGCTGGCACAGTATCCCGTACAGAAGATCTTCCTCACTGCAACCCTGCCTGTCTTCTTAGAAGATTACTTCCTCCAGCAGGTTTATTTGCCACGTTCAACAGTTGTTATCCGTGAACCAACAAATCGAAAAAACCTTGTCTATCACCTGCTACGCATCGAGCAACGTGTTCGGAAAGCAAAGGATGTTATTATTGATCTTGCTAAGCTTGTCGAACAGGAGCTGTGGACAATGGCATCACGTGGCATCATCTTCTGTCTATCGCGATCTGATGTTGATGAGCTAGCTCCTTTCTTTGGCAACACAAAGTCCCATTCAGACATGGAATCATCTGACCGTTCAGAACTGCAAGAGAAATGGAACGAGGGCCTCCCTGGACACCGCTGGATGGTTGCAACAACAGGATTCATTCATGGAATTGATCATCCCAGTGTCGACACTGTTATCTTCCTTGAAATGCCATATGGTTTAAACAACTTTGTTCAGGGAGGAGGCAGGGCTGGACGTGGCGAGAGGCCAGCACATGTGTTCTTGCTGGACTACTGCTCAACATTCAATCAACCCAAGTTTGGGGTTGACAGTGGTGCTGTTGCCGCAGGATCCGACTTTGTGCGTAATAAGGTTGATTGCAGGCGTATAATTATTTCTGATGTTATGGATGGAGTGCCTGTGCGCTGTGGTGATCTGTTGGGTGCAGAACCATGCGACAACTGCAAGCCTGACCGTGCAATGGTAATAGCATCCAAAAAGTTACTTTTACCTGTTCGAGATGATAGTCCAGATTATGATCAAGGTGGTTGGGATGACTCAACACTTGCATCTCTGGATCTGTCTCTTCTAGGACCCACTCCTACATCTTCCCTGACATCACAAGGCCCAATTTTCAATCAAGCTTCCTCCGCAGTCCATCCAACTTCATCCACATCACTGCTTTTAGATCAAGCAATTTATCACAAGTTAAAGCGAGATAAAATGGCAAAGGTGGCAGAGCTGACTGCATTGACGAAGGCTGTGGGTGGTGTTTTAGATGGAAACCAAACTGGGTATTGTGTCATTTGCTGGGTTTGGAAGCGTAAACGGCAGATCAAGACTCCGGAGCATCAGTACTTTATCAACTGCAAAAGCATAGAAGATCGGTTTGTTCACCACGCAATAGGTTGGATCCAAATGAAGCGACAGTTTCACTTTGAAAAATACTGTTACTGTTGGAGATGTGGCCTACCACAAGGGGAATTCTCTCTGGCCACCCATCCAATATTCAAATCTGGTGTCATTTTGAAGTGTCCCTTTGATGATCTGGTGGTTTTGTTGATCTGGTACATTATCAATACAGAGGACATCTGGAAGAAGGCCTGCTCCTTTTTCCCTGGAATAAAAAAGAAGATGTCTCTTGATGAAATAACCAAGTGGCTGAAGGCTGTGGATCAGCCTCATATGTTTTATAATGGTTTGGAGCTGGTAATTTGGTTCTGGGTTACATATAAGGATACTCTACTTATTGCATGATTCTAATAAGTATTCTGTCTCTATTTCTTTTTGTTCTTATCATTTGATTTAAATACTGTTTAAATGCATCTAATACTGTCTTAGAGTTATAGTGATTTTTTGTTTTTAGTTTCTTGAATACCTTTGTTATTTCTCTGCATTTAATAATCTATCTCCTCGAGAATGTCTTTTAATATTATAGATATCACCTAGTTAACTCAGCTATATTTTTTCTCTTGTAAAATATTCCAATGCACCTGAATTTAGCTTCTTTATAATGCTGATAGATGAAAACTTGAACATGGTAAGATATTGCAGAAGGTCTCATTTGTAAAGTTGTCCAGAAATAACTTAATCTAGTCCTGGTAAGATATAGCAGAATAGGTCGTCTGTGACACATGACCGGGAATGACATGACTCTGCCATGGTAAGATATTGTGTAATGTTTCATTTGTAAAGTTGACCGGGAATGACTTGATCCAGTTCTGGTAAGATATTCCGGAATGTTTAGTTTGTAAAGTTGACCGGGATGACTTGAATCAGCCATGGTAAGATATTTCATATCAGTTGGTTTATATACCTGAAATGACTTGAGTCTGATATTCCAGAGCATTTCATTTGTATAGCTGACCAGAAATTTTTTGACTTGTTGTTAGTGGCCGGCCATTCCTATGCATGGCATATATGAGTCCATTTTGCATACACTTAAAATGACTGCAGGTATGAGTTATCACTTGTTTTATCTAATTTTTTTTTTTGTTCTCTTCTATTATAGCTACGAAACGCGCCTGCAAGGTTGCGCCCAGCGGTTCTCAAGTTCCATCCATCAATGTCTGTGAGAAATTGGCTGTATAATTGCCTCAGGTACGCGTTTTCAAGCGTTTTTTCTAATTCTTTTTTTATTCTCTTCTATTATAGCTACGAAACGCGCCTGCAAAATTTGGAAAGGTTGCGCCCAGCGGTTCTCAAGTTACATCAATGTCAGTGAGAAAGTGGCTTAGGGTTCGAGTTTTCATCCGTTTTTTCTAATTCTTTTTTTATTCTCTTCTATTATAGCTACGAAACGTGCTCGCAAAATTTGGAAAGGTTACACCCAGACATTCCCAAGTTCCATCAATGTCAGTGAGAAAGTGGCTGTCTACTTAAGATAATTGACTACTTTTAATATAATTCATATAATGTGTATTTCCATTGTTTCTAAGTTGTGTTTCTCTGTTGAGGGTTATTGGTTTGAATAAGTTACAATGTCAGAGATTTTATCAATTCATTCAAATTTAATGTTATTTTAAACCAATCATACAAGATTAATCAATGATTCAACAAGTTGCATATTATTTTAAAGGCTTATAATTCTCACTTATACTGGTCAGAAAAAAATAGTTGTTTAAGTATTATGAACTTAAATAAACAATTTCGGAAAGACTGTAAGCAAAATAGGGCGGGAGATAATTTAAGCATAAACCATATTACCCAACCCAATTTCGAGGCAAAGGCAGAAAATAAATAACAATGGTTCTAAGTTTGAACTGCAGGGGTGGCCTTAAGAAGACGAACCCTGGGCTGCCAGCCGTAGCAAAGCAACCCTCTATACCCGGCGTACCGGTTCACCTGCAAGTTGAAACATAGCGTTCCGTTGTATTTATTCACCACCTGCCCAAAACGGGTAGGTAAACGGTGCTCAATCACTCCACCCCGAAGGGTGAGTTGCAACAAGAAAAATATATTAAGCAAGCTAATAGAAATACATCACTACTTAAACATAGGGCGTTCGTCAACGCTAGGGCAAGGGGAGCAAGTAGAAACATCGAATAAGGACGGGTAGGGGTAGTGACGTCAAAGAACGGTGCACAGGTGCCAAAGACGCGACGAACGACACCGAAAGGCGTCGTTCGTTAATGTAAGATGAGCTGTAAAGGTACTGACGTCGGAGAACGATGCACAGATACTAAAAACGCGACGAACGACACCAAAAGGTGTCGTTCGTCAACGTAACATGGTTGATTGGGGTAGAAACGATGGCTGGGGGAGGACGAAAGGGTTGGTGTAGGTCGTCGAAGGGTTAAAGGTGAACTTTCGAGATGTAACATGAGCGGGTTGAGGTAGAAACGTCGAAGATTGATGGGGAAGAGTAAACAGGGCCGTAAAGGAGTCGAAGAAGCGCCGAACGACACCAAACGGTGCCGTTCGTCGATGTAACATGGTTGATTGGGGTAGGAACGGGGTGGAACGATGTACAAGACTTGAAGACGTGCCGAACGACACCAAACGGTGTCGTTCGTCGATGTAAGATGCCCTGTGGGGTGAAAAGGTTAGCATGGGTGATAGAAGGGACAGGGGTGAACTTACAAGGTGTAGCATGACCGTTTTGGGGTAGATACGGTGATAGAAGGGTCAGGGGTGAACTTAACAAGTTGTAGCATGAGCGGTTTGGGGTAGATACGTTGAAGGACGATGGAGAAGGGTTAACAGGACCGTAAACGAGTCGAAGACGCGCCGAACGACACCAAACGGTGCCGTTCGTCGATGTAACATAGTCGGTTGGGGTAAGAACGTTGGAGAACGATGCACACGTGTCGAAGAAGCGCCGAACGACACCTAAAGGTGCCGTTCGTCAATGTAACACAGTTGGTCGGGGTAGGAACGGGGGGGACGATGAACAAGACCTGTAGACGTGCCGAACGACACCAAACGGTGTCGTTCGTGGATGTAAGATGCCCTGTAGGGTCAAAAGGGTTAGTGTTGGTGATAGAAATGTCAAGGGTAAACTTACAAGTGGTAGTATGAGCGGTTTGGGGTGGATACGGTGAAGAACGATGGGGAAGGGTTATCAGGACCGTAAACGAGTCGAAGACGTGCCGAACGACGCCAAACGGTGACGTTCGCCAATGTAATATAGTCGGTTGGGTTAAGAACGTTGGAGAACGATGCACACGTGTCGAAGAAGCGCCGAACGACACCAAAAGGTGCCGTTCGTCAATGTAACATGGTTGGTTGGGGTAGGAACGATGAACAAGACTTCAAGACGTGCCGAACGACACCAAACGGTGCCGTTCGCCAATGTAACATAGTCGGTTGGGGTAAGAACGTTGGAGAACGATGCACACGTGTCGAAGAAGCACCGAACGACACCAACGGTGCCGTTCGCCAATGTAACATAGTCGGTTGGGGTAAGAACGTTGGAGAACGATGCACACGTGTCGAAGAAGCGCCGAACGACACCAAAAGGTGCCGTTCGTCAATGTAACACGGTTGGTTGGGGTAGGAACGGGGGGGAACGATGAACAAGACCTGTAGACGTGCCGAACGACACCAAACGGTGTCGTTCGTAGATGTAAGATGCCCTGTAGGGTCAAAAGGGTTAGCGTTGGTGATAGAAATGTCTGAGGTTATCTTACAAGTTGTAGCTTGAACGGTTTGGGGTGGAAACGTCGAAGAATGATGAGGAAGAGTTAATGGGGCCGTAAACGGGTCGAAGACGCGCCGAACAACACCAGAAGGGGCCGTTCGTCAGTGTAACATGGTTGGTTGGGGTAGGAACGGGGTGGAACGATGAACAAGACCTGAAGACGTGCCGAACGACACCAAACGGTGTCGTTCGTCAACGCAAGGTGCCCTGTGGGGTCAAAACGGTTAGGGTAGGTGATAGGAGGGTCACGGGTGAACTTACAAGGGTTAGCATGAGCGGTTTGGGGTAGATACGGTGAAGAACGATGGGGAAGGGGTGAAGACGTTGGAGAACGACGCAGATAGCCAACCACTACGACGAACGGCCCCAACGCCCGTGGCGTTGTTCGTCGTAGTGGAGGAAGGGAGTGGAGGAAGGGTTGGGGTGGGGGGAGATAAAGAGAGGAGAAAAGGAAGTCGAGGTTTATAAACAATATTAAAATTCCGATTAGAAAGCCGCGCGGTTCTTAATTACGTGTAAATAACGGAGATCTATTATATATAGTAAATTTCGGTAATTATTTATTTATCCAGCTACCCTTAACATCCGAATTTGAAATCCGGCCAATTTCGGTGCTCAGGGATGATTGTAAATCACTGATTTCGGTCAACTTCTTCCTGACCAGGCTTCATATTAAGCCTGGCTGGGTGTCCCCTCATTCATTCTTCCCTCCCCCCATTTAATACACTCTGGAACAACTTGCAAATGGATCCCACCTCAGATGTAAGTCACTATATTATTTTTTTACTGATTTTTAGGCTTAGATAAGGGGTTATTCCTCTTTCTCTTTAGAAATCTGGCTCTGCTGCTCCTCCCCCACTCCCTGCTGCTCTTCCCCCACTCTCTGCTGCTCTTCCCCCACTCTCTGCTGCTTTACCCTCACTCCCTGCTGCTTTACCCTCACTCCCTGCTGCTTTACCCTCACTCCCTGCTGCTCTGGATCCTGCTGCTCTTGATCCCAGCTCACTTGTAAACCCTGCTGGTCTGCCTTCCACTGCTCCTGCCGCCACCACTACTGGTCCGTCTCTTTATCCTGCTCGTAATGAAGGGTCCTCTCGTGTAGACCCTCAAACAGCAGAATCTCTCAGGGAAGAGGAGGCATATGTGGCCTCGATGGTTGGCAATTTGAATAACGCTGCAGAGAGTAATTCGCAACTAAACAATGACGTGGACAACGCTGCAGAGAGTAATTCGCCACTAAATATTGCGAAGCCTGGTCCGAAGGGAAAGGTATGTTATATATATTTTTTCTAATTTACAATATACCTGTAGACTTTCCGATTTTTTAGGGGGGCCGTAAATGGAAGCCTGAGGTTTGTTGATTTTGTTTATCATTCTTACTACTTTTTAAGGGTGACCCTAATCAGGTCGTTTTGACGCAAAGGGCAAAGAGTGCTGGACTTGTAAGTTTTTAATAATCATAATATATTTTTATTTGACTTGTTTAATTGTGCAGAAAGAGAAGGGCCCCAACCCGAAAGGGAAAGGGCGTGAGCAGACTGGAGATTTGGATGAGAGCAGTGAGGAAGAGGCTCTCATGAATAAATTAAAAAAGGTAATGTTCTTCTACTCTATTTTTAAGCATTAAACCTTACTTATCTTTGCTTAGAAACAAGCTACCCTTCCTAATACCAGATCTAAGACTTTGGGGGTAAGCCCAGTGTGGTTTTTCTTTTTTTTTCATGCAATGTTGGGTTTCAACTACTTTACATTTAGGAAAAACGGGGTAGGAATGGTGATGAGGAGGAGGAGGAGGAGGAAGATGATGAGGAGCATGCAAAGTACATGACAATCAGGAAGGCAAAGATAGCTGCGAAGAAGGTTAAGGATGCTGAAAGAAAGGCAAAAAGGGTAAGTTTAGATATTATACATTTTTTTTTATATTATAACCATGGTTTTATTTTAGAACGCAAAGAAGGATCGTCAGCCAGAACCTCTGAAGGTGGGGTTACATTGAGATACCTTTACTTGAATTTCATCTTTATTTTTTAGACTCAACCACGCCGTCTTCGTAAAAACCCTTCCCTCATTACGGGTTCTGATGATGAGGGCCCTTTTGCGATGCCACCATCAAACGATAGAGTACATTTTTATTCTAAACTCCCTCCTAATTTGTTATTAATCCTTACTGTTTCACTATTTAGGTTCGAAATGCGGAGAACAAGCTTATCCGAAGGGCTAAGCATGTACGTATTTTTTTTTAATGAATTACTCTCTTAAGAGGGTTACTTATTAGTTTTCAGCAACAGGATATGGGAGATAGTTTATTCGCCACAGATGAGATCCGAAAGAATTCCGTGGCCTGGAATTTCCAACGTGCCAACGAGAAGTACAACCCTGACGCCAGTGTTTTACGTACCCAGATCGCAAATGACAACCAATTTGGCATATTAATCCGCCACGACCCCTATTCAGCTTCGTATCGGAAATATTTCACTGCTTTTGGTAGGGGACGAACCAACGGAGAGTGTACTATATGTGAGTAATTGGCTTTTTCTGCACTCTTGTTTTTGGCTAACTTTAGTAGGCCATCGCCAACTTCAAAATGGAGAGTTGACGTATATTAGGTTCCAGCTCCTTAGGCTTATCGGAGATGTTATAAAGGTGGAGCTCATTGACTATGCTGAAATGTCCCACAGCTGTTCCGTCACCCACTTCTCTTGCCTATCAGTCAAGGCTCTTCTCCACGTCGTAAAGGTCTCTGAAGGAGGCAGCGTTTTCGCCCCCCCTGTCTTCTTCCATCCAAATGTACGTCTGGATGGGTGGACTGAGTTATCTCAGACATACAATCTTCGGCTTGCCCAGGACAATTCTCTCCCTCCCTTCCCCTCCCATCCCAAGTTCTGGGATCTCTCCTGCTGGGGATATAAGGTCATGCGTTGGCCTCCCCTGGGTATCTTCTTTGATCAATGGATTCAAATAGTGAAAGGTGGAGGCGTTCTGACACTTGATCAAGCACCAGGCAATACAATTGGGCAATCTAGCCAAGCTGGGTCTTCCAATCAAGCTGGACCTTCTGACCAAGCTGGACCTTCTCACCAACACGCCACTCCCTCATCGACCTCACGCTCACCCCTTCCTCCTTCTGATGACGACTATGACCAACGGTTTAGTGACTTAGACGATGAAGTTATAAATGGGTTGGAATATTAAAGGTTTTCAATTTTATTTTTTACTTATCATCTTCACTAATAAATATTTAGATATTATCAATGGCTTAGTTTTCTTCCTTACGCCGATGTGGACATTTTCACTTCTTTCGATTGCTATGGATATTTTTTCTCTGATTATCATTCTTTGCACATTATATCTTTTGTTCTCTTCATATGTTTTCCCCTTTTCCTTTCTTTTTTTTTGGATTCGGAGACTGCTTAATTCTTTTCTTTTCCTTTGTCCTTCTTTTTGTTAATACACGTGGGTTATCGTTTCTTTAAAAATTGAATCTTCTCTTCAACTCTTATTTTTTCTTTTCATTTGAATCTATTTACTTAGGGGTTGTTCCACTTTCCGTATCTCTTCCTTTGTTTCTATGTTACATATCTTTTGGCCTTGGTTATCACATCTTTACATTTGCATGTTATGTCTTTGGTTAGGGTTTTTTCCTTGCTGTTTATAAAGAATTCTTAGCTTCTCTCTTTTATCACTCTTTTCTATGCTTTCTTTGATTTTATGATTTAGATATATGAAAAATATATATCTTTTTTCCATTGTAAACTGTTTTATTTGAGGGTTGAAAAAATTAAAATACTAGCAAACTTAATATAGATCAGATTAGAGATTAATTATGAGGAATGTTCAAGATAGTTCTTGGAACATAGTTGGGAAGTGACTAATTTCCACACAGACCTATAGCAGGTTTGTGGTGATTGACTTCATTGCCGACAAACTCAGCATAGATCAGATTAGAGATCATATAAGAGGAAGGGTTCAAGACAGTTCGTGGGACGTAGTTGGGAAGTAGTTTATTTCTGCACACACCTTTAGCAGGTTTGCGGTAATTGACTTCATTGCTGACAAACTTAATATAGATCGGATTAGAGAGGAATGTTTAAGACTGTTCTTGAAACTAGTTCAGAAGTGACTTATTTCTGCACAGACCTTTAGAATGTTTGCAGTAATTGACTTCATTGCCAACAAACTCAACATAGATCAGATTAGAGAGGAATGGGGAAGACAGTTCTTGGATCGTAGTTGGGAAGTGACTTATTCCCCTGAAAGACTTAGGCAACTGGGCACGGATTGTCTTCCTGAAATCTCATGCATGGCCACAGATCAGCACTAATGCCAGAATTAATGCAAGACCAAACATTAATACAAACACAAACCTGTACCCCAAGCACCCTCACCCAAATCTGAACCAGACAGTCACCATCACACCTGGTACAATTACATCCTAGGATATTATATATCCCAACACAGGGTTGACATTAATAGATAATGAGACGAAGATATAGGGAAATAAAGTGATTGATCAGCCCTAACCTTTTTTTTAATCAAAGGAACCCTAACTCTGTAAGTAAATGTGACGATGGGACAGCTGTTCCAGCTGTCCTTCAAAGACCATGAGCCCTAACTTAGGTCTGGTCATCCCTAACCTGAGCAGGAGGTCCAAGGATACAGAACACTTCCGACCCATAGAGTAGCCACAGGGAAGAACCATCCTCCTTTCTGCCACGGTAGGAAGGTGGAGGGGAGGCACAACATGGATCCTGGAAAGGTCACGTGATACCCCGACCCCATCCCAGTTCTGTAGAAAATTATCTCTCAGCAGATACACAGCAGAGGAAGCGGTTAAATTTTTCTTCCAGCTATTATTCACATTATGGTGTATTGGTTTAACACACTCAAGGCGCCATGAGCCCCTGAGTTCGAACCACATTGAGAGTATTTCGCTCAGACATCTGACTTAAAGCCGGACTTTCCTCGGACTCATCTCGGACTCGTCTTGGACTCTGCTCAGACTGCTCGGGCTGTCCTCAAACTGCTCGGACTGTCCTTGGAGTCCACTCAGACTACGGGGGGAACATTTGAAGATGGAATGGCAGTCCTTACATTGTTGAGAAACCTTTCTAATCGTTTAAATCTAGGATTGCCCAAGGATAGATTGAGGGCGTGTGAGTCAGAGGTTCCAAGAAAAGACATCGCAATGTTGCACAGATTGCCAGCCAAGTATCTATACATTATGGGTAAATCTGTTAACTGAGGTAGAATTTAAATAATGTACTGCCGCCATACAAGTATCAATAGTCAGAATCATTTTCGGACGAGTGGGACAAATCAAACTAAAACATTGATGATTTATAATCTGTTAAATGAGGTAGAACTTAAATAATGTACTGCCGCCATACAAGTATCAATAGTCAGAATCATTTTCGGACGAGTGGGATGAATCAAACTAAAAGATTGATGGTTTATTATATGTTAATTGATAAATAATGTACTGCTGCCTTACAAGTATCAATAGTCAGAGTCATTTTCGGACGAGTGGGATGAATCAAACTAAAAGATTGATGGTTTATTATATGTTAATTGATAAATAATGTACTGCCGCCTTACAAGTATCAATAGTCAGAATCATTTTCGGACGAGTGGGATGAATCAAACTAAAAGATTGATGGGTTATTATATGTTAATTGATAAATAATGTACTGCTGCCTTACAAGTATCAATAGTCAGAGTCATTTTCGGACGAGTGGGATGAATCAAACTAAAAGATTGATGGTTTATTATATGTTAATTGATAAAT
>Ga0193702_1000239_pt1 | contig 22214 bp, 22 predicted proteins | sample U3a1metaG_FD_143060 | JGI IMG/M metagenome (GOLD analysis project Ga0193702, IMG submission 143060) | Soil microbial communities from a riparian zone of the East river system, Colorado, United States - U3a1 | ecosystem: Environmental > Terrestrial > Soil > Riparian zone | place: USA: East River... | reverse complement strand
CCAAACAGAAAACCCTCTCAATCGGTCCCCCTCTCTCCACCTTGTCCATTTCTGAATTACTGAGAATCCCTGAAAACTCTTTCTACAGCCTTGGTGTTTTCCAGAAGAAAGGTTCCTTCTCTTTTACTCATAAGTTCATCAACTCTTTTCTTCCGTGCCACACGCATGGCTATCAACTGTCTTAGCTTTTGGACCTTTTTTTGATGAGAGGTATCCTTTTCTCCCCCCGTTCTAACAATAATGAGATTATGGAACTTCTTTGAACCACTAATTTTTCTTTCTTTTTTCGGCGGGTATAGGCCTTGGGATGTTGTAGAATCCTATTTAATTAAAATAGAGGTCAGTGCGATATAAATTCCTCTCAAGTTCATTTTTTGCCTACTTTCATTGCCTTTTTCTCTTTTTTTTTCATCTGTCGTGCTAGCCATGCGACCTTCCTTTCATGTAAGCTGGTATTGGGATGACTTTGGGCTGACTTCATTGTTACTGTTGCTTCCATACTGTAGTGGTCCCGAACAACAAATAAATGAGCTTAGTAAAGATCAACAATTGTTGAACGAAAAGTATTATAAATCCGGAGCACTCATTATTTTGTCTCCAATGGCTCATTCATGGAAATCACTAGGCTCATGGTCTGACTTCACAGGGTCTGCTTCCAACTCAGCTCGTGTTCATTCCTGGGTGCCTCAGAGACATCGAAGTCGGTCAGACTTTGGGGACTTGGATCCTGCCATACCGCCTGCTTCACTCATTCGGGCTCAACCTATACAAGATAGGTCTTGGAGCCCATGTCCATCCTGGACCGCATCATCTTGGAGCCCGTGCCAAACTTGGTCCTCATCTCAAGGGAGCATCAATGGCTACTTCAGTCATCATGAAGAAGATGGAGATTATAGCCCTCCACACGTCTCCAGGCCTCCTAATTCTCCTTCTAGATCTCTCCCGGATGAAAATGTTCAAAAAAGTCAGATTATCGGTATGTCCAGCATTGCTGATGCTGATTTTTCCTGCACAAGTCTTATGCATCATCTAGCGCCACATCTCGCCAATCCCAAGCACTGGGTACCTGCATATCGCCAAGTCAAGGATATAAAACCCGGAAATATCATTAGCATTGCAGTACTGGATTTTTTTCTAAGCTGTGAATCACACCGAAGCCGATTTTCCCTATGTTCAGCCCAATCGTTCTACTACATTGACCAAAACACGTTAGGAAAATTGACAGGGGATTTCAAGGAGGACCACACACTTTTGCGAAATTTTCTTGCAATCACAACAGAAGAAATTCTGCTTGCCCCCTTCCTAATTCTTATTACAACAGGGCATAATACATATTTTCTGGCTATGTTTGATTTCCTTCAAGACAGAGCGTTGATCTTGGGACGTCGTGGCCCTTCCGATTTCAACAAGGAATTTGCTGAGTGGGGGTCCTGGAATGGCCCTACGCTTTGGCAGAAAATCCACAACGCTCTAAATTTGCATGGATCGGAGGAAATGGAGGTGGATCCAATATCCTATGAAACAGATTTGATTCCTGTAACAAATATTTTCCTTCTCTTGATATAGAATCCTAACTTTCCCTCATGTCTTAGCGAAATTCTCACTCGGGCCCTGGAATTTCAGGATTTGTGCAGCTTCTCCAAGAAAATAAATGGAATTGGGATAGTTTTATATCCTCTATAGGTATCCCTGTGGTTCCTTGCGACCATAGATCCCAAGAACAGGTGTTCCATATAGTCGTTCAAGGGTCTTATGAGTGCTTTACCTTGTGGAAATCGGTCTCTCGGAGTAACAATGACTGGATGCAACCTCCAGAGCCTCTCCTGGATGAGATGCATTGCCATCCAACTCGACTCCAGTGGGTTAGGAATCTTAGTCTGATTTTTCACAATCAGAGCTCAAAATGCAAACGGTGTTCCCTTTGGCCAGGCTTTGACAATTTCCCCCCTGAGGATGTCCCACTTCGAGGTCAGAAAGTAAGGGCCATTAGTCCATTCACCCCACCGAGTCGAAATCCTCCTTTGCCAGATCCTCTTCCCCTGGGAAATGCTGGGGAGCCTCTAAGTCCATCGTCAGCCAAGGAAGATACATTTCAAACCAACTTCGATGATTATAGCAGCGCGCCGCTTTTCAGAAAGAAGACTCCTCCAGTCTTAAACACATGGACTTTCGATTCCTCAGGCTTCCTAGCACTTCCCAACTGGGCGTCTACATGGAAAGACCAAGGGTATCGTTTGCCTCCTGATTTTAACAAAGTGTCACCACAAGAATACCCCACTGATTATTTATCTCGACTCCTCCCAATCGTGGACGAAAATGGCTCACTCTCCTCTTCCATGGATGTGTCTGAATCGGCCTCAGAAGTTACGGATGATAAAAGACGGAAGCCCATCTCCATGGGGGCATATGCGATGCTTGATGAAGCAGGAAAGATTCCAAAGACTAAGGAAAGCTATAACACTTTTGTCCGTGGAAAGACAAGGGCAGACGATTTCATTAAGCTCGATCTCGAGCAAGATCACGTTCCCTTGACTCGAGAACAGATTGCCATCTCAGTCGATATCGACAGCATCATTTGGGTCACAAGGGGAGGAAATTTTTCTAGCAAAGGAGCCATGAACCTCCATCTGAAACACCGTTTTACCGATCAGCTCCCATTTTCTACAAATCCATCTGTCTATATCACACTCTTTGAGCCCCCACATGATGAAACAGAGTCGAATCATCCCGAATTTAGGCTAAAAGCTCAGTTTCCTCTCAGCCACATTCCTCATATGACTTTCGGCCACTTTGGTGAAGCGACTCAACAATTCAATCTCTACGTCTTCTTTCCTAGGATGGTTCACAAGAATGAAAATAACAATCGAGCAATTACTGTCATGCCACATGAACTACAAGAACTATGGCTTTCAGAAGCTGTGTTTAAAGCTTTGCAAGCTTCCATGGATCACTATCCTGGAACGTCAGAATACCTTCCACATAGCACTGAGCAGCTTAGGTGGAAGGTAGGAGGCCATAGTCGGCAGCCTACGTTTCCAGTATCTCCATCTGCTATTAAATCTCTATTAGCCAATATCTCGTCCAAAGTAACAAAGAACGAGGATTTGCTTTCAAGATTTGGATCCTTTTTTTTTGTTCTTGACGCCAGAGGGATAAAAACCCTCACCAAACAGCATAAGTCAGATATGAATGCTTTTCAAATTCTTCAAACTGTCGTACCAAGTTTGGACTGGGACCACATGATGGACAGAAAAAATGGAGAGCTGTATCTGGATCTGGGCATCTCCTTTCACCCTATTAATACTTCAGAGCCTATGGTAGGCCTCTGGAGACTCAGCAGCCTACGACCATCTTACGCCCTTATGGGCCTTTCCAAACTAATCTGCAAGGAATACTCTCACAACATGATGCAGGATTATGGAGGTATGAAGGCAGAGACTTCGAACTCTACCAAGGATCACACTCACATAGTGAAGCGAATATCATACAACCTTCACTTTGAGGCAGTGCGAAAACCAGGGGAACGGGCTTATGTTTCAAGACTTGATGATATGATCCGTTGTAATCAGAAGTATGTGGATAGCTGTAAATGTTGGGTCCAGCTCCTCGAAGCAGCTGAAAATCATTCGTATGGGGTTCGCGATGAGCTCCGGGCAGGTGCCCATGTGGTCACCCAGCTCCTTCCAGTAGTTATAGAGAGGGTACGTCTCTCATCTCTATCTCTGTTATTTATTAAGTACACTGACTGTTATGAAGGCTGAGAGGTTTTTGGAAAGCGACCCAATTACATGGATCCCAGCAGAGACTTTCTTCAAATTTTCATCACGACGCTTTATTGAGCTGCACGACCTTCATTGCAAACTCACATTAACACGCCCTGATAACTATGGAACACTCTCTGCCCTTATCCTGCACTTGATGAGAGCTGTGATGGTTACTTCATCCAATGTTCCATCCTACGTGCAATCTGCATTGAATAGACTATATCAGGGTGGGGTCATGGAAAGGTTTGGCATTTTTTTTGTAGATGACCTTGACCCTAATGATATGGAGCGTATCAACACTAACTTGGGAGCAGAGGACGGTTGTGAGGTTATACGGGACAACAAAGCTGCTCTTGCAGCCATACGTTCAGCAAAAAAAAAACATGCTGGAGGAATTCAGCTCACGGAATCTCACATTACTGCAGATTATCCTTGGGGGGAGACCATCTCATGGGGGATGCTGCAGAGGCTGTGCAAGCAGCATCCTGTAGATTTCTTGCACCGATTCGACTTTCACCAGATCGATGTGGAGTCAGGACCCTTAGAAGCCATTGAAACCCTTTTTATCTCTTTCACCAAAGAGACTTGGTTAGGTATCCATGAGGCGTTTCTACCTGCTGGAGTACGGCCATGCCCAAACAACCTTGAAGATTCCATGCAAGTCTGGACCTGCCAAGACATTCTTACTCGCTTAGGTGGAAGGTGCACCTTTATTCCATCTACCTATGGACTTGAAGGAGCTCCCAAGGCAAAGGAATTGGAGGTATCATTCAGATCCCTGAGATCACTTTTCTTTCCCACTCCAAACCAAAGCTTCAAAGCAAACACAATCTGGGAAGGCTATTCAGAACAGAATGGTTATATCTGGAAATATTGGGAGGTCCTAGAAACGTACAAGGATGAACCAGACAAGGTTCATGCCCTCCATCAGGGGCTTGACCAAATATTCGAGCAGGTGCAGTGCCTACCCCAAAGCAAGGTGGATTCGAACCTCTGGCATGCAACTCAGGGATCAGTCTGCTTTCTTATCAACCCTTCTTACTATCGAATTAGAGCAATATCCACCACCACAAAAAAATCAAATATAGGACCTCAGCGTCCACAAGTGAGCAAGGCCGAATTACGAAAACGACTCAATCCCTACCATTCCATAGCCAAGAAGCGAAAAAGAAACTCAAACAACAAAAGATCTATGAAGCAGAAAAACTACCGCAAGCCCCCAAGAAAACGCCAACGAGAGGGGCCATTCAGCCAGAGAAGTAGCCAATCGGGTACAGATTCTTCAAAAACAGCAGACACATCCTCAGACAGTACAGATAGTTAGATAGTTATCGTAGATAAATATATTCTCAATCGGGTTACTAGAAATGACTGAATTGCTATAAAAATACAAACCCATCGTTGATAAATAAATCTACTGTAGCGTTAGAAATAAGTAACAACATAAGAAAGATATATCAACTTGAAAGAGACTGACTTACTCTCAGTTGGGGTAATAGGAACGACAGAGAGAAGCACGTACTCAAGAGGATGATTATATGTGAATAAAATATAGGGGTAAAAATGAAGTAAATGGAATGAAACTGTAGTTGTGATAGGTGAGTGGGGAGAAGGGTATTGGTTGTGACGGGACATATGCCCAATTTCAGCCAAAGGTGAAACAGTCTAGCACCTCTTGACATCAATTCATTTTAAAATTTAAATTTTGACCTGTGGCCACTCTCCGTGGGACCTGCGACAAGTGATCTATTTCAGCCATAGACACTGGCAGGCCCGTGACATGTGACCGCTGAATAATTCAAAATGGTACAGTAAAATATTACTACCAACATCCTAGAAATGGAATAGGCGACAAGTTCACCACTGCTCCACGCCAGATTCTTCAAATAAAAAGGTTCTGATTTAATAATACTAATGCTTGAGGGTATTTTCATGTAATGGCATACAATATGTATATAAATCAAAGTTTTGGGTGGGAGACTACACCCCTGCAGTTATTGGGCAGTGTTTTTAAGTTGTGTACCTCAGGTTTGAACCCAATATGTATGTGTCGGTATTTATATTTATTTATATCATGGCATATCCGTGTGCGTATATAAGGACTTATTACTAGTAATGTCCAAGATAACTTTATCAAAAAAATTTAGCGTCATCATGTCAACTTCACCTACACTTGCTCAATGGAAGGCCTCAACACCTTGCGAATCATTCAAGTTAAGTTATACAAACCAAAAAAATCTGAAAAAAGGTAATCTGTATCCTACATATGACATATATGCACTACTTGTTCATGGTATTCTTGCAGCATGGACCTTCAAAGTTGGCTCGTTTTGCTTAGTGATGCACAGCAAACTTGAAGATGTGCCGCTGGATGAAAGGACATTGGATGGATATTGGAAAGCACGAGTTTTAGAAATTCGAAAAGCCAAAAACAAAAATGCAGATACAGCCGTATGTGATTTTTATTTGTTTATAGCCAGACAATTAATCATCCACTAATTCAGTTGCATTATTTGAGAGTGAGTTGGTTTTATAGCAAGGAGGATATTGAGATGGTCAAACCTAAAGGAGACAAAGACCTTGATAGGTTATATCTCATCAATTCCATGGTCATCACTGGGCTTCTGACTAGATGTTCTATTCGATCAGATTTCTGGAAATTGCAGCTCAGCAAGAGCTTTACGCTTCTGACCACCAGGATCTCATTGAATCATCTGAGATTGCTTGTGAGTGATCAGGTCCATAAGGCAAAATATGCCTTCAACATGTTTGTAGGTCGTTTACATGGTGATGAAATAATAGTCTTGCAGGATGGACGTCTGGACCATCCACCAGTTGTCACATATTTTACAAGGTATAATACAAAGAGGCATCTATGAAATATATTCACCACAGTTTTTAGATTTTTCTGGAACCACAAGAAATTTTGCCTTCAAGTACGTATTTATCTTAATATCTTGCGCTTAGAATGCACTAAAATGAATCAAAGGGAACACCCAGCCAATGTGGCCATCCAGAATGCACTGCCCCCTGGAAACCTGATGTGGAAGAGCAGCGATTCTGTTGGTCCTGCAAAAACTGGTTCCATAGCAAGTGCCTCCCAGGTGCTACGACTTCTCAGGCCAAGCATTTGGATGGCGTCATTTCCAAATTTTCAGACATTCCAAGGTCAATCCTTGAAGTTTCCTACCAGCCTACTGCCAGAGGTGGAAGTCTACATTATATATCTGGTAACATTCGCCTAGTCAATGAGGCAAGGCAACTTTTGGATAAACAGAAAAGGGAAGATATCATAGCTAAACCTGATCCATGGTTGGCAGCGAAGATCGAAACTCACTTGGAAAACGAGGCCACTCTCTGGCTGGAGTATCTGATTTACGAAAGTAACATTGATGAGGAGAAGGATGCAGAAAAGCTAGTTATCACTGATCAGGTTCTGTATACCTGCCCCAATTGTGGCATTCTCAATTGGCTGTAAATTTAAATTGTTCCACAAGGTGATTTGCGTAAAAAAGAATGTCATTAATATCTGCTTGGAAATGTGGTTAAATAAGGCCGGTTAGGGAAATTGATGCATTATAACAGCCGCACGTCTCCTGCAAATACCTTGTGGAGGCAGGTGTAGGAAGAGAAAGTGTGATTGTTTATTTGTCAGGAAGATGTGGTTACCGTTTGATAACTTTGGTTTAGCTGCAACGGCGACTGTGTGCTGAGCATGGATGCATTGGAAGACTCCTGGTGGCCACACTCTGTAACAGCATCAAGGCCTTTCACTCTACCACCATCGTCTAGATGGCTTCACAGGCAGGATGGCAGATTCCTTATCATCTCAACTGCCGGGGACCAGGTGGAGTACCCCACTCACCCCAACTACATTCCTTTTTTAATGCTTCTTGATATCACTCAATTGGCATATCTGCTGGTCTCAAACACAGGCAACACCCATCAGCAGGAATTTTTTTATAAGGGTGTTATCTTTCTCGATTTCCTAAGAGGGGAGTTCCTGTCTGCCATTCAGAAGAAATCACACAACCCACATGATTGTGAAGCTCAAGCAAGCTCAGTGCCAGAGTGCATGCATAGATGGCTTTGCAGATTGCTCCATCGTATTCCACATGATCCAAAAAGCCGCAAACACCATGCCCAATTGTTGGACAAGGTTTATTTGGAGTTGGATGTTTTCAAATATGGTGCGCACATCTTTTTATTATTTTTATTTTTATTTTTACATAACTCGCTCTGGGGGGGGACACAGACTTTTTGGGTTGGTCATTTAAAAATGAAGAAGAGATTGTCAGCTGCCTCACAGCCTTGACATCAGAATCAGCTGCAGACGCTTCGATCTACCACCCTACTGAGCAATCTCCCCTTCGATGGCTTGATATCCTGCGTTCACAATTTGTCGAAGTACACCTCTGCACGGATGGCTCTTTATCACAACTAGAAGATCAGCCACAATCTGGAAGGGAGTCAATAAAAGCAGGGGAGGAGAAGATGTCAAGGTTGAACAAGGGGCAAGAAAGGCTTCCAGGCAAGGAAGAAATTCAAAGTAGGTCAAATCACAATTATCAGTAAGCACCTTGCTTTAATGGCCATCATTTCAAGCAGAGATGGAATCTGTGGATGAATCTGTGGAAGTGACTGCTTTCGACACATTCTCATCAACCTCCACTCTAGAGGCATTAGACCCCAGTCCAAGTAGCCCTCCCAGTCACGGTGAAGTAGCTCCTGATTTTGGCATAGAAAAAGAATCCACCTCACCACAGCAAGTTAAATTAAAAGATCATCGTGGCCGTGGACGGCCTCGTCGTCAAGCATCCAATATGCCACAGGAGGAGGTAGCGGTGACGGAATCAAAGCGAAAACTCAGAAAACGAAAAAATGCAGAATTAGCCTCTGAAGATCCTTGGACTAATCTCTCGAAAGCTCCCTTATTAACGCCTTTAAGCCCCAAAAAACCCCGTCAAGCAAGGGCTCTCCAGAAATCTCAGCCACCTGTGAATTGGATACCTCTCCCCTTACATGCATTTCACTGACTGAATTTACTCCAGGGATCAAACAAAGGGCGAGCAATCAGAGTCATGAAGAGCCAACAGGTGCATGCATGAGATTCCTCCCATGCTTATTTCTTCACTAACCACTTACTAATAGGGGAATTCTTTAAGGCTGCAAGGCCCGGGGATGGAGGTGGATGTGGGATCATCAGCTGGATCTTCGCAGATTCAGCTTTCTCAGCCTCCTGTGAAAAAAGCAGATAGCACAGACGAACAGACCAAAGAAACAGTAGAAAATTTGGCCTGCACTGAGGGTTTCAAGTATATCTCAACCATGTCCTCCTTCGAGGACTCATATTTCAAGGACACTGTCAGGAAGGAATTGTTGAAAGATAGGAAAGTTACTTGGAGAGCGTTCAGCGAATTATCTCCAGCATCGGTATGAGGCATTTTCATGCCTATGGATGGGCACGACTAACCCCTTGAATAGAAAAATGCATCTGCAAGCAATTGGGAGAAGCTCAAAAATGCCTTTGAATTGAGTGATGAAGTTAATCCACATAAGGCACAAATGATTAGGAACCTAGAAAAAATCTATCAGAAGCACAAATCCAGTAGTACAAGCTGAGGAATCAGTGAGGATGGGAGTTATATTTACTATCAAAGTTCTAGTACGTGTATAAATGGTAGTTCAAGTAGACGACTGCCCTCAGGGGGTTAGTTTGCCATCAACTTTACACAATCTGGCATGCTTCAAACGTTACTTCTGCTGATAATTACTTAAAAATCTTGTTCGACTAAATGTCCCCTCATCTGCCGGACCGCCGTTTCCCACACCTCGTACCTACTTACTCATTGCATATCTCTATTCCAATCCATTACTTTTATCTATCGTGTCTTGTCTCTGGCTACTGTCTACAAGTCTTGTTCCAATTTAACAGGTGAATATCAATCTTCTATCTTTTTCCTTTTTTATTCTTTCTATTCTAATCAGCGAGTAGTGACTTGATAAAAACAGCATGGATGATTCCTCTGATAAAATTATATTTTCAAAAGGTCTGCTGCAGTCAAAGCACCTGGTGGTAATTATTGGTATGGATAAAGCCCATTATTTCCATTTCACGGCAGCCTTTAACAAGTCAAGCAGGTGCTGGAGTGTCCAAGGCAGCTGGAATTCAGCCATTCAGAGGACCTGGAGGTCTTCTCACCGACGGACTTCCATCTGAGGCAGGGAACCTACTTGACTTGTTTGACAAGGACATCTTTAAGGTAGAAATTCAGTTGGTTCTATTTTTCATAACCTAATGCAAAGGCTCTAAGAACCCAACTAAATGTAAAGCGCATGCTTCATTGATGGCCAATCTTGCGAAGACAGCGGCACAGGCTCAGCCAACTCTATTCCATAAACTGCTTAGAGCCCTTTCTTGCAAAGGGATCCTTGGCAGGGTATATACCCAAAACATTGATGACCTTGAACTCAAATCTGGCCTGACTACAACCGGAGGAGAGCCCAGTTGTGTGCAGCTTCATGGATCAGTTATGAAGGTCCAGTGCATGATGTGCAGTTTCACTGAGAATGTATACCATCATTTTTCAACCCTTCATTCAGGCGAACTGCCTGCATGCCCAGGATGTGAGGCACGGATCCAGCGTAGGAAGCTTGAGGGTAAACGCATCACCTCACAAAGGGGACTGCTTCGTCCTGCCATCATTCTATATGGAGAAACTCATCCAACTGGCGACCACATTGCAGCTATGCAATCTCTCGATAAATCGAGAGCTGATAATTTGTTGGTAGTAGGGACGTCCTTAAAAACCTTTGGCTCAGTTGGCCTCATCAAGGAAATATCAACTGGGATTCGAGAGAGGGGGCAAGGGAAGGTATATTACTTGGACCTTGCAGAACATACGCGCCGGGTTGATGGGTTCAAATTTGATCACGTTATGCAAGCAGATTGCCAGGATTTTGCAAATCACATGCTTGACCAGCTTGGGACACCTGAGTACATGCTTTCTGCTGATCATTTTAGAGGGAAGGAAGGTTTAGCATATTTGGTGGAGGCAGGCAGGATGCGCGAAGACATGCGTCCATTATGGGCTTGGGTATAGTAGATATCAAAAATGTATACAAATCTATCTGGAATGCTAGCAACAGGGCTTCCCAAATTAAGGAAGCGTAAAACACATGAATCTGTGATTCAGGCCAAGAGATTAATTCATCTAACAATCTAAGCTCTAATTTATATATATTAATCAGCTTATAAGTTTCCCTACTTGGCCAATTTTTGCTGTAACGATAATTTTGATATCTGTTGAAACCAAAATTTTGACCGGAGTGTAATGTGTAACATGGCCAGACAGATCAGTAAAAAATTAGGAAAAAGGGAATCAACAATAAATACTACTCCAAATACATAGAACATATACTCAAAAGTAACAGGGAGAACTACAGCATCAGGTTATATCAAAAGACTTCAAAAGACATAAATGACTGTTAGATAGAATCGTATCGTAGGAGAATAAAACATAGTCTACAGTACAGTCAAAATATCTGAGAAGCATCATAAATACGCTAAGCCCAGGGAGCTCGAATCCGTCCATCTGCAAGCTCAATCACCATCATTCTCCTTACCAATCTGCACTGGTCCTCATCCAGGGTATCAAAGAAAGGAAGGTCCAGTGCACAATGCTTTACAAATTGACAGGCATATACACCACATTCAGTGAAACCTTTCTGTTGTGGAATATTTTCTCCTGATTGAACCTTCCAATTCTGAAGCCCAAGAGGCAGTAAGATCTCCTATCATAAAGAATTAGATCATGTTTAAACCCATGGTCCACAACCCACCTGTTCGAATTTCTGTTTCTGACGTGAAAATTTTTGCGGTGCCAAGCTATCAAATACCTCTAAAATCTGATTTTTTGGATTAAATCGAAGAGTGATCCAATGATCTTCTGGATAGTTTATGACCGTGATTACTGCAGTGAACATATTCATGGCGGCATGCACATCAGAAGCTTGCTTTGAAATCTTTGGGATATTTCTCATGGGTGGCCTGTCTGACATATGGAAAGATAAGCTCACCCAAGATATCGTCTTGTTCGACGCCTCTGTTCCCCAAAATCCAAGTTTTGAAAACCATTGAGAGGAGAGAAATTTGATATCAGGCCATGAGAAATGGCATAATACCAAGTACGCGTCGATGATGTCATCATTTAGCCATAAACCATCCAGTAATCGCGTGACTTGAGGTGCGTTAAAAGGGATTGCTTTAATTGCCCATGTATTCGAACTAGATGATGCTAGAATGCCTTCCAATGGGTTGTCAACACCCTCATGCTTGTACAGAAGGCATATGGCTGGAGTACGACTTGAAGCTCGGCCAGATGTAGGCAAAGTCTCAACATCATCCCATTGAAAAGTGTCAAATATGGGCAGCCTCCATGAGTATTGGGTATTACCATGCCTAGAAATTTGTCTCTCAGTGCATATGGCCTTGATCATCCTCGTAAGCTCTTTCTGGTGAAATTTAGTGATCACAAGCTTCCATTCTAAGAAATAACTGAGTGAGACATCCTTAGGAGTCAATGAAGGACATACCATCTGCCAGGAAATCTCCATTTTCTAACTTATTCCTCTGCACCTCTGAAACGTCCTTCAAGATACATGACATCATCTTCCTTCCCTTTTCGTCATGCTGTTTCCTGAAAATGGTTCTAGAAAGCCATTGAGACAAGAATGATGGGGTGTGCTGAGATTGTAAGGTATTGTTAGATCGAAAGCAGTGTTCTACATTATATTGCAGAATTCGGTAGTATCTCCGAAGATACTGGGGACGGGTGGCTTCCCAGTACTGGGCATGGATATCCAGTAGGGCCAGCTCATACAAAGTGGCCTCATCAATGAGGTAGAAGTCTTTACCAAAGTATATCATATTGGTTCCAAAGCTCCACTGTCGGGGAGGAGACACAAAGGAGGCTTGGCATGCTTCTTTCCAGATAGCTTCGTCGGTTGGAAGATCTTTCATGACAGTTTGGTGGAAACAGGGTCATTCTTTGATCCCCGGTCCAGCACACATCAATGCCAAATAAACAAATTTTCACAGAATGACAAATTTTCAAGTTATGCATCAGTTCTACATCCGTTCACAATATTCAAGTTACTATATTCATATACGTATAAAAAGCCCTAATTAAACAATTAACATCTAGCAGGCATCTTCAGCAGACTACTGAATTAGTAACTTAAAGAGGGGAAAAGGATCACATCAACACAGACCGACTAGTTTTATATGTTTTATACAGAGTTTATCTTTCAAAGTCACCCATTGAGTTACTTTATTACATATACCATTTACTAATGGCATTTAGAGAAAGTCAGGGTTTCAAAGGGTACTATATTGGACCAGACGTTCGTCACAGCCATATAAACACGGAATGGTAGCCAACCTATCGGACCTACCCATCCAGCTGTCAACATGTCAACCTGAAGCAGACTTGTATGGATGATTATAGCCGAATCGGGACCCGCCATCAGATGCCACTCTGTGAGTAGATCAGGGTCGAAGAGAACAGACACATAGGTCTGCCGGCCAAAAAATAAAATCGCCCAATAATTTGAATCCTACAGCCACCCACCATGGCTTTCCAAGTTTTCACAGGCAACTCCAATGGCTATGACTGCATGCCCCAGGGCCTGTTTCTTGATTCCACCCCTTCACCAACTAACTCAGACAACACGTTCAGAGATTCACTCCCTTCACCAACTAGCTCAGACAACACTTTCAGAGACATGGTAAAAAAATACCTAGATCCGAATGACTACCAATACGGTGACGACGCTGTGCTCCCCACCGCTCCTCTTCCAGACCAATCCTGCAGCAGTCCGACAGGATTACAAACAACAAATCTCTTGGGTAGGCTACCATGGCACACAAGTCTGGCAGATATGTTTGAATCCCATGTAGATTTTCTTAAGGTATTGTCATTTTTTATTTTCAGTCTGCTGCTCTGACTGGTAGATAGGAGGCAACAGCAGCCCTCCAAAACGACTTCTCTTACTCCCTTCTGCAGAGCGACGAGAATAGCAGGGCCTATTGTGCCTTGTTGAGAGGAGAGATTCCATCGAATTCATCTTCAAAATCTCACACACATGTCGCATCCAGGCTTCTCTTAATACGGTTTCTGGATATTTGCTGTAAAACTGTGGAATCGGACGAAACTAGTGAGGATGCCGCCCACCCAAAAGTCTCCTTGTCAGGGATCAATTCCATTGTAAGTCTCTCCAAATTATGCCCTTCATCTATATCTCTGACTATCCATGAATTCTAGGGTTTACTGGATTGGGTTCATACCTTGAAGAAGGCAGATGCCCTCCTCAAGTCAAGCAGAGGAGGCCATCGTGCAGACAACGGTGTCGAATTACCAACCACTCTCTCCACTGATCAGCTGAAAGGCAGAGAGCTCTATATATTTTCGGAAGGAAGGGAAAGGACAAGCATGCTATCAAGGATATATGCAAATATTGGACTGGCATGCTTGGGAATACGGAGATTTCTAATGGCATGATTTTTTCCTTTCTTTTTTGCTCCCTGTCTTACGCAACAGCTACAGGGTCATTTAGACCACCCCAAGGACTCAGAGGTGGATGATGAATTTGGCAAAGGGCTTAGTCCACCTTCATATGGTTGGGCCTCCCTGTTGCGTACGTTAGAGTTGGCCATTGCTGCTGGCCCCTTGATACTCTTCGATGCAAAATCTTCACTGTCGAATAATCGAATTGCAAGATATCGACTTACTACAGTGAGTGGGGGGACTTCCTCAAATAGATCACTTTTCTTACTTTTCGTCATTAGCTCTGGGTGAAACGAGGAAACGCCACAAATCACACAGTCTGGTCGGCTGAAAAAATAATTTGGCAGGGCCTGATCAAGATCGCTCTAGGCTCTGCCCCTATTGAAGCTGGGGTTGCAGAGATTATGGGGTCAATCCTGAAGGTGGCCTATGGAAACGTTAGCCCAGCTGCTAGAAGCTGGTACAACCTGAAAGGTGAGATTGTTTAAATTTTCAAATAGTTATATTGAGTAGCTCCTTCAGATCATACATCTGAAATATCTAGAGAAGAACTGGAAGATGATTTTTTTGAGTTCCTCCAGATGTGGCCTCTACCTGCATTATTGCGGATGCCTACACCCCTACCAACATTGGCATCCATCCTCCAAACTTTGATAACCAGTTCAACAACAGCCGTGACAGATGCGCCTATTCAACACCTATCCCCAGAAGCCCATGAAGGCTCAGCCCCAGCGATTGATAAAGTCAGTCCAGCTGAATCAGAGGATATCCAGATGAGATACGATTCCTTGCTATCATTCCCACAACGAGAAGAAGATCCAGAAGAAATGAAACAGCCACCTCCCTATAATGACCTGGACCGCATGGAAATAGACGACACTAGCCAAGTGCCGTCAGCTGAATCTCCTCTAGGCTGCCACATTGAAATTGAAACATTTCCACATGATACCCAATTTACCCAGAAGAACGACCTCGATCACATGGAAATAGACGATGCTCCCCTAGCGCCTCAATCTCCTCTAGGCGGCCACGCTGAAATTGAAACCTTTCAACCGGAAGCTTCATCTACCCAGGCAAACGACCCTTCTCCTGCACTAACCCTAACCCTACCCAGTCCAGCCCCACCCGGGTTGAGGACAGATGCCAGAGAGGATGAAGACATGGCCCCACCCAGTGAAAAACGTTCCCGCCCATCCGCCCCAAACCCCACATCCAGACGACCCAACCACAGTCGTCCACGAACATCCCACAGTCAAGGCAGGAACCTCGGTAAAAAGGCCGTTCACTCGAAAGTCAGACAGCATGGGACGGGTCCTCTTCTTAAGGGGTCTGCATTTGAAGAGATGAAGGAGGTCGTCATGAGGGACCTTACCAAAGAATATGTATGTACCGCCTTCATGTACAAAATTCTCTTCAAAAAACTTATTCATGTATAGAACCCTCCCATTCGTAACATTGAGGGCTTCGATATGGGGTCTAATCCTCAGGTAATGTCAACATAGATATTCTACTCATTTTTAAACTCATTCTCTATTTAGAAGGTGCAAGGGCAACAGGGAGCAACTATTGGGATTCCAGGCAGCGACAATTTCTATACGTGGACCCCACGCTTCCATGTCAGTTCCATAGAGTTTTTGTTCTACTACAACTGCAGATGCTGACAAGAGAACTAGTTTCAAAATGACCTTGACCTATTCTACACCATTTACGACGCCTCCATAAAATCAATTGTGCATCCCAACTTCACCACTCTTACTTACGATGGGTACAAGGGGATGGATACTCATACTCTTCTAGAAACCCTCAGGAGGAGCCACATCTTGCTCACTGGCTGCCCTGTTGCGTCCAGAAATTTTGATGAATCTGGGTTGGTCCGTCTTGGGGCCCTAGAGAAGAAAATCACTGTTCATGGTTTGTGGATTGTGAATCTAGAGAGTAATTTTGGAGCTGATTTTTTTATCTATTAAGATCAATCTCTGCCTAACAAGAGGAACAAGTCAGGGACGCTATTACAACTATTGAGGGCCTCTACGCACCCAGACGCAAAGGCCCTCAACGCCTTGGACTTTCCTAGGTCCAAACCAGTTGAAATCGAAGTCAGATTTTCAACGGATAGCAGCACTTGGGATCAGGTCCAAGGGGAAGAGTGGTGCATTGAGAGTTACCCCACTACCACAGTCAGATGGGGCGTTTGTGCCACAGCTGGGGCCTATCAGGGACCCCATTTTGACTGGGACGGGTTTGGGACGTTTGTCTACCCAGAATCAGGTGCTAATATCTGGATGATTGGGGTGCCCAAGGAAGGAAAGACTTTCGATGACCTTGCTGACCTTTACTCGGACTCCCTCCTCTCAGAGGAGTCTAGTCCTGGCTATGAAAAATCCTGCATAGTTGACTGGGTCCCTCTGATGTTGGTTCCGGGAACTGCTCTGTGAGTTGAATTATTCTGCAAGGTGACCTTGAAACTTCTGACGGTCTGTCTGTAGTATAATGCGTCCAAACACCTTACATGCAGTCTTCACCACAGAACATTCTGTGTGTATGGGTGGGCGATATATCTCTACATCCACTCTCAGGGATACATGCTATGGGATTTTACAGTCATTCATCAGCAGGAAGTCTTCGACTGGGGATGGGCATGTCAGAGAGGCATTCATGCTTTTGGCTCGAATAGTGGCATTTTACAGCACATCCCTGATGGCTTCTGAGGGAGACAGCTCACATCAGTATGAAACTGGTAAGTTTCAAATGCAAGGGATGGCCACCAAGACTCATCCCACCCCTAGGTATGGACAAAGATGACCCCAGGTACCACCTACCAGACTTCACCAACTTCGATGGTATCCTTGACATCAGCTCCCTCTTCTGTGTCATAGAGCTGGGGAACGCCCTTAGCCCATGGGCCTATGGTGAAAGAGACAATGTGGAGCATAGACGTTTAATTTACACCAGAAAAAGGGCACGTATCCTTCGCCATTGGATATTTAGCTGCCACCAGCTTCTTGATGAAAATGGAGACTTAGTCGACTACAAGAGGGCCTTCTACTGGCCATACCTCGTACAGCAGGCGAAGGCGCTGATTCAGTACAAGAGCGACCAATCAAACGGGGATATAGACACAGCGGTGCAAAATGCTGTAGAACAAAGCCTCCAGCATTGCGAAGGATTGTGGAATATATACAATGGAAACGGTGATTTTCCTCCTTCTTTTTCTTGGAAGGGCAACCGATTTCAAGTCCGCAAAGTCAAGGACGCACAGACCGGTGAGTCAAGAAAAAAAGTTCCAGAGATTATCTCCTGTTTATGTCTGTTTTTCAGCAGGGGATGAGTCAGACCATGAAGAGGGGTTCAACCTTGGCGACAGACATGCATTTAATCCTTAAGCTGTGATTAACCTGTTGCACATGGCTGGCTTTAGTCGAAAGTCGAAATACTATTAGAGTCAATTGTCATACCCCATCTCTGAGACAACCCATAACCTATAATAACGCATGATTTTCACATCCACCTACTCCGTTTGCAGGAAAAACCCATAGCTCTGTGGAATCCCATACCTTACCAATACCACATAATTGAAGGTCATTTTTATACAGATTACATAGAAAAATTATAAATTTTGATGAAATATGATCAGATTGTCTGCTAATAGTGCTATATCAACTGCTACTGAGAGTTTCCACTGTCTGGGAGGGACAGTCTTCTCACATCCAAAAAAACTCATTCCACGCACTCCTAAAAGGCTTCCCAAAGCTAAATATTCAATAAGGGAAAGAAAGGACAATCTTCACGTGTGCCTCAAGGGGAAAGAAAAGATCTCTTGATGAAGATCATGATGAAGAATGGCTGAAGAATGGGGGCGACATGGTTGATGAGGAAGCTGTTGCTGGAAAATGTGTTTACGCTACAGAAGTACATCTTTGACACAAATAAGCTGTTCGCCAGGAAGCCGGAGGACATGCTAACAAGCTTTGGACACCAGTCACGGCTTGAGGATCTCCTCATGATGGAAACACCTCATTTCACTGACTATTTCAGTCATAAGTATCGGCTTGTTGTCTGAGCACATGAGGTGCCCGATCAACCACAGTCGATGCTGGGGTGAAGATGTATTATATGGCACAAAATAAATATTCTATCAAGGTGAGGGTAGGCTAAGGAAGACGGGTGAAAGAGCAGAGCACTTCCCAACCCTAGTAGCAATCCAAATGGAAAAGGGGGAAAAGGGACCTGTGAGTGGGAGGGAAAAACCCTGCAAACTGAGCTAGGGGTCTAAACAGCTACTCGAGACAGGTGCTGACGAGGGGCAGTTTGCGTGCATACAGGGAGTGGTCGCTGAGGGAAAACAAGTGAGGGCGAAGCACAGAGCCAGAGACTGAACAAGGGTGTTCCAGGAGAAGAGCATGTGACTGTGTGACACTTTGTTCACCCAAAGACTTAATTCTAGTCTACGCTTATTCATCTTTAGGAAGAGAACATTGACACTTCCATCAATTTTAATATACTTAAGTCCCATTGGGGCCACCTCTCTTGGGACCCATACTCTGTGAAAACCCATGATTTTGGTGTCCACCGAGGGGTATGGGTTATGAAAGAGTCCACTGTAATCGAAACCCTGAGTTTTTGTCAACTGTTGGCAATTACCCCGCTTCCTTACACACAGTAAAGTGAGCACTGCCAGGAATGGGCGCTCCACAATGACTGTGGCAACGTGGTGGTCAAGAAGAAAGGAAGTGAAAGATTAATTTTAAACTCAGATGAACATAGATCACATGATATGCTGACTCAGAGGAGTCGTGCTTGCCGTCAAATGTTGACAAACCAGAAAAATAAAAATCCCAAGGGTCCCAACGACGATATAAATTGTGGTTTGGACCCTTGAAACACCCCCGCCTCACATTTGCAAGCCAAAGGGTGGTGGTGGTGCGTCGTAAAGGTATCTACAAAGGACTCTTAAACAAAAACTTACCTTGGCATGATGTAGAGGTGCTAGGGGACTGCGTCCTGTTGGGAAGATCCTGCTAAGATAAGGAAATAAGCAACGGTGATGAATGCTGAAGAGCTGAATTCGTCTCAAAATTGAAAACATACCTGCGCGTGAATTTCCCCTTTTATGCTGAACATTTTGAGCATCCTTTTTCGGAGGCGACCGGCTCTTGGACCTAGCTTGTTTTTGTGTCTTTTGGTCTGCCAGGGCTACGCTTTGGCAATCGGTCATACTGAAAAATACAGCAATTGTCGAGGCGCGAAATGGGTGCGTCTTAGTGTAGATTGTATCACCAGTAACTCGTTCGAAAATGGGCCTGTTAGGTTAGGGATGAAACCCATGATAACTAGACAACTTCATCTTTCACCATAATTTGAGACAACGCTGATATGAATGGATGAAATTTTCCTTAAATTCTACTGTTTTCCCCTTAAGCGATTCTTCGTCCCCTTATCCACCTGAATTCCCTTCCGGCAGGGCTCTTCTGCCTTCCCTTCCCCCAAAGGACAAATCAACGCCTGCCGACGATGGAGTTTAGGATCCGGTGAACTAGCACTCCGTATTTCATTGTTCGTATCCATGAGCAAGACCTCAGGCTTTAAAGAAAATGGCAAGGGTGGAGACGGTGCACAGGCCAGAAATTCAACAGGTTGACTGTTGGCATCTTTGGCCGAGATGGTAGTCTGAGAAGGAGCTGAGAATGACGATGGAGTGATGGAAGTAACTTCTTTGTGATGTGATGAAGGTGAACTGTTGGCATCTTTGGCCGAGATGGTAGTCTGAGAAGGAGCTGAGAATGACGATGGAGTGATGGAAGTAACTTCTTTGTGATGTGATGAAGGTGATACAGGTACAGGAAGAGGAATGGGTGATACAGCTGTATGTCAACTCCAAACAGCTGTATTCTTATCTATAGTTGGTGGCTCAGTAGGAGTCATTCCTGTATTAGCAAGGGGTCTAGCAAAAGGAACCAGTAGTGAGGGTGGTGTTGAAGGAAGCAGAGCAGGTGGTAACAAAGATAAGTTAGGGAAAGACGTCAGTGGTGAAACAGATGGTGGTATTGGAGTTGTGAAAGAAGACTTGAAGCGCTAATTCATATTAATCCACAGCAAGGTGGATGAAATAGTAGTCAGATCCAAATGAGCTGGCATCTGTGGAGGTCCAAATCTGTTACTATAAGTAATGCCAAGTTCCTTAGGCCATAGATGGCTTATAGGGAGTACTAACTATCCTTCTGAGAGCCAGCGCACACACCGGGATTCTCAAGGAAGCTTTCCTAAAAGTACTAGTGTTTCCCAGCCAGCGCACACACTGGTGTTCTAAAAAACACGTTCCTCTGTTACTATAAGTAAAGCCAAATTCCTTAGGCCATAGATGGCTTAGAGGGAGTACTAACTATCCTTCTGAGAGCCAGCGCACACACCGGGATTCTCAAGGAAGCTTTCCTAAAAGTACTAGTGTTTCCTAGCCAGCGCACACACTGGTGTTCTAAAAAAAACGTTCCTCTGCACCTCCATTCTACATCATTGCATCCCTTTATTCTGTCCACTAGCAAAGCAGAGAGGTATATTAATCATTTTACACGAAAAAATTAGCGAAGGGTGGCAATCGCTTACCATGTTCTCATGTCCGTGAACGAGCGTTCGACAGGAAATTATTTAGACAAGAAGCATCTTGAGGGCCTGAGCGTGAAAGGACAAGTCAGGGCTCTTGGCGTTGTAGTGTGGGCAGGTAGCGCGCGCGATGGAAGCTTGAGGATTGTTGAGGTTCGAGTTGAACCGTGACAATGATGTAAGCAAGTTGGCGGCGGTGGCACACGTGGCAATTTCCAAATCCCGGATTTTCTGGTTCTTGTACAATATAAATAGGGCATGTTTCATTGTTTGTATTATGCTCTTGACATTAAACATTTTTTTCACAGGTATTTTTAACACAACGGGCTTTCCACAAGTTTGAGGACCAACTTCGAATCGTAGACGCCGATGAACAGAAGAGGAACCACGTTCGTGATTCGTAAGCTGGGATTGAACGTCGTCGAAACAGTGATCCTTACGCCCCTCATCATTCACCCAAAGAGAGGGTGCCGGGCCCCTGGAATGAGGCGTATGAAGACAATTACAACATTTCAGTGCAGCATTACCACTGGTATCCAACACTCCTTTCCAGCAATCTGATTTGTACGAGGACGAGTTTGAGAACAAGTCCGTTCAGAATGAGGATTACCACGCTCGAAGTAGATTGACGACCGCTCATGAAGAGAGCAACTCTCATTTTGGTTCAGAATCGTACGCACCTTCCCGAAAAATGTACTAGAGTCACTCTTTGTTGGCTACTCTCTTGGTGGATCCCATCTCGGTGTTTGATGTAAGTTGGTAGGGAGAAGCGTATGGATATTCGTCAGGCCTGGAGAAAAAAGTTTGCACTCAATTTGCTTATATGGTTTATCTGTAGATGTGCCGTCTTCGTCATCGCTGTGTTCGGAGCTGGCGTCACATTCTTTTACGCTCAGTCCAAACAACGTTTATACTTCGATCTGAGCAAGTTTACTCAGGCGCATCAACATGTAGTTGCCGTGGTTCCTTCTAAATCAATATTGAACTATGCCGGTGAAGCATTTTTCGAATTTAAGTATGTCAAATATGATGATGTGACAAGGAGTTGACAGGGGTCTGACGTGTTCTTGATTACTGTAGGTTAATGCTCTTTGTAATCGATACCCTACAACTCTTCTTTTGAAACACTTTCCATTTTTCAAGACTAAGTTCGTCTGAGATGCACACGCGTACACCGTGGCAGCGGACGATTGGAAGGTTCTATTATCGAGTCTCAGCGTCAATGTTGGATTATGAGCGGCGACGTTATGTGTTGAAAACTTATCTAATTTTACAGGTACCAAAT
>Ga0193702_1000238_pt1 | contig 22413 bp, 16 predicted proteins | sample U3a1metaG_FD_143060 | JGI IMG/M metagenome (GOLD analysis project Ga0193702, IMG submission 143060) | Soil microbial communities from a riparian zone of the East river system, Colorado, United States - U3a1 | ecosystem: Environmental > Terrestrial > Soil > Riparian zone | place: USA: East River... | reverse complement strand
TAAATCAGTGAAAGGTAAAACTAATAATATTAATAATGAACCAAACATGGCTAAAACTCCTAATAATTTATTAGGAATAGATCTTAAAATAGCATAATAAGGTAAAAGATCAAAATATATATTATAATTTTAAATTTGGGTTTATTTTATATAGCATATCTTTATGCATATATTGATGTATATGGTTTCTAACTATTATCATACTTTCTTCTCAAATGTATATTCTATATCCCTTTTTATGTTTATGAATAGAACATTTAATAATAGCACCTACTTTGTCCTTATCACAAATACTGGGAATAAATAGATTTTCTAAAGTACTTTTTAATTTAACTACTTCATCTAAAGTGAAACCATAAACATTTAAATGTAAACCTTTATTTTGGATTGAACCATCATCCATTATTCAATAGGCTAAACCTCTAGGAGTTAATAATTGATTTATATTCTTTGGTATAATTTTGTTACCTTCTAAATTATAAAATAATTCTCTATAACTAGTCAAACAAGGTAATGTTAATGTCGCAAAATTAATAGAAGAGTAAGTTTTATTAGTTCTACTATCTATAAAAGATCTAGATTTAACTTTATATTCTTTACTTATAAAAAGTTTAAATAAATCAAAAATATGATTAAAATAATTTAGGTGGTTTTTTCTTAAACTACTTTGTCCATACATAAATCTACAATTTCCATTTAATTGTCTACTTTGAATATGACCATCTCCTAGAAGTAAACCAATGATTATTTCATTTAATGGTTCACCAATATTGAATTTTGATCTCTCGACCTTAGTTAATCTTTTTTTAGGGAGAGACACTGTATTATTAATATCAGTCGTGTAATTTTTTTTACATATTAAACTTATTGAAGTTATCAGATCAAAAATATTTTTATAATATATGTCCATAATCTCTCGAAAATGGGCGGACTATATCTTCATCCTTGAATATTTTTATTTTGTTGTTTTTGTGCTTTAGCATTTTTTTTTTTTTTTTTTATTTTAAAAAGCAAGACTCATTCGAAGGAGTTTCACGTATAGTCTCTGAGGAACCTACTAAATTATAATTTATATCTAATCTTTGGTTTCCTGCTGATTGTCCGTTAGGTTAGGATCTATTTCTAACCAATCTTTAAGGTTTTACTAATTTAAATTACTTAAAGCTTTAGGAGTTCCCAGCATATAGTGAAACTTTTTTTTCATAAGATTACTCTTAAGCAAGGCATCTTTTAACATACCATTCTGGAACACAATAATGTTACATTACTTTTTAAGTAAGAGCTAAAGTATTTAAATTTAGCTTCCTAGACTCACGCCAAGGTTCAGACTATCTTATCTTATAAAAAATAAGTTGGGTACTCGTGTTAAGATTATTGTAGGCATTACTCACTTATTAGTCGTTGAACGTTTATATATCATAATAATGCCGATATATACTTCGCTGCTGGTTGACTTTCAATAAAAGTACTTTCATTATAATAAAGAAAGGAAGAAAGTTTTTCTAGCAATTCACCCAATTTTTCACATTGTTATAACGTAATAACGGCATATAGCCATATGTGCGACTTTAATTCTGTAATAAGTTTAAAATTATCTTAAATTTCTCATCTCTATAAAGTATTGCAGCTTTAAAAGCCTTCTCTTTAGTATCAGACTTTATATCTGTAAAGTATTTTTGTTTAGGTAAAATATTTCAAGTTTTAGGTAAAGTAACAATTCAAGAGTTATTAGCTCTAGATACATATCTAATATTGTTTTTAGATTTGGATATACATATTTGTTTTAAATTATTAAAAGTTCTCTTATTTTCTTTCTTAGAAGTAGAATAAATACATTCTAATATATAAAGTTGTGCACTCAAAATATAAGTACAATCTAAATTAAAAAATTTAATTATAATATTCATTAAATTAAATTGATCATTTTTTCAAAACACAAATGATTGTAAATTAGAGTTTATATATTTTAATAATAATCTTATGTTTTTCTCTCCTTCTATTTGTAAAATTACACGTTTCTGATTAGTTTTTATACTAACACTAATATTTACCTTATTTAAATATATTTTAAGATCTTGTAAAAATTGATAATTTCAACTATTTTCTATTTGAGAGATTATAAAGACAGGAACAAAATAAAAACCTTGATCTAAACGAACTCTAATATAAAAATTTCCATCACCTAAAAATAAACCCCAGAGAAAAGCCAAAGAATATTCTCTAGATATTTTAATTTTTAATAGACTATCATCCAGAATACTAGAATTTGTATCTAATTTTAAAATTTTTAATTTTTCTGAGATAGGTATATTCATATTAGGAGAGATAGCATAAGCTAATAATACAATCTCCCTTTTATAATCTAAACTATTTTTAATATAAATTAATTTTTCTAGATATATAAAGGTATTTCATTTTTGAGCTCTTACTAAATTAAAATAAGGAAAAATTTTGAAAACAATATCCTCTAAGGATCTAGATATGAGTTTTATATGTCAATGACCTGAATCTATTACGCTTATACTATAATTTAAATTTACTCCTTTTTGACTAAGAATGTTTTTTAATAAAATAAAAAATCGAATACTTTCTTTACTAGCATTTTGAGAAATAAATCAAATAGGTCGAAAGTTGATATCATTCAATTTATTAAAACTTATTCCTATATGACCTTCTGCTTGATAAATTCCATTTGCTACGGATCTAAATAAATTTAATGTCTTAGTATCTAATAATTCTATTTTCTTTTTAGATAGATTAATAATATAATCTTTTAATTCTTGTCTAGTCATATAAATTTTGTTACCATCTATTATCACTATTCCCACAACTCTAGAAATGAGAAATCTCTTATTATTTAAACTATTATCAGAATTTCCATAAATCGAAGCTGGTGTAACCATAGGATCAGCGGGTATATAGTTATCGGAATGCTCTTCAAATAAATTAAAATTTTATTTATATTTAAATTATGAAGGTTGGACTATCTCTTATTCAAAACAAATTATAATCTTGAATAAATAGTATAAATTATAAAAGTCTTTTAATTAACTAATTAATTAAAACTGTCTATAAAAAAATTGGTATGTGGCTTTCTCTCCTCTTATATGCGAAGCAAGAAACAAAAAACAAAAACAAAACCCCTAGGGTGGGTGCTTTATACGCTGGTAGCTCTTATGGTAAACACTGATAGTTTTACAAATTTTTGCTTGCGTAGTAAATACCACTAATTTTTATTCTCTCATCTAAGGTAGAACTTTTGCCAAATTTTATATCTAACGGATAAATTTTCAGTTTCTAAATAAGCTTTAATAGAATTTAATTCATGGAATTCTTTTATTAAAAAAGTTCTATGCTTTTTAATTGTTTTAGGTGGAAATTTTAAAAAATAATCATATAACTTTAAATGTAATAATTTAGAATTAGCTACCCATTTATAGTGCCCATTTAATCTTTTATCAAAATAAATTTTACTTCCTATGACTAATGTTAAAAATTCAATATTACAGAAACTTTTATTAGAAATAGCGATAGTTAATTGATATCTATAGGTGTCACTATAAAAAGATTTATAAATGTTAATATATCCATCAGAATCAAATAACCCACTTATATAAGCCGAATTAATATCCGGTAATTGAGGATCTAATATAGGAATATTTAAAGCTAAGCAAGCTTTATGTAATTGAGCTAATCTAATGTTATTAATAACTAAACCATTTAAACATTGAATTATTTTATAAACAGTATCCTTTTGTTGAGTTCTATAGCGAACAGCATTAAGTCCAGCTTTAGGGTGTATATTTCCTCCAAATTTGTTTTGTAATATACGTAAAACTTTTTCATCTAGACTGTTTAAAGTTAATTCAAAACCAACTTGACCTTTTTTGTTAACATAAATATAGCCATCCCCGTCAGTTAAGCCAGCGAACCATTGTTTAAATTCTAAACTTATTTCGTTATTATGTTTATCTATTATTTTAGGTTTTTGACTGTTAGAGTAAGTGTTAATTTGCTTTTTGTTAGTAGAAGAGGTTAAAAATATACTTTTCCCTGCGTTTTGGGGCAGAGGCAATTTTTTTATATCATTTTTTTTTGTGCGTATAGTCTCTGAAATTCCTACTAATAATACAAAAGTATTTAATAAAGTTTGAATAAAATACTTTATTATTATTTTGGTTATCTGCTGATTATATATTTTATAATAATATTTTACTATAATGGGATTTATCTTTGTTATAATATATTTACGAAAAATTTTAATTATAAATAAACCTCTGACAATTATAGTTTTAATATAAATTTTAACTTTTGCTTCTGTTTTATTTGAGAAAAAAATTCTTTTGGTTTTACTTATGTTCCTTTTGACTTTGCAACTTTTGCTATTTGTTATTAGAGTTATTCTCCCTTTGCCTTTGTATTTACTCGAGGTCTTGCAACTTTTGCCTTGTTCGATTCACAAGCAGGGGACCCTTTGCTGTTGCCTATGCCCGAGGCTCATAGACCAGATAGGCGCTAGGGTTTGTATTATTATTTTAACAGATGCTTCCCTTGCTGTAGCGCTTCGGGGTAGACTAGCATAAAATGCCAGAGTACAAATAAGAACAACAGGGCAAGAGAAAATAAGAATAAAAAAAACAAAAAAGCGAAGGATGCTAAGGAACCTTTGCTCGAAGCCCATAGGCAAGAGGCAAAGGAAACAAAAGTAAACAAGCCAGAAGGTTTTTTCCGTGTTAAGCTTACCCAAAAAGCTTACTGGTGATAAAAAGTCCGCTCATTGTAAAGAGTATTTGAGTCTATTAATAGGCGTAAAAACACACACAAAAAGTATATCCTTCCAGCATATAGCACATGTTACCATAATATGAACTATTAAACATAGTAAGGTAGGCCACAAATATCGACCTAATAGATTAGGATAAAAGAAAACTAATACAGATAAAACTAAAAAGAAAGCAAAAATTGTAACTAAATCATTGAACTAAGACATACTCCCTCAGAGGGTTGGCAAGGCTCGTCACCGAACCGGACGGGATACTTTCGTAATCATACGGCTCTCTATCCTAAATTAATCTATTAATCTTTCGTTTGTTTTCCTTATTACCACTATGGTATTTCATGTGGCAATCTCGGCAGACAGGGATCTGTTTACGATTCCTTTTTTCCATCAAGTAGTCTAGCGTACTTGTTTTATGCTTAATGTCTTTCATCTCACGGATGTGATGCAATTCGATTTTGTAGTCGCTGCCACACAGGGAACAGTTTAACTTATCTAAGTTAGCTAAAGATAAACCAGTAGCATATAAGGCTTTTATGTTAGTGTTTACATGGCTCCCTTTAAAGTCCCAAATATTAATACGGTAGCTTGGTTTGTGGAGTTTAATGCTTAACGTAGGTTTGTTGTTTTCATCCCTATTATTTTGGTCGTAAAGTGCTATACTAGGTCCAAATTTTTTTATAACTTGAGCTCTGGTTTTAAGACTTAGCTTGTGGGCCAGGGTTCTGAGAACCGCATCTCTGATGATGAAGTAGACATAGGTACAGAGTTGACCTTTGTTAAGGGCAAAGGAGTAATAGTTTTCGTACCCTCTAATGATAGAGTTAGCGAGATTTATTATCTGTCTAGATTCTAGACTCAGCCAGGTTACTCTAGTGACTCCTCGGTGGTTGGACATAAACCCAGCCTCCTTTAATTTTTTGTATATTCTTTTCATAGGGGCACTTAACACTAAGAAACCTGAGTTTCTCTGTAGGGTACCTCTTTTATGTAGAGAATAGGTTACAGATTGGGAGTGAGCAATGTTTGTACCTAGGAAAAGAGCAGGCTCTTTGTAAGTATTGGTAATTTTTGTTTTAGTGGGTGAGACTGTTAGACCTAGATTCTTCAAGAACAGAGTAACCTTACTTAAGATATCACAAGCGTCTGAGTATCTACCATTAACCGCAATTATCCAGTCGTCCGCGTATCTAACATACATAAGTTTTCTGTTTCCGGATCCTATAAGTTTGTTAGGGTTGCTTCTCATTTTCACTGCAATCTGCCTAATAAGTTTGGAATCACCTGACCTCTTTGCCTTGGTCATCTCCCATTGTAATTTTCTCACTATGGGGTCTCGTTTCCTATTGCCGATTATATCAAAGTCTGCTTTAAGATCCTCAATATATTGGTCTAGTTGTTGTAAAAAAATGTTTGCTAGTATGGGGCTAACAATAGAGCCTTGAGGTGTACCTACAATGTCATATACGGGTTGTTTGTCAATCATATATCCTGCATTAAGAGCTTTCCTTATAAGTTGTAGAAATCTCTGGTCCTTTATTTTAGAGGATAGAATGACCATAAGCTTATCATGAGGGATGTTATCAAAGCAACCTTTGATATCCCCTTCGATCCACCAGGCGCATCCTTTAAAATTTGTGAACACATATCTAAGAGCCGTATGACAACCTCTCTTCGGTCTAAATCCAAAAGAGTTTTTCTTGAATATGGGTTCGTAAATGGCTTCAAGAACTAATCTTATAACTTCTTGTACCAGTTTTTCCTGAGGGTCACCGATTGTAAGTGGTCTTTTACCTCCACTAGCTTTATCTATTTGGATTCTTCTACCTGGAGAGAAGGAGAATGAATCGGATCTCAGTAGGCTGATAAGTTTATCGATGACTTCAGAAGACATACCGTCTAAGGTTCTGGGGGAGATCCCTGGGGTCATCATACCTGGTTTTGACTTTAATCTGTTGTAGGCGACAAGATACATATCTTTATTAAGCACAAAGGTTTTATATAGATCTCTATCTATGGGTTGATTAGGGAAACTTTTCGAACGATTATGTAGATCGCTCAGCTTTGACATTACATTTGTTGAACATCCTGTTCCTGTACTGTGTTGTCTGATCGAAATTAGAACTGGGCTACTTCGCAGCGACATTTTTAATGTACTTCTAGTAGTGTTAAGTACTCCGTATCGAATTACTGCTACTTCAAGCCCTCTGACCGCATGGCCGTTACTGGCTGTAGCGGGACCCGAATTTGTATTAATACGTGAGCCTTTAGACTTAGGTTTTCCGTTCATTCCCTTGATTGTACTTTTTGTACAACTCTCCAACTTATGTGTGAATCCGGAGCCTTCAAAGCTTGCTCTGAATATATGTTGGGATAACTCTATGCAGCTAAGATACCCACCTTCATGAGAGTGAAATGGAAATTGGAATTTGTGCAGTATAGCTCTAACCATATCTATTTGAACTGATCTTCTTGCCCCTAGCTGCTTCGCGGTTTCGAAGACCTTTTTCATACATGCTCTGTTCAGCAACGAGTTTCCTCAATTACCTAAGTATGATGTTCCAGATCCATTCACACAGGATCCCCCTAGCTCTCCCTTATTAGGGGTAGGGTGCGTAAGAATACCGAAACGGCGCAATTTAAATATAAAATAAGGGTGCATTGCATATCTATCACCATTAGAAGTAACTCCATTAGGATTATTAGAACCATGCTCATGTAGCAAAGTTTTATTGTTTATCTATATTTAGTTTATATAACATATCCGGATGCATATGTTTAATAACCAAATCTTTTACTTTTGACATTTGATTTTTGGATATATATAAACTAAACTGTGATTTTTCTCTATTAGAAACATTAACTGATGCCTTAATAGAGAAATTCTTATCTAATGCTTTAATTAACAAATTCAATTCTTCTAGACTAAATGCATTTGTATGTAATTTTAAACCGGAACCAGTAAAACTTCCATCATCCATAATCCAATAAGCTAAACTAACTTCACTTAATAGATCAGATATATTATTGGGAATGATTTTTTTCCCTTCTAAATAAAAAGCTTCATATAACTCATTAAAACAAGGAAGAGCTAAAGTAGCAAAACTTAGATTGTATCTAATTTTTCCTGTGTTTTTATCAGTAATCGATTGAACTGCAGGCGGTGTTGTTACAAATTCTTGATATAGGTTATATAAATGTAACAAATAAGAAGCATTTATAGAACCCTGCCTAAAATTTATTCTAGCATTAGCTTTTTCAGAGAATCTTCTCATATATACATCTCCTAGTATATTTCCTATTAAAATTTGTTTTAAATAAAAATCTAGTTTGAATTTAGATCTTTCTGAATTACTGATTCTTTTTACGTAATTACTAGTGCTAGAATGAAAAGATTTAGTTAAACAATAAATAGAATTAGAATTAAGCAATAAACTCCAGACTTTTAAGTCTCGATTGGACTATATCATATCCCTATCTAATTAAAATAATAGGGTTCAAGTGTGTAGTCTCTGAGGATACAGTTAAACTTACAGCCTTGCCCGCTTCGCACTCCTTACTTCAATCATTACCAACCTTACCCTGTGCCTTTTGTTACTTTTATTTAGTTAAAACAAAGGTGTTTTGATCTAGTTGGTGAAAATGGGTAAGGGCAAGGCAAGGAGCTGGTCTATCCTGTTTACCTGCTGATTGTCCATTGCTTTCATTAGAACACCATCCTTAAGATTTTTACTAATATTAAAGTACTTAAGGCTTTAGGAGTTTCCAGCATATAGCCTGATTCTAAAAATATTATTACTAATATAAAGGCCCTACAATTTGAGCTATTAAGTGTGCTACAGCTAAAGCAGCTAATAAAAAAGGTAATAAATAATGTAGAGAGAAAAATCTGTTTAATGTAGCATTAGAAACAGAGCATTTATGTTGGTAGTCACTATATTTAATAAATATATTAAATACTCTCACTACACGCAATAAATTTCTTTATTGATCGGATTATATCTTGATCTCTAGCTTATAAAGTAGCCAGCGCCACCAAAAGTAGCCTTGCCAACATTACCACACAACCGTTATCCATTCTTTCTAGCCGCTAAGCCTCTGTAGGGTGTAGCGAAGTATAGCTAGCTCAGGGGCAGTGCTTTTTCTTTCTTTTATTCTCTCCCTACCTTGCTGTGGAAGGGGGGTGGGGTTTGCCTATAGAACTTTTTCCCATAGGAGGCTTTACTATTTATACTCTCTAACCCTGACAGCTATAATACGCTTCCGCTACTTTCACTTGCCCAAACAGCGCTTGCGAGAGTAAGCCTGAGCCACGCTGGTTATTAATTTTATTATTACTTTTGCCATCTCTCTTCCAGAGTGTCCCCTGCTCTCTTGCCTCTGTTCTTAAATTTTACCCCTGCGGGACCCTTTGCCCTATGGGCAAATGTTCTTATAACAAAAATAAGAATAAGAATAAGAATCAAAACGCCGAGGAGGCTCCGAGTACCTAAAGAGGGGGGGGTATAAAAAGAGGAGGTAGCTTGCGCAAAGCAGATGAAAAAGAACAAAGGACAAAAGCAAAGGTTAAGAATAAAAATAAGAACAAAGGCAAAAGCAAATGTGCTTAGTAAAAATTAAATAAAACAAGGGTTAAATTTAAGCACTACTCTATAAAAATGGGAGGCAATAGTTTTACAATGTCTGCCACATACATTATCGGTTACCGAGGCAGTGGTTGTCACCCTTGTATCAGGAATGGTAATGATAGGGCTAATGCTAGTAATGATGGTAATGATTGCGCTAGTGCTAATAATGAAGGTAATGATTAATATTTAGAGGGTATATTTATTTTTTTATAGTATCTAGGTATTGTACGCAATTGTTTTATTCATAATAAATACTGTAATTTTTTATTACCTAATAATTTTAGTGGTGCTCTATCTAAAAATTTTAGTACATTTTCTATAGATCTAGCACTGGTAACCTTTAATTTATAGCAATTTGTTTTATCCAAATATATAGTAGTAGAAAAAGATAAATATTTACGAATAGCAGATATTATAATTTCACCACTTGTTTGGCTTATATCAAAACTAGCTACAAAAGAATCCTCCCTTTGTTTATATACGCTGAAACAACCTTCAGCTTCTATAAATCCTACTAACCAAGCAGGAAAATAAAAAGTATTAATAATAGAATCTACAGTATTTAAAGGTTCATTACTTCTAGAATACTCAGGTAAATCCGCAGAGTAAATAATACCAGAAAGCAAAGCATCCCTAAATCTTAAATAATCATATTGTTTATTAGAAAACATAGGATATTTATCAAATATAGGTAATATGAATTTTTTTAAATGGTCTTTATCTCTGATTCTTAAAGTTACCATTTCTATAGGATCTCTTTTTCTAAAGCTTACTACCCCTACACCCAATAACCTTTTTAATTTATAGATCAATTGAACATCTCTAATAGATAATTCAATACCTAGTTCATATGTTAAATATTTTCCCTTTTTTGAAATAGAAAAAAAACCATCACCCTCGAATAAACCTACTAAATAAGCTTGTGTGAGACCTCCTGCATGTAATCTCTGAGAGGACTCAAAAGTAGAAATACTTCTAACCCCTGCTGATTTTCTCCCCTCTGCCCTTTGCTCCCTAACAAAAAGGGTAGGGACTCAAACCTCGTTTTTAATTTTACCTACCTTAAAAAAATTTAAACTAAACTTTAAATATATAAAGGGCGCCTGAAGCACCGGAAAAAAATAAAACATTAGTTTATTTGGTACTTTTAGCCAGAGGCTGGCCTTTGCTTTTATAAAGGCTAAAGCACAGGTAGGTTTCTTATATAAAAATAATCAGCACAGCAAGACTACGACAGTTTCCTTTGATGAAAAATCACAGGCAACAGTCAGAGGAGGCAAAAGATTAAAATTAAAAATAAGAAGGATAAGGACATGAGTAGTCATTGCAATTCTCACGTAAATAATTGAAATAAAAATAAAAATCAAAAATAAACCGTATGCAAATCCTAAATAGGGAGATTTTCCAGCAATAAGCAGGATTTTTAACAATACGTCACCGTATTGTGGTTCAACTGTTTTTAAACCTCCTCAAATTACAGAAAATTAATGACATAATATTTAATTACATCTTCATTGCCTTACGACAATGCTTAGACTATGTATTCAACCAAATTATAATAATAAATTGATATTATAATAATAGGCTGCGGGGTTTTCGTGTCGAGCTTATTGTTGATATTACTCACTCGTTAGTCGTTGAACGTTCTTGATTTTTATGCTCTTATTTTTATTTTGGTATTTGTAACTTAATCTGTCTTAAATCTCAAACTCACTAAAGGGAGAGTAACTCCATGTGCACAGGAGTAGTATCCGCGTAGAGGGGTAAGACCCAAACGCAGTTTTATTTTAACCAGTGCTGCAACTGCAACCCTTTTTGTTTTTTTTTTTTTTTTTTTTAACCCCTTTGAAGGTTGAGGGTTGCAGGGTTGCAGGGAAAAAATATAAAATATAAAACATAATACCAAATCAAGCTTCGCTGCAAATTGTCTTAATTACGGTGGTTAATTTCATTAAGAAGTTTTTGCAATTTTCCCCGTTTGCCTCTAAAACATTACTGTTTTAAGGAGCCTTTCTTCACAAAAATATCTTGTTAAAAATTATTTCAACCATAGGACCATACCAAGCCTTTTTTTACCAATTTTCATTCCTAAAGATAGGACGTTTGCGGGGAATGATATTAAGTACTAGTATATGGTTTTATAAGATCGAGAGTGCAATAAAATACGTTTATTGAGGGAAATTAAGATTTCTGTATCGATAACTATTTCGTAGAGTTGTTAACCACTTTAAGTATTGGGTACATTTCAAACCTATTAAAGGATGGTATCCTGAAAAGGAGAAAAAATTAATTACTGCTTGTATATCCTTTTTAGAGCTGACAGAAAATTGATTATACACACATTTTTCTGTTTCAATTTTCCGGCTTGTCTTAAATATTAATTTAAAGGCTTCAAATAACAGAACATGTATTCTTTGTTTTAATTGAAAGCATCCATCATTATTTGCTTTAACGCAGAAAGAACCTTCAGCTTGTGTAAAACCTACCAGCCAATTTTTAAAGAAATGTAAGTTTAGGTAATCTAAAGCTGTTTTAGGTAATTCAAAATATAAAGGTATTTCTTTACTTTTACCTCTTGAGACTCCGAGGCTAGCATTATCCAGAGCAGTGGGCGCGCCGCTAAAGCTATTAAATTCTGGTATTTGATCGTAAAATTTTAGTTCCTCTTCAAGGATGAACATAGCTAAATTGAATTGAGCTCTTCGCACCTCAGTTAAAAAGAATATACCATGGTGTAAGAATAACGGAAAAAGAACTTCTTGTAATTCTGTTCTACTTATTCTTAAACTACAGTTTGGACTTTTATGGTCTCGGTTTATTGTAATTTTACCTAATTTTAATACAGAATGAATATATTCTAAGGTAGAAAGATCTTCTAAATGTATTGTAATTACCAATTTAATAGTAATAAATCCTTTTGTTGATCTAGTTACTTGAATATAACCGTCCCCATCTATTAAACCAGCTATAAAAGCTAAAAATTGATAAGGGATTGATAAAAATTCTTGTTTGTCTAATCTTATTTTTTTTCCCTTTTTTAACGCATGTTTATTAACTGTTCCTATGGTAGGCAGAACTGTAACTATTGCTGCATTTAATTTTGTAAGATAATCTTCCCTTAAGGAAGCTTGAGTGAAGTCTATTAACTCTACGATATCTTGTCCAAAAACTGGTATTGCTGATAATAAATTAGTAATTACTGTTGCCAAGTCTTAAATATATGTATTGTAGTTTATAGTTACTAAGAGTTTTTTTTATATCAGTAAGCTGCAGCACTGTGTGGACTCACTCTTGTTTTCAATACATAATCACGTATTTTACTTTATAATGTTGCTTTTTTTTATATATAAAAAAACAAAAAAACATTATGTAACATTTCAGTAAAACCATATGACATTCCAGAGGTTAAATAGAATGCTAAAACTTCGACTGTACATTAAGCATTTATAAATATAAATACCTACCGATGAACCAGTCTGTAGCGATCTCCATATAATAATATCAGTGCGGATGCACCGACGGTCTTGATACAAAACAATATCTTTGACCAGTTTTCATCGATATTGCCAAATAAACATTATGTTTTAATATTAATAGAAAAATGTGGGCTATTAATAATATATGTTCATTGACTATATTTATTTATTAATTAATTTATATTTCATTGAAGGATGAACGTAAGGTAAAACTATTTCACGTAATAAAGGCATAGAATCTTTCCAAATATAAATAATATATTGATTTTCAACACCTGCTGATTGTACACTAGCTTTAAGTTTAAAATTTTCATAAAGAACTTTAACTAAAAAATTACAATCTGAAAATGAGAATGAATTAGTGGAAAGTTTTAATCCTTGACCTAATTTACCACCATCATCCATTATTCAAATAGCTAAAGCTAAAGGAGTAAGATACTCAGCTATATTGGAAGGTACTCCTTTATTTTTACCGTCTTTATAAAATAATTCATGTATCCAGTTAAAACTAGAATATGTTCATGTATTAAATCTTATTATTTTTCTTACTACACCTTTTTTACCTAATCGTGTAGTAATCTTTGGTAAATTAGTATTACAATATCCTAATTCAGATATCATTTTATGTAACCAAATTAGATATGAAACATGGGAGCCTTCTTGATAAAAGTTTATCCGAGTACCATTTCCCTTTAATCTAAATTCAGCATGAGCATCTCCTAATAAAGAACCAAATAAAATAGATAATATATCTTTATTATGAGTACCTATTCTTAAGTTTGCTCTAATTTTTTGTATTTTTATTTCTTGATCTTTGCCTACGGTGTAGGCTTTGGCCCCTATTTCACCATTTTCACCATTATCTACTCTAGCCTCCCATCCGAAGGGTGAGCCCTCTCTAGCCTCTGCGACAAATGAGGATGCGTAGGCAAAGGTAAAAGGGAGGCTAGTAACTGAAGGGTAATGAAGGTAATGATTGTAAGAAATAAGGTTTTGATCTTTTATATTAATAGTTTGAATACAAATATTTATTACAGAACAAACGTGATAAAGTATATCTAGGCATTCTTCTAAAGGAATATAATTAGAAATTATTAAATAAACATTTGGGGCAAAAATAAGGCCACCCCACAGGCTCATTTGACCATAAGGCAATACATACATACTTACTTATTGTAAGAAAGAAGTATTTAATCTTGTTATCAAATATCAGGCTAAACAGAAGATTCAAATTTATATCTTCCTTTATAAAGCTTGTCAGTATCTATTTTTTTAGATATGACGGAAGAAACATTAACATTACCCAGAGCTAAAGCTGCTTGAGTATAAGAAGAGAAAGGAGAACCTTCTAATAATCTACCTTTATCATAAACATTTACACCGAATCCAGAATTACCTTTTTTAGATACTTTAACAAGATTGGATAAAACTTTATAAGATAACCCTGAAGATAAATCAAATACAGGAGGTTTGTTTAATATTTCATTAATTTTGTTTAAGCTTGGAGCTTCCGCTATCTGAGCATTAGTTGTATATCGTTTATTAATATACTTAGTTATTTCAATGAAACATTTTTTTCCTTCAGAATTTGTTGTATATCCTAAAGTTTTAAGTTTTACTGCTAATTCTCATAATTGAAAATCTACACCTTTTCTAGTTATAAATCTTAATGACTTAAAAAAAGGTAAAATATAATTATAAATTTGAAGAGTATTAGCAACACTTAAATTACATGTATTAGGGCTATCTTGATAGACTCCTGGAGCAGGTCTAGTGTTCAATTTATCAATTTTAGGACCTATTTCAGGGCAATACGGTAACTTATTTAAAAATTCCGCAATCTCATATAAAAAGTGCACATTTTTAGAGTGCTGTTTAATCGAAAAAGTAGGAATCATATTAGATATACAGAATGAACCATCCCCCTCTACAAAACCTACAAATCTAGAAAAAGTTACAGATCTCTTAGGAAGATCATTAATATTAAATTGCAATCTTTGACTATTCATATCTGATTTTATTTTTAATATTTTTTTTAATTCATCTTTATTTAATCTTCTTTTTTCCATATAAGATGTTTTTCTTATTTCAGCTGCTGCCTTAAAATCTTGGAAATCTAAAAATTTAGAAGTTGTAAAATAATATTTTGAAAATATAGGAATAGGTATTTCTAGTATATCTTTAAATTTGGCTATTATATAATAAGATTCATGAAGGTTTTGTTAATCTACAATAACACCTACCTCTCGATTTACCAATCCACTTAATAAATTTTGTATATATTCTAAACTTTGTCTATCATCTCAATGTAATTTTATTTTAAATGATAAAGCCCCTGTAGTAGAGATATAAAACATTGATTCAGCCTCCGAGAATCCACTGATTCACTCTAGTTCAAGCTCTCTTCCCTTTAATCAAGTTTCTTCCGTCTGATTAAGTGCAGTGTTTCGTTTTTGTCTCACTGTATTAATATATACAGACATAAGCTCAATGCCTTCATGATAACAGTCAGGTAATACATACAAACATACATATTAAAAAATATAATACTAAGCTAGAATAACTTTTAATTCGTATATTCTATTAGCCATATGTGAGATGACTAAAAGTTTCGACTGTACATTAAGCAGCTTTTCAGCCACCCATTAGTGACCCAGTCTGTAGCGATTATTTAGATAACCGACGATCTTTTTTTAAAAAATAAATATTCAAAATTTTGATCGTTTTCACTAACATTGCCAAAGAAAGTAAAATACCTTTCTTCAATATCTCTGTCGGGATATTCCACTTTATTTCCAGGACTTAAATAACTAATCCAGGTTTATTATTTATAAATAAAAATTTAACTTATATTTATATTCAATAAACTATTTTTCTCTAAAGATTACATAGAAATTTAAACTAGTGGGACTATAATATAAATTAAACTTCATATTTATTGTTTACACAAGTACTTAACTATTCAACGTCTTTTTAATAATTTCTTTTCAGTTTTTAAAGCCCTTCTAATGGTTTTCTCATTACAATTTAAAGATTTAGATGCTTCTGTAATACTAGGATATTCACCATATACTGTGTAATTTAAATTATATATTATTAAGGATTTAGATTTTTTTTTCATATTTAAAATAGCTTTTTCAGAATAAGAGGTTTTTTTTCTAGTCAAAGCACTTGCTCTCATTTTTTCTATTGTTTCTTTACTAAATATCTTATTTTTATTTAAATTACCTATTTTAAGACGACGCTCTATACTGTAATTAGACTTCATATTTATTCTAGTCATTTCAGTATGTTTATAACCAAAACTTGAGCCTGCTTCTGTTAATATATTATAATTAGGTAACAAAGATTTTATATAAAAGTCCTCTAAATCTAATAAATTTTTATTATTCTCTTTAGTTATTACTTCAGGAAATAATTCTAATATAATAAAAGCAAATTGAGAGATTTTATATTTTCTTACAGCTGCTTTAACTATTTTACTCCCATGAAAATTCACTAAATGATTAGAAAATCTAGCAAAAAATCTATTAGTAGAGGCTGACCCTATATAATAATCTAGAGTAATTTTATTTAATATTAAATATATACCACTAAGATTTAGAGTTTCTGATTTAATCTTTTTCTGTGTAGAATCCAATTCTAAATTTTCATAAATATATACTGGATTTAAATTTTTTTCTTTAAAGAAATCAGTTAATTTTTGACTATTTACTAATGTATTTAAACCAGGATTGTCTGTTAAATGAGAACATTCCTTATTTAAAGGTTTAACTAAGCTAGAATTAAATCTTTTAAATGTTAAATTTGTTAAGTTTGTTATGTTTTTGCTTTTACGTCGCAATAAAATATTATTACTGCTTTTACGATATGAAATATTTAATTTAGATCATTTGGGGCTATGTAAATAACCCAGGAAAGCTATCAAAAATTCCCCATAATTCATACTTATTAAGTAATACCTCGAATTTATGGGCCTGTACTATATCAAATTGTTAATCCCCAACCTTTCAAGGTCTTTCTAACAATTATCTATTATAGCCTTGTGTAAAAAAGAATTTTTCGACTGTACATTAAGCAGCATTGCAGCCACCCATTAGTGACCCAGTCAGTAGCGATTCTGTTCTAAACCGACGGTCTTAAAATTGGTAGTATTTTTTTAACCGTTTTCACTAATATAGCCAGAATTAGTCTATTTTTTGTTTTTAATTTTAGACTAAAACCAACACCTCTGTCAAGGTGTTTCGACAAATCTATACCAAAACTAGCCAGATACAAGTTTATGTTTTGCCCTAATGTCGAGACTTTGAAAATACCCTCTTAAATACCTAATTTATACTCCATGGCTTCTATGAAATATGGTTTTATTATTTGACGTAAAATCGGCATAGATTCTTTTCAAATAGAGATTTTCCATTGATTAGGATGGCCTGATTTTATAACCGAAGTTTTAAATTTATATTTTTTATTTAATATATTAGCTAAAAATAAACACTCATCATAAGTAAAACTATTAGTTGCTATGTTTATACCTTGGCCTTTCTGAAAAGATCCATCTTGCATTATTCAATTCGCTAAGCCTAGAGGTGTTAAATAATCAGAGATATAAACAGGTACTGTTTTGATGGTTTTCCCATTTACAGTTATATAAAAAGAATCATATATCCAAGTAAAACTTGAAAATGTAAATAAGGTTAGTTTATAGTTAAACCGTTTTTCAACTCTAGATTCCCGCTCGGTTTGTATCTGCCCTCCTAAACCTCTTGCTTCTGCGAGGTTACGAGAAGAGGTTGTATTAAAATTGCCTAAAGCGGTTGGAGATTTTACTATTAAAGTAGGAACAGGTCGAGAACAATACCCTAAATTATAAAAAAGTAAACTTAAATAATGAATATAGGAAGTATTACTTATACTTTGCTCTATATTAAATCTAACACTACTTAAAGCCTTACCTGGTATTTTATCTGCCCAAAAATCCCCTAACATACCCGAAATAAGAATATCTAATATTTCTTTATTATGTGGACCTACTCTATTAATAGCTTTAGTTCTAGCTTTATTTATAGGTAAAACTGCACTGCTTAAACCAGGAATAAAGACAGCACTGTTAATTGTATTTAAATCGTAATATTTCCAATTTGGCCACATCATAGCCATCATAAGCACTAAAATTATAACTCCGATAGACCAAACTAATACCCTAGGTGCTAAATAGGATCCATAGTATAAGCCTCTACCTATATGCAATAATTATTATTTTTGAAGAGTATACCTACTATATAAGGCTCAGCAGCAAAATTAGAAAATTAAATTTTGTAAATCTTTGATTTGACTGCAGGCCAATTTAGAATATAATTTCAAAAAAAGTAAACCACTTTGTAACAAAAAGTAACTAACCTACCCAGGTAGGCGTTGCTAAAACAAAGGCTAAGAATACTTCTTAACTTATCAATTAAGTTTAGACTATATCTTTATCTATAATAACTTTAATTTAAACTACTATCTTACATAATTAACTTTAATTATAGAATGTTAGCGTATAGTCGTTGAGGGGCTTAAATAAATTTAAGGTTAAATTTTAATCTTCCCTGCTGATTGCCCAATCTTTCAAATTTTCACTTATTAAATTTAAATACATAACTAAATTTATATACAATTAGTATTGAAAGCTCTAAGGGGTTTCCAGCAAATAGCTAATTACTGTTTACAAAATTGAGTAGGAATTAATATAAACAGGCCCAATAAAATTTATTTATAATACAACTTTGTTTTTTTCTAGTTAAAAAAAAAGAAAAAAAGAGTTGTTAAACCTATTTTTTAAAATTAGAATTATTAACCCTTGCTTTTTAACTTAGGGCAAAAGTAGGAGAAGAAAAAAATGTATAACCATCTTTAAACACCTTTCCAGTATTAATATAGTTGCATATACTAGAGACAGAGGCTAAACCAAGAGCTTTATAAACCAAGAGCTTTACCTCCTTAACTATTAAATGGAGATCCTGGTATTTCTTCACCATCTTTGTAAATATGTAAGTTATAACCCTTTCTGCTGCCTTGTGTATGGTGGAATTCTTTACTCAATATAAAGTGGCTTTTTTTAGAATAGATATTAAATGGGGGTTCTATTTCAAAAAGAGCATTTATTTCTTCTATATCAATAAAATCGATAATGTTTGAGAAATATCTCTTAGAATTCAAATTATTATTTAATTTTACAAAAATAGCCTTCCCACTAGGGATTTTAGTATACCCGTGAATGATTAAAAATAACCCTACACTTCAAATTTTAAAATCTACCCCTTTTCTACTTAAAAAAGATAAATCTTTAAAAAAAGGGAAAATATATTGAAAAAGAACATCAGTATCAGAAATAATTAATTGATAAGCCGTATTATTATTTTTTCCACTTATTTTACAATTAGGCTGAAGAGCTACAAACAAGCCTTTAAAAATAGGACCCCTTTTTATGTTTTTGATATATAAAGATATGGCCTCTAGTACTTGTCTGTCTTTGTGAGTAATTGAAAATATAGCTCTGTTATTGCACAAAAAGAAGGAACCGTCCCCTTCGACAAAGCCTAAAAACCAATAATTAGAAATCATTAAATAAGATATTTTATAGCCATCAAAATTAGTTCTATTTCTATTTATATTTTCTTTAATTTTTACTATTTTATTGAAAGTTTCAGGTGCTATACTAAAATAAGTTTTATTGGAGGCTGCAGAATTTTTTTGTAATAACACTGCTATTCTTCAATCTCTATAATCCAATTGTTTATGTGTGATTAAAGGGTATTTATCAAATATAGGTACTAATACATCAACTATATGTTGAAAAGAATGAATAGAAAAAGTACAAATATTACCTTTTATGGAAACAACTCCTATACCTAATTTATCTTTAATTAAAAATAAAACAGCAGAATCATCAATATGAAGAGTAATTTTAAAACAAAAATGTACTTCACTCTGATTTGTGGTCTGTATTAAGAAGCTTCCTTCGGCTTCTGTAAACCCAATAAACCATTGAAGAAATTTGTAATCCCAGTTTCCCCCCCCCTCTTTGGTCGCACTCCTGTAAACAGACAAGGGCGCCGCGGTTTATTAAATTTAATATTTTGGTTTAAAAACCAACCCAAATCAGTATAATCTAGGCCACTAGTTGTAAAAAATTGTGTAAATAAATCTACAGATCTTATCTTAAGACAACAGAATTTAATTAAGCTATATGTAAGAGCTGTTCTAGAGAACAGGTAACATGACAAAGTTAATTTACATAGTTTAATAATTTGGTTATAACTCTTTGCTAACCTCCTATAAAGAAGGCCTAGCTGCTTACTACTAGCTAGTTTTGCCCTGTAATACTACCTTTTAGATAGGTTTTTATCTGAACCTCGTTGAATAGGGTGGCTTTTTTCAATATTTAGCAAAGGTCAATTATAAAAAAAACAAAAAAAAAAGGTTATTGTTAATTATAAATTTATAAATAAGAGCATATACAAAAATAAAAAAGAAAGAAGCAACATTAGCATGAGTATATCTTATTAACCATCCGTTGTTAACATCTCTCATAATCATTTTTGTTATAAACAAGCACCACCCTTATAATTTTGGATATAAGGTTTCTCTATATAACTTTTGTTTAAAAAAGTTAAGTAGGTTGTGGTGCAGAATAAATTGTGTATCGTCATCCAATTATTTTACCTGTATCAATAGAACGTCTAGCTGCTATACTAGTTCGTGAATACCCAATAGCTTCCATTGCATCGCCATAAGTTGTGAAAGGTTGAGAATTTAATAATACTCCATTATCATATACCCAAATCTTTCGTTCTTTAACTAAACGAGCAAAAGCTTGTGCTAAATTAACGTGTCGCATTTCTGGAGTCAGTCACACTGGTAAAGTAAGTTCTAATACTTTAATTATAAATACTATACTAGGGGGACTAACTTTGTTTAAGTTAGTAGTATATCGTCCATTGTTGATGTAGTTAGCAATTTCAGATACTAAATTAAAACCTTCTTTCAAGTAAAAATAACCTAATTTATGTAAATGTAAAGCAATACTCCAGAAATAAAATCTATTCCTTTACGTGTTTGAAAAGGCATATCTAGTAACAAGAACATTAAATAATCATAGAATGCATCGATGTTTGTAATAGATATCACAGATACTGTTTTGTTTAACGTATTAGACACAACAAGGGCGCACTATTTATACGAAAGGTAAATCCTAGAGGTAAAGATTGTAAATACAATGCAATACCTTGAAGTACCTTTAAGCTTTGGTATGTTGACCTATTTGGAAGTAGGGACTGAAGTTTTTAAACCCAAAACTGCCTTATCCCTTTTGCCCGTAGCAAAAGCAAGGGTTAAATGAATCCTAGTAACCAATAAGGATTTACTTTGAGAGTTGGAATTAATGAGTAGTTGAATACTGTTCGGCTAGAGTTCATATTATTCTTAATACTATTAGCTCACTCTAGTTGGTATTAGAGACTCTTGTAGTGTTAGTGCTAGATAAAAATTGGACCACTAATTTAAAATCAAGATAATCTAGTCATTTAGTAGTAAAAAGATTATATTTGTCTAATAAAGGTATTAATACTTTTTGCATTTCACGTATATTAGTATTTGAAAATAAGCAATTTGAACCATGAACACTAACATTTCCCACCCCTAAAACTCTGTTATTTTATATAGGATAGCAATATAATCGATTTGTAATCTTATACGTAATTTTGCTCGTAAATAAGGACGATCAAGAAAAAAACTTGAAATTTTCCTTCTCCATATATAAAACCTGAGAACCAAGGTGATAATTGATTTAGATCCATATCCGCGGGTAATTTTCTATTGAATATTTTGTAAACTAAAGGTAAAACACTTAATTTATTCTTCTTGTTATCGACCATTATTTTGGCTGATCGGACTATATCATCTCTCTTATCTGATTTGAGAGCTTTACGTGTAGTCTCTGAGGATCCTACTAAAAAGAATAGTTTTCTTCTGTTGGTTTCCTGCTGATTGCCCAATCTTTAGGATTTTTACTCTTTTTACACTGCCACCCTTTGCTTACTTTGCTCTAGCAAAAATGCTTTTGTAAAGGTAATGGTGGCAACGGTCCATAGGAGCACCTAAAGCTTTAAAGGTGTTCCAGCATATAGTAGAGTTTAAAGAACACAATAAGAGTTATTAAGATGTTCTATACTATTAAAAGCAAAATCAACATTGGGTGTATAATGCATAGCTAAGAATGCTCCTGTTAAAATTTGTATTATTAAACAGATTGCTAATAAAGATCCGAAATTCCATAAGTAACTAATGTTGGCTGGTTGAGGTGAATCCACTAAATAAGAATTTAATAATCTAAGTAGAATGTTTGTTTTTAATAATCTCATCTGGGGGTTGTTTGGTATAAAAGTTAAAATTTTATTTGAATTATTTATTTTCTTACTTGGATCTCCGGGCCTTACCCAATTTTATTAAGTTTTGTTTTTTTTAAATTAGTTTAGTTTTTTTTAAATTAGTT
>Ga0193702_1000237_pt1 | contig 22446 bp, 24 predicted proteins | sample U3a1metaG_FD_143060 | JGI IMG/M metagenome (GOLD analysis project Ga0193702, IMG submission 143060) | Soil microbial communities from a riparian zone of the East river system, Colorado, United States - U3a1 | ecosystem: Environmental > Terrestrial > Soil > Riparian zone | place: USA: East River... | reverse complement strand
TTAAGTGGCAGCAGCAGTAGCAGTAAGATGGCAAGTTTTAGCATGGATAGATGTTTATAGGTTAATTAACGCTTTTTGGGGCGATATGGTTCTATGGAGCGTGCAAAGTTATTGGTTTTGTGTAATGCAATAAAAAATATTGCGCGCGTGGCCTTTGTTGTGTGTCAAAAACACTAAATTTATTTAATTATAACCGTCCCAATAAACCACCTAAAATGAAATTAGTTAAGATAATTAATCACGTCATCGTATTGGCTATATTATGCTGTATGGCAGGTAACGTAAACCCGGCCATGGCCCAAATACCCATCCGCGATCCGCACACACCCGGTTATGTAACCGCAACAGAACTGCCCGATGGCGCGATCCCTTCGCCGGAAGCCTATGGAAATTTTATTATAGGAGCCACGCATACGCCTGCGCCCGAATCGGTAGTACAGGCGGATAAAGTGCCGCAAGGCACCGTATATCGCTTTACTATTGATTCAAAAGACAGCAAGGTCTATCCCGGCATTATGCGTGACAGAGGCCCTTTAGGGACTCCCGACCCTGCAAACCCTGCAAGTTTGATCGTTACCACCAGTCGCCCGGCTGCTTATACGCGGCAGGTAGCGGTATATGTGCCCAAACAGTATGTAACGGGCACCGCGGCGCCGTTTATAATTGGTGCCGATGGGCCAGACAATTTACTTTTTACCGTGTTGGATAACCTTATTGCCGAAGGCAAAGTACCGCCAATGATCGCCATTTCGCTGGGTAACGGCAGCGGAGATGCGCAAGGCAGCCAGCGCGGCCTGGAATACGATACCATGAACGGCACCTATGCCGAATTTGTTGAAAGTGAAATACTCCCGCTGGTAGAAAAGCAGTATAATGTAAAACTCACCAAAGACCCCAACGGCCGCGCTGCTATGGGTGGCAGTTCGGGTGGCTCATGTGCGCTCATCATGGCGTGGTATCACCCCGAATGGTATCACCGGGTGCTCACCTATTCGGGTACTTATATCAACCAGCAATGGCCATATAATCCAAAAATACCGGGTGGTGCATGGGAGTTTCATAAAAGCCTGATCCCCAACAGTAAGGCAAAACCATTACGGATATGGATGGAGGTGGGCGACCAGGACCTTTATAACCCCAACGTTATGCGCGATGAGATGCATGATTGGGTAGTAGCCAATGAGAACATGGCCAAAGCACTTGCCGATAAAAAATATAAATACCAGTTTGTATTTGCCCGCAACGCCAAGCATGTGGATGGCGCGGTAAAAAGGCAAACCCTGCCCGAAGCGCTGGAATGGCTTTGGAAAGATTATAAACCGGCGAAGTAGGGCGATAACGATAGGGTACGAGTACGCCACGATTTGGCCTGCGCTGCATACTTGCGCGAGGTGGACTGGAGGATCAACTTACGAAGTTTTTCCAACTTCGTAAGTTTGACAGGGTGAAGATCAATTCATATACCTGTAATCACCCTTGCAACAGGAGAAAAAAATCAGCCGATCGGCAATTTAGAATCTCTTAATCTATAACATTTTGCCCCGACAGACTTACGAAGTTTTCAAAACTTCGTAAGTCGATTAAATGCAATAAAAAATATTGCGCGCATGGCCTTTGTTGCGTGTTATCATCAACAAAATGCGGGGTGGGTAGATTGTACGATATGTATTCAATATTGTAAGCATCCTCACCGCTCATGGCCGCGGGGCCTAGTTACTTTACCTTAGATGCAAAGTAACCAAACATCAAGTCAGTAGAAAGGCTTCTTTGCCGCACGCGGCCTTGGCGCTGCAAATCCGGCAAAACCGGGGCTGGAAACAATTGCCCCACGCGCTCGTTGCCAGCCCTTCTGCAAATATTCCCTATGCCCTGCAACCGCACGGGCCAGCATTGTTTTTCCGGATTTCGCCCGAAGCTGTTCTACTGACAAATTGTTCTTTTGCTACGCCTGTCGCTGGGAATATTTGCGCGCCGCCTTTGTTGCGTGTTATCACCAACAAAATGCGCGATGGGTAGGTTAGTTGTAAACTACATGTATAGCAGTCCGAAGTTGGGAGGTGTTTGGGCAATATACTATGGACAACGGAGACGGCCCGCCTAGTGGGCGCTGCATTGTCGGGCCCAGCGGGACGGGGAGTCTAATTATTACTAATTTTTCTGAACTGCCAAGACAAACCTTCATTGGGAATAATCCAGTTATAGAATTTATAAGAACTGAAGCCGGGTCTGGATTTAACATTGCGATCCTTATACTTTAACATATATGGGACATAAAATATTTCTAAATCTTTTGGAAATGTCATTGTTAACGTGAATTGATATGTCAATTCTGGCATTTCCCATGAGACAAAATGATCAATCGGAATTAAATAAGATGCCTCTACCACGATTAACAAATTATCCATATTCCATTCATCATCTATTAAATACTGAAATTTATATTCATCATCCACAAGATTGCCATTGAAATTGTCTTCTTTTAAGATGACTACTTCTTCCCCATCAGGTTTCTTTATTTTAATCGATATCTTAATAAAATCATTTAGCTCAGATGCATAAACTGACCAATTAATAAGTTTAGTAATAGATCCATTAACAGAACGACACTTATAACTTACCTCATCGTAAACTAATAAATAATTCTCATCTTTTGTATAACTATATTCAACACGGGCTTCTAAATTTTCTCTGTAAGGAAGCTTTAAAAAATTTAAAACATTCTCTAAAATAAATTTATTCGCAGGGTGATTGAGGTATTCCGACAATTGTTCATCGGCTTTTACCCAACCAGTTTGTGGGTTATCTGACGTTAGTTGTACTAGGCTAGATGTAACCACAGAACCTAAATTGTCTTTGTTTTTCCAAAAATTGCAGAGTGTTTCTTTTTGAACGAATTCATAAAATTCCAACAATCTTGATTTATTGTCAAAACTGTTCATAGGCAGTTTTCCCAGATCGTCGTATAAAAATGCAAGAATTGGTATCCCTTTCGCGAGCGCATATCTAAACTCACGCTCTGTATAACTAAATCCTGTTTCAGGATCAATACTTCCATAACGTGCTCCTAATATCAGAACATAATAATCACAGGTATCAATAACGTTTTGAATATAACTCCAAGATTTTCTGTTTGATGCGGGAAAAAATTCCATAGATGCTGGCATATAATTCAATTTGATAATTGAATTGATTACCGTTATTCTTTCTTTTTCAAGAGTTTGTTTTGTTGAACTGACAAAAACTATATATCTTTTCATATTAATTTAACAATAATAAATAGTTTGAGCATATATTCATTTTATTTATCTTCCACTATATCAATATTGTAAATCTAACTACCCAATCCAGTTAGCTGAGATTAGTTCTGCCCTTGTCGGTATTAACACCATAGGTGTTCGGAAGATCAAAAAAAAAGACCCTTTTGTCATTCTGAACGTAGTGAAGAATCTCGAAATGACAGGTCGCCGTTATATCTATACAGTGTTTACATTACGCATCCAAGATTCTTCACTTCCGCTTATAATGACAAAAACACAATCTTTCGAACACCTATGGTATTAACACCAACAAGCACTTACGTGAGTAATGCGTTTCCCTACAACAAGGCCCGCTTACCTGGCGCGGCATCGCGCCAGCATGGGGATAAAAATGAACATCAAACAACTCATTGGATTGCGTTCCCTCGACGAGCAAGCCACATGATGTGTTCTCTGGAAATTGCTTGCTCTGCTTCTAAAACAAATTGTTTAAATTCTTCTTCTCCAGTAATAACGGATAGTTTAGCTTTTATAATATTTAGCTCTTGTTTGGTAAAGGCATACGATTGATAAAGTTCTTTATATTTATTCATTTCCATAATACCAATTATAGATGTTGCCAAAAAAACCATAATATTATTTAAATTAATAGCTTTAATAGCATCAAAAAACCAAAACAGATAAATAGCCCCTATGAATTGAAAACCAATCATTAAATAAGACCAAATTCTTGACTTTTTTCCATTATTCTCACTTTTATTGCCATACCATTTTATTTGATCGTCAATCCGATTTAAGGAATAATACTGTTTGCGTTCCTCAAAGTCTAATGAACTAACTTCCATCATTTTTTTTGTAATGACATCGGAGTGTTTTTTATTTGGTTTCGGAATGAAGCCATCATGATTTGCTTGTTTATTTATATTGAAAATCCTTTGAGTAAATTCTTTTAAATCTTCTTTGGGGTCAGTTAATTCGAAAGGTTCGGCGTGCATCATGTATCGCCAGCTTAGAGTTTTTATGGATTCAGCAATCGCTCTTCCAAGGTACCAGCCCCTTTCCGGTTTATTAATTACCAGACATAATGATATGGAGCCAGAGATAAACAGCACAAAGCCATTAGTTTTATCAAAATAAGGAATTTGATTTGTGAGAGTGGGAGAAATACTAACCAATATCGTTGATAAAAACATTAAGGAAAGTGCTGTCCAAGTAATTCCTTTATAAATATTCTGCGCTTTTTTTGAGGCATCATTACTATCGATATAATAGCACGGAAACTCGTTTTCTTGAATCGTCATATACAAAGATCAAATTATAAAATCAAAGTGCATGTGCCCGAATAGGCTTTACAATACTTTCAGTATTCCACCTAACAATTTCCACAGCGTAACGTTGGACTACAGAGGATATTCTTTCTTGCCCAAAAGGTATAACGCCAATGATCGGTATATTGTTAGCATAAGCTGTTTCCAATTCATAATTCACCCACTCACTTCGTGTAGCATAGATACCTGCAATGGCTAATACTATTTGAGATGCTAAGATTTTAGTTTTAAGAGTCTGTTTAACGTAATATGCATTTGCGGAATTTATAGGAGTATCCGCTGACGCTTCCAAAAATTCCACATTGAAATAACCTCGCGACTGCAAAAGGTTTCTTAATTTAACTAAATCCCGATGATAAGTCCAGGAATGACTGATAAAAATTTTAAAGTTTTTCGCCATGCCTCTTTATTGTTTAAAATCTAACTCGCGTTTTTTCTGCTATAGAGTGGCTTCTTTTTTCAAACGCCTGTTCAATATACTTTTCAGGATCATTTTTAAAATCGTCCCATTTAACCAATACACAAAATCGGTCATCTTCGACGTGCGAACATTTATTATGCGGAATATAGTAATTATAACTAAACTCTTTTATTACAGAATTATCATTAATATAAATAGTATTATGAATTCCACCGCAATTTGCACATTGATACTGCCCTCCATATATTTTATCATATGCTTCTGGCAGTACGACACCTAAAATTCCATTTTGAGTATTTCCATTGCCATGATATAATGAAGCTTGCAACTCTCTTTTAATAAATCTTTGCTCGTTGATACCTCGACTTTCCGCACCATAATTCCCAATCAAGTGAATTGTTACTGTTGAATCATGTAGATGATTCTCACGGATTTTTCTCATGATGTGATCTTCGTCGTCAGAATCAATTGCACTATCAAGCGACTTATCAATCATATCAATATTCAAATGCTCTTGTATATATGTCTTATAACTTTTGTTTTCCGTTTTAAATGAAATGAAACATTTTCTTGCCATAATAATATATTAAATAAGTTAACTATAAGCTATAATATAGTATACCTGATAATTTTTATGCCACAAATTGCTGAATATCAAACAAAAACATATTTACTAAAAATGATGCGATATATTAATTTTTAATATTGGATTATTAAGTTATAGTTTATTATGGATTTTTATTTGGCAGTTTGATTAAGTTATAAAATGTCAAAATGGCACAACTTTTAACCTCTTTTCCCACCCTTGGTGTTATAACTAGCAACTACTGTAAATTGAGATAAATACTGATGCAATTGGCCAGCGCGCATTTTGTTGGTGATAACACGCAACAAAGGCCGGGGCTGCATTTTTGTAACCTGTAGTGTAGATATTGCCACCCCGCGAAGGGATGGGGCGTAATGACGCGCGGGGGGGGGGGGATGCCGTTGTTTACCCAAATCTTCGCGTTAAGGATTGCAGTGGAAAGCCCGGATGCGCCCACGCACGGGCCCGCACGGCACCTGGCCGGGCGCGAGGACTTGTAACGGAAAGCCTGCCCCGCCCCCTTTGGCGGGAACGCCCTTGTTTTTAAGTTTGCAGTTTTGAGTTGGCAGTTTGCAGTTACGATAGCTATCGGAAGCGGGATGAGCAACAAAGGCCGGGAGAGGGGAAAATGAGACCGTTACAATTTGTCGCGATTTGAAAAGACTAAAGGTTTTTAAAGAATACATCAAGATTTTCGATGTTTTTAACTTTCCCCAATCTGGCATCGGCAATAGCCTTTTTTGTAACGCTATTGGGTTGCTTATCTTCTTCAACAGTTTTAATGATCTTACCATTCAGCCTTTCTGCAAGTTTCTCGAACAGGTCCCTGTCTTTATCTGGTATTTGTATAGTTAAAGTTGTCATGACATTTTAAGGTAATTTCATCCACCCGCTTAATACAAATTTAGACAAAGTTTTCTTAATGCAGCAAAACAAACCTACTTCCTCCCAACCGGGCCTAAAAACGTGTATTTTATGTTAACCCTGCTTATTTGTAAATAATTGAATATCAACTGTTTATCAAATTAATTTTTGAATTGTGTTAAGCTATGTTAACCCTGTGTTTGGGGTAACACACCCCTGCAACCGCACTGCCAAACGCGCCCCCTCTCTCTTACTCACCCGACCTGCGCTTCGCTGGATCACCCTCTCTTCCGCAAGCGGTAAAGAGGGTTGGGCATAACCTATTAAACCATTACAACCTTTACAACAACTCCAACCTCTACAACCCTTACAACTAATCAACAAAACAACTATATTTGAAGCTATGCAAAAGATACTGGTAGCCAACCGCGGCGAAATAGCGCTGCGGGTTATGCGCTCGGCGCGCGAAATGGGGATTAAAACAGTGGCCGTTTACAGCGCCGCCGACCGTGACGCGCTGCATGTGCGCTACGCGGATGAGGCGGTGTTTATTGGCGAGGCGCCGTCTAACCAATCGTATTTAGTGGGCGAGAAGATTGTAGCGGCCTGCCGCCAAACCGGTGCCGAGGGCATACACCCCGGCTACGGCTTTTTGAGCGAGAACGCCAATTTTGCCCGCATGGTACGCGAGGCTGGTTTGATACTGATAGGCCCTTCGCCCGAGGCGATGGAGGTGATGGGCAATAAGCTATCGGCCAAAGCCGCGGCCATGAAATATAACATCCCCATGGTGCCGGGAACGGAAGAAGCCATTACCGATATTAACGAAGCCAAGCAACGTGCCGTGGAGGTGGGTTTCCCCATCCTGATCAAAGCCGCCGCGGGCGGTGGGGGCAAGGGGATGCGCATTGTAGATGCCGTGGAGGATTTTGAGGAGCAGATGGAGCTGGCGGTGTCGGAAGCGACATCGGCTTTCGGGGATGGGTCGGTATTTATTGAGCGGTATGTATCATCGCCCAAACATATAGAGATACAGGTGCTGGGCGATACGCATGGCAACATTGTCCACTTGTTCGAGCGGGATTGCTCGGTGCAGCGCAGGCACCAGAAGGTTATAGAAGAAGCGCCGTCATCGGTACTTACGCCCGCCATTCGCGCAGCGATGGGCAAGTGCGCGGTGGATGTGGCACGGTCGGTAAACTATACCGGCGCAGGCACGGTAGAGTTTATTATGGACGAGCAGCTAAACTTCTACTTTTTAGAAATGAACACCCGCCTGCAGGTAGAGCACCCGGTTACCGAACTGATAACGGGCATTGACCTGGTTAGGGAGAGGCCATCAGCTTTAAACAGGAGGACCTGAAGATACAGGGCCACGCGGTGGAGCTGCGCGTTTATGCCGAGGACCCTGCCAATAACTTCCTCCCGGATATTGGCACCCTGCAAACTTACATTACCCCAAAGGGCCCGGGCGTTAGGGTGGATGATGGCTTTGAGCAGGGCATGGAGATACCCATTTACTACGACCCGATGATAGCCAAACTGATAACCTATGGCAAGGACCGCAAAGAAGCCATAGAACGCATGGTACGCGCCATAAACGAGTACCAGATAACCGGCATTACCACTACGCTGGGCTTCGGCAAATTTGTGATGGAGCATGAGGCGTTCACGTCCGGCAATTTTGATACCCATTTTGTGAAGAAGTATTTTACCCCCGAAATGCTGCAAACCGATAATGAAGATGAAGCCATGATAGCAGCTATGATAATAGAGCGATTATTAGGCACCGGGAAAGCAGCCGTTAGCGAGGTTATTGTAAGCGAGGGTAGTAATTGGGTTAGGAACAGGAAGGAGTTTTAGTAGACGCTCATATTATAAAGTGCCCTGTCATGCTGAGCAAGTCGAAGCATATGCGTAGAGGCCATACCGCACACCCTTCGACAAGCTCAGGGTGACACCTGTTATTTTATATTTTGTAACTCCTCCACCAACCCCGCCTGTGCAGGACTGAGCTTTACTTTAGCTTCGTCAATCGTAAACCAGGCTGCCCTGTCAACTTCGGGGAAAGACTGTAGCTTGCCTGATTTGGGCGGCCATTCTATTTCGAATAGGTTACTGGTAATTACTTCATGATCTATATCACCCTCCACCGCCCATGCGTGCACTATCTTGCCGCTTTTAAGCTGGACGGGCGATAGTTTGATAAATTCGCCGTCAATAGCCTGCCCGGTTTCTTCTAAGAACTCGCGTTTTGCTGCGGTAAGGGGATCTTCATCATCAAGGAATTCGCCTTTAGGTATAGACCATACGCCCTCATCTTTATTCTTAAAGAACGGTCCGCCGGGATGCACCAGGAAGACTTCCAGGCGGTTGGCTTTGTTTCTGTACAGTAATATTCCGGCGCTTTGTTTAGGCATGATGGTGGCTTTATAATGAAACTAAAAGTAATATAATTAGTTTTGCAATTCAAAAACTCCAGTTACTCACCCGGACACATTCCGCCTAATGGCGGATCGTCCACCCTCTCTTCGCTACGCGTAAAGAGGGTAAAAGGAAATTGGATTGTTAATTCAGGGATATGTTTACAGGTATAATAGAAACATTAGGTAAGATAACGCATTTGGTGCACAACCAGGGTAATCTTCATATTACGGTCGAATCGGCTATAAGCAATGAGTTAAAGATAGATCAATCTGTAGCGCATAACGGCGTATGCTTAACCGTGGTTGCTGTGGCCGATGGCAAGCATACCGTTACCGCCATTGCAGAAACGCTGAACAAAACCAGCCTGGGCCAGTTGAAGCTGCATGAACCCGTAAACCTGGAACGCTGCATGCAAATGAATGCCCGGCTGGATGGCCACATCGTTCAGGGCCATGTAGATCAAACCGCTACCTGCACCGGCTTTCAGGAACTTGACGGCAGTTGGGAATACACTTTTACTTATGATGCAGCACAAGGCAATGTAACTGTCGAAAAAGGTTCTATCTGCGTAAACGGTATTAGCCTGACGGTGGTAAACTCGCAGGCTAATAGCTTTTCTGTAGCTATAATCCCTTATACCTTTGAGCATACCAACCTGCATAATGTGCGCGAAGGTTCTATCGTAAACCTGGAGTTTGACATTATTGGCAAGTACGTGGCCCGGTTGATGCAGCGGTAAGTTATTTTACATCCAAAGCAGGTATTCTCAGCTTGGCATAGTCAATATACTTTTGCTCGTCTTTTGGCTCAGGCTTTGCGGCCAGGTATTTTTTATAGTACTTTAACGCGTTTTTACTGTCCTTTAACTCAACATCATAAACATTGGCCAGCGAATAGTAAGTAATTGACCGCTCATCAAACTGGAGGCTTTTTTGGTAAGCCGCTATTGCTTTTTTAGTTTGATGCAGGTTTATGTACGAGTCGCCAATATCATTATAATAGTCGGGCACATTGGCCGATATGCCATCTTTCAACGCTTTTTGAAAATATAAAATAGCATTTGGGTCATCGCTTAAACCCTTATAGCTCATTCCTATATAAAAGAAGACGCCCTCGTTTTGCTTTTCATCGCCCATCATCTGGAATGTAGCTATAGCTAACTTATACTGCCTTAACCTAAAATAGGATATCGCCAGCCACTCAATAACGGCCGCATCTTTATCACCAGCCTGCATTAGCTTTACGCAGCTGGCAACTGTCTCCGCGTTCTTTTTTTGGAGATAATTTATTTGGGCTTTTCCTTTTATCAATATTAAGTTGGAAGTATCCGCCTCTATGGCTTTATCCAATGCGCTTTCTGCTTCTTTATATTTTTTTAGGTGTATATAATATTTGGAAAGGTCATAAGCTACATCGGGTTGCTGCGGGTTTATGGTATTTGCCTTTATTAAATATTTGCCGCGGCTAACGGTATCATATTGCAGTTCTGCAAGATCGGCCAGTTGTTTATATACATTAAAGTTGGTGCTATCCAGCCGCAGTATTTTTTGGAAATAAGTTATTGATTTTCTGGTATTTCCCCTGCTTATGTTAATGTTTCCCAGGTTAAACAATATAGCTACATCGCTCGAATCCTTAGCATATATCCGCAGGTAATATCCCTCGGCATCTGCAAAACTGCCCGACATACGCGCGGTATACGCCAAACTACCCAATGCCTTAATATCTGTTACAGGTTCGGTATAAATGGTTTTTAAATATTTGTTGGCGTCCCCAAATTTTTGATTTTGATAATAATCCAATAACACGGCGTTATCCACCTGCTGTGCTGCCGCGATGTTATATAAATTGAACAAGAAGAATAGGGAGATAATATATTTCATGGAACTAAAATATTAGTTATTTATGATATATCCAAATAGTAAACAATTTTAATGTTTTGGAGTTATGTGTAAATACGAATATTAAATAGAACCTACGGATATGGATACCTTAAAGAAGTTCGGATTGATGGAAAAGATCGTCCATGAATTAGAAGACCTGAAAAACAGCCAGACGGCTATCATTCAAAAACTGGCTAAAATTGAGGTGGATAATATGGACCTCGGCGATAAAAAACTGGAAAAAGAACTGCCCGATATGCACCAGCGTGTATCAGATAATTTGGATACCATAGCAGGTCTGCTGGAAGATTTTGCAGCTAAGACTGATAATTTTAGTAATAAGAATAATGTTGCCGGTTTGAAAGAGCAGGAAGCGTTGAAATCTTAGAAAAACAATAATTTAAGGCGAATTTATTCGAATTTCACGAATTGAACAGGAAAGCTAATTCGTGAAATTCGGTTTAATTCGTGCAATTAGCGCATTACTCAATACTCTTCCCCTTCATAGCAACGCTAATTGCTGTGTCCATCAATCGTTCGGCAAAGGGGCGGGTAAATTCATTTACCTCGTCAATAGTTTTATGGATGCGGTCCTTATCGCCGCTGGTTAAGGCTTCTTTAAGCTTTGCTATGAATTGCGTGGTTTCATTAATTTCGGCTATAGATAAATGCGAGCCGTTCTTTTGTAGAAAACGCTCAACGGTATAAACCATTTGTTCGCCTTCGGTACGGGCCTCTATCAGCATACGCTGGGCTACATCATCTTTAGCGTGGGTAATACTGTCCATCAGCATTTGTTCTACTTGGTCGTCGGTAATACCATAAGTGGGTTTAACTTCCACCTCCTGTTTAACGCCCGAGCGCAGCTCCATCGCCTGTATTTTTAATATCCCGTCAGCATTCAGTAAAAAGTTAATGTCAACTTTAGGGAAACCGGCCGGCATGGAAGGTATGCCTTTTAGGTCAAATTCGGCCAGCTTGCGGTTTTCTTTTATAAGGTCGCGTTCGCCCTGGTAAACGGCAATTTTCATATTTACCTGCCCGTCTATGGAGGTAGTATATTGCCTGCCCGCTTTTGTTGGCACCTTAGAGTTACGCGGGATAATTACATCCATTAAACCGCCCATGGTTTCGATGCCTAAAGACAGGGGAGTAACGTCTAATAGCAAAATATCGGTACGGTTACCGGCCAATATATCCGCCTGTATGGCCGCGCCCAAAGCCACCACTTCGTCCGGGTTAACTTCATCGTGAACGGGTTTGCCAAAAAAATCTGACACCATCTTCTTAACCAATGCGGTACGGGTAGAGCCGCCAACCATCACCACTTCATCAATTTGGGTGGTATCCAGCTTGGCATCTTTTAACGCGTTTTTACAGGCATCAATGGTTTGCTGTACTTTGGGTAATATCAACTGTTCAAAAGTTTGGCGGTCAATAGTACACCATATATCGCCTATCTTATCATTAACCAGGCTTTGATGACTGAATGCTTTTTTAGCTTCCTCAGCTTTAAGGCGGAGTTGCTGCGCCAGTTCATGATTAGCCACCACTTCCGCTTTATTTAACTGGTTTTTTTCTATCCAGTAATCAACTATCGCGCTGTCAAAATCATCACCACCTAAAAAGGTATCACCGTTGGTAGACAGTACTTCAAAAATGCCGTTCTGTATTTGCAGGATGGACACATCAAACGTTCCGCCGCCTAAGTCATAAACGGCAATAGTTTTTGTTTCCTCAGGATTTAAGCCGATGCCATACGCTAAACTTGCTGCAGTAGGCTCATTCACAATACGCAAAACATCCAGCCCCGCCAGTTTACCCGCATCTCTTGTAGCTTGCCGCTGTGAGTCGTTAAAATAAGCCGGAACGGTTATTACCGCGCGGTTGACCGGGGTTTTAAGCGCATGTTCGGCACGTGCTTTTAATTCTTTCAGTATATAGCCTGATAGCTCAATAGGCGTATAAAATTTATCGCCCACCTTAATTTTTACCAGGCTTTCGGTATCATCATCGATAACCTTATAGCTAAAAAAGTCTTTGTAGTTTTCAATGTCCTTGTATGATCGGCCCAATAACCGTTTTACCGAAAAGATGGTGTTATGCGGATCGGTAATTAAATATTCCCTCGCTTCGTTCCCGATGGTAATATCACCTGCCTCACCAAAATGAACGATGGATGGCACCAAAACACCCTTACCCGTATCATTTATTACCTGCGGATTTTTATCCGGATTGATAAAAGCGACCAGCGAATTGGTGGTGCCGAGGTCAATCCCTACAATAATTTCTTCCTTTTGTATAGAGCCTGTTGCCAGGTTTATTGAAACTTTAGCCATGAGTATATTTAACAACCGGCAAATGTAGGGAGTTTTGCCGTATGGTATGTCATGTTAGTGTGAATTGCATATTGTTTTACCTCGCTACATTTTCCTGTATTGCAAATAAAAGTATTATATAGGCCAACGTATTAAATAATTGCAGTGTATTGGAGGTAAGGATAAGCAGCAGACGCTTTTTATTCAGACAATTTATTTAATTTCGCTTTGATGATAAATCCCCCTGTTATTAAATCCCCACATATAAAGACTTTTCTGCTGCTAAAACTACTACGGATATTGCAGCTAATACTGATACTTCTTACTGCCACTGCCACCTTCACAAAGGCCCAACAGTTCGGCGGCAACCCACCGTCCATTAAATGGAAACAGGTAAATACTCCTGCCGCGAAAGTGATATTCCCGGCAGGGATGGATACAGATGGTATGAGGGTAGCCGATATTGTGCAGCGCATGAACCGTGCTATACAACCTACAATTGGCGACAAACAAAAACAGGTAAGCATTTTATTGCAAAACCAAACCACTATTTCTAATGCTTATGTGGGCCTTGCGCCTTTCAGAAGCGAATTTTACCTGACACCGGATCAAAACAACTTTGAATTAGGCAGCCTGCCGTGGGCAGACCAATTGGCTATACACGAGTTTAGGCATGTGCAACAGTATAATAATTTTGATGTAGGTCTTTCGCATTTTTTCCGGATCCTGTTTGGGGAGGGCGGACAGGGATTAGCGAACGCGGCAGCCATCCCCAACTGGTTTTTTGAGGGCGATGCGGTTTTTAACGAAACCCATGTAAGTGAGCAAGGCAGGGGGCGGTTACCCTCTTTTTTAAATGGCTATCGTGCGCTTTGGGATGCAGGAAAAGATTATAGCTGGCAAAAGTTGCGTAATGGCTCGTTGGTAGATTATACACCCAACTGGTACCCAACCGGATATATGCTGGTAGCCTACGGGCGCGAAAAGTATGGCGATGATTTCTGGAAAAAAGTTACCCATGATGCGGCCGCTTACAAAGGATTATTTTATCCTTTGCGCAAAGCGATAAAGCAATATTCGGGCGAGGATTTTACCAAGTTTAGATGGAATGCGCTAGACTATTTTAAGACACAGTTTAAAAATGATGAAGCCGATAAACCAATAAACAAAAACCAACACTTTATTGCTGACCAGGAATACCCGGCTTATGTAAATGATAATACGGTAATTTACATGAAGAGTACGTATAATCATAACCCGGCATTTGTGATTAACACAAACGGAAAGGAAAAGAAGATAAGCACCCGCTCTTTATCATTAGACAATTACTTTGCTTACCACGATGGGAAAATAGTTTATGCATCCTACCGCCCTGACTTGCGGTGGACCTACCGCGATTACAGCGAATTATACCTGCTTGATGTGAAAACTGGGCGGGAACGCCAAATTACATTCCGCTCCAAATATTTCTCTCCTGATTTTAGTAAGGACGGCACACAGTTAGTAGCCGTCCAGGTTGGCCCGTCAGGCAAAAGCGAATTGCATTTGCTGAGTGCTTCTTCGGGTAAACTTATTAGTGTTGTTCCCAATAAAGCTAACTTGTTTTTTACCTACCCCAAGTTTTATAATGATAATCAATTAGTAGCTGCGGTCCGCAATAAAAAGGGGGAAATGTCAATGGCCCTTATTGATATTAAAACCGGGAATGTAAAATACCTGCTGCCATTTTCCTTTCAGCCTATCGGTTTCCCTGTGGTGAATAAGGACATGGTCTATTTTACGGCTACTTCGGGTATCAGCGACCGTTTGTTTGTCCTATCGCCGGCCAATGGGAAACTGATGGAAATGCAGGATAACAATACGTCTAATAAATATGAACCCACTGTTAGTGGTAACAAACTGGCATGGGTACAACAAACAGCATTTGGTTATCAATTAAACCAGGCGGATAAAAGTACTGTTAAATGGAACGATGTCCCTTCAGGAAAACTGCCGGGAGGCTTGCCCGATTATAAGGTTTCGGCTTTAAAACGCGATACCTCAACCGACCTGCTGGCAAAAATAACGGATGAGCCTTTAGCTGTAACCAAATACAATAAGGCTTATCATTTGTTCAATTTTCACAGCCTGGTACCTGATTTTAGCGATCCTAATTATACCCTTACGCTAATGGGCGAAAATGTATTGAACACTTTTCAATCCAATCTTTCATTTACCTATAACCGCGATGAGGGTTACAAGCGTTTCGGCTACGATGCTGTTTACGGGGCCTTATTCCCATACCTGTATGCAGGTGCAAATTATACTATTGACAGGCGCGGCTTATATAAAGGAAGTAATATCTACTGGAATGAAACCAATGTTCATGCCGGCTTGCAATTTCCGCTGAACTTAAGCAAGGGCAAACGCGCGTCATCCATAGACTTTGGCAGTGATATTAATTATAGCAGTATCAATTTTCAATCGCCTTTTAATACCACGTTTAAGGATCGGAACTATACTTACTTAAACAATTATGTCATCTTTAGCAACCGCAGTCAACAGGCCCTGCAAAATATTTACCCGCGCTTTGGGCAAACCATCAGCTTAAATTATAAATCGGCTGTCTCTAACCTAAATGCCCAACAATTTTTAGCTGAGGGCACCTTTTACCTGCCGGGCATTTTGGTGAACCATAACCTGGTTATCAACGTAGCGCACCAGGACAGGAATAAAGACAGTGAAATATCCTACTCCAATGATTTTCCTTTTTCGAGAGGGTACACTGCCGAAAATTTGTATAGCATGAACAAGGCCGGTGTTAACTATCATTTCCCTATTACTTATCCCGATGCCGGTATAGCTAACACCATTTACTTTTTACGCGTGCGCGGAAATTTGTTTTATGATTATACCCATGTAAACGATTTTTTCACCAATGGCAGCCAGTTTAAAGCAGATTTCCGGTCAACAGGGGCCGAGGTGTTTTTTGATACCAAATTGTTTAACGAAGAATCTATCACTTTTGGCTTCCGTTACAGCTATTTAGTAGATCGTGACCTGTTTGGCGGCACGGGCCGTAACCGGTTTGAGATTGTATTACCGGTAAGCTTTTTTTAATTGTTGAGTTAATGAATTATTGAATTAGCGAGGGAAAGGTTGATTATTCAGCTATTAATTAAGATGGATAATACTCAACTCAATAATTCATTAATTCAATTCTTCAATAACTATTTAAGTTGTTCCTTTAATTGCAAAAATGATTTATAGGGCCCAATTGCCAAAGTACTGTTAACCAGCCAAACCGGTATGCTTCCACCCGGGTCTACGCTAAACGTATAGTCAACTTTTAACAGGTGTTCATTAACAACAGTTACCTTCCATAATGCCGAGGAGTAAGGCACGCGTATAAAATCTGTATTGCGGGGCAAATAATCGGGCAGGCTTTTAGCCTGTATTTCAAAATTATTGCTTTCTGCACCCGGCATAATACTAAGCTGAACGATCAGGTCGCGGTCCTTTAAGGGCCAGGGTAAATGGGAAACAGAGTAATAAATGATTTGCTGGGGATTAACCACCTTTAGCATATTGGTGCTTTTAGTACTGTAAACCCAATTATGGTAGTTATTAATATCCTGTAATGTTTTGATCAACTCGGCCTTAGAACACAATAGATCACACACCACACGTAGCTCTTTCAAATTCCCGTTTAGCGGCTTCCGGGTAAAAACCTCAATGCCATTCTCGTTAATTTTTTGCTCCCATTTTCCCTGTCCAAAAGTTGCAGAAAAACTTAGCATAAAAATGTATAAACAATAACATACTTTTTTACACATATAAAAACGGGATCTGATATAAAAGGGGCTATTTATTACTTAACAAGTATAACAATTTATTAGGCTATTTAGTATGCCCAATTCAACTATTACTTCTCCGGTACTATGGCCATCATGGGGTGATACTCATATTGATTTATTTTACTTGCCGGGTCATGGGCAATAAATTCTTCAACCTGTTGCTCATTGTCAGCCATTACGATCCCCAAACCGTATACTGCTTTTGGGTCAATCACCGGTCCGTAGGCTATTACGTACCCTTTACTCATTAAATCCCGCCAGTATACTACATGCTGTTGCATAATGCTTCTCTCTTCGTCGGTCATATCCTGCGCAAATGTTGGCCTTGACGGGTTAAGCTTTAACATAAAGTATTTTTTCATAAAATGATTTTTAAAATTAAGCTCAAAACTACTAGTTCAACGCTATAGCCTTACCAATACTTGATCGGTTAACAATGGCTTTTACTACAAAAAATAAAGCGACAGCCGCACATGCAAATAATGCTTCCGTATTTAACAAGCCATTGGCGCCCCATTTGGTATAAACTACACCTTCAATAAATGTCATCAGGTAAATAGGCGCGTTGGATACGGACGCATACACTTCAAACTTGGTAGCGGCTGCCCCTTTCCCAATAGCTTCTAAAGTTACCGCGTTATAGGCAGAATAAGCCATGCCCGCCGTAATAAAATAAAGCAATGTCCAAATAATATACATCGTGTTGGTATGCGGACAGAAAGCCATTGCCACACAGCAAGCAGCCTGCACAAGGCCAAATAATAAATAGCATAATTTCCGGTCAATTTTATCACATATCCATCCACCCGCCAAACTGCCTAAGCCCGTGATCAAGCCCCCCGCAACGCCGGTCACCAGTGCCACTACGTCTGCACTGGCCTTCCAGTCATTAGCGAATGCAGCAAATAGCGTGCTTGCTGTATTTGTCCCTAAGGGTAATAAAACAATAACAAGCCCAAGCAGGCCCATCTTTGTTTTAACTGTTTGCCAAACGTCGCGCAGCACATTGCCTAAAGTTTTGCTTAGTTTTTTAACCCGTACCGTTATTGTTGGCTCCTTAACAAAAAATAGCCCGGCACAACTTAATATACAGATCAATGCAAGTACGGCTCCCGCCATCCATACTGCCGGCAAATGTTGTGTAAGCCATAACCCTAAGCCGCCGCCGACACCAGCGCTGCCCAAATTGCCGGCCTGTATGTAACCGCTTACACGTCCTTTTAAATGTTCGGGCGTATCATAAGCCGAAAGACTGTTAACAGCTGTTGATACAAAGGTTATAGCAAAGTTTGAAGCGATAATAAAAATAGTTAGTAATGGTACACTGGAAACTTTAACCGGTATAATACAGGTACCCAAAACGCAAGCCGCGCTGATTATTGTAGAAAGTATGTGCCATTTCTTTACACTCAGCGTTATATCAACCAATGGCGCCCAGACAAATTTAAAAAGTTGCGGTACCAGGCTGGCAGCAACCAAACCCGCTATCGCCTCGAAAGAGACGCCTGCTTTGGTAAAAAGATAGGCCAACGTAACGGTCAAATAGCCTGAAATAATACCGAAAGGCAGGATCAATATCAAAAAGACAAACGGATGGGCATTTTTGGTTAAAGTATCTTCGTGAACAGAGGATTTTCGGGTGTTGCGCATTTAATGATCAGTCAATAAATATTTCGGGCTATTTACCTGCAATATAATATTTTGTTCCGTAATTTGGATTGCCGGTTTTGACTTGCCAGATCATCAGTAACCCATCCTAAAATGTATAAAATTGTCACCCTTATTTGCTTATGTTGTTTTACCATCACGACAAAGGCCCAGGTTTGGTTGCCTGATAACGGCGATGGTACGTATAAAAACCCGGTAGTATATGCCGATTACTCCGACCCGGATGTAATAAGAGTGGGAAGCGATTACTATATGGTGGCATCCAGCTTTAATTGCCAGCCGGGTATCCCGGTATTGCATTCTAAGGATTTAGTGAACTGGAAGATCATTAACCATGTGTATGATCATTTGCCTTTACAGCGTTATCAAAAAATACAAGCAGGGCAGGGTTCATGGGCGCCATCTATTCGCTATCATAAAGGATTATATTATGTGTATTTCTGTACACCAGAGGATGGGTTGTTTATGGCATCAGCCGTTGATCCGGCAGGTAAATGGACGTTAACGCTGGTGCAAAGTGTAGCCGGCTGGGAAGATCCCTGTCCTTTTTGGGATGATAACGGGCAGGCTTATTTGCTGCACGGCAGGGTAGGCGCAGGGCCTGCTGTCCTGCATAAGATGTCGGCAGACGGAAAGCGGTTGCTGGACAATGGCAGTGTCATTTATCTCGACCTAAAAAAAGAACCCACATTAGAAGGTTTTAAGTTTATGGATAAGCGTGACGGCTATTATTACTTTGCAGCGCCGGCAGGAGGGGTAGGCGGGGGCTGGCAAGCCGTTTTTCGCTCTAAAAATATTTACGGACCTTATGAGGATAAGGTCGTATTGCACCAGGGTAATACTAATGTAAACGGCCCCCACCAGGGAGGCCTGGTAGAAACCCAAACCGGCGAATGGTGGTTTATCCATTTCCAGGATAAAGATGCTTATGGACGCATTTTAAACCTGCAACCCGCTACATGGAAAAACGGCTGGCCCGTTATCGGCGAGGATAAAGAAGACAGTAGCATTGGGCAGCCCGTACTCTCCTATAAAATGCCAAACGTTGGCAAAAAATACCCAGCATCCGGCCCGCAAACTTCTGATGAGTTTTCATCCACAACCTTAGGTTTGCAATGGCAATGGCAGGCAGCGCCACAGGCAAACTGGTATAGTTTAATGGCAAACAAAGGCTTTATGCGCTTGAATGCCATTGCTAACCCAACCGATAGCGGCAGTTGCTTTAACGCCCCAAATATGTTACTGCAAAAGTTTGCCGCGCCAAGTTTTACAGCCACTACCAAATTGCAGTTTCACCCATCTTCCAACGCCGATAGGGCAGGGTTAACAATCGCCGGTAATTCCTATATGTTCCTTTGTATTGAAAAGCAGGGTGCAGGAAATAATGTCATTCTATACCAGGGTAAAAGGGCAAGGGTGTCAATACCAAAACCACTATTTACGGTACCTGTAAATACCGGTACAGTTTGGTTTAAGGTAATTGTGGATGATAAAGCCATGTGTCAATATGCCTACAGTATGGACGGTATAAAATTTATCAATATTGGCGATACTTATAAAGCTGAAAAAGGAACCTGGATAGGCGCTAAAGTTGGTATTGTTAGTTTAAACCCCGGTCTGTTGCCATCAAAAGGTTATGCCGATTTTGACTTTTTCAGGGTGATGCCCTAACAACATTATTAAGAATAAAACATACCACTAAAAAACAATAATATGAAGATCGTAAAAGTAATGTACACCGCAATCCCCGAATTTGCAGAGCGAAACTCGGCCAATATAAAGCAGGTAATGAATGATCTGCAGCAAATAAACAATCCCGGCATATTCTATCATGCCTGCCTCGGGCCTGATAGTAAAAGCTTCATTCATACCGCGTTCTTTAAATCAGAAGAAGAGCATAAAATACTTAATGAATTACCCGCATTCCTACACTTCCAACAACAGCTTAAAGCCGCCGGGTTTGAGGTTGCCCCGAAACAAGAATTACTAACGCTGGTTGGTTCGTCTAAAAATATTTTTAATGATTAAACAGGCTATGAAAGTCATCCTGTTATTTTTAATCGTGCTGTTTTCTTTCAGCTTCACCTCCCATGAGCCAAATAAACCGGCGCAGGTAACGTTGATAGTTTTAGGCACTATACAGGATGGCGGCTCGCCACACATAGGTTGTACTAAAAATTGCTGCAAGTATTTGTTCACCCATCCGGATTACCGGCGCAAGGTAGTGTCGTTGGGCGTTATTGATCCGCGAAACAAACAAACCTGGCTTTTTGAAGCAACGCCGGATATGCCGACACAGGCTAAAATGCTAAAGAATGTCTCCGCCTTTCAACAAAAGGAAACACCCGATGGCATATTTGTTACCCATGCGCATATAGGCCATTATACCGGACTGATGTACCTGGGCAAAGAGGCGCTGAATAGTAAAAGTGTGTCCACCTATGCTATGCCACGAATGAAAGCTTTTTTAGAAACCAACGGGCCCTGAAGCCAGTTAGTGTCACTAAATAATATCGCGCTGCAATCTTTGCAAAATGAACAACCGGTGGTTCTAAGCAATAATATTAAAGTGACCCCAATTATTGTTCCTCACCGCGATGAATTTTCAGAAACGGTGGGTTACCGCATTGATGGCCCCAATAAGAAAATACTGTTCATCCCCGATATTAATAAATGGGCATTATGGAACAAAGATATCGCGAAGGAAATAGCCTCGGTCGACTATGCCTTTGTGGACGGTACCTTTTACAGTGGCGATGAACTGCAAACCCGAAACCTTGCCGAGATACCACATCCGTTTATTATTGAATCTATGAAGTTACTGGCTGGTTTGCCCGCCAGCGAAAAGGCTAAAGTTTACTTTATCCATTTTAACCATACTAATCCTGTCATCAACCCAAAGAGCCCGGAAGCTGTAACCGTTTTAAGAAATGGTTTTCACCTGGCGCAGTTTGGACAACGCATAGTGATTTGAACTGGGTACCTCTATAAATTCCTCCACTTAAAAGCCTTGTCATCTACGGTCCGCATGGTGCAAAGTATGCCGTTTAAATGGTCATACTCATGCTGTAATAATTCCGACAGGTCATTTTCCATGTGCCATTCCTTTGGTTGCCAGTACTCATCCAGGTATTTAATGGTGACCGACTTATGCCTTTTTACCTTCACAAGCAAATTAGGGAAACTCATGCAGTCGTCCCAAAGCTCAAATAATTCATCGCTCACGTCCGCAAGTTCCGGGTTGATGAACACAATGGGTTTATCAATGTTCATATAGATAACCCGTTTCATAATACCCAGTTGCGGGGCGGCAATGGCGCGGCCAAAGTTGTATTTTGCCCTTACTTCGCGCATCACATTGTCCATATCCGCCACCCAGCCGCTTATCAATGGCAGTTCAGATTCTACTACCGGCTCACAAACTTCATATAGTCTCGGGTCGCCGAGCAGGAGGAGGTCATTCAGAGTTTTCATTAAAAGTCAAACTTACGAAGTTTTTAAAACTTCGTAAGTTTTTATGTGGCCGCTAAACCCTATTGGGGCATCCCTTTTCCTTCAGTAATTAATTTAAACAGGCTTTCCTTTATATGCCCGTCCCAGCCTTTTTCGCAATCATCGTAACACTCCGCTTCCGGCACCAGGCCAATATGTGTCATATCAATTTTAGTAGAATTATCTTTCTCAGAAACTTCAAAAACTACGGTAGTACCTGTCCATTCCGTCTTATCATTCAGCCACGGTAAATAACAATCAATAACATGCCACGCTATTTTTTTATCCTCAATGGCTTCTGTTATTTTAAAGGTTACCCATGTTGTTCCAAACCTTACGGTAAAAACATCATCTAAATAACAGAAG
>Ga0193702_1000236_pt1 | contig 22495 bp, 15 predicted proteins | sample U3a1metaG_FD_143060 | JGI IMG/M metagenome (GOLD analysis project Ga0193702, IMG submission 143060) | Soil microbial communities from a riparian zone of the East river system, Colorado, United States - U3a1 | ecosystem: Environmental > Terrestrial > Soil > Riparian zone | place: USA: East River... | reverse complement strand
ATTTGCTGGATTCCTCGGTAAGGGCCACTTTGCCATCCGGGCCGGTTTCCTCGAGGCTGAAACGCATCAGGTCGGTGACCAGCAGGACGCATTTTGCAGCGGTATCGGAGTAGGGGATGACGCTGCTGTAAATAAAGTTCAGTGAATTGAACAGCAGGTGGGGGTTGATCTGCTGGGCGAGGTAGGCGTTGTTGGCTTCGGCGAGCCGGACTTCGAGTTCGGCTTTGTCTTTTAAGGCGAGGAGTTCCTGTTTTTCGGCGGCTGCGGCTTGTTTCCGGAAATAGGAGATATGGCCTGCGGCCCAGTAGAAGGTTGAAAGTACAATGAAATAGCTTAGCCTGAATAGGGTACTTGGCAAAAACTTTAAATAAGAATGGAAATATAACGGGATTGTATTTTCTTTTTGCTGAAGAAAATAGGACAAAGCAAACTTGATAAATAAATAGATGACAAACAGAAAAATGAATAGAAGAATTCCCTTAAAAAGTCTTCTTCGTTTATGGTTAAATACATAATCCAATAAACTAAGGTTAAAATAGAATAAAGAAATGTTCAAGGCATAATAACAGAGATATGTAAATATAGGATCTAGCTTTCCATAATAATATGATAAGGAAGTTAGCTCATATCCTATAAATAACAGCCAGCAACAGATATGTATAAAGACAGTTTTATTTTTTAATAATTTGATAATTGACCTTATTACTTTTCTCATGAAGAGGTTGTTTACGTTGTGAAATGAGCGGTTTACGTAATAATGTATCTAATGCAGAATCAAACTTTTAATTTAATAAAAAAAAACAAATATTATGAATAAATTAAACAAACTTCCGAGAAAAAGAACATTCAGAAAGTACAGTTTTCAGCCGTCTTTCGGCCTGTGCACCACTACTTCAGATCCGGATACGCTTTCGCCGAGTCCCCTGACAACCACACATATTTTTAAAAAATAAAGTGCACACTTTAATTATGACCATTTAGAAAAATGATAACACATGTTACAGGACGAACTTTACGGGATCAGGCACCTTATCCAGGAAATGTCTGCGCCGGATGATACCGGCAGGGAGGAAGGTGCGTTATGCATCGTTGATCACCGCCTGGAGATCGCTTCGATGTGCCGGGAAGTCCGGGAGGCATGGAATGCTGCGGTATTTTCCGATGCGCCGGATCATAGCCTGAAACGTTATTTTTTTTATCATTTGGAAGGTATCCGGGAAATCCTGGATACCTTTTCCGATTGGGCTGAGTTTCCGGAAATCAAATGCGGGCTGTTAGACCTTATTGAATACCAGCTGAAGTATTTCCGTGCCTTTTTTAATGTTGATGCGGTTGCGCCCGGTGCTTTTCTTGAGTTGGTAGATGGCAGGCTGGGAGGGGTGTTTGGCCGGGTAAAGGAAAAGCTGGAACGGGCAGGCCTTGCGCCATCTTTAAAGGACTGCCTGTTTGCTTATTTCGGGGAGATGGATTTTGGTGAGCCCGGGGCGCATTTTACGTTTCGTTCGGTATTTTATTTTGAGCGGCTGGTTGCGGAACTCGATGCGGCTGGTTTGGATGGTGACGCGGATCAAACGCTGGCCGGTTTGCTGACCCGTTTGAATTTTAACAGCCTTGCTTTTTTTGTGTACCGGAAGGAAGGGTTTGTAAACGCGGTGTCGGGCCTGGAGCCGGCGGAAAAACTGGCACTGCTGGAGCAGGAAAAGGTGGATTTGAAACTGCTGTCGGATACCGGCCTGGTCTATGATCAGTGCTGGCCCCCGCTGGCGGTGATGCTTTCGGGCTGGCTGGAAACTGAAATTGCTGCAGTCGGCGTGCTGCTGAAAGCAGAAGGGTGCCTGGTCTTTGAGAAACTTTTCCTGAATCTGTCGGTTGCCCACCTGGGCTGTTTTCTCAAACTTTTCGTGGAAGAGCATTTACTGGGTGACGTCAGCCTGACGGACCTTTTTAAATTTTGTGCGCGGCATTACCGGACGAAAAGACAGCCGGTGATCTCTGCGGGGAGCCTGAGTAAGGAGTATTACAGTACGGGGCAGGTCACTGCTGCCGTGGTGCGGGGTATGCTGCAAAAAATGGTTTCCCGGATCGATCGTAACTTTTTCCCGGTGCTGGCGGTGTCGGTTGCATGGTTGGTGTACAATTAGCCTTTGATTGCGCGGCCACTGTCTGCCTGTGCTTTGTTTCCTCTTATTATCATAACACCGGTAAATTAACGCTCAATGTTTATTTGGTGACCATCCGTGAATAACCCTTTTTAGAAATAATTTTTACATCAAGTCGTAACCTGTCAAATATGAGGGTATTTATCGTGGCGTGAAGTAATGAAATTATCCGCTTTAATTTTAAGTATCTGATTTACAGAATATATTTATTTTTTGCGAAAGATGAAGTTTTCCTAAAGAGTGATTATTTTTCACTGCTATTAGATAGGTGTTAAATAGTTACAATGCCTGTCTCAATAGCGCAAAAAAGAGCTATTACACAATAGTATTTACGAAACCTTGCTTTTATCACATGAACCTGACTACCCCTTTATTTAATTTTTTCGATGGCCGAATTGGGCATCACCACTACCGCAAATTAGAACGATTTAATTTGATACATCCAAATCATCAGCTGCCTGGTGGTATTGCCGCAGCTTAAAAAAAAATTGGCTCCTATGCAGATATAGCAGGTGATTCACTGTCTGCATAGTCGCTAATGGTATGGCCTTGACGATCTGATTTCCCAAAAACGCAAAATAATTTAATCAAACAATACATGAAAACCTTTTTACTGACAACCATTGCATTTTTAGCATTAACAATAACCTGCAAGGCACAATGGGGAACATCTACACCTAATGTTTATTATAATGCTGGTAATGTGGGTATTGGAACATCAACGCCAGCCGACTTGCTAACAATTAACTCGGGTGCCGACCGCAAGGGGCTGACTTTTCTCAGCGATGGGAATTCATCGGCCTTTTCTGATATTACATTTGATGTGCTTACTACCGCGGGTATTAGCACCGGTAAGCCATTAGGATGGTTTATCAGTCATCGTAAAGATGGCTTTTTTTCCAATACAACGGCAGGAGAATCCTCGCTTGAGTTTTATACGGTTTTAAAAGGAGGAGGATATATTGCACCGTTATGCTTTAAGTCAAATGGGGATATAATTTTAGCGTCACCCAAAAGTTCGGCTTCCGGAAATGTGGCTATAGGTACAACAGACCCCCCTATAGGCTATAAGCTTGCAGTAAACGGCAGTGCAATAGCCACCTCAATGACGGTTAAGCTTTACGCCAACTGGCCCGATTTTGTTTTTAAACCAAACTATCAGTTACCCCCTTTAACGGAAGTAAAAACCTATATCGATAAAAACCATCACCTGCAGGATGTACCAACAGAGGAAGATGTTGCTAAAAATGGCCTAAACCTGGGCGAAATGAATAAAGTGTTGGTGCAAAAGGTAGAGGAGCTGACTCTTTATTTGATTAAAAAAGATAAAGAAGACAAGGAAAAAGATACACGGCTTAATTCACAGCAGGAACAAATTAACCAGCTAGAACAAGTTGTTGATAAACTGAATAAAAAGAACAATAAATAATATGAAAAGCCTTTTACTTACAATCATCGCATTTTTAGTAATTACATTAACCAGTAAGGCACAATGGACCGTTGGAACCGGCATCATTACGACCACCAATAACGTTGGTATTGGAACAACCACCACTCCGAACGGAAGATTAGATGTCAATGGAGCAGTTTTACTTCCTGGATCAACGACCCAATACCATGGCAAGACCGGCTGAAGCAGTGCACGGATTGTTGGCGAAATTGCTGGTTATAGGGGCGGAAATTTACCTGCTGATGATGGGTTTTTGAGACTCTCGGCGGGAGGGGGTACTACTTCGGGTGCCAAAACATTCATCGATTTATCAGGCTATTCGACTGTGCCGGATATGCAGGAAAATATCATTCTCGGAACACAGGGAACAGAGCGCATCAGGATAAACTTCTCAGGGATGGTAGGTATTGGAACAACGACCCCCGACCAAAAACTAACCGTAAACGGAACCATTCACGCAAAATCAGTGTTAGTGGATATGAATATTTTCCCCGACTACGTGTTTAAACCTACCTATAAACTACCCTCTTTAACGGATGTAAAAACCTATATCGATAAAAACCACCATTTACCGGATGTGCCTGCTGCTGCTGACGTTGAAAAGAACGGCCTAAACCTGGGCGAAATGAACAAAATTTTAGTGCAAAAGGTAGAGGAGCTGACGTTGTATTTGATTGAAAAGGATAAAACAGAACGCGAGCAAAAGGAAATCAATAAAATCCAACAGGAACAGATTGACCAGTTAAAACAACAGATGCAATTACTTTTGAAGGCGCCTGTAAGAAAATGAGTCATTACCAGCCTATTGATCGATCTTTTGTGATATAAATAGCAAATATGGATACTTATATATCTGGTAATCATTACACTATGATTTAATAAATATAAAGTATTTGCAATAATAAACAAACCTAAATTTTCTACGAGGATGAAATCTTTTTATTTAACCTTTATTGCATTTTTTGCGATAATTCACCTTTCTAATGCTCAGACCCCCAATGACCAGTACCAGTATATACCACACTATGATCCTCCAAAATCTCCGAACGCCAGTTCATTTGAGCGCTATACATCCATTCCGGTTAGCTATCAAACCGGCCAGGTAAATTATTCAATTCCATTGACAAATTTCACGGTGGACGGTTTAAATATTCCGCTCGCTATGAATTATGGAAACACCGGTCTGAGAGTCTCAGATGTGGCTTCATGGGTGGGTTTGGGATGGGACCTGACTGTCGGCGGCATTATAACAAGGGAAGTTCGATCGCTCCCGGATGATGGCTCACTCGGATTAATGACTACGACCTATGCCAGTAATTTAAACAGGCTCGTACACAACCAGATGACCGGCTTGGAAAGGTGGAATTATTATATTCAAATTTCTAAAAAGCTTGCCGATGTCGAACATGATATATTTCATTATAACATATTAGGTAAGAGCGGTAGTTTTTATATTAATAGTAGCGGTCAGTGTGTGCAGTTCCCTCAAACAAATAATCAGATTACTTATACAACGCAATCAAACCATCAATTGGCCACCTTTACTGTCATCGATGAAGGAGGAAATAAATTCCTTTTTAACACTAAGGAAGAATCCAACGTTACTAGTATAACCCGGCCTAGTGCGGGCAATGTAGATTACTATTTTCCAAGCCTGAAGGGTAGTACGTGGTACATCACGCAGATCATTACAAAATATGGGAGACAAATTAACTTTAAGTATAATGAATACAGTTACCAACAGCAAGAAAAAACAGAATCAGGTACGTTGTATACCTATCCATCAACCTCCCAGAATTGCCACATAGCTAACCAGGCGGATAATGCGCCCGCTCAAAGTAAACTTTTCATAACTACACAAGTTGATGCTAAACAATTAACGCAAATTTCCTGGGACTCTGGTTATATAAATTTTACGTCAGGATCTAATCGGACTGATATACAACAGATTGATAACACTGCAGCAATTCCCTTTTTAAGTGGAATATCATTATACGCTGTCAAAACCCCTTACGCGCAAACGGGCGGAACATTGCTTAAAAATGTTTCGTTTAATTACCTGCAGGGCGCCAGGTTATTTCTAAAAAAAATAACTTTCAATACCAGTTTGGGTGGGAATGATCATAGTTATCAATTTAGTTATGTAAACGAAAATAGCTCGAATACACTAAATCCTTTTCCTTCTTATAACCCTAATCAGAACAGTTATAATGCACAGGACTATTGGGGATACTTTAATGGTCAAAATGCTAATCCAAGTTTACTGCCGTATGACGCTATATCAAATTATCCATATTTGTATGGCACGACTTCAAATGTACTGTATAATATTAATCGAGCCCCATATATTGGCTTAGATAATCGTGTACCTGACCCAACATATGCTTCATTCGGCATGTTACAAACCATTACCTACCCCACAGGCGGGGTCGCACAGTTAGCTTATGAGGGCAATATTGTTCAAAAAAATCATGTGTTAACGACCACTGGTGAGCCAGACCTGGTTAATACGCTTCCCCAGGGTGTGGATGCTCAAAACAATCCTTTGGTGACTTTGGGTGGAATCAGAGTAAAGAAAATTAGCTTTTATACCAATCCCACTGATGCTTCACCAAGTATTATAAAAAACATTGTATATGATCAGGCAAATTTCAGTAACAAGACACTTCCTTACTTTCTAACCACCATGGAAATGGACCGGGATCTTACCTCTGTTAATCCTCCGCCTTATGGGGGGGCAAGCATGGGTTGTACGAATAAATATTTTTTTGACATTAGTTCTTCAGACGTCGTTAATAACCCGGCACCTATTGTTGAATACGCTGGTGTGACCGAGTTTGACGGGCCTGACAACAGCGCGGGCCAAACAGTTCATAATTTTGCGAATTCTTATTTTTTGGGGAGCAGCCAGTTTTGGACAGCCCCCTATCCAAGGCCATTCCTTGCCAGCTGGCATGCCCGGGAAATCCTGACATCAAAACAACTTCCGAATGGGAGCCCGGTAGAGGAAAGCCTAGAAAACAACAATATAAATGATCCGGTTGTACAACCGGCCGACTTTACCAATACTTATGACCAGGACTTTTTTATATCTGTAATTAGAAATGATAATTGCCCTGATTGCGTTGGCGGTCCAATCCCTTCGTTGGTTACGCTTGTGCCTACTACAGATGCAAACGCTGACGCTATGATCGGACAGGTTTATAAATGGGATATCAGCCCGATCGTACCCGAACATTTTGTAAACACGGGTAGTCAAAAAACCACTTATAACGGATCTGGCAGTTCAATTGTCGATTTGTTGAATTTCAACTATGCAACAACTCAAAAGAATCTGTTATTACCAAATAATACCAGTAAAACAGACAGCAAGGGAGAAACAGTTAAACAGCTTATCAGTTATCCGCAAGATTACTTTTCGGCGACGCCTGCAAATACACCGGATACGGCAGTAATGGGTTTGGTTAACTTGATTAATAATAATATTTTGGCTATCCCTGTAGAGCAGGTGAACCTTGTTACGAAAAACGGAACGGACTATGTGACGGGTGCAACGCTGAGCGTTTTCAATCCCACGCAGGTTTCAGTTGCCAAACAATATGAACTATCGTTAGCCGCGCCGATACCCTTGTCCGGTTTTAAACGTAGTAACATCAATGCTTCGGGTGTGCTGGTTTTTGACAGCCACTATGAATTAAATACGCAGTACATTTCTTATACCACGCTTGCACAGCCTATGGAATCCATAGGCAGAATATCGGGCATTCATCACGCTTACCTTTGGGATTATAACTCCACCTATCAGGTAGCTGATGTAATTAACGCGTCACAGGCAGATATTGCATACAATTCATTTGAAGCCAATGGTACAGGTAACTGGACAATAAGTGCTGCGGCCAGGACTTCATCCGGATTTAGCGGAAATCTTTCATACCCACTCTCCAGTACCAATATCCTTACAAAAACAGGTTTAACCGCTAGTAAGAGCTATATTATTTCCTACTGGACTGCAGGCTCCTCTTCGCTAAGTATCACAGGAACACAAGCCAATTACCCGGTTAAGGGGGCAACCGTGAACGGATGGACTTATTACGAACATTTGGTCACAGGGGTGGCTTCCGTAACGTTAAGCTCAACAACCAGTACGAATATAGACGAAGTAAGATTGTATCCCAAAAATGCGAGAATGACTACATGGACCTATAACCCGCTCGTAGGGATAAGCAGCAGTGTAAATGAAAAAAGCCAGATAACTTACTATGAATATGATGGCTTGTTGAGACTAATGAATATCAAAGACAAGGATGGTAACATCGTCAAACATACAGATTATCACTACCAGGTACAATAATTTACAAATTAGACCTTATCAGCAATGATCGATTATAAAAATAATGCATTCGGGGCTATCTTAATAAAGATTGCCTATAGTACACTGCTCGTTGTCAGCCTGCTTTTATCGTGGTCGCAGGTGCAAGCCAAAAGATTTACCTGGGCCATTACAGGACCAACATCGGTAGTTTTGGGATCTACCACTACTTATACCGTCCCTTCGGTAGGCTCGCCAGGTAATTATTCGTGGACGGTACCAGGTTCCTATGCTACCATAACTTCCGGAGCCGGTACCAATACGGTTACGATATATTGGAGTACTTCCTTTACGGGGACCACGACTATTTCCTGCTCGGCAACCAATAACGGGTTAAATCCGGTTAATTCAAACCTGACAGTACAAATGGCAACCTCGGCGCCATTGGTTGCCGGTACTATCAGCCCCACCACGCAATATATCAACTATAACGGCAATGCCACAGTATTAACGGGAACACCGGCGACCGGTGGAACCGGCGGATATACCTACCAATGGCAACAGGCATCAGCTGCTGCTGCAGCTGCCGATTACTACACTTCAATTCCTAATGCAACGGCGCTTAATTATACGCCGCCTCCGAATCTTACTGCAACTACTTATTACCGGCGCCTGGATGCCGCAAGCTCGGGCGGGAACGTAGCAACTATTGCTTCGGTGGTCAATGTCTATCCACAGCTTACCTCGGGCAGCATAACGCCAGCGGGGCAATCAGCCGCCGTCGGGGGTGCATTAAGTTCATTAACCTGCAGCCCTGCAACAGGTGGTGACGGAACTTATACCTATCAGTGGCAAAGTTCCACAGACCAGGTTACGTGGGCGACTATTGGCTCTGCTACCACAACGTTAAGCCTGGGCACTGCGACCGCCACTATCTACTACCGCCTAGCGACTTCCAGTAATGGGTTAACTGTATACAGTAACCCAAGCGGTGTTTATCTTTATTCCTGCTGCCAGTTAAACACCAATACAAATTATATCAACAGCGCCATATTTCGCCAGTCCGGGGTAACCTCTACCAACCTGGATGTGGCGCATATCGCACAGATGGATATTAACGCAGTCAGTCAAAACGTACAATACCTCGACGGATTGGGCCGGCCTATTCAAGCCGTTCAGGTAAGAGCATCTCCTTCAGGAAAAGATATGGTAACCCCGGTGGCTTATGACCAGTATAACAGAGAAGCTATCAACTATTTGCCATACGTAGCCCCGGTGGGTTATGGTACGTTTGAATTCTCCGCGATCTCTGACCAGCCCGCGTTTTACCATCCGAGCGGTTCAACTTCTGGTTCACAACAGGGTAACGGCATTATCAATACAGCCTCACCGTTTGCTGCTATCATATTTGAGGCCTCCCCGTTAAACCGGGTAATTGAACAGGGATTGCCCGGCGATCCCTGGCAACCTGTACCAGGGAGTTCATCTGGTCATACCGTAAAAACCACTTTTACAACCAATGATCAAACCAGCGGTTTCTCGGGAACGCCGGTGAATAATAACCCAGGCAGTAAAATAGTGGCATTGTACACCACCAACATCGACAGCAACACCAATGTTCAGACGCTGACAAGAGCAAGCGGGGCAACCTATGGCCCCGGTCAGCTAACGGTTACAGTGACCGGTAACGAGAACTGGGTTGCTGTAAATGGCTGCTTAAATACAAGTGAAGAATATAAAGATAAGGATGACCGTGTCGTATTAAAAAGGACCTACAACCTCAATACTGCCTCAGGGGCTGTGGAAATGCTTTCAACTTATTATGTTTACGACGATTTTGGCAATTTAGCATTTGTTTTGCCTCCACTGGCAACGCCAGATGTCACATTACCAAACCAAGCGGTACTGGATAATCTATGCTACCAATATCGCTATGACAAGCGGCATCGGATAGTGCAAAAGAAAATACCCGGTAAGGGGTGGGAGTTTATCGTATATAATACGCTTGACCAGGTGGTAATGACACAAGATGCCAACGAGCGTAACAAAAGCCCGCAGCAATGGTCCTTTACAAAATACGACGCATCAGGCAGGGTGATCGTAACAGGCATATGGACCTATTCGGGCAGCACTCTTGATAACAACATGAGCTCTCCGGCGACCACAGAATTAAAATACCTGCAAAATTTATATAATACCACTAGCTATCCCAAATGGGAGGCACCGGCAAATACCGTATCCGGCTATGATGGCTTAGCTGACCCTACTGGGCAGAGTTATGTTTTCCTAAAGATCAACTACTACGATAACTATAATTTCCAGGGGCAGCCTGCAACCTTTATAACGCCTGCCGGAGCCAGCACGATGACCAATGGTTTGCTAACAGCGACTAAAACCGTTGTTTTGAATACCGTTGGAAACGCAACACCATCAATGTTATGGAAGGTGAACTATTATGACGAATTTGGCAGGACGGTGCAAGCTTATACGCAGCATTATCTTGGGGAAACCTTAAGCCCCTATAATTACGATAAAGTTGTTAATACCTACGATTTTGTAGGCGAAATTGTTGGTACTACCCGGTATCATTATAACACCACCAATACCAGCTCACCGGTTTTAACGGTTGCAAATACTTACGCGTATGACCACGAAGGCAGGAAAAAGCAAACATCGGAACAAATTAATAACGGGTCGAGTATCATACTTGCGGATAACGAGTACAATGAAATCGGGCAGCTGATGACCAAGAATCTTCATGGCACAGGTAACGGCCAGGGTACTACGGCCAATATCACATTAGGAACTGCAGATGCTGTATCATCCGGGCAAAAGACCGTTACCGCTACCAATAGTATCGTCATGAATCCCGGATTTTCAGTTACAGGTGGCGCTACTTTTGTTGCACAAATCGGTGGATACCTGCAAAATATTACTTACGCCTATAATGAGCGGGGCTGGCTTTCAAAGATCAACGATCCTTCGGTACTTTCTACACCAACAACATTGTTTTCAGAGCGGATCAACTACAACGCTACCGTTTTTGGCGCAGCGCCGCAGTACAATGGTAATATTGCTGAAATGGACTATAATACCTATAATAAAACAAGTCCCGGCACTTCCAATCGGCAGCATTTTACTTATGCCTATGATCAGCTGAACAGACTTACCGATGGAAACTCTACGGCAGGCTTAAGTGAAACAGGTCTACGCTATGACAATGCCGGGAACTTAATGGCCCTAACCAGGGGGGGGACTGGCGCCGCAGTATTAAGCTACCTTTATACCGATGCCGGTAATAACAACACCGGGAATCTTTTGCAAAAAGTCAACAATACTAGCACAGGTGTTACATTAAGAAATTACCAATATGACATTAACGGGAATGTCCTGACCGATGGCACTAACACATTTACTTACAACATGCTGAACCTGCCGCAAACTGTCACGGCAGGCGGGCTAAATATTAAGTATGTTTATGATGCCGATGGCACTAAGCTCCGGAAAGTAAGCAGCACATCAGGAACGACAGACTATATTAATGGCATCCAATATAAAACAAATTCCACAGTAATCGATTTTATACAAACGGAAGAAGGACGGGTAATAAACAGCGGAGGCACCTGGAATTATGAATATATTCTAACCGACCATTTGGGTAATAACCGTGTGATCTTTGATATGGTAAGCGGTAAAACGGGTGAAGATGATTATTATCCGTTCGGATTAGACGCTCCTAAACAAGTCTATGCAGGTAATTTATATCTTTACAATAAAAAAGAATTGCAAAGTGAATTGAATCAATATGATTATGGGGCACGTTTCTACGATCCGGTGACAGGTCGAGTGACCTCTATGGACCCTGCTGGTGAAAAGTTCTTTATGCTGTCACCTTATAGCTATGCAGCAAATAATCCAGTATTGGTGAATGATCCTACAGGAAAGGATTGGTCTATAACATTAGATGTTGATAAGGATGGGGTAACTCACTACCATATACGATTTACTGGTGCGGTAGTTGATGAAACCAAAGATCATAAAGGCCATGCAGATGATCTTGCGAAGGCAATCACTAAACAATTTCAGAGCTTGTTCAATCAAGATAAATCTATAGGGGATGGCGAAGGGGGTACTGGCTTTACAGTGGACGCTAAAGCCGAAATAAGATCGGTTGGTTCTGAGGATGATGTAGCTACTAATGAAACATTATTTAAAGTTGAGGATCGCAATAATAAAGACTTTGAAATAGATGCAAAGCATGAAGCTAGAGCAATAACATTAAATGGAAAAGAAATTGCCATTAACGAACGCTATGTTTCTGGAATTATAAACGGAAGTCTCACTAAAACAATTACACATGAAATAGGTCATCTTGGGGGACTAAAACATCCTGGTGCCGATAAAGGCTTTTTTGGGGTTTTTGGCGGATCTAGTAGAGGATTAGAAAATACCAATAATTTCATGAATGCCGGAGGAGATACAGGAGATGCACTCAATAAAACTCCAAATGGCCCTACACGAGATCAGCTATATCATATATACGAATTATATAAGTCAGGCAAACTAAATAGAAAAGATGTTCAACCCATAGAAGAATGAAGATTAAAATTATAAAACAATCGTGTAGTATCGTTTTGATATCGGTATTACTTTTATCAAGTTGTAAGAGCAAGACTCGCGTTTTACAAAAGGTTATTTCAATTGATTATTTAAAAGAAATTACACTTGATACAGGTGAAGTAGATACAAGGGTGAAAATATTAAAAACATATCCCATCCAAATCGCTTGTAAAAAAAATGAAGAGTTTGCAAACCTTTATATTTGTAAAAGGATAAAAAACTCGGATATTATTTATGTTTTTGAGGAGTGTGAGAAAGTGCCTGATTTTGCAATTGACACAAGTTTACATATTGAAATAAATATTGATACACGAAAAATCCTTAAAAAACACCCAAAAAATGTTACAGTGTTTATACCTGAAGATTTAAAATACAAAAAAAAACAAAATATGTATTTGCCAGTTTAATTGGCGTAACTGATGATTAGCCTGGCATTCTGATGCGAGCTACCCCTGCTACCGCAAGGGCTTTTCAATCTGGCTTTTAAGCTGCCGCAAGCTCAATCTGGCGTGAGTATCCGCGTTGGGTAAAAGAGGTGGACGTACTCGTGCCCAGCGTTCAGGTAGCCAAAATGCTATGTTGCAACATGATTTTTAAAAACAAAATACCGCTTGCTAAGTAACCAGCAATGCGGTATTTTTATTGTTGATGAGTACGAAATATAAATTTAGGTAGTCAACAAACAAATAGTCTGCAGGACAACAATCTGCAGGCTGTTTTATTTTATAAAGTACAGCTAAAGTGTAAAGTCAAAACAGGATTAATCAACAAAAAGTGTAAACTTTTTCAGGGCGAGACAATAATCAATATGTTTCATAGCGTTCCGGGTGTTCCGCGTGTAAAAGTGGAACATGCAGGTTCCAAACTTTCCTACTTTCGACATTGCAATTCCTGAATTCTTCCTTTCCCCATTCTGGCGCGTATGACGGGCTGGCCAAAAGCGCAAAGGCTTACTCGTGCCCCGCGTTTAGGTAGCCAAAATGCTATGTTGCAACATGCTGAACTGAAAAAAATACCCCTTGCTAAGTAACCAGCAATGCGGTATTTTTATTGCTAATGTGCACGAAATATAAATTCAGGGACCAGAATAAGCTATGCTGTTGTAAATTGGATAGACCACCAACTGATCGAAGTTTACACTTCGTCCTAAAATTTATGTTAAGCTTATAGCTTAATAATTCTAATTCATTTGCAAGGGTAGGTAACTAACAAGCAAATAGCCTGCAGAACAAGCTGCCTCCAGCTATTTATTTATTAATGATTAAACTTGATATTTTCCAATTATGTAATTAGTTTAGACGGCTATAAACAAATGAAAGCTAAACGCCCCTTATTACAAAAAAGAGTTAATGCCTATACCCTTACCGAGATATTAGTCGTGCTGGTGATTATCGGTATTTTGATCTTGCTGGCCCTGCCAAATTTACTGCCGCTGATTACCAAAGCCAAGAGCCTGGAGGCCAAAACCCAGCTAAACCATGTGCAAACCCTGGAGCAGAGCTATTTTTACGAGCATTCAAAATATTCAAAAGATTTAACCGAGATCGGCTTTATCCAGGATAAGCTGGTCACTGACGGAAAAGATGCCCGGGCAAATTACCGCATAGAAATCACCAGCGCAACCAATACGGGTTTTACGGCAAAGGCTACCGCGGTGGTTGATTTTAATGGTAACGGTACCTTTAACGTTTGGGAGATTGACCAGGATAAAAGCTTACACGAAGTAACCCCGGATTAAGTGCTGCTGCTGAAACTTTTTATCGAAGCCGTTTTATTGCTGGTTTTTGTCCAGGACATGAGGGATCGGTCCGTTTATGGGTTCCTGTTTCCCGTTTTGATGCTGCTGTTTTTGGGGCTGCAACTATTGCAGGGGAATACATTGATGGGGATAGGGCAGTCGGTAGGTATCAATATAGGGTTCTTTGCGATTCAGTTTTTTATCGTATCCGCCTATTTTTCAGTGAAGCATAAAAAATGGACAAACCTAACAGCGGGGCTATTGGGTTGGGGGGATGTATTGTTCCTGCTGGCGCTTTGCTTTTACCTGTCGGTATTAAATTTTTTATTTTTTTATATCACCAGTTTAGTCCTGGTGCTGGTGATTTGGCTGGTTTGGCAGTTTTTTGCAAAAGAGACCAGCAAACAGGTGCCGCTGGCTGGTTTGCAGGCATTGTTGTTCGCCGTTTTTTCGGCGGCCTGCTGGTGGATCTGGCCTTTAAATTTAACAAGCGATGATTGGTTGCTGAAAGTGATGTATAAATGAGTGTGACGGAGGAAATAACGCTTTTAACAGAAAATATCCATTGGCTGACCAAGGACCAGGCCTGGCATTATAAAGTTTTGCCGAAGCATAGGGCCGATGATTATTACCTGCTTTATTGCGAGGAGAGGGTGGACCAGGATGCTTTGGCTGCTGAACTGGAGCTGCTGCTGAACCGGGATGTAAAACTTGAGCCGCTACCGGTAACGCAGGTAGCCCGGCTGCTTTCCAAATATTATATAAAAGATAATGCTGCTCCCGGGTCGTCGCAATTGCAAATAAATAATGCCGATGATTTTTTGGTGAATTTGATAAGGGAAGCAAAAGGGCTTAAAAGCAGTGATATCCATATTGAAAGCTATGAGAATAAATGCCGGGTAAGGATCCGCATTGACGGGATGATGGTGGAACGCTATTTACTGAAACGTGATGAATACCCGGCGCTCATTAACAAGATAAAGATCTACGCCAACCTTGATATTGCCGAGAAGCGGCTGCCGCAGGACGGCCGTATCAATTTTAAACAGCAGGACCAGCAATTTGATATCCGGGTATCGGTATTGCCAACGCTTTTTGGCGAAAAGGTGGTTTTAAGGCTGTTGAATAGTGATGCCACGGATATTGACCTGAACAGCCTTGGTTTTTCAAGCTTCGACCTGGATAATTATTTGCAGGGTGTTAAAAAGCCAAACGGGATCTTACTGATCAGCGGGCCGACCGGGAGCGGTAAAACTACTACCCTGTACGCCACGCTCAAACTGTTAAATAAAGAAACCCGGAATATATTGACCATAGAGGACCCGGTAGAATATACGCTGGAAGGGATTAACCAGGTGCAGTTAAAAGAATCCATCGGGCTGAATTTTGCTGCTGCATTAAGAACCTTCCTGCGGCAGGACCCGGATGTGATCATGGTTGGGGAAATAAGGGATACGGAAACGGCTAACATGGCCATCCGGGCGGCGCTAACCGGGCACCTGGTATTGTCGACCATTCACACCAATTCGGCCTGGGGCACGGTGTCGCGCTTATCAGACATGGGGGTTCCGCCTTTTTTAGTGGCCAATACGCTAAATACAACAGCAGCGCAACGGCTGATCCGTTTATTGTGCCCGCATTGTAAAAAGAAGGAAAAATTCAGTAATGACCTTTACCCCAAACAATTTAAGCCGTATAAACCGGTAACCGAACATTATAAAGCACAGGGTTGTGAACAATGTTACTATACCGGCTATAAAGGCCGTAAGGCGGTTTACGAAGTCATACCGGTTGACCAGGAACTGGCTTTGCAGATAAAAAATGGAAATATGTATATTCAGAGCCTTCTTCAGGAAAGAGGGATCCAGACGCTGGCTGAAAATGCATTTAACATATTTTTTGAAGGGGGTACATCCATAGATGAAATTTATCCTTTATTATTTAACTATTGAACCTAAACTGAATGCATAAAAAGTTTACTTTACCCGTGTTTTTTTTCCTGCTTTTTATTTGTCCAATAAAAATTTTGGCGCAGCAGAATAGCCGGATCCAGGCGATTCAAAAGAAGCTGGATAGTCTTTCAAGAACGGTTCCCGGCCTGAATCAAAAAGTACAGCTTTTTTTAAACGGTTCGCTGCAGCAATACCTGATGGGGATCTCAAGCGCGAACGGGCTCAGCATCAGCGTTGACCCCAAACTGAGTTTCCCGGTTAATGATAATTTTACGGATGTAACCGCGACCAATATCTTAGTTTTTTTGGCCCAGAAATATAACCTGGATATTGCGATAACCGGGACCATCATTTATATAACGCCTTACGAGGATCCAGCCCGGTTTGCACGGCCCCCGGTAAAAGAAATAATCGCCAGCTATAGCCATGCGGAAAACACCTTATCCCTAACACTGGATAATGATAGTTTGACCAGCGTTGCCCGTAAAATCACGCAGGTATCGGGCAAAAATGTAGTGGTGCCCAGCTCTTTGCAAAGTAAAAGGGTGAGCGCTTTTATTGCTGCTGCCCCCTTTGAAACCGCTATGGATAAGCTTGCCTTTTCGAATGAGATTAAAATGGTAAAAACCAATGATAATTTTTACCTTTTTCAACCGCTGGGCGAAAACGAAGAATTATATATTAATGGTGATAAAAATACATCGGTAAGAAAAACCTTCAGGCCTGCGAATTCAAATGCGGGAGGCGGGGGGGCTACCGGCGTTTTTAGCAGGGTGGTAAACGGGCAAAAGCTAATTTCTGCCGATGCTGTTAATTCGCCCATTATAAATTTGGTAAAACAGGCCTCCCAGGAACTTGGCATTAATTATTCTATTTATTCTGACATCAAGGGAACAATAGATATTCATGTAAACGATGTTTCTTATGATCAGTTTTTAAACCTTTTATTTAAGGGTACCGATTATACCTTCCAGGCAGAAGAAGGGATTTATCTCATAGGAGATCGTAAAATTGAAGGACTCCGGACGTTCAAGTCTATTCACCTGCAAAACAGGGCGATTGATACCGTAGTGGCCATGATCCCCGCAGAATGGAAAAGAGGCATTGAAATAAAAGAGTTCAGGGAGCAAAATACTTTGTTGTTATCCGGTTCTAGTGCACAGATCCGCGAGGTTGAAAAATTTGTGAAACAGCTTGATGTGCTGGTGCCCGTGGTTTTGATAGAGGTGACGATGATTGATTTTCGTAAATCAAGGAGTATCGCCACAGGCATATCCGCAGGGGTGGCGGACAGCGTGAAAACCGGGGGGACAGTTTTACCAGGGGTTGACTTTACCTTCAGTGCCAGTTCCGTCAACAGTTTTTTAACCAGTATCAGTAAATTTACATCCATTAACCTGGGGCATGTGGTGCCTAACTTTTATGTGCGACTGCAGGCGCTGGAAACCAATAATAACGTGGATATCCGCTCGGTTCCGAAGCTGACCACGATGAACGGGCATTCCGCTACTTTAAGTATCGGCAGCAAGCTATACTATAAAAATACCACGCAGAACTTATATAATTCAGCAGCGAACAATACGTCTGTATTCACCAATGTATACACGCCTGTTGAGGCAAATTTGTCGGTAGATATTAAGCCGCTGGTATCCGGGGATGACCAGGTGACCCTCGGTATCAAAGTGAATATTTCAGATTTTACGTCTATTCCTACGGATGGGTCGCCGCCACCCGAGTCAATCAGTAAATTTGAGACGAGCTTACGGGTACACAGTGAAGATACCATTTTATTGGGCGGGATTGAAAGAACGGAAAATGACAGCGGCGGATCGGGCTTCCCGATATTATCAAGGATCCCCATCTTAAAATGGATCTTTGGCAGCAGGACCAAGTCCTATTCCAAAGTGGTGACCGTGCTGTTTATTAAATCAACCATTATGCGCTGACCTATGGATATGCTGCAGCAATATTATTCTATTAACGAAGCAACCGGCATCAGTATCGTCATCGGGAAAGATGGAAGTTATACGTTAAATGCCTGTGCAGTAAGTATTCAAAATAACCAGCTTAGTTTTGATAAGAAATTAACAGGGCTTACTGCGCTGAATGAACTAAAAAGATCATTGCCGGTTAAAACCTTTGTTTCGGTTAACCTGTTCGGGAAAGGCGTCCTGCAAAAACAAATAGAAAAAGCAGAAGAAATCAACCAGCATAATTTCAGCCAGGTATTGCCCAATGCTAATATGGAGGACTTTTATGTTCAGCATTTTATTTCCGGCAACAGCTCTTTTGTTTCGGTAGTTCGCAAGGTTGAGGCGGATAAATGGATCACCCTGTTAAAAGAATTGGGGTACGTTCCTTTAATGCTTAGCCTTGGTGCGTTTCCGGTTCAAAATGTTATTGGTCAATTAAATATCTACGGCGGCGATGTGGTATTTGACGGGCATACGATACACCGGAATGAGCAGTCGGAATGGACCGCTGTTAAGTATCATGAAAATACAGTTGCTGAATTCCCTTTAAAAATTGAGTCGGAAAGCATCAATGAAAAATTATTGCTCGCCTACGCATCTGTCTTCCAATTGGTGCTTTCGGCAAAAATTGATACTGTGCTGGCTGAAGCCCCGGGTTTAAATGAGGAACTCAAAAAGGTACTGGAAGAAAAGAAGCTTAAGGTGTATGGTTTTCTTACGCTCGCTGTCTTTTTTGTTTTGTTACTGGTTAATTTCTTTTTGTTTTCGGGCCTGAATGCTTCCAATGCCAGGCTGACGGAACAGGTAAGCCGCACGGCTCAAAATTCAAATGATGTGCAGCAAATTAATATGCAGGTGCAGCAAAAAGACTCCTTATTAAAAATACTAGGGTGGGAGGGGAATATCAATAAAGCTTCATTGATTGACCAGGTTGCCTCGCTGCTGCCGCAGGATATTACCTGGCGGGAGGCTGCCGTTGATCCGGTGGATGTGCCGGCAAGCCGGGTCCAAAAATCAATTGTGTTTTATACCCGTAAAATACGAATAACAGGCAATTCTGAAAAGATAATTCCGGTGAACGAGTGGATTGCCAGGATAAAGACAAAGGCGTGGGTGAAAAATGTGCAGTTGGATAGTTACACATTTAACAGCGAACAGGATACCGGGCAGTTTACCATATTAATTGATTATTGAGATGCTTAAGCAACTACCTGTTAAAAAAGAATATCTGTTTGTAGCGTCAGTCATAATTTTGTTGCTGATAGGCTACCAGTTTGCGTTTAAAAAAACACTGGAAGCCTGGCAGATCAGCAGGCAGTTAAAAGCACAGATTGCGCAAGCCGCTGACTTAAGCATCCAGCCTGCATACCTCGACCGGAAAAATGCTAACCTAAGTAAGATCATCGGTTTTTATAAAACGGATACGGTTGCGTTCAGGAGTAATATGATCAATACCATTTCATCCATTGCCGAAAAAGAAAATGTAAAGTTGAGCGAGGTGCCGCTGCAGGATCCGCTGTATCGTAGCGCTAAATTTATTATTCAAAAATTGAGTTTTGAGGGTGATTTTTTTGCGCTGACCAGGGTGCTTAACCAATTGGAAAAGACGAAGGAAATTGGTGTTTTGCGTTCGGTGGCTTTTAGAAAACCGAAAAGCAATGCAAATGATAATAACGCCGGTAAATTAGCGCTCGATGTTTATTTGGAGGCCATCCGCGATTGACCACTTTTTATTAAAGATTTTTGCATCGGTTGACAACTTTATGGAATATGGATTTATTTATGGTGGAGGAAGCGGTAAAATCGGTCATTCCTTTTTAAATAGCTGATTTACAGAATATATTTATTTTCTGCAAAAGATGAAGTTTCCGTGAAGAGTGATTATTTTTCATTGCTATTAGGCAGGTATTAAATAGTTAAAATGCCCGTCTCCATAGCGTATAAAAGAGCTTTACACAATAGTATTTACGAAACCTTGCTTTTATCACATGAACCAGACTACCCCCTTTATTGAATTTTTTCAACGGCTGAATCGGTTTCAACAACAACAAATTAAAACAGTCTGAATTGAAACACCCAAGCCACCAGTTGCCTGGTTGTATTGCCGACGCTTAACTAAATTTTGACCGCTATGCAGACAAAGCAGGTGATTCACTGCCTGCATAGTCGCTAAAGGTATGGCCTTGACAATCTGATTTCCGAAAAACACAAAATAATTTAATCAAACAATACATGAAAACCTTTTTACTGACAACCATCGCTTTTTTTGCATTTACATTAACCTGCAACGCCCAATGGACAACCGGCCCTGGTAACATTAATAACACCAATACGGGAAACGTAGGGATAGGCACCACCGCTCCAAACGCAAACCTGGAATCACAGGCAACAACTGAACAACTGCGCTTATCGTTTGATGCAACTCATTTTTCATCGTTCACTACCTCTTCAACAGGCAACCTGGCTGTGCAGACAGGTATCATTACATTTAATCTCGCTCAATATTTAAACTTAAGCTCAAACGGCAGTACCGGCCTCATTGTGGATGCGCCCAACGGTTCCGGCTCTTATGCCAGGCTCCGTACAGGAACAACCGGTTCGCTATCTGATTTTTCTATAAGTGCAGGCGTGGGCTCAACCAACAACCTGCGGTTTATGGATAACAAAACAACAACTACCATTATGACCCTGGCCAGCAACGACTTTGTTGGAATAGGCACCACAAGCCCGACTACGGTTTTAGATGTTTTGAGCGCCGGCACAATGACCGGGCCCCGATCATTAAACGCTACTGCATTAGGAACAGCCTCCGGTGGAGGTTTGTTAGCGGCAACCCCCGCAATCCCAACCGCTGCCGGCCAAAGGCTCGGTCTGGTCGGCTTTGGCGGCATTTACTTCGGCTCAACGTACCGGTACCCAAGCCAGATCGCCTCATTTTCTTCCGAGCCATGGTCTTCAACTAACGCCGGCTCATATTTAACCTTTGGCACATCAGCCAACGGCACAGTAACCGCTACTGAAAGAATGAGAATAGATAATGCGGGCAATGTTGGTATTGGCACCCTTAATCCTGATGCAAAATTAGCAGTACAAGGTACAATTCATTCCACATCTGTTTTGGTTGATACACATGTACCCACACCAGATTATGTGTTTAAAGATGGCTATCACCTGCCGACCCTTGCAGAGGTAAAAGCTTATACTGATAAAAACCATCATTTACCGGAAGTGCCGGCTGCGGCAGAATTTGAAAAGAATGGCATTAACTTGGGAGAAATGAATATGTTGCTGCTAAAAAAAGTGGAGGAACTGACGCTGTATTTGATGGAAAAAGATAAGCAACTACAGGAGCAGCAAAAAACAAACCAGGCATTTAAGCAGCAGCTTGATTATTTAACAGAGCAGCTAAAGGCGTTGAAGCCATCAACCATAAATAATAAATAAAACACGTATTCATTTTTAATACCAAACTCTTTTATGAAAAAAAAGCAGTTATTCCTATTAGTCGCATCTATATTATTTTATACCAATAAAAGTTTTTCACAGAGCATGGCCGATGTAAATATGCTCACCGGTTCTGCGAATTTGACCATTCCCCTTGCTAATATAAGCAAGGGGCAAATTTCAATGTCTGTCAGTTTAAATTACGCCACCAATGGTACCCGCCCTAAAGATATTGAGGGCACAGCCGGTATGGGGTGGAATATTCAGGCTGGGGGGCAGGTATCAAGGGTTGTACACGGACTTCCCGATGATTTGGTTGACAATGTTAATTCACCCGTTTTAAACGGTTGGATGACTTCCACAGGCAAAGCTAATATTGATTTATTTACACCGGCAAATGATAATAATTCATCAACCTGTCCTGACGAATTAAGCGATATAAATTATATAAATGCAAGCCTTCCATATAACCAGGATACGGAACCTGACGACTTTTATATAAATGCCCCGGGCCTATCCTGTCACTTGGTTTACGATAGAGCAACCGCTAAATTCCAGCCGGTTTCTTATCAGAACCTTGTGATCACTTATACTACGGTAGGCGGAACCGGGAATAAGGCAAGTTTAATCAATTCATTTACCATTACAAATGATAAGGGAATAACTTATCTTTTTGAAGCGCCGGAAAGCGTTTACCAATCTATAGCAGCAAGTGCAACGCCTACCGTATTTACAACCCAATATTACCAATATATACATGGTGTATATTTTTACAATAGCTGGAACCTTACCAAAATGACCGATCAAAGCGGGGTTGGACTTTTACTGACTTATAATACAGCTTCTGTCA
>Ga0193702_1000235_pt1 | contig 22525 bp, 23 predicted proteins | sample U3a1metaG_FD_143060 | JGI IMG/M metagenome (GOLD analysis project Ga0193702, IMG submission 143060) | Soil microbial communities from a riparian zone of the East river system, Colorado, United States - U3a1 | ecosystem: Environmental > Terrestrial > Soil > Riparian zone | place: USA: East River... | reverse complement strand
ATCCGCTTAATCCCGGTTCCGACTTTCAATCCACCAAAATAAATCCCTTTAATCCGCTTAATCCCGGTTCCGGTTCTATGATGCTACCATCCCCGAGATCACGTTAATACTCAACGCCACTATTGCCGTATTAAAAGCAAAGGACAATAAAGCATGCATGAGGCAAAGGCGCCGGATGCGGCGGGAGGCGATCTCTACGTCTGATACCTGGAAAGTCATCCCTACCACGAAAGAAAAATAAACAAAATCAAGGTAATCGGGTTCATCGCTACCCGGGAATTGAAGGCCGCCGACGCTTTTTTTAATTCCGTCGATATCGGTATTCACGTCATAATATAAATGGGCATACCGCAAAGTGAAAATAGTATGCAATAGCCACCACGAAATAATTACTGCGCCTATAGCTAATAATATATGCTCGTTTTTGCCGGCCTCGGACAAGCCTTTTGAGGCCTTTAGCAAAAATATAATAGCGCCCAGGCTCACAACACACGCAGTGATTATAAATATGAACAGGAATGAACGGCTGGAGTCCTGCAGCTTTGCTATTTTACGAACCTCCTTTGGATGAGATGAAAATATAATGATCCAATCCAGTATAATCACTGTTACTGCGCAGCCTATCCACGTTACCAGCACCAATGCAGGTGGGGATAGAGAATTACGGTTGAGTAAAAAGACGATGGCGCTAACAACTAATGAAATCAATAAGCGGTAGTGTGCATCTAGCCTGAAAAAAAATCTTCTGTCTGGTTTAAGGGGAGTAGCCATATGATGAATTAGTCCGAAAGTCGGAAAAGACCGAAAGTCCGGAAGATTAATAAAAGACTAAGATAGAAAGATTTAAGAAAGAAATTAATCCTCTATAATTTCAACTACGCGGCCTACCTGCCCGTCTTCTAAGCGCACTTTAATTCCACGGGAATGAAAGGATGAGCTGGTAAGCAGATCTTTTACAAATCCCCTGGTTCTTTTGCCCGAGCGCTGATCTTTTTTAAGGATGATATCAACTTCAAGGCCGGGATAAATATCGCTTCTGTTTTGTCCGTTCATGATTTTTATGATTACACCGATTTTGAGGAGATTACACTGATTCTAATAGATTTCATTGATTAAGAAACTAAATTTTCAATCGCCTTCTCCACTTTCCCAAAATCAAAGCTACCTATCAGCTTATCAAATGCTGCTGTTATCTCTTCATTCATCAGATTGCCAATGCTTCCTTCGTGGGTATGGTTTACTTGTTTATCGGGGTTAAAATCACCTTTCTCAATTGCCAGCCCTATTTGCTTATAAGCATCACGAAAAGGGGTGCCATTTAGTACCATCCTATTTACTTCTTCTACACTAAAAAGGTAAGCATATTTAGGATCATTCAGGATGTCTTTATTTACCGTAATGTTTTGCAGCATAAAGGTTGCCATATGCAGGCAATTCTTCAGGTCAGCAAATGCAGGGAATAAAAGTTCTTTTAGCAACTGCAGCTCGCGGTGATAACCGGAAGGCAGGTTGGTAGTCATCATTGCCACATCATTTGGCAATGCCTGCAGGCGATTGCATTTGCCACGCATAATTTCCCAAACATCAGGGTTCTTTTTATGCGGCATAATACTGCTGCCGGTAGTCAGCGTATCAGGATAGCTTACAAAGGCAAAATTCTGACTTAAATACAAGGCCTGATCCATAGCCATTTTAGCCAATGTTGCGGCTATGGATGATAAGGCCTGTGCAATTATTCTTTCTGTTTTTCCGCGACCCATTTGTGCATAAACTACATTGTAGTTTAAACTATCAAAACCTAAAAGCTTTGTGGTTAACGTACGGTTTAACGGGAACGATGAGCCGTAGCCTGCAGCCGAGCCTAACGGATTTTTATTTGTGATCTTATATGCAGCTAATACCAATTCCAGATCATCAGCTAAACTTTCGGCATAAGCGCCAAACCACAAGCCGAACGATGACGGCATGGCCACCTGCAAATGAGTGTAACCCGGCAATAAAACATCTTGATGTTCTTCGCTAAGCACTATCAGCTGGCGAAACAATGTGGTAGTTTCTTCTACGACCTGCTGCAGTTCGTGTCTGAAATAGAGCTTCAGATCAACCAAAACCTGGTCGTTACGTGAGCGGCCGCTGTGGATCTTTTTACCAGCATCGCCAATGCGCTGGGTAAGCAGCATCTCAACCTGCGAATGCACATCTTCAACCTCTGGCTGAATAGTAAAATCGCCGTTTTCTATATCTTTATAGATCTTCTTTAATTCCCTTTGCACCAGTTGAAGATCATCGGCGCTCATCAGCCCAATACTCTCCAGCATTTGGGTATGCGCTAATGAGCCAAGCACATCAAAGGCAGCCATTTGCAGGTCGAACTCACGGTCGCGGCCTACGGTGAAGTTCTCTACAAGTTCATTTACGGTAACTGATTTCTGCCAAATCTTAGCCATGGTACAAATATGGTGTAAATATTTTATTCGGTGTTATTGCGGATTAATCCGACTTTGTTGCTGTTGTCACCAACAAACTGTTTGATGTTATGTGTTTTGTATCTATACAACTCCGCCTTTGTTGGTGTTGTCACCAACAAATCGTATGATGCCATGTGTTTTGTATTTATACGACATACTTGCCGGCTATCTGCAATACACAAACTTAATCCAACTTGTTGGTGACAACACCAACAAGGGCAAATTAATTTATGCTTTCCAGCATTTTTATATACAATTCAATCCCCTCCCTTATCTCATCCACATAAACAAACTCATCAGCGGTATGTGACCTCGCCGAATCACCGGGACCAACCTTTAATGATGGTATATCCAACAGCGACTGATCAGATGTTGTTGGTGAGCCATAGGTTGTTCTGCCCAATGCTATCCCTGCCTGTACTATCGGGTGCTCCTTATCAATTTTTGATGGTTTGAGACGAATGGAACGCGGGGTAACATCACAGCTAACATGCTGGCGGATGATCTCCAGCACCTCTTCATTGCGGTATGCGTCTGTTACCCTTACATCAACCGTAAAAGTGCAGCTTGCCGGCACCACATTATGTTGTGACCCTGCGTTGATAATAGTAACCGACATTTTTATCGGCCCAAAAACTTCGGATTCATTGGGGAAACGAAAGGTGCGGAACCATTCAATGTCCGTAAGTGCTTTATAAATTGCGTTATCCCCTTCTTCGCGGGCCGCATGCCCAGCTTTGCCGTGGGCCACACAATCCAGCACCATCAGGCCGCGTTCAGCAATGGCCAGCTGCATCAGGGTAGGTTCACCAACTATGCCAAAATCAAGATCGCCAAGTTCAGGGATGATCAGCTCCAACCCATTAACGCCCGAAATTTCTTCTTCAGCAGTTGTCGCCAGGCAAAAGTTATATTTAAGGTTTTCCCGCTCATAAAAATACAGGAAAACGTTGATCAGCGATACCAGGCATCCTCCGGCATCATTACTGCCAAGGCCGTAAAGCTTGCCATCTTCAATTTTAGCGTCATAGGGATCGCGGGTATAACCTGAGTTTGGCTTTACCGTATCGTGGTGCGAATTAAGCAGGATGGTTGGTTTTGCCGTATCAAAATGCTTATTCCAGGCCCAGATGTTATTGAGCTTGCGATGGGTTTTAACACCTTTTTGCTGCAAAAAATTTTCAATTAAATCAGCGGTAAGGTTTTCTTCCTTACTGAATGATGGGATAGCTATAAGTTGTTGTAACAAGCCAACAGCTTGTTTATATAATGTGGTTGTATCTGTCATAAAAATGCAGCTGCAAAATTAGTGATTTTGGGAAGATTGTTGAAAGGTTGGAACGTTTAAAAGTTGGAATGTTGTACAGGTGTAGATCGGTCATGCTATTTTTACACGGCAAAGCCTGATAAATCCCTATTATTGCGCCTGAAAAACGAAAACACAGACAATGAAAAATATATTCTTTTCAGGTGCCCTTTTACTTTGCTTTATTGCAGCGGCCAATGCTCAAATAAGCACCAAAGTTTACAACAAAAACGGCTATAAGCTAACCTTAACCAATTACGATGCCACGCTGGATACGGCGGAGTTAACAAGATTGGTAAAAACTTTTTATGTAGTTTACCCGGAGCTGGCAAAAGAGTACAATCCTGCTACGCTTAAAGATGTTAAAATGGTTGTTGATACCAGCTACAAAGGCGTAGCTGCTACAGCTGATGGCAAAGTAACTATTGCGTCCACCTGGTTACACAAACGCCCGGAAGACATTGATGTGGTAACGCATGAAGTAATGCACATTGTACAGGATTATGGCGAAAGCGTTGGACCGGGATGGTTAACAGAGGGCATTGCCGATTACGCCCGCAACAAATTCGGAGTGAACAACGCTGCCGCAAAATGGACCTTACCTGATTATAAATCAACCCAAAACTACGATAATGCCTACCGCATTACTGCCCGTTTTTTAGTTTGGATAGAGGCAAAAGTTAAACCTGGCATTGTAAAAGAGCTGGACAGCCAAATGAGAAAGCATACCTACACCGACAATGCCTGGAAACAGCAAACCGGCAAAACAGTTGACGAGCTTTGGAAGGAATATGCAGCAAATCCGGCTATTTGATAGTTATTTGTGTTACTTTGGGGCGATTTCTCAAGAGATGTGAATGGAAATATTTTTCAAAATTTTGGGGTTAATTGGCACTCACTTAATAAAAGGAATTTTTATAAGTGTGTTGGTTATCATCCTGGCCCGGAAGTTTTTTAAAAAAATCGATTTTAATAGCGCAATATCCATCATCAAATGGATATTGATATTTTACGCTATTTTAAACCTGGCATCTTTCGTTATATTAGTCTTTTCAATAAATAGCTATTCTTTTTGGAAACAGGCCACGGGGCCATATAATTTCGCCTATTGGTTGATGCTATTGGGTTCGTTTTCGCCACTCTTTTTGTTTTTCAAAAAGTTGAATCGCAATATTTATTTCATACTGCTCGTCGCCATTTTAACAAACATCGGATGGTTATTTGAATCATTTATTATCCATATTATATCCTTTCATAGAGACTATTCCGGCAATGTTAATGGCCTTGCTCTTTTGCTTCCTTTCAATCATGAATTAGTCGCCATAACAGAGGGCTTTTTCTTAGGGTGTTTGGCAATAATTATTGGCAATCTGCCATTTTTAAGAAGAAGGAAAAATAGAAGATAACCAAAAAAATTTCGATTTCTCTCGCGTTTCAGTGCTTGTTCACCGCGATTGCTTATGCTCATGTCCCTAAACTGATATTCTTTACCTGTATGGGTTGCTGCGAGTGCAATTCGCTCCTACGAATATTCAATCCATGGTCCATGGACTATGGTCTATTGACTCTACTAATCCTCAATTTTTGAATGCTTCCGGGTATCGTTCATGGTAACATATAATATCAGCGATAGGGCAATGCAGATGGTTACATACCAGTAAAACCATTCCTGGTGGCTATCGTTTTTAAACCATAGCGCTATGTATTCTGCGGTTCCGCCGAATAAGGATACAGCTATAGCATAAGGAAACCCAACACCCAATGCCCTCACATTGGCAGGGAAAAGCTCTGCCTTTACTACTGCGTTTATGGAGGTATAGCCGCTTACAATAATTAGTGCGCACATTATAAGAGCAAAGGCCACCCAAACATCTTTGGTATGGCTTAATGTCATCAGTATTGGTACGGTTGTTAATGTTCCAAGCACGCCAAAAGCAATTAACAATGGTTTGCGGCCAATTTTATCAGACAGTAAACCAAAAACCGGCTGTAGCAGCATAAAGCCAACCAGGGTAAGCGTGGATATTAGCGTAGCGCTGTTTTTTGAAAATCCGGATGTATTTACCAAAAACTTCTGCATATAGGTAGTAAACGTATAAAATGCAACCGTACCACCTACCGTTAAGCCTATTACCGTTAAAACCGCTTTGGGGTGTGCCGCCAGGGCTTTTATAGTTCCCCGGTTTGAAAGTGCTTTGGTATCTTTTTCATCAATATTAACTGATTCCTGCAGGCTGCGCCTTAAATACATAACGGTTATTGCCAAAACTGCCCCAATGCCAAAAGGAATGCGCCAGCCCCATTGATGCAGCTCCTTATCCGTTAAAAAAGCCTGCTGCAATAAAACCAGCACCCCCAAAGCCAAAAGCTGCCCCATTATAAGCGTTACATACTGAAAACTTGAATAAAAGCCACGATGTTTTTTGGTGGCCATTTCGCTAAGATAAGTGGCGCTGGTACCATACTCGCCGCCAACGCTTAAGCCTTGTATAATCCGCGCCAAAACCAATAGCAAAGGCGCCGCAATACCAATTTGTTTGTAGCCCGGGGTAATGGCGATAATCAATGAGCCGACGCTCATTAATAATACCGAAAAGGTAAGCGCTGCTTTACGGCCTTTTCTATCAGCAAAAGTACCCATCACCCAGCCGCCTATCGGCCGCATTAAAAAGCCGATGGCAAAAATACCAGCTGTATTTAATAATTGAACGGTTTGGTTTTCTTTTGGAAAAAAAGCGCCCGAAAAATATAAGGAGAAGGCCGTATAAACATACCAGTCGTACCATTCAACCAGGTTACCTAATGAGCCGCCTATTATAGATCGGATTCTTTCACCCGTTGTTTGTGGTATGGTTTTGTTTTGCATAAAATTATGACGTGACTTACAGATGTAGTAACATTTATATTTACCGATAAATCTATAATTTTTTATTTAAGGAGTATGTCCCTACAGAATACTTACGAAAAAATTCGGGAATTATATTCAGGATAGGATAAGCATAAAACTACATGTCCGGTTTATTTGCAGAGCCAATCAGGTTGACATCTACCAGTTCCAGAGATTTAACCATGTGCTGAACTGTTTCCTTGTACTTTTTAAAATGAGGTGTTTGTATATGTAGTTTGTATGCAGCTGAATCAGCATATATTTCAAGTATTGTGATGTGCGAAGGGTCGGTTTTATCGGCAACAGCGTAATAAGTTAATACGCCCGGCTCCACACGAACAGCAGTGGCCATCTGTTCCTTTAACGCAGCGTTATATTTTTCCAATTGTGATGGATCGACATGAATTTTTGCCAGTCGAACCATCTGATTTTTCGGCTGTGCCATAGCTTTTTTACTAAAAGAAAGCGTGAGTATCCCTATAGCAACAATCAAAATCAATCGGCTATAACGGAATAATTGCATTTTAATAGTTGTTTTAAGTGCCTTCATATTATTGGAGTGTATTTCCTTAGTAAATATAACCATATCCATTTGTAAAAATTCAAACCGGGGAGATCTCTAATTAATGCCAATGCTTGAAAATTTTAATTATTTTAGCCCCTATAAACCCCCGATCATAATTTAAACAATGGATGAAAATTTCAAATTTCGTGCGACACTAAAATCGGATGAAGAGCTTCGTGAGCGTATTGACAACCGCGAAAAATATTTACCCGAAACTGTAGAAGCGGCAGTTGATGAGCTAAAATTAAGAGGTGTTGAATTTTCAGATGAAGAACTCACCGTAATAGCCGAAGATATGCAGGCCCACAGAGAGCTTGCTAAAAGCGGAACGGAAAACATTAACTTATTTAAATACACAGACAGTAATAACCAGGTGGAAGATCCTGATGCCCAGGAATTTTATTCTAAACGTGCCATTTATATTTTCTCCATTCTTTTCAGTGTTTTATTTGGTTCTGTAATGCTGGCTATAAATGTTGCTAAGGTTGAAAAAATGAGCAAGGTGTTGTTTGTAGTACTTTTTGGATTAAGTTATACGGCATTTACAATTGCACTTGCCGACCTTGTAAATTTACCTGCAGCCGCAGGGATTTTTATAGGGATGCTTGGAGGCTATACCATGAATGCATTTTTCTGGAACAGGTATATAGGTAAAGGAACGCTTTACAGGCTGAAGCCTATCTGGGTTCCCTTAGGTATAGCATTGGCAATTACAGTCCCTTTAATAATTTTCATCATTAAATACGGCACTCCATGAAAAAGTTAATAACCCTTACACTCCTGCTTCAAATTGTGGTATCATTTTGTTATAGCCAGCAAAAGCCTGTTTCCTACGGCAACAACCCGTCAGCAGGAAAATATTATAACATCCGTGGCATTAAAATGTATTGCGAGGTGTATGGCGAAGGCAAGCCATTACTTTTGATCCATGGCAATGGCGGCAACATTTCTGCCTTCAGTAAAACCATTCCTTATTTTGCAAAAAAATATAAAGTTATTGCAGTAGATAGCCGCGCGCATGGCAAATCAACCGACAGTAAGGACTCATTAAGCTTTGAAATGATGGCTGATGACTTTTCTGCCCTGCTGGATACCATGCATATTAAAAAAAGCTATGTAATTGGCTGGAGCGATGGCGGCATTAATGCCATACTTCTTGCAATGCGTTACCCGGATAAGGTGATCAAATTTGCTTCGACAGGCGCTAATTTATGGCCCGATTCAACTGCGCTTATCCCGTCGTTATGGAAAGATATGCGTAACCAGTACAATACACAAAAGGATAAGGCACGCACAACGGCCAAAGAGAAAAACGACTGGAAAATATTTATGCTCGACTGGGTACAGCCAAATATCCCGCTTACGGCATTAAAAGCTATTCAATGCCCCTCGCTGATAGTTTGCGGCGATCATGACCTCATCCCGGTTGAACATACCAATCTGATCTACCAAAATATAAAAAAGGCGTACCTGTGGGTGGTGCCAAATTCGGGCCATGGCACACTGATTGAACATGCAGCTGATTTTAATAAAAAGGTGGATGATTTTTTTACGCTAAACTCCTTTTGATAATTTAACGTGAATTCGATATAAGGATTGGTGGAACATTCTGATTATAAGCCACTTATATCTATTTAACCCTTAATAAAAAGCTAAATATTTGACAATCAGCATGTTTCACCGCGTTCCGGGTGTTCCGCTGTGAAAAATGGAACGCTTAATTTAAGAAAGCAACTTTATACTGCACAAATAAGCCCCTCTCTTTTTAGAAAGGGGCTTCACTCAACATATATAAATTCCTCTCCCTCTCACCGGAGCTGATTTTATAGGTAATTTATTTTTTAAAGCATTTAAGGGGCTGTGCTTTCAAGGTGAAGCGTTTAAATGCCTTATATAAAAGTTATTCTAATTAAATCCCCGGCTTTCTTTCGCCTGATGGTTTATACATCAACTAATGGCCAGGGAGTATATTCTTTATCAATTAAATCACCAATCTCATCTATCGGGATAATTTCGGTGCCGAACAGGTGCCTGACACGTTTCCATATTCCAAAATGATTTTTTGCTATAATATGGCAGGTTGCGTAGTTAAATACGCTAAACGTGTAATTATCTGCATCGTTGCAGATAATTCTGTAGGTCTGGTCTTTTATGATTACTTCTATTGCGCTCATGGTTTAGTGATACAAAGCTAACCGCTAAAGCCATGTGATACAAATAATTACGGGGGGTATTTTAACCCAATTTTAAAGGGTGTTTTAACGGGGTGGCTGTACCGTTATTTGACGGTTTTTACGCAAACTTCATATTGTTAACTACCCATGACAAGTTTCAACGCTGTCAGATTTACGAAGTTTTAAAAACTTCGTAAATCTTTATACCCCTTGTCATTTCTCCTTACAATTTCCCAAGAGTTTATTTCTCATGATGACAAAACAGAATAATTCTTAGTTATTCACCAGTTTAAATGCGCCCTCACCATAACGCATTCCTGTATTTGGATATTTGTTAATGGTATTTTGAATGTCCTGCAGATCTGCAGCAGATAACTCAATATCAACAGAAGCGGCATTCTCGCGCAGGTATTTTGTTTTTTTAGTCCCGGGGATCGGGATAATATCATCACCCTGGGCCAATACCCATGCTATAGCTAATTGAGCTGGTGTACAGTTTTTTTGTACTGCCAGCTCAGCAAAGGCGCCCGCCAGTTGCTGGTTATTATCTTTATAATCGTCGCTAAAGCGGGGCAGTGTTTTACGAAAATCGTTACTGCCCAGTTCATCAATATTTAATGTGTTGGTTATCAAGCCACGTGAAAGCGGGCTAAACGGCACCAATGAAATGCCAAGTTCCCTGCATACCGACAGGATCTCCGCTTCCACATCGCGGGTTAATAAAGAGTATTCGCTTTGCAGGGCTGCTATCGGGTGCACTGCATTGGCTTTGCGTAATGATGCTGCGGAAGCTTCTGACAAACCTAAGTATCTCACTTTCCCTTCTTTCACCAGGTCAGCCATTGCGCCTACCGTTTCCTCGACCGGTACATTAGGATCAACCCGGTGTGCATAGTAAAGATCGATTGTATCTATATTTAATCGTCTAAGGCTTTCTTCTACAGCTGTTTTCAAATAAGCCGGCGAACCGTCAAAATATGATCCTGCCGTTCCGGGAAATGCAGGATCGGGTTGCCTTTGCCTGAAACCGAATTTGGTTGCTATAAATACTTTGCCGCGATTTGCCGAAAGTACTTTTGATAACAGTTCCTCATTTTTGCCATGAGCATATACATCGGCGGTATCCCAAAAGTTTATACCCAGATCAAGCGCCAGGTTTAAAGTAGCAATTGATTCCTCGTCATTAAAAGTTCCGTAACCATGGTTCATACCCATGCAGCCCAAACCAATAGCAGATAGTTTCTCGCCGGTTTTTCCAAGTTCTCTGAATTTCATATCAGGATGTTTTTACAAATATATAAAATGCATCTAACAGCCTCACCTAAACTGTAAAGCCAGTACGCGCACATTTAAAAAAACAACAAAACGATGAATAATCCGCTCCGCCGCAGGGCCAATATATGACCAAATCACCGGATTGTAAAAAAAGATGTTTAAACATCTTTTTTTATTAAGATGTGAATCTCTTTGTATTACATTTGTGACAAAGAAATTTTAAATCAAAAAAAACGAATAAAAACAATCATGAAAAAAGCAATTATTTTAATTACAGCTGCATTATTAAACACAGCTGCCTTTGCACAAACCACGTGGAATTCAGACAAAATGCATTCACGTTTACAATTTACCATTACTCACTTAGCAGTATCAGATGTTGACGGCGAATTCAAAGATTTTTCTGCTACAGTTACAGCAGCAAAACCCGATTTTAGCGATGCTAAATTTACCATGACAGCTAATACAGCTTCTGTAAATACTGCAAATGATCAGCGCGATGGCCACCTTAAATCACCTGACTTTTTTGACGTTGCGGCTTTCCCAACCCTTACTTTTACAAGCACAGGCATCAGCAAAAGCACTGCAAATCATTACAAATTAAACGGCAACCTTACTTTACATGGTGTAACAAAACCTGTTAGCCTTGATCTTTGGTACCGTGGTACTATAACCAACCCAATGAGCAAAGCTGATGATGCAGGTTTCCAAATTACCGGAACTATTAAACGTTCTGACTTTGGTTTTGGAAGCAAATTCAGCTCGCCAATGTTAAGCGACGAAGTAGCTATTAAAGCTAACGGTGAATTTGGAAAAGCTAATTAATTAGTTGACTGGTTGATTGAGTGAGTGATTGATTAGGTTGAAGCAAGCTTAGTCAATTGATCTATAAATAAAAAAACAGCGCCCGATAAATCGGGCGCTGTTTTTTATTGGGACATTCTCCACTTCCGGACTTTACTGACTTTACTGACTTTCGGACTTCCTCAAATCCTTGTAAACGTCATCGTTTTCCCAATAAGTTTAATGTGCCAGTAACCTTTTACCCTTAGCTGGCCTTTTTTATCAATATAGGCGGCGGCATTCCATTCTTTTCCATGTTTTGAATCGTAGATCATCCCGTTCTCCCAGCTATCAGTATTGGGATGATATTCAAGATCCTGCAAAATACTCAAACCAAGAATTTTACGGCTCTGCAATGCGGGGTCAGGGTTGTGCCTGTCGGTCCAGTAATCCATTGGTTTGCCATCTGTATCACTAAACCATATTATTCTTGCTTTATACACCATACCTTCCATTGATACCTGGATCCTTAAAATTTTGTCTGTTGTTTCCCATTTACCGCAAATCCTTTCGGCAGGTTTAAAAGTTTGTCCTTTTGTGGCAACAGTTAAGCAGAAAAGAAGCACGAAACAAGTACAAAGACGTTTAAAGGGCATGTTAGATGGATGTTTATTATATAAAACAATGTTAATGCCAATTAATGTATAGCCACACTTAATTAATAGTATAAATACATTTAAAATTTGATAACAAAAATCAAAGCTTAAACCAAATAAAACTTACTACATCGTTTTAGTGGATTTATTAGAATGTAACAAAGTTTTTGGCCCTTTCCGGTGGTGTATTTGCTACACAACGGCTATATTTGGCTCAACCAATTGTCCTGTCCTTATGAAAAAACTGCAACTTCTGCTCCTATCACTATTACTATTTTGCTCTTTCTTATCTGCCCAGGAAAAAAATATTTACCACAAAGGCTGGGTCGATTTTAATAAAAATGGCAAAATGGATGTATTTGAAGATCCATCTCAAACTATTGACAAAAGAATAGATGACCTGCTGAGCCAGATGACCGTTGAGGAAAAAACCTGTCAGTTAGCTACCTTATATGGCTACAAAAGAGTTTTAAAGGAAGAAATGCCAACCCCGTCATGGAAGAACGAGGTTTGGAAAGATGGCATTGCAAATATTGATGAAGAGCTGAATAACTTAACCTCAAAAACCGATGATGCGCCAACACAATACTCATTTCCATATAGCAAACATGCATCGGCTATAAATACTATCCAGAAATGGTTTGTTGAAGAAACAAGAATGGGCATCCCCGTTGATTTTACAAACGAGGGCATCCACGGACTTAATCACGACAGGGCGACTTCCCTTCCCGCTCCTATTTCTATTGGCAGCACCTGGGATAAAGAGCTGGTACGCCGCGCAGGGCAAACTGTTGGCAAGGAAGCTAAGGCGCTTGGCTATACCAACGTTTATGCACCCATATTAGACGTAGCCCGCGACCAGCGCTGGGGCCGTGTGGTAGAAACCTATGGCGAGAACCCGTTTTTAATTGCTGAACTGGGTAAGCAGATGACGCTGGGCATCCAGGAAGAGGGAGTTGCATCAACCTTAAAGCATTTTGCGGTTTACAGCATGCCAAAGGGTGGTCGGGATGGCGCCGCAAGAACTGACCCGCATGTTGCCCCGAGAGAAATGTATCAGCTTTACCTCTATCCCTTTCGCCGGGTGATCCAGGAAGCACACCCATTGGGCGTAATGAGCAGCTATAACGACTGGAACGGCGAACCCATAACCGGCAGCTACTATTTTTTAACAGAGCTGCTGCGCCAAAAATTCGGTTTTAACGGCTATGTTGTTTCTGACAGCGAAGCAGTTGAATACCTGTACAGCAAACACCATGTGGCAGGCGACATTAAAGAGGCTGTGCGCCAGGCTTTTGAGGCCGGGTTAAACGTGCGCACCAACTTTAGTATGCCGCAAACCTATATTATTCCACTGCGCCAGCTTTTTAAAGAAGGCAAGATCAATATGAAAACACTCGACTCCCGGGTTGCTGATGTGCTGCGGGTTAAGTTTAAGCTGGGTTTATTTGATGATCCATATGTTAAGGACCCTAAAGCTGCTGATAAAATTGTGCACAGCGAAACATCTTCGGCTATGGGCTTGCAGATGAACCGCGAATCAATGGTGCTATTAAAAAACCAGGGCAACTTATTACCGCTAAATAAGGCAAACATTAAAAACATACTGGTAACCGGTCCGCTGGCTGCCGAAAAAAATTATGCCACCAGCCGTTACGGACCATCGCACAACCCGGTTACCAATGTGCTCGACGGAATTAAAAACTATGTGGGCGCCGGCGCAAATGTTACCTATACCAAAGGTTGTAACATTGTTGATGCCACCTGGCCCGAAAGTGAAATTATTGAAACGCCGTTAACCGCACAGGAACAAGCAGGTATTGACTCCGCCGTTACAGCAGCTAAAAACGCTGACGTGGTAATTGCCGTTGTTGGCGAAGACGTGGAGCGCGTTGGCGAAAGCCTTTCACGCACGGGCTTAAACCTACCCGGCAGGCAGTTAAAGTTGATCCAGGCTTTGCAGGCAACAGGTAAACCGGTAGTTATGGTAATGATAAACGGGCAGCCGCTTACCGTAAACTGGGAAAACAAATATGTGCCTGCCATATTGGAAGCCTGGTTCCCCGGCCCTGAAAGCGGAAAAGTTATTGCCGAAACGTTGTTTGGCGATAATAACCCTGGCGGCAAGCTATCCATTACCTTTCCGAAAACTACAGGTCAGCTTGAATTTAACTTTCCGTTTAAACCAGGCTCTCAAGCCGGACAGGGAGGAGCAAACAGCTGGGGTAAAACCAGCGTTAACGGCGCATTATATCCTTTTGGTTACGGTTTGAGCTATACCACCTTCGCTTATGACAACTTACAGGTATCGCCCGAAAAAGAAAATCAACAGGGCGATATAACGGTAACCGTTGATGTAACCAATACCGGGCAGCGCAAAGGCGATGATGTGGTGCAGCTTTACCTTAAACAAGAGATTAGCAGTGTTACAGTTTATGAGTATGACCTGCGCGGCTTTGAGCGCATCAACCTCAATCCCGGAGAAAAGAAAACCGTTACCTTCACCCTGCACCCTGATGACCTTGCCATCCTTGATAAAAATATGAACTGGACAGTTGAGCCGGGCAAATTTATGGTGATGATAGGTCAATCGTCTGAGGATCTTAAATTGAAGAAGGAATTTGAGGTAGTGAAATAGATGTGCGGATTTGGGATATGCGGATGTGTGGATTTTTTGAATACGATAATATGTTAAAGATTTACGAAGTTTTAAAAACTTCGTAAATCTGATCTTCTGTCCTCGCACGATCTCGCAAAGCAGACCTGCTATATGCTTCTGGTGAAAAAAAAATATTTTGCAATGAACAAACCCGCGGGTTATCCGCTTCGAAAAATCAATCTATAGCGGCCTTGCGGGCGACCCGGCACCCAAATCAGGCTAAAATCCGTTATTAAATTGCCTTCTTTTCAAAAAACCGGTTACTTAGTTATTTTAAAAAGTTAGGCTACTTTTTAAAATCAATCATTAATTTAACACGCTAAAATACAGGCACTTACACTAAAGTAAACACTTTATTTAAATGCTCCGGACACCGTTTTTTCATTAAAAATTCATTTTTTGTATTTTTGTGACGCTTAATGCCCCTTGTATGTTTCTGCATTTTTCTTATTTTTAGAAGATAAAATAAACCTGCTGCTATTGCGGTGATATGCATAATAACCCTGTATTATTGAATGGAACTGAAAACTAAAAATGTGAAAGGCACGCAGCTAAAGCATATGATAACTAAAAGCCTTTACTTTGATAAGGCGATGTCATGTGCCGAGTTGAGCGAGTTATTTGATAAAAGTATTCCGTCAATAGCTAAAGCACTTAACGAACTAATTGAAAAAGGCTTTGTGGTTGAGCAAGGTTATGCCCCATCAAGCGGAGGCCGCCGCCCGCTCATGTATGCCATTAATGCCAATGCAATGTATATACTGGCCATCGCTATGGACCAGGTTAATACCCGCATTCAATTGGTTGACCTTCGGAACCAGCCGGTGTCCGAGATGATGATGTTTGAACTAAAGCTTGTCGGCAATAATGATGCGCTGAATAAATTAGTTGAATACATTAATAAATACCTTAGTAATTGCGGTGTATTAATAGATAAAATTGCAGGCATAGGCATTGGTATGCCGGGCTTTATTGACCCTCTTGAAGGAATAAATTACACCTATCTTAAAACTGAGGGCAAAAGCTTATCGCAATACCTTTCGGACGAAACGGGTCTGCCAACCTATATTGATAACGACTCGAGCCTGATAGCGCTTGCCGAACAAAAATTCGGGATAGCCAAATGGCAAAAAGAAGTGATGGTGATAAACCTTAGCTGGGGTATTGGCTTAGGGATGATAGTTAACGGCGAACTGTTTAGGGGCCGCAACGGTTTTGCCGGTGAGTTTAGCCACATTCCGATAACGGAAGATGGCGCCATGTGCGATTGCGGAAAAAGGGGCTGTTTGGAAGCAGAGGCCTCTATGCTGGTTGTAGCGAACAGAGCTATTGACGGTATAACACAAGGACGGATTACCAGCCTTAAACTTGTTGGCGATGCACAAAGCAAGCAAATGGGCGATGCCATAATGACTGCCGCCAATAATGGCGACCAGTTTGCCATTGAATTATTTTCAGATTCGGGTTATAAAATTGGCAAGGCGCTGGCTATATTGATCCATATTATGAACCCGCAGGTTATTGTTCTGAGCGGCCGCGGCGCAAAAGTTGGTAAGATCCTGTTAGCGCCAATTCAGCAGGCTTTGCATAAATATTGTATCCCCCGCCTGTCTGGCGGTACAGAACTTTTGATATCAGAGCTTGGTTTTGATGCCGAGTTAATAGGCGCAGCCATCCTGGTAATGGAAAACTTTGATAAAGAGGTAACAAACCAGGCAGTAGGCATTTAATATGCTCCGCGCAATTGACAATTTCTTTTTAAACAAAGATGAGCCCGTAAAAGGCTGCCTGTTGTTTTTAAGAGAATATATACTCAATTACGATAACGCGATTACCGAAGCCTGGAAATACGGCATGCCCTTTTATTGCTATAACGGCAAAATGTTTTGTTATTTATGGGTTCATAAAAAAACACATAATCCTTATTTGGGCATTGTTGAAGGCAAAAGAATTGAACACCCGCTATTAATAATTGAGAAGCGGGCACGAATGAAAATAATTCAGTTTGATCCGGGGCAGGATCTGCCCGTTGAAACCATTGATGAGATTTTGAAGATGGCACTCGATCTTTATCGTAAATAACAACACCGTTTATACCATGCAAATAAAAAGAATAACCCACAGCGAACACAACCTGGTTACAGCCCTGTTTAACAGCTACCGGGTATTTTACAAGCAAGCTCCTGACATGGAGCTGGCTGAAAGCTATATTAAGGCACGCGTGGAAAATAATGAATCAGTGATTTTTGTAGCATTGGCTGATGTTGACGGTGCTGAAACTCCGGCAGGTTTCACACAACTATATCCTCGTTTATCATCGGTAAGAGCAACAAAAAACTGGCTGCTGAATGACCTCTATGTAGATGCTGCTTTCCGCAAGCAGGGCATCGGCGAGGCTCTCTTAAAAACAGCGATGGATTTTGCCAGAAACACCGGTGCAACTTACCTTAAGCTGGAAACCGCATTTGATAATTATACAGCCCAAAGCCTGTATGAGGCCGTTGGCTTTATAAAAATGGAAGCAGTTGAACCTTCTTCCTTTACCTACCAAATTCAACTTTAATAAACTAAAGATTATGCAAAAACCGGATAGCCTGATATTTGACATGGACGGAACGCTTTGGGACGCCGTTGATACCTATGCCGAATCATGGAATATAATATTCAGGGAAATGGGGATTGACATAATAGTCACCCGCGAAGAACTGGCTAAGATGGTGGGCATGGAAGGCCGGAAAGTTATCGGCCATATTATGCCTGATTTTGACGACGAAAAACGCCAGGCCATTTATGCAATTGTTAACGAAAGGCGCCGCGCACTGCTGCCTCAAATGGGCGGTATTTTATATGATGGCGTAAAAGAAGGTTTACCCCAGTTGGCAGAAAAATATCCCATATTTATTTTAAGCAACTGCGCCAAAGGTATCATTCGCCTGTTTATTGATTGGGCCGGCATTGACGAACATATTACGGATGAGCTTGCCCATGGCGTTAATTTTATGCCGAAAAACCACAACATCAAACTGTTAATGGAGCAACATGGCCTTAAAAACCCGGTTTACATTGGTGATACCGCCGGCGATGGTAACGAAAGCCGCAAAGCCGGTGTCCCTTTTGTGTTTGTAAGCTACGGCTTTGGTGAAACCGATGACTATGATGTAAAGTTTGATGATTTTAAATCACTGACGGAATATTTTATGGGTTTATAATTACCCCTCCACTACTTAATCACCAGATTTACGAAGTTTTAAAACTTCGTAAATCTTCCTGTCACTCAAGCACTTTCAACCTTTACAACTACTACAACCTTTCTTAACTTTTCTCAACTTTCTAAAACCCTGCTGACATAGGGCTGTCATTAGCGTGTGTTTTATTTGCATAACAATTAAAAACTTAACACTAAAACACATCATCATGGAAATTATCCCAATGTTATTAAAAGAGATGGAGCAGGAAGCTCAAACTACCCGTAAAATGCTTGAGCGCATCCCAAATGATAAATTTGACTGGCAGCCACATGTAAAAAGCATGACAATCAGGAGGCTGGCTTCACATATTGCCGAGCTACCATCATGGGTTAGCATGACCATTACTACTGATCATCTTGACTTTGCTGATAATCCTTATACGCCAACAGACATTAACAATACTACCGAACTATTGGCGCTGCTTGAAAAATCATTGGCTGAAGGTAAAGCCGAGCTGGAAAAAACCAATGAAGATGAATTGCTTAAAGACTGGACCCTGCGTAATGGCGACCAAATTTATAGTGTATCGAAAAAGGTTGAAATTATCCGCATGGCTTATTGCCAGATCGTACATCACCGTGCGCAGCTGGGGGTATTCCTTCGCCTGTTAGATGTGCCAATCCCCGGCAGCTACGGACCAAGCGCTGATGATGCCGGGTTTTGAGAAACCTCTCGAAAACTTACGAAGTTTTTTAAACTTCGTAAGTTTCTATTCCACAATCGGCAGCGTAAAATAAAAAGTTGCTCCTCCTGCCTCTTTACTTTCAACGCCGATGGTACCTTTATGGCGCTGAATGATCTCGCTTGCAAGATACAAGCCGATCCCAAAACCCGAAATATTTTTGGTTCTGTCGTTCTCAACCCGGTAAAAGCGTTGAAATAGTTTTTCCTGGTCTTTGGGTTTTATGCCAATCCCTTTATCAGTAACTGAAACCCTTAAGTTGCCGTTATTTTTAGTACTTGATACAAGTACCGGGCTTTCTTTGTCGGAATATTTGAAGGCATTACTTAAAAAATTGTCGATCACCTGGCTTATTTTCTCAATATCTGCGCTTACTATTAGTTCAGTTTTTTGCTCAAATTTTACTGTTCGGCCAGGGCTTAAAAGGCTTGTTTCAGCTATGCAATCTTCAATCAGCTTATTAATATCAAACGGCTTTATTTTAAGCTGAAGCTTTCCTGATTCGAGCTTTGAGAGGTCAAGGAAGCCGTGAATCAGATCGGCCATTTTGTTTACCTGCATATTGGCCTTTTGAAGTATACTATTAATAAAGAGATCACTTGTTGGCCCCAGTTTTTTTGACAGGATCTGCAAATAAGCTTTTATTGATGTAAGCGGGGTTTTAAGCTCATGGCTGGCCATGGCTATAAAATCGTTTTTTCTTATCTCATCGCGCTTATTGTCAGTAATATCTATTAAGGTTCCCAACATTCTAACGGGTTCCTTTTTATCATCATAAATAACAATCCCCTGGGTTTTTATCCAACGGAGCAAACCATCAGCCCGGTGAATCTTAACCTCATACAAATATTTACCTGTTTGTAAAGCCTCGTTATAAGCCGGGAGAACTACATTTTTCATATCATCCGCATCTACCTGTGCCTGCAGGGTTTCGAGAGGGAGTTGCTTATCTGAAGGATGGCCAAATATTTCGTTCATCCGTGGCGAACAAATAAAGGTCAGCCCGCGTAAACCCAAATCCCAGGTAGCCATGGCGGCGGCATCTGTGGCCATGCGTAAACGATTCTCGTTTTCTGCAACAGCTTCCCTGGCGGTTACTTCATTGGTAATATCAACAACCGTATTTAATATATAAACAACCTTTTTATCAGCATTTAAAATAGGTGTATTATTGCACGACCAATACCGGATCCCGCTATTTTTTGTATCGGGGCTATAAACATCAAAACGATATGCGGGAACATAAATTTTTTTTCCGGTTTCAACTACTTTCGTAAAAACAACTCGTGCATTGGTATCATCAGTAAGTGTTTTATCCTCTGGGAAAGCTTCAAAAAAACCTTTTCCAATAATGGTTTCCCTGGTGCTCGCTGTAACTTCAAGGTAAGTATCGCTCGCAGCAACTATGGTAAAGCGTGGTGCATCTCCCTTAATTAATAGCGAGCCGGGCGACTTTTCAAATACAATCTTGAAAATATCGTCAGATAAATCGTGCAGTAAATTAGCGTTCATAGGTGTGTGAAATCGCATTCAGGCTAAAATATGAATTTAAGCAGTATTACTGTAAACCAAAAGTAATTTGATAAATTTATTCATAAACCGAATAAACAGCCTATCTTCAACCAACCACCATTTTTTATGAAAAAAAGAACCGAGACCGCTGCCAAAATCAAAGGCTTTTGGCGCATCCTTGGACCAGGGCTTGTAACCGGTGCCGCCGATGATGATCCGTCAGGCATTGCAACTTATTCGCAAACCGGCGCACAGTTTGGTTATGGCCAATTGTGGACAGCGCTTTACATGCTCCCTTTAATGACTGCTGTACAGGAAGCCTGTGCACGCATTGGTTTGGTTACGGGTAAAGGCATTACCACCATAGTTAAGGAGCAATACAGCCGCGGCGTATTGTACACCGTTGTAATGCTTGTTGTTGTTGCCAATGTAATAAATATAGGTGCCGATCTTGGCGCAATGGCATCGGCAGCACAATTGCTCGTACCTGTTCCGTTTGTTGTACTCACATTAATATTTACCACCATTATATTACTGCTTGAGGTATTTACCAACTATAAAGTTTATTCAAAAATTTTAAAGTGGCTGGCTATTACTTTACTGGCGTACCCCATAACCCTGTTTATAGTGCACCAACCGTGGGGAACAATTTTAAAAGCCTCCGTAATTCCGCATATTGAATTTTCATTCGCTTTCTTTTTTATTATAACCGGGGTGCTGGGCACTACCATATCGCCCTATATGTTTTTTTGGGAAGCTTCGCAGGAAGTTGAAGAGGATAAAAAAAGGCATTTAATAACCACAGGCAAACCCACTATCAGCAATATAAGCGTAAAACGAATGCGGATAGATAATACTTTTGGGATGATCTTCTCGGAGTTTGCTACCTGGAGCATTATAGTGGTAGGTGCTACCGTTTTGCATAACAGCGGTGTGCACGATGTAAAAACTGCTGCCGATGCAGCTAAAGCCATTGAGCCATTGGTTCATAGTTTCCCGAATGCGGGCTTTTTGTCGAAACTTATTTTTTCCATCGGCATTATTGGCCTTGGAATGTTGGCTATCCCTGTACTTTCAGGCTCAGCAGCCTACTCTGTAGCAGAAGCATTTAACTGGCAGGCCAGCTTAAACTTAAAACTAAATAAGGCCAAAGGCTTTTATGCCATTATTATTGCAGCCACCATTGTTGGGTTGATATTGAATTTTATAGGGATTGACCCGGTAAAAGCGCTGGTGTATGCTGCTGTATTAAACGGCGTAGCGGCAGTTCCGCTTTTATTTTTAGTGATTAAGATCTCAGGAGATGAAAAAATAATGGGCGAATTTAAAAGCGGATGGCTCTCCAAAACGGTTCTTTGGGTAACTTTTGGAGCTATGGCGGCGGCCGCTGTGGCTATGTTTTATACTATATTAAGTTAAGGTGAGTTAGATATAAAGGTTGGTATTACAGCGCTTAATTATCAGATACTTATATTTTGTTGAAATTAAGAACGCTGATAATGAGCGTGTTTCACAGCGTTCCGGGTGTTCCATGTGCAAAAATGGAACGCTTTTCCGGCGTGGATATACAAACTTGCGGTTCGCCTCAACTAAAGTTTTTAGGCACTAAAAAATCCCGCCTCGATAAAATTCCTCTTCCATTCCGGCCAGATCTTATCCAGTTCGGGCCGGTCAAAGTTGAAGGTTTTGGCCAGGTAGTTTTTAGCATCTTCAACAGAATTACCCTGCTGCATGCTTTTTAAAAAATAATACTGCGCCCCCCTGATGGTAAATAATCCCAGCTTATAATTATGCCGGGTAACTGCGCAATAGCTTTCTTCGGGAAATGGTAATTCGGGCTCAGTGCCCTGGCTAAATTCTAGGTAATAGCTGCAAATAGGAAATTGATGATGGAAGAGGTGCAGTACAGGTACAGGCTTTAATAATTTATCCGGTGCATCATTAGGTGTGGGGATGCTGTTTTCATTTGCATGCTCATCAAATATCACCGAAAGTGCATACTCAAAACCGGCAAGCTCTATCATAAAATCAGGCCAGGTTTCTTTTTGCTCCTGAGCTGAGTCGGGACGGGTCTCTTCTAAAAATGCCGCAAATTTTTCTCCAAGCGTGTTCAGGGTGTAGCTATGCGATGGATAGGTGTCAAGGTACTGGTCAGCAAACAACTCAAACAACTCATTACCCAGCGCATAGGCCAATGCGCTAAACTGGCTTTGCATACAGGCCCTTAACCGGGCTATATAACTATGCCGGTAAATATCAAGGTGCCTTACAGCACTTAACCGTTTAGATGAGTTAACAACGTGCTCAACC
>Ga0193702_1000234_pt1 | contig 22531 bp, 23 predicted proteins | sample U3a1metaG_FD_143060 | JGI IMG/M metagenome (GOLD analysis project Ga0193702, IMG submission 143060) | Soil microbial communities from a riparian zone of the East river system, Colorado, United States - U3a1 | ecosystem: Environmental > Terrestrial > Soil > Riparian zone | place: USA: East River... | reverse complement strand
CGTGATATTGCCCACTGCAAACTGCTTACTGCAAACTAATAGATCCTGCCTTCCTTCATGACAAAGCTTACATTTTTCATGGTTTTAATATCGGTAAGCGGGTCACCATCAACGGCGATAATGTCCGCCATTTTGCCGGTGCTTATATTTCCTGTTTTTCCGCTGATACCGAGAAGGTCGGCAGCGCTGGTGGTTGCTGCTTTTATGGCTTCCATGGGAGGCATCCCGGCCTCAACCATATATTGAAATTCCATATAGTTTTTACCATGCGCATATACACCGGCATCTGTGCCGAAGGCTATTTTTACCCCGGCCTTATACGCTTTTGCAAAGGTTTGCTGTATCTGCGGGCCAACCTCCATCGCCTTGCGGGCAATAACAGGCGGGAAGAACCCTTTTATTTGGGCCGAATCGGCAACTGATTTGCCGGCTATAATGGTGGGCACATAATAAGTGCCATATTTCTTGGCCAGCTCCATATCTTCTTCATTCATAAATGTGCCATGCTCAATAGAAGCGACTCCGCCCAGTATAGCCCTGCGGATACCTTCGGCACCGTGTGCGTGGCAGGCTACTTTTAAACCATAATCTTTAGCCGTTTCAACTACCGCTTTTATTTCGTCGATGGTAAAATTGGCACCCGAGCCATTTTCACTCAGGTCCAATACGCCTCCTGTCGAGGCGATCTTTATCACGTCCGACCCGCGTTTAACTTGCAACCTTACTGCTTTTATCAATTCGTCCCTGCCATCAGCCACACCATCATCAGGCCCGAACTTATGGTTAAACGCATCGTCCCGAAAACCAACGGATCCATCCATGTGCCCGCCGCTTGATGAAATGGCGCGCCCGGCGGTGATGATCAGTGGGCCATCAACCAAACCATGTGCTATTGCTTTACGCAGACTAATGTTTACCCCGCTTCCACCCAGGTCGCGTACAGTGGTAAATCCCGCCATCAGTGTTCTTTTTGCATAAATAGCAGCCTGGTAGGCAATATCAGCATCATTTAGTGTAAATGTCTCTATAAGCGAGTTTTTGCTTCCCTGGCTTTCCAAATGGACATGGCAATCAATCAAACCCGGCATTACCGTTTTGTTTTTGAGATCGACCACTTTATCACCAGGATTACCTGTGACATAGCCTTTTTGAATACCTGTAATTGTATTACCCTCAACCACAATGGTCATCTGTGTTTGGGCTGTATTTGCAATACCGTCAATTAACCTGCCGCATTGGATATAGGTTTTTTGAGCGAAAGTAAGCTGTGCAAAAAATAAAAGAAATACAAAGTAAAGTTTTTTCATTGCCGAGAGTTTAAGTTTAAAGCAGAGCTAATGTAAGAAGTTTTTGGCAGATAAAAGATGCAGTTTGTGGTTGACAGTAAGCGGTTTATAGGCAATCGTTTTTACCCCATCCTCCTCCTTCCCCTGATACCAGGGGAAGGTATCGCATAGTCACACTCCGTACTGCATAAGGCATTAGAAACAAAAAAGCTGAAAAGAATATGATTCCTTTCAGCTTTTTGCTTTAATCTTTCAGCTTAATTTAGCAATACTGCTCAAACGCACCAATTAGGTTATCAGCTATCATTTGTGCAGGGCGGCCTTCAATTTGATGGCGCTCTATGATATGAACCAGCTTGCCGTCTTTAAACAAAGCCATTGATGGTGAAGATGGAGGATAAGGCAACATATAATTACGTGCGGTATCTACAGCGTCTTTTTCCATACCGGCAAAAACGGTCACCAGTTTATCGGGGTGCTTGTCGCTTTGCGCTGCTATTCTTGCAGCCGGGCGTGCATTGGCTGCCGCGCAACCGCAAACAGAATTTACCATAACAAACACAGTGCCTTCGCTTTCAATAGCATTTTTTACAGCGGCAGCATCTTTTAATTCTTCAAAACCAACTTTGGTCAGGTCTTCCCGCATAGGGGCAACTAAATATTCTGGGTACATAAATGTCTCGTTCTAAAATTCTTTCAGCAAAAATAAGAAATGATAAGCGGTTAATGTTTAAAAAGTAGAATAATAACATTTAGCTGACGCAGCCCTTCACGAACACCTTAAACAAATACGCGGTGAATGATCATCCCCGCAAGCGAATTTTTCCCTAATTAAACAGACCACTCTGCAACATATATCGGGATTTTCACGTTTAAGAAGTCGTCCCGATAGCTATCAGGATTGAAGATTCGGATTTCGAAATGGAATAGTGTAATTTGTACTTTACAAAACTGTTAAATACTGAAAATAAGTGTTGGTTTATTAACAGTAATTTATAAATTGCACACCCTTAAATGTTAAGCGTTATATGAAGTTGAACCAAAAGGATGTTAGTACCATCGTTATTTTAAACAAAAACCAGGCTGGTACAAAAACATTACAAGTAAAAACCAAGCATATAAACCGCATTAAGCATTATATATTTTCTATTGTATCTGTTGTTTTATTTTTGGTGGGGTTCATCGTTTTGCTTCAATACAGAAATCAGCAGCAAGAATTAGAGAAACAACAACTGGTAGCACAAATAGTTAAACTAAAAGGCGATATGCCTGCCGAAGTTGCAAAAGTAAATGACAATCATACCGCACAAGGCTATATCCAGGCAATTGAAGGCAAGCTAAAAAACATTAATGACTACTTGAAAAAGCGGGGCTTAAAGGGTTTTTCGACCAAAGGTATTGGCGGGGACGCAAATGCGGAGGGTGCTAAACTTTCGGATAAGGATACTTACATGGCTTATAATGATTATTTAACAAAATTGGTTAATACGGTCGCTTTTACGCCAATGGGCTACCCACGGGTAAGCGCGCTGACCTCTTTTTTTGGATACCGAAGTGACCCCTTTAATACAGCCAGCGCCGAATATCATCCGGGGATTGATTTTAAGGGTAAAACGGGCGATGATGTAAAATCGACAGCGAATGGCAGGGTGGTTTTTGCAGGGTGGAGCAATGGTTATGGCAATTGCATACGCATACAACATGCTAATAATTATGAAACGCTATACGGGCACCTTTCACGTATTGGCGTAACGGTGGGCCAGCAAATAGTAGTGGGCCAAAAAATAGGCGCGGTCGGCTCAACCGGCCACTCAACGGGTGCGCACCTGCACTACGAGGTTAGAAAAGACGGTAAACCGGTAAACCCGGTTAGTTTTTTAACGTTAAATAATTAATATTTCACATATAATTCTATTAGCCTGACAAATGGGTGCTTTTTCAAAAAAGAATAAATCGGTGCTTGATGTACAGGCTATATCAACTATAATTACTGACGGGGCTGTTGTAGAAGGGAACCTTAAAGCACCCGCCTTTGCCCGCATTGACGGACAAGTAGATGGCGATGTAACTATTGATGAAGGCTTGATATTAGGTGAAAAAGGCGTTGTAAACGGCCATGTAACTACCAAGGAAATGGTGGTATATGGCACGGTTAATGGCAACCTGTTTGTCCACTCGCTCGAAATAAAAAGTACCGGTAAAATAAATGGCGACATTAAAACCCATACACTTTCTGTTGAAACCGGCGCTGTTTATAACGGTAACCTTTTGATGGGGAAGGATTAATTAAGTCTTGAGTCGAGAGTTCTAAGTCTTAAGTCCAAAGTGTTTAGCTAACAGGCTTATTTTTATATAAATTGACTTTAGACTTCTTCCCCTTCCCAAAAACTTTAATTTGATTTTCATCGTACTTTAGCCTAAATTTGCATAAAAATTAAACACTATGTCGACATCAGTAGAAACTTACACCAAATACAAAGTAAAAGACATTTCATTGGCCGAATGGGGACGCAAGGAAATAGAGCTGGCCGAAGCAGAAATGCCTGGTTTAATGGCGCTTCGTAAAGAATACGGACCATCAAAAGCATTAAAAGGCGCGCGCATTGCGGGCTGCCTGCACATGACCATCCAAACCGCCGTTTTAATTGAAACCTTAGTTGAATTAGGTGCCGAAGTTACCTGGTCGTCATGTAATATATTTTCAACACAAGATCATGCTGCTGCTGCGGTTGCAGCCGCGGGTGTTTCTGTTTATGCCTGGAAAGGCCTTAACGAGCCTGATTTTGACTGGTGTATTGAACAAACCTTATTTTTTGGCGAGGACCGCAAACCGTTGAACATGATACTGGACGATGGCGGCGATTTAACCAATATGGTATTTGACCGTTATCCCGAACTGGTTGCCGGCATTAAAGGTTTATCAGAAGAAACCACTACTGGTGTACACCGTTTATATGAGCGCATGAAGAACGGCACTTTAGCTGTTCCGGCAATTAACGTAAATGATTCTGTTACCAAATCGAAATTTGACAATAAATACGGCTGCCGCGAATCATTAGTTGACGCTATACGCCGCGCAACTGATGTGATGATGGCCGGTAAGGTGGGTATTGTTTGCGGCTACGGCGACGTAGGTAAAGGCTCTGCCGATTCATTACGCAACGCGGGTGTACGTGTTATCGTTACCGAAATTGATCCTATTTGCGCTTTACAGGCAGCTATGGAAGGTTTTGAAGTTAAAAAACTGTCTACCGCTATTGCCGAGGCTGATATTGTGGTAACCGCTACTGGTAACCTGAATATCGTTCGTGAAGAGCATTTCCGCGCGTTGAAGGATAAGGCTATTGTTTGTAACATTGGCCACGTTGATAACGAGATTGACATGGCCTGGTTAAACAGCGCTTATGGCAATACTAAAATTGAAATTAAACCACAAGTTGATAAATATACCATTAACGGTAAAGACGTTATTGTTTTAGCCGAGGGCCGTTTGGTAAACTTAGGTTGCGCCACCGGCCACCCAAGCTTTGTAATGAGCAACTCGTTCACGAACCAAACTTTAGCGCAATTAGAGCTTTGGAACCATAGCGACAAATACGAAAACCAGGTTTATACGTTGCCAAAACATTTGGACGAAAAAGTTGCCAACCTGCACTTAGCTAAAATTGGCGTTGAGCTGGAAGTATTAGATCAAAACCAGGCTGACTACATTGGCGTACCGGTTGCGGGGCCGTTTAAGCCGGAGTATTACAGGTACTAATTCAAAATTTAAAAGTCAAAATTCAAAAAGGGTATGGTTTTAGGATCATGCCCTTTTTTATGCCCAACCCATACATCACCTAATCTTTTTGCATAATAAATGCCATGTTGAACGTGTGTCTTCTTTATATATCCGTCATTAATAAGTTCGTCAGGCGTAATTTGATCATCCTCTAACTCACTTTCTAAAACAACCGATTGCTCATCAGCTAAAAGCCATTCAAATTTTTTGAGGATATCATTGTTTTGTGAAAACTTTGCGTAAGGGAATTCTTTATGTAATTCTGATTCCCATGAATAACCCCTGCGCTCACCTGCATTTTCAACTCGCCTGCAAAGTAATTCTGACCACATATAATTAGGGTCATATATCCATAACTGCAAATCATAAGGAACATTTAATTTTTCAAAAGCCTTTTCCCATTCAAAATAGGCATATATAAACTTGGCTAAAATTAGTTTATAAAACCACAATGGTGGCTGGCGTTTTTCTAAAACATAAAACGGAGATAAAAAACACCTTTCATAAGCATAATCGCCAGGTTTATTAAAATATTTTAGCTCGGGTCGTTTAATATGTTCACCCCATGAATTAATTTTTTTAATTCTTCTTTTCCAGCCTCTTATTTTTTTGCGGTTTGCACTCATATATTTAGAGTAAAGATAAAATATTAAAAGGCCAGACTTGCGAAGTTTTCAAAACTTCGCAAGTCCTCCCATGTACTCATCATGGTTCCAATTTGCCCATAAACATCCGCCGCAGTTTTTCCCTGCTCCCTAAAATATTTTATAGAAGTTGCCCCGGCAGATTTGGATAATTTTTTATCTGTGGATTCCATTAGCAGTGGGTGACGGTGGAAGGTAATATTTTGAAAATCGGGCAATTGCAAAACCTCCGCTAAATAATGCTGGGCTATGGTTGATGGCCAAAGATCTTCGCCACGTACAATGAGGTCGATGTTGTAATGCAGGTCATCTAACAGTGAGGTTAACTGATAAGCCGGGTAGCCGTCTTTCTTTTTTACGATAAAGTTCCTCATTGCTGCCGGCAGCGTTGTTTTGATAATGCCATCGTTCAGGATTTTAATGGATAACTCCCTTTCATCTGTGCGCAATCGCCAGCTGGTATTTGGTGTATCAAGTGGGATGCTTTTATCCCGGCAGGTGCAGGTTTGTATTTGTGTACGGGAACATTGGCAGGCGTAAACTTCACCGCTTTGTTTTAGTTGTTGCAATGCGGTTTGGTAAATATCCATGCGGTGGATTTGCGACCAGGTCGCTTCATATTCCTCCATATCGCCGGGGCCATCATTATAAAATATCTCCAAGAAACTAAGGGTATCAAAAATATCCTGAACATATTGTGGGTTTACCCTATCTCTGTCAAGGTCGTCTATCCGCAATAATATTTTGGCACCTGTTTTTTTGGCTAATGATGCGGTTAAAGCAAATGAGAAAGCGTTGCCTAAATGCAGGTAGCCGCTCGGGGTTGGAGCCAGGCGGGTTTTGGTGAATTGTTGGGGGCTTTGCATCAGTACCAAAGTACAATATTTTCCGCTGTTTGTGTCCCCACAAACAGCAAACAGGTAGTTGCCTGTGAGGACACAGCCAATAGAGGTCTATTTGATCCCAAATGCTTTTTTCAAAATGTCCGCCGCATATATTTCTGCATCCTTAGCCTGCGGCACAATGGCACCCATACCGAAAAACTCGTGGGTAACACCATCGTAGTTTTTGCTGGTGACTGCTACACCGTCAGCTTTTAGTTTATCAATTAATTTTAATCCTTCGGATTGAAGCGGGTCTATTTCGGCGGTAATTATGGTAGTGGGCGGCAGGCCCTTTAAGTTGGCGGAGACGAGGTCTATTTGCGGGTCTTTGGTTTCGATAGGCTTGTTGAGGTATTTTTTTAGGAACCATGACATCATGGGGCGGTTTAGCGGGATGGCATCGGCATATTTGATATAGGAAGCCGTTTTCATATCCGACCCGGCAATCGGGTAAATGGCCAACACGGCTACCGGTGGCCTGATGCCTTTTTCGAGCGCCCGGCGTGCCATGTTTATGGCCAGATTGCCGCCCGCACTTTCGCCAGCTACGGCAATTTTCGTGGAATCCCCCTTGATTGCAGACGCGTTTTTTAAAGCCCAGCTATAGGCGGTAAAAGCATCATTATGCGCATAGGGAAACTTAAATTGCGGCCCTAATCTGTAGCCGACTGATATAACGATCGCTCCCACCTTATCTGCCAAAATATTTGCCGATGCATCGTATTGCTTAATGCCGGCTATAACAAAGCCGCCGCCATGATAATAAACAATAACCGGGAACGGCGCCTTACCTGTTTTTGGCGTATAAATGCGTAAATGAATATTGCCCCAGGCTGCCGGAACATCCACCCCGGAGGTATCTACATTATATACCGGCGCAGGGATGTGGTTTTGTTTCATCAGGTCTCCTACGGCATCCGCAGGGGTATGGTTTTTACGGGCCTGGCCAACGCCAAGCGTTTCGATGGGCTGATCGCCATAACTTTGCAGCTTTTCGACTACCGCCTGCATTTCGGGCTTCATATCGGGCGCCCAGGCAGGTGGTGGTCCGCCGGGTTTAACAGCGGTTGCGCTATCTGCCGCGGAACCAGTTGTTTTACTTTTACAGGCGGCAGTTGCTAATACAATCGGAATTAGATAGTATACTAAATTTTTAGCGTTCATTTGGTTTCTTAATGCCTGCCTGTTACAACATATTAATATAGAAATAGTTGGAAATAAATAAAAACAGTTATGGTTTATTTCTCATGCCAATGAGCGTTCTTCCATTTTGTTTGTTCGGCCTCATCTAAAAATGTCCAGGCAACAATGCGGCTTATCTTTTGTCCCTGCGCCATATTAATGGTTTTAACATCAGCCGCGTTTGCTCTTTTCAGGGCTTTGTAAATCTCGTCCAGGTTATCCCTTTTAGATACCAGTGTAGAAAACCATAAGCATTGCCTTGCTATTGAAATGCTTTGATGGATCATCCGGCTGATAAATGCCGCCTCGCCGCCAACACACCAAAGTTCGTTACGTTTACCACCAAAGTTTAACAGCGTTTGCTGCTGTTTACTTTTATCCAGGTTATCCCACTTTTTCATTGTTCCGGCTTGCGCATCCTTTAATGAGGCATGAAAGGGAGGATTGCAAATGGTCAGGTCAAAAAATTCGCCCGGCTCAATAACGCCTTTAAATATATCGGCTTCATTTGTTTGCAAGCGGCATTCAATAGCATCCTTAAGCTGTGGGTTTAGCGAGATAATGTTTTTTGCTGATTGTATGGCAACCGGATCAATATCTGTCCCTACAAACTTCCATCCATAAAAGCTGTTGCCAATTAACGGGTAAACACAATTGGCACCTACACCAATATCTAACACTTTTATTTGATCTCCCTTGGGTATAATGTCGGCATTGCCCGCACCTAACAGATCGGCCATGTAATGGATATAATCTGCCCGGCCGGGTATTGGCGGACAAAGATATCCTGCCGGGATTGCCCAATCATTAACGCCGTAAAAGGATTTTAGCAGCGCCTTATTCAGCGTTTTTACCGCTTCCGGGTCACTGAAGTCTATCGATTCTGAATTATATTGATTTAGTTTTACAAACTCCTTCAATTCGGGGCAAGCGGTAATAAGCTGCTCAAAATCGTACCTCGCCCGGTGTAAATTGCGGGGGTGCAAAACTTCTTTGGCGGCGGGTTTTTGTTTAGACTTTGACTGCATCATATAAATGTAGGGAGATGGCAAAATTAGCCATTATTATTTAGCAAAATCCATCACCGCCTTAAACACGGCTGCCCGTATTGAATTTACATTGTAATATTCTTTATTATCCATCAGCCCCATTTGTTGCCGGTTTATTAATAGTATAATAGAAATATCTTTATCGGGCACTACCGTAATGCTTGTGCCTGTAAACCCGGTATGGCCGAAAGTCCCTTCGGGGCTGTTTCTCATAAAGGCATTGGCGGGGTCCATCATCCAGCCTAAACCATTATCGAATTTATCCTTTGTTAAAAAAGTGTTTATGGTGTTTTCCAATATAAACTGCTGCGTACCCACTTTACCTTTGTTCATTAGCATATCCACCAGTTTTTGCAGGTCGTCAACGGTTGTAAATAGCCCTGCCGCGCCTGAAATACCGCCGTTGGCATACCAGGCATTACCATCATTTACCTCACCTTTTAAAACATAATGCCGCCAGCCATTCCATTGGGTGGGTTTAATTTCTTTAAACTGGAAACCCAATTCGGGATCGTACACCATCCGTTTTTCGTAAGGGTTGCCGAAGGAGGTCGCTGCTATTTTATAGGGTTGGTGTTTGGTAAGCGGGTTATACATCGTATTCTTCATCCCTAAAGGGATAAAAATATTTTGCTCCTCGAATTGGTCAAGAGATTGCCCGGAAACAATTTCTATAATTTCACCCAAAATGGTAAACCCGAGGTCGCTGTATTTGCGTTGCGCACCAACGGGAAATGCAAGTGGCAGCTCGCCGATCAGTTTAAAGGCTTCCTGCTTGTTGTGGGCGCGGTAATAAAGCGGGTACCATTCGTACAGCCCGGCAGTATGGGTTAACAAGTGGCGGATGGTGATGGCAGCTTTATCAGGCGAGGCAAATGCTTTGACGTATTTACTAACCGGGTCATCAACCTTAATTTTGCCCTTATCAACCAATAACATAATGGAGGTTGTTGTACCCACCACTTTGGTAAGCGAGGCAATATCAAACAGCGTTTCGGTTGTCATCTTTTCGGGCTTTGCCAATGGTTTATGCTCGTAATTGAATCTTTGCGCATCGCCGTAGGCTTGTTTATAAATCACTTCGCCATCTTTTTTTACTTGGATAACCGCGCCAGGAATTTTATTGTCTTTTATATGGCCGATAAGTATGCTGTCAATTGATTTGATTAGCGCAGATCTTGTACCCGCTGTTTGTGCCCGCGATGATGCGGAAATGAGGATCATACCTATTAGTAACAAGCAAAATTTGCGCATATATTTTATGATTTTACGGGCGTATATCCAACAACCGGGCCAACCGTTTTACGAAGTAGTAATTCGGTAAAGCCTTGTTTTACAAAATCTTTCAACTCACCTACCAATTCAAAACCAAATTTGGTGTACAGATGGATGGCCCCATGATTAAACGAACTAACACAAATAAAAATATTGGGCGAATATCGCAAAATCCTCTCTTCGCAAAATTGCAGCAATTGGGTTCCGTGGCCCTGCCCCCTGCCTGAACTACCGATAGCTATAGTTTGGATATACCCTTTAAAACTCCCCTGTGTTTGCAGGATGACAAAGCCCATGATCTCCATGCCTTTTTTCATGACAAATACCTCTTTAAAAGCGCCGTCAAATGCTTTTAAACATTGCTCATAATCCATGCCCAGCGTGATCCAGGGGTCGGTTTGAACCATTATAGTTGCACAGGCTGCAAAATCCTGTGGGTTAGTAGTAAGTTCTATTGAAGTAAGTTTATCAGGCAACATTGACTTTCCTTTTTATCATCACCAAAAATAAAACAGTTAAAAGCGCATTTACCAGGATATTCATAAACCCGAAATCAAACTTAAAGGAATTAATGAACAGTGTATTCAATAACCAGGTAACCAGCGCAGCGCCGACACAAGCCAGCGGCACCAATTTTTCTTTTAACTGGATACCAGAAAACAGCCCGGTTAGGTATAATCCCAAAATAGGCCCGTAGGTATAACCGGCTATCTTAAAAATGGTATTGATAATAGCGCCCTGGCTGTTCCAGAATGCCATAACTATTAAAAACATTACGAAATTAACACCCAGCAGCACCCGGTTCTTTATCCTCTTTTTATCAGCGGGAGATTGATTGCTGATGTCCATAAAATCATAGCTAAAGGCAGTGGTTAAGGCCGTTATGCAGGCATCAATACTGGCGAAGGTAGAGGCGACCACCCCTATAAAAAAGGCAATAGCGCCAATTTTGCCGAAATAGTTTAGCGTAAGGTATGGATATAGGCCATCGGTATTGTCTATCTGCCCGTTTTTAACGGTTAAGTGTATGCCATGCTTTTCGACAAAAATGTAGAGCAGTATTCCCAAGCCTAAAAACAGCGTTTGCGCGGCTGATATAAAAAAACTGAAAGCCAGTACATTTTTTCTTGCTCCATTTATATTGTTGATAGTCAATGTTTTTTGCATCATGCTTTGGTCGAGGCCCACCAATGCAACGGTGATTAATAACCCGGAAATAAACTGTTTAAAGAAGTTGGAGCCGGAATGAATATCCCAGTCAAACAGGTTCGCATAAGGATGATGTACAATGGCGCTCACCATACCCGAAGCTGATAACCCCAATGAGTTTTTAATGGTGACAATAGAAATGATCATTACCGTTATTAAAAACAACGACTGCAAGGCATCCGTCCATACAATGGTTTTAATACCCGATTTATTGGTGTATAACCAAATGAGTACCAATACAATAATTATGGTTAAAAAATACGGGATATGCAGGCTGTCAAAAAATGCGTATTGCAGTATCTTAATTGATAAGAGCAACCGCAACGCCGCGCCAAATGACTGACTTACTAAGAAGAATAACGACCCCGTTTTATAGGTAACATTACCAAACCTGATATTAAGATAAGTATAAATGGATACAAGTTTTAGCTTGTAATAAATGGGTGTTAGCACAAAGGCAATAAACAAATAGCCGACAATGCTGCCCAGGATAAATTGAAAATAATACAGGTTATTATTGCCCACATTGCCGGGAATAGAAACCAGCGATACAGCCGAAATACCCGACCCGATCATGCCAAAAGCCACTAAGAACCAGGGAGATGACCGGTCGCCGTCAAAAAAACTGTTATCCTTGTTATGCCTTGATGTTAGCCGAGCAATAAGCATAAGCAGGGCAAAATAAGCCAGGATAATATATAGGATCAGGGAGGCGCTCATCAGGAAGTGGTTTATAATAAAGACAACCCAATAAAGATAGTAAAATCAATTAACACGGGTTTGTGCATTAAGATATCGGCAGTCTACCTCAAATAGACCGCATCCTCTTCGCCGTCCTTATTCAGCACCACATCAATATGTTGTTTGATGATGGTAGAGAGGGCAATCCCCGCATAATCAGTAGTAACCGGGAAGCTTTTATGATTACGGTCCACCAGTACCACGGTGCGCAACTTCTTAAGCGGGGCATTCATGAAAACGCCAAAACCGTAGGCCAACGCCTTGCCGCTGTTGAGTACGTCATCCACCAAAATAACTACTTTGTTATTGCAGTCGTTTATATCAAAGTCATACCTGGCATTCAGGCTGGTGCTGTTGCGGTCAACGTCAATGGTGAGCAGCCTGCTTTTGAAGGGGGCAATCTCATCCAAAATATCCTTTAAACGCCTGGCAATGTGCGTGCCCCGGGGCAACATACCGGCTATCAGTATCTCCTTTTCATCAAAGTTATCTTCCAGTATCTGGTAGGCAATACGGTCTATCTTCTGCTGTATCTGCTGTTGGTTAAGGATGAGTAACGGTTGATTTGGCATTAGTTGCAGTTGTTGTAAGGGTTGTAAAAGTTGTAGTAGTCAAAGTGTTATAGTCACAGCTAAATTAGGTAAAATTGCTATTGCTGGCAACCTTTTTAACGTTTAAAACCTCTGTAACCCTTACAACTAACTACTGATACGGCACAAACACAAAATTCGCGCCATCAGGTGTTACCACGAACACGCAAATGAACTTATTTGGGTTCTTATAGGTATCCACAAACCGTTCGCGCAGCTCCTTTTTGATCACGCCACGCTCCAGGAATTCCTCTAAGGTTGAGGCATGTATAGACCAGGTTGAGTTCAGATCGTGCCTATCCAGTATCACTTCGCCCAGTTGTAGTTCGTGCTGATGGGCTATGAAGATGGGGTAGTTGGATAACCCTTCCACCATGATCTCTGTAGACACTTCACGTATCGAATCATTAAAGAATTTCAGGTCGCGCTCCAAACTTATCAGCGGACTTTCGGTCGCCGGCTTGTCGGGTTCGCCTGGGGTGTTCAACAGTTCTTCCGGGTTCATATTGTTAATTTTTATGTAAATTGTCGACTAATACCGCCTAATAGTCACCTAATACTCGCTTAAAAATCGGTTAATTCTCTCTTAATTAAGGGGTATTAGCTCTTAATTGTTTCTTAATGCTAACAAAATAACGTTCTCGACATGTTGGGTATGCGGAAACATATCCACCGGCTGAATTTTGACGGTGTCGTATTTCTCTTTCAGCACCAGCAAATCGCGGGCCTGGGTGGCGGCATTGCAGCTCACGTAGACGATCTTCCGGGCCTCTATCTCCATCAGCTTCGCCACCACATCCGGGTGCATGCCTGCCCGCGGCGGATCGGTAATGATCACATCCGGCTTGCCATGCTCGGCCACGAATTCGGCCGACAGCACATCCTTCATATCCCCGGCGTAGAATTTGGTATTGGTGATGTTGTTGATGGCGCTGTTCACCTTGGCGTCTTCAATGGCGCTGGGTACATACTCTACCCCCACAACCTCGCGCACATGCCCCGCCACGAAATTGGCAATGGTGCCCGCGCCGGTGTAGAGGTCATAAACCAGCTCATCGCCCGTAAACCCGGCGAAATCGCGCGCTATCTCGTACAGCCGCAAAGCCTGTATGCTGTTGGTTTGGTAAAACGATTTGGGCCCGATGCGGAACTTTATGCCCTGCATCTCCTCGTGTATATATTCCGGGCCTTTCCAGGTTACTACCTCCTGGTCAAAAATGGTATCGTTCTTCTTCTCGTTGATGATGTACAGCAGCGAGGTGATCTCCAGGAACTCCGCCTCCACAAATGCCATCACCTTGTCCACATCGCCTTCGGCAGGGTAGGCAAATACTACGATCACCATCAGCTCGCCCGTGCTGCTGGTGCGGATGATAAGGTTACGCAGCGCCCCGGCATGTGCCCGCAGGTCGTAATAAGTGATGGCGTGTTGTTTGGCAAATTCGTCCACCCGGTTACGGATATCGTTGGATGGGTCGGCCTGCAGGTAGCAATGGCGCACATCCAGTATCTTGTCAAACCGGCCGGGGATATGGAAACCCAGCGCGTTCATATCCAGCGCTTCATCCTCGCGGTTCTCGCCGTCATACAGCCAGCGCTTGTTGCTGAAGGTAAACTCCAGCTTGTTGCGGTAATACCTGTCCGCCGGCGAAGCCACAATAGGCAGCATCCCGCCCACCTCAATTTTAGCCAGCCTGCTCAGCGCATCGGCCACGCTCTTTTGCTTAAACTGCAATTGCGCCGCGTAGCTCATGTGCTGCCACTTGCAGCCGCCGCAGGTGCCAAAATGCGCGCAGAACGGCTCAACCCTATGCTCGCTTGCCTGCCGCAGGGCCAGTATCTTGGCCTCGGCGAAGCTCTTCTTGGCGCGGTACACCTGCACATCCACCACATCGCCGGGCACGGCCTTCTCTACAAACAGCACAAAATCCCCGGCCTTGCCCACGCCCTTGCCCTCTTCGGCAATATCTATAATGGTAACATTCTCAAAAATCTGGTTGTTCGGTTTTCCGCGGCTCATTTATGCAAAGGTAGTAAAGCCCCCTCTAAACGGCAACGCCCTCATGAACTCCTTTAAAAAACAAATAACAGGTGAATAATCTCCCCCGGTAGGGGAGACTTTTTATTTAGTGTAAAGCAAGGGCAATAGCTCTTTTGAACCGCCAGCCCCGCTATCCGCTTATACTGCACGGGCCTTAGCCACGGGCCGGTATCCGCTGCTATCGGGTTTAGGTGGGTGGGGTTATATCAACCAAACAGAGGGTTAACCTAACTTAACACAATTCGATGTTAACCTATGTTAAATATTTGATAATCAATTATTTGAAATTTGGCAGGGTTAACATAAAATACGTTGTTTTTTGCCGCATCGCTACTGCAAACGGGGCGGTATTGTAACTGTAAACTACAGGCATACGTGTCCGAAGTCAGGGACATTCGAACAGCAGACTACAGACAGCGGGTTGTGTGTTAATGAAGCTGTTCTAAAGCCTATTTATCATAGTCCCGTGCATTCAGATCTTACGAAATTTTAGCGGCGTTTAAGGGATAAGGGCGCAGCAAAGTTGTATTGATCTTTTAAATCGGTTAGTTTCCCGCCCTCTTCCAAATGCGCATGGATAGCCTGTTTATCCTCAAGCATCTTTTTGAAGATAGCAGCGCCCTTCGAGTTAAGTGGCTTTTGTTTTGCGCTTTGAGTAGTCATTTACTCAAAAATAAGCAGATTATTTTAAATGTCAAAGTATAAAACAGTTGGGTACTGCCAAAACGATGTCACCATGGATGGCTAAATGAGGATTTAAATTTGTAGGTAATTGAGTCGGGCAGCTATCTATATATCGAATTATTCCTGGCCTATAATTTTTTCACAGGCATCCTGCTTGTGATTAATATAACCACATCGATTTTTATATTAATCAATATTATTTAAACACTAAATTAGCACACACTTATGCCCAAAAAAAATATAACCATAGAGCTTCTTAAAATTTATAAATCATTTGCAGATCAAATCAATATATCTGCGGATGTTTCATCTATGCTTCATGGTATTGTAGATATTAAAGCAAGCGGTAATGAAATTGAAATATCATTAAGAAAAATATTAAGTGAATTATTGCCTAATAAATACGGCATTAGTCACGGCCACATTGTCGACAAAGAGTTAAACGTTAGCAAGCAATACGATATAGTTATAACAGAAAACATAGAATACAAATCAATTGCGCAGACTAAAGACACGACAGAAATATTTTTTTATGAAACCGTTTTTGCTATTGGTGAAGTCAAAGCCACCTGGAACATCAGTAATATTAAATCAACAATTGATTCTATTCTCGATTTAAGAAAACGATTAAATCGAACAGGGATCAACAATTAAACAATTCTTTCCGGTAGTTCCGAAATTAGAGTTACTGATGAATTAACATCAAATCCAATAAGAAATCCATTATTTACTTTTGCCTTTGCATTAAAAAGCGATACTGATATTACTAAAATAAAATCTTTATATCTTGTTGATGCCAATTTGCCAAATCTGCCTAATGTTACCGTAATTTTAAATGAGGGCTTAATAGTATTGATAAACAAGGAAAAACTAACCAATGGAACCGTTTCCATTATGCTATATCCTGAATTTGTAACAGATTATTCAAACTATATATGGAAGTTTATTAAATGTCAAGATGCCGGTAAAAATTTAGGCACCCTTTTATTTTATTTATACGAGCATCTATCTAACACAGTATTAGAAAGACCACCTTATCTAGAATATTCTTCTTCGTTATTAAATGTTAATTATGAAGAAGATTTGTTAGATTTGGATGAACTTTAACACAATGGAATTCAAAAAGATACGTATTAGCCGATTAATCATTCATAAGATAATTGGCAAAAAGGAAAAAGAAGCATATTCAATTCCAGCAACAGATTTACACATATTAGGTAGTGAAACAAACACAACTCTATTAACGAGAGTTTATGACGCGATAGCTAAATCAAAACGTTTCTTTGAAACATCATTAGAAAACATCGGTAATGATAGTTTTTTCCACATAGCTAAAGACTTAAAAAACTCAAGCGATACTGATTTTATTAATAAAACTACATCAATCACTGAAATTGCTGTCGAAGCACAACATAAAAAAAACATACCTGGTGGTTTACTAATGTTTCTCGAAACCGAGATTGATGGATTCTATTCGATTATTGTTATCAAGGCTGAATTACAAGAAGCCTTGACTTTAAATGGAAATGCGGTTGAATTGATAAAAGAATTGTTTTTATCTCCAGCAAAAGAGTTTTATAAAATAGGTCTATTTATTCATAGCAAGCCAAGTAAGAGCACCGCGGATGGCTATGAAACTTATATATATGACGATAACTTTACACCAAGAAAGTCTGACTTAGCGACCTATTTTTATAAAGATTTTTTAGGATTCTCTACATCAACAAATGATAAATTAACTACAAATAATTTTTTAAATTCTTTTATAACTTTTGTTGACGCAAATATCAAAGAATCTGAAAGTAGAACCCGTCTAAAACAGCGGATAAAAGCCGATTATAGAGAATCTACTAATGGGGTAATTGACCCAACATCCTATTTGGAATTTTTTCAAGATAACCCTGAGCTTACTAAAAAATTCAATGATAAAATTGTAAAAAAATTTCCTCGTTCTTTTACAAAGGATTTATCACTTGTAGATGCTGCGTTACAAAAATCTTCATTACAAATCACCAGCGATCTTACAATTTCTGGTCCTTACGATTTGGTAGATAGTGTAGAGGTGTATGATCTGAATAATGATAACATTATTCAGAAATTACATACTGAAATAGATTCAGGAAATGTTGCAAAGGTTGTAACATTAAAAAACGAAGCTATTAGACCATCCTTTAATTAATCCCACCCTTGCGCGAGTATCCGGTCGGGCATAGCCGGGCTACTTATGCCTATAAGGCATTGATTTGCAAATTCAGAATTAATGTAATCGCAATGAGCCGTATCTCTTAATACATTTGAGTTATGCCATTCAATGTATCTGGTATTAAGATTTTTTTATCCTATTATTTGCTATCATCTAACTTGTCCATAAACATTTGTTTCACAAAGTCAGGTAACACAACTTCATTTTCGTCAGCTATCGCCTTTAATTTGTCATAATACGCAACCTCATCACCTGTCCATTGAACATCTAATCGCCTAACTGCTTCCAGTGCTATGTGATTATAATTTTCAGGACTACCCCAATAACAGGCTATGCAAACTAAAGGGTCTTTTAAATCTTTCCAGTTTTCACAATGTTCGCACGACCAGGACTTAGCCCTGTTACATGAGCCACATAATAACATAAAATCTTTTTCAACCCTATCGTTTAAATCCCCGGAAACTTCATACGGAACTCTATGATCGACTTGTAGGTACCGTTCTTTAAAAGCCCCATGACAAATTGAACATCTGCCTTGATTTAATGTATATAATTTAGACTTAAACTCTTTTGAAAACAAAATACGCCCGGTAACTCTATCTGATTGTAATTGACGCAGATCACCAAATTTATACGCTGCGATAGCCCTGCCCTCAGCAGATTTAGCTTTAAATGTTTCCAACGGAATTCCAGCTTCTCTTACATCTCTTGCGGCCCTGGGTGGATGGTTATATCCGTATGTTTTTTCTAAATCTTCTGTTGTAATGGAACCATATTTCATTATATGGTCGACCACAACTCTTGCCCTTTTATTATTAATTGAGTTAAGAAGCTCTAAAAACTCCTTTGGATATTGACCCTCGCTCATGCTAATATAGTTCTAGCTGTTGGTCAAAATGCTGAATAATTTCGTCCAAATGAATAACATTTGTTAAAGCAGGTGATAAATAAATAGCTTCATAAGTATATTCTTTTCTATTTAAAAGGGTTGCCTGAGAAGATCTGCCGGCGTTAAATTCCATTTTCGTAAGATTTAAGTTTGTAGGTAGTGGCGTGCCGTATGTTTTGTTTCCTGTTCTACCATCATAGCTTAATATATATGGGATGGCCCTGTCGTTTAGTTCGGCTAACGCCATTACAAATTCATTGAATTCTATATTACCCGCATAATTAAAACCACCATTTAAACCTGTCCCCTGGTAAGGAGGGTCCATATAAATCAGGTCATTTGTGGTTGCATTTTCAAGAATATGCCTGTAATCACCCGAATAGATTTTTGTTTTATTTACTAACAAACCGGAAACAGATAAAATGTCTGACCGCATTAATTGTGGATTCTTGCCCAACCTTCTGTTGTCCGGGCTTTGGTTAAATTTACCATCAGCATTGTATCTTACAGCAGCTTTTACACATTTTGCCAATAAAAACAAGAGGTATTGAGGTTCTTGCGTTTGATTAAATTTTTCCCTGATATGATAATAGTGTTTTTCCTCGTTCCCTAATTGCTCGTTCCAAATATCATAATACGATTTAATAATGGCATTAGGATCATTGATTATATTGCCCCATAATGCCATCAGGGGTTTATTTACATCATTGATAATAAATTTATTTGCTTTGTAGGATGATGCTGAAGCAATTGATATAGCGGCAGAACCGGCAAATGGTTCAATTAATGTTTCAAAATTTTTAGGAAAGTATTTTAAAATTTCATCGGCAATATTACGCTTACTACCTTGATAAGGTATGGGATGAGGAAGCTTCATTTTAAAAGGCATATTCAAATATAATGATAAGTTAGTTGGACAGCGCCATAATAATAGTTAGAATAAATTATATTACAAATATAATGCTAAAAAAAATGGTAAATAATTATGATCGGCTACCCGTACATTCTTCGTCCTTGCTGGTGTGTCACCAACAGAGGCCAAATATTCCCCGGTGTCGCTGTAGGGATGGAAGCGGATACCGGCCCCGCGCTTAAGGACTGTGCCGTATGAGCGTACAGCCCGGCCCCGGCCTTCCGGGAACGCCATCATCCGCCTTCAAAACAAAAAAAAAGCCGCCCACAAAGGCGGCTTTCTCAACATATATAATAGAGGAATCAGTTACTAAAACTTAAAATCGAACCCGAACTGCCAAACCTGGTTACGGTAATCGGGCTGGTAAGCGCTGTTAACCGTGCTGGTCGATTTCAGGTCGAGCGTGTACCTCGCCCGCAGGTCTACATAGCGGCTCAGGTCAAACGCGACGCCTACAACGCCGTCCAATATAGCCTTGGTGCCGGTATTGTTATAATACTTTTGGTCGGTAACCACAAAGCCGTTATCATACGTGTTTTGGGTAGACAGTAAAAACGAGTATTGCGGACCAACATACAGCCGCAGTATGGGGCCAACGTTAAACTTGGCTAACAACGGCAAATCGATAAACTGGGTGCGCTGCGTAAAGTTGCCGCTGCTGGTAACCGCGGTATAGCCCTTTTGCGAGTAGATGGCCTCGGGCGCGAAACTGAGCGGGTATATCAGCGGGATATCAAAGGTAAGGCCGGCGTGCAGCCCCGCCAAAGTACCGGTGCTGAAGCCCGAGCTATAGGCGCTGGTGGTGTTGGATACGTTTACGCCAACATCCAGGCCCACGCGGGGCTGGTAAAAGTCGCTGTTGCTGTTGTAATTATTATTGTTGTTGGTATTATACCCACCGCGGCGCGGCGTATAATATTGAGCGCTAACAGAACCTGCCGCCAGCAAGCCCATAGCTATTAAAAAGAAAACTTTTTTCATATTAAAATAATTTTTGAGGGGTTAAACAATCTTTTAGAGTGCGCGCAAAGCAAAAGGTTTATTCGGGTAGCAAACTTTTGTATCATTCCTGTTGCAAACTGGTGGGGGCGAGGGGGTTGGAGGGGGCGGGAAAGGCCCTCACATGAATGGAAGTCCCTCTCCTTTGGAGAGGGATTTAGGGTGAGGCTAAAGCGATAAGAAAAGCAAGTACAGTGGTGCTTAGGTTCCGCCCGCCCCGCTATCCGCTTATACTGCACAAAGGCATTGCGCTCAGGCCGGTATACGCTGCTATCGGGTTTAGATGGCTTGGCCTGCAACTTATCAACACATTGTTACACAACCCCCTAAACAATCTCCCCTAAAAAATTGTAATAACATTATACAAGCCGATCCCCCGTTGCCATAGCCCATCCACCAGACTAAAACCAACGAGATATGACAAACAAAGAAGAAATAGATACCAACCTCCCCCTTGAAGAACAACTGGACGAGGTGATAACCAAAGTGAAAGATAACAGCAAGGTAATAGAAAGCATTGGCCAGGAAGTATGCGAAGCCGATAAAACCGGGCGGTTAACAACCGCAGTCAAAAAACTTAAAGCCAGTACTTAATAGGTTTTGTTGCGTGGTTGTGCTTTCACGGGCACGTTTGCATATCCGAAAGAATACCTACCTTGAGGCATGAAAAAATTAATGGTGTTCCCGATAGCTATCGGGATACTGGCATGCCTGGTGTTAACGGCATCGGCACAAAATAAGGACAGTATAAAGTTTCATGAAAAAGCAATGAAGATCCACCAAAAAGGTATTTTGGTGGATACGCATAATGATATCATCAGTAACGAGCTCATCACCCACCTTGACCCCGGCAAGCTGCAAACCACGGGCAATTTCGACCTGGTGCGTGCCAAGCAGGGTGGTTTGGATGCGCAAATATTTTCCATCTGGTGTGGCGAACAATATGGTAACGGCAAAGCCTACGCGTTCGCCAATCGCGAGATAGATTCGCTGGATGCGCTGATTGCCCGTTACCCTAACGATATAACGCTGGTACGCAACTCAAAAGAACTTAAAAAGGCCGTAAGCGATAAAAAACTGGCAGCATTAATTGGCGTAGAAGGCGGCCATATGATAGAAGACCGCCTGGATTATATTGATAGCCTGCAAAAGCGCGGTATGCGCTATTTAACCCTCACCTGGAACAACAGCACCACCTGGGCAACATCGGCAAGGGACGAAGTACGGCGCGGCGATGCCTTGCCACATAAAGGTCTTACAGATTTTGGCAAGCAGGTAGTACACCGCCTTAACGATTTAGGGGTGATGATAGACCTGTCGCACCCGGGCGAACAAACCTTTTATGATGTGCTGGCGATAACCAATAAACCGGTCATCGCATCGCATAGCGATGCCTACGCCTTAACCCCCAACCAGCGCAATTTGAAGGACGATCAGTTAAAAGCCCTTGCAAAAAATGGCGGGGTGGTATTTGTGAATTTCTATAGCAGTTTTTTGGATAGCAATTATTCTAAAAGGTCGCGCCCGTTCTTACGCGCGCACCGTGCCGAAATGGATTCGCTGATGAAAATTTATAATGATAACGACCTGGCCAATATCCGCCTGAATGAATTGCATAGAGAAGAATCGGATAAGCAACGGCCACCATTAAGCCAGTTGATCAAACATATTGATTATATGGTAAAGCTGATAGGCATAGACCACGTAGGCATTGGCTCTGATTTTGACGGTGCAGAATCCTATCCCTTAGGTATGGACAGCGTATTGGATTACCCCAAAATAACCGAGGAACTCTTAAAGCTAAACTATAGCAAAAGCGATATCTACAAAATTTTAGGTGGCAACTTTATACGGGTACTAAAAGCCAATACGGGTAAGTAATTCAACTTATAAAGCTTAAATTACTACAATCAATTGTAGGGTGTAACACATTAGGCGTAGCGGCGGGCTAATTTATTAAAATACAGATATGAACATTTATAAGGAACGGCCCGTGCGATTCCCTCCCCTGGGAGGGGCAGGGAGGGGTTTAGCGAAGATGCATAGCTCTCTAAACCCCTCCCTGCCTTTGCGCTCATCCCATCACACCCCTCCCAGGGGAGGGAATTTGATTAGCAAAATAATTGTAATGTCTTTTTGTTTACTGTTATTGTTGCTTGCC
>Ga0193702_1000233_pt1 | contig 22588 bp, 18 predicted proteins | sample U3a1metaG_FD_143060 | JGI IMG/M metagenome (GOLD analysis project Ga0193702, IMG submission 143060) | Soil microbial communities from a riparian zone of the East river system, Colorado, United States - U3a1 | ecosystem: Environmental > Terrestrial > Soil > Riparian zone | place: USA: East River... | reverse complement strand
GGCGCGCTCGTGGTGGGCGCCGAGAAGCCGCCCGGGAATGCGACCGCCGGGAACCCCGTACCGTGCGACAGCGCACCATTGCGCTCGCGCTGCTCGCTCTCGCCGGCCGGCACCACGAGGATCCGCTGCTGCGGGTACAGGATCGCGTCGATCCCGAGCTCCGCCATCTTCGCGGACACCGCCAGCCGCAGCCGGTCGCGGCTCAGCATGCGCTCCTTGTAGACCGGATTGTTCAAGCCGTCTTCTTCCGCGATTTCGGCTTCCAGAATCGTTTGCACCTGCGGCAGGGCGCTCTTGCCGTCCACCAGTTGCCGGAAACTCGACACCGGCGCCGCCGGACCCAATTCCGCAAAATACCGGTCCATGGCCGCGCGCGCCTCCCAGCGATCGGTGGCGATGGTCGGCGCCAGCTGCTCATACGCCGGCAGGGCGAAGTGCACGATGGCCGCGCCTTCGGCCTCCATCGTGCCGATCACCCGCTCCATCACCTGATTGACCTCGGCATGGCGCGCTTCCGTGCCATACAGATTGCTCATCACGCCGATGCGCGCGCCTTGCAAGGCATGCGCATCGAGGCCCGCCGCATAACTCGCGGGACGCCTGCCGACGCCGAACGCGGTGATCGGATCCTGCGGATCGTAGCCCACCATCACATCGAGCAATTGCGCCGCATCGCGCACGGTGCGCGCGATCGGGCCAAGTTCATCTTGCGTGAAGCTGCAGGGGATCACGCCGGCGCGGCTGATCAGCCCGCGGGTAGGGCGCACGCCGACCAGGCTGTTGGCCGATGCCGGCGAGCGGATCGACTGGCCGGTGTCGGTGCCGGTACCCACGGTGCCGAAATTGGCCGCGATCGCCGCGCCGGTGCCGCCGCTGGAGCCGCCGGGCGTGCGCGTCAAGTCGTAGGGGTTCAAGGCCTGGCCGCCGAGACTGCTGACCGACAGGCCGGCGCGCGCGAACTCGTGCAGATTGGCCTTGGCGAGGATGATCGCGCCGGCATCGCGCAGCTTCTTCACGGTGAAGGCATCGGCCGGCGCGACCGAGTCCTGCATCGCCAGGTTCGCACCCGAGGTCGGCAGGTCGACGGTGTTGAAATTGTCTTTCAGGATGACCGGAATGCAATGCAGGAAATCGAGCGAGGCCAGACCGGCCGCGTACCGCCGGTCCTTTTCCGCCGCAATGCGCAAGGCGTCCGGATTGACGCTGATGATCGCATGCAGCGCCGGGCCCTGCCGGTCATACGCCTCGATGCGCGCGAGGTAAGCCTGGACCAGCGCGGCGCAGCTCAGCGTGTTGTTGGCGAAGGCGGCGCGGATGCTGTCGATCGTCGCCTCTTCGAGCACGAAGGCGCTGTCTGTGGTCGACGGCTTCATGCGCGCTTCGCCATCCGCTGCGCGACCGACAGCATGGTGCGCGCCGCGGTCTCGGCCTCTTGCGGGCTGACGTCGAGATGGGTGGTGGCGCGGATGAAATTGCCGCCGATCGCACGCAGGCGCACGCCTTCGGCCAGGCAGGCCTTGGCGTAGGCATCGGCCTCGATCAGCTCCGAGGCAAAGGTAAAGCGCAGGATGTTCGAACTCGGCCGCGGCGGATCGAAGCGGAACAGGTCGCAGGCCGACAGCGTGGTCCAGATCGATTGCGCGTTGATATTGTCGGTCTCGAGCTGCGGCAGATGGTGCTCCAGCGCATACAGGCCGGCCGCGGCCAGCACGCCCGATTGCCGCATCGCGCCGCCGAGGCGGTACTTCCATTGCCAGGCTTCGTGGATGAACTCGGCGCTGCCGCACAGCACCGCGCCGACCGGGCAGCCCAGGCCCTTGCTGAGGGCGATCCAGACGCTGTCCCAGCCGCTTGCATACTCGGCCGGCGCGATGCCGGTGGCCGCGCTCGCGTTCAGCAGGCGTGCGCCGTCCATATGGCATTTCAGGCCATGCGAGCGGGCCGCATCGCGTACCTCGCGCAACTGCGGCAAGGGCCAGATCGCGCCGCCGGAAAAGTTCGTGCTCTGCTCGAGCGTGAGCAGGCGCGTGCGGGGCGCGGTGCGGGTGCGTGGCCGCACTGCCTCGTGCACCTGCTGCACGTCGAAGATGCCATGCGGCGACTGCAGCGGCCAGACCGACACGCCGGCCAGCGCCGCCGCGCCGCCCGCCTCGGTGCAGTAGATATGCGATTGGTGGTCGCAAATGACTTCGTCGCCCGGGCGGGTGTGGGTCAGGATCGCCGTCAGGTTGCACATGGTACCGGAGGGCATGAACACGCCGGCCTCCTGGCCCAGCAGCTCGGCGACTTTCTCGCACAGCGTGAGCGTGGTCGGGTCGTCGTCCGATTGTTCGTCGCCGACCAGGGCCTGGGCCATGGCGGCGCGCATGCCCTGCGTCGGGCGGGTTTGGGTATCGCTGAAGAGGTCGATGTAATGTGAGGTCATGAATTTTCTGAGTCGTATCGTCGAAGGTGAGGCCGGTGTCGGCGGTTCGAGCGCCAGGATAGGGGCGGGCGCGCGGAACTGGTTGTCGTCCATATCCTGTGGTGACTCCTATGCTAGTGCATGCTGATCAGGCTTGGGTCGATGCGCCAGGACTGCGCGGGACATCGGTTTGGCAATCGGCATCCAAGTTTTGAATAATGTATTCATTGTGCCAATTGTCGGGCGATCTGCCCTCTTTTGCAAGTAGCATGCCACCGACAGGTGTCGCATTTCGGCCTCGAATTGCTTTACGTACGCACCAAAAATCAGCGCGAAATGCACCAAAATATAACAAGAGCAACTAATAACTGAATTTTGAATACAAGATTAATGAATTCAAACTGGCACCTATCCTGCTCAGCTTAAGCCGCGCAATGACACAGTCAACGGCATCGCGACATCGAAGTCTTGAACGGCGCATCCGGCGCCGCATCAAGCAAAGTCAACACAGGGGAATTGGAACAATGAAGAAATCACTTTGTGCGCTCGTTGCACTGAGCGTCGTGGCCGGCGCCGCCTCGGCCCAATCGAACGTCACGATCTACGGCCTGCTGGACATGGGCGTCGATTATGACCACGGCAAGAACGGCAGCATCGCCACCGGCGCCACCACGAAATATTCGGTGAACTCCGGCCAGACCAGCGGCAGCCGGCTTGGTTTCCGCGGCAGCGAAGACCTGGGCGACGGCCTGTCGGCGATCTTCACCCTGGAAAGCGGCTATACCGCCGACGACGGCAACCTGTCGTACGGCGGCCGCTTGTTCGGCCGTCAATCGTGGGCCGGCCTGAAAGGCGGCTTCGGCGCTATCCGACTCGGCCGCCAGCAGTACATCTAGCCGCTGTCCAAGCGCACCAACCTGTACGCCCTGGCTTCCTACACCAGGAACGGCAAGGACGTGCGGATGAACGCCTGGGCCAACGGCAAGAGCGACCTCGACATCCAGACCGGTATCAAGCTCACGTTCTAAGTCAGAACAGGGCCGGGGCCGACAGCTGCAGCAGCAGCTTCTTGACCGGTGCCGGCAGCGGCGCGTTGTCGATCCCGGCCAGGTTCCACCACACGTAGCGGGTGCCGGCCTCGGCGCGCGCTGCCAGCCCGATCCGGTACGGCGTGATGTGCAGCTTGTAGTGGGTGAACCCGTGCACCAGCGGCAGCAGCGCCTGCAGCTCGTCGACCGTGCCGAAGCGCGCCGCGGCCCGGTCCAGTTCATCCACCGCGGGCGCGCTCTCGCGCAGCGCATGGCCATCCACTTCCGGCAAGGACAGCAGTCCGCCCCAGATCCCGCTCGGCGGCCTTTGCTCGAGCAAGACCTGGCCGCGATCGATGATCACCAGCATCGCGGCCTGCTTTTCCGGCATCGATTTCTTTGGCTTGCGCACCGGCAGTTCCTCGGTGCGGCCGCTGGCGAAGGCGGCGCAGCGCTCGCGCAGCGGGCAGCGCGCGCAATCGGGTTTGGCGCGCGTGCACAGGGTCGCGCCCAGGTCCATCAATCCCTGCGTGTAGGCTTCGATGCCCTCCTGCGGCAGCAGCGCTTCGGCGCGCCGCCACAGCGCGTCTTCGACCGGCTTGGCGCCCGGATACTCGTCGATGCCGAACACCCGCGCAAACACCCGCTTCACATTGCCGTCGAGGATGGCCGCGCGCCGGCCGCTGGAAAACGCGGCGATCGCCGCCGCCGTCGAGCGCCCGATGCCGGGCAGCGCGGCCAGCAGCGCCGGATCGGCGGGGAACACGCCGCCATACTCGGCGCACACGCGCTGGGCGCAGGCGTGCAGGTTGCGCGCCCGCGTGTAGTAGCCGAGCCCGCTCCACTGCGCCATCACGTCTTCGGCGGGCGCTGCGGCCAGCGCGGCGAGGGTGGGGAAGCGTTCGAGGAAGCGCGCGTAGTAGCCCAGCACGGCCGTCACCTGGGTTTGCTGCAGCATGATTTCCGACAGCCAGATGCGGTAGCCGTCGCGCGTGTTTTGCCACGGCAGCGCGTGGCGTCCGTGGCTGCGCTGCCAGCCGATCACGGCGCTGGAAAACGTCGGATCGTCCAACTGCTCGAACTCGGTCAGCCGCTTCACGCAGCCGCTTCCAGCGCCGCCAATTCCGACTGCATCGCGATCGTCACCTTGCCGGCCAGCTCGTTGAGCCGACCCTTGACCTTCTCGAGGTCGCTCTGGCTTGCTTCGAACGAGCCGATTTTGTGCTCCAGGCTGTCGGTGGCGTCGTGGATGCGCTGGATCGACGCCAGCCGGTGCTTGAGCTGCTCCTTGTGTTGGCGGATCTGCGCTTCGAGCGGCGCCATGATCACGCGCAGCCAGGCTTCGACGTCGGCGTTGGCCGCGCGGTAGGTGCGCCGCACGCGCGAGGCGATCGAATCGAAGAAGCGCTCGAGCAGCGTGCCGCGGCTGCTCATGATCAGGGTGGTGGTGCCGAACTGCTTGGTGTAGACCGCCTCGATCGCATCGAGCTCCGCGCGGTATTTGTCGAGCGAGAGCGTCATCGGCACCGTCAGCGTGAGCCCGTGCTCGCTCGAGAATTTGCGGTACATGGTTTCCATCATCTCGCTGATTTCGGCGATCTTGGCGTTCGATTGCTGCAGGTTGTCGCGCGCCTGGTCGAAGAAGACCTTGACCGGTCCGCGCATGCCGGTGGCGAAGCGGCTGGCGACCATGGCGTCGCGCACCGCGTTGATTTCCTGCTGCACGATGTCCATGCCCAGCGTGGTGTACAGCTCGGTCGACAGGCGCGCAAACACCGAACGGGTGCCCTGCAACTTGAACAGGCTGCCGTCGAATTCCTTCTTCTCGACGTCGATGCGGCGCATCATGTGCGCGATCACGCTCTGGTTCTTGCCGCGCAGGCTCTTGAGTTCCTGCAGCTGTTCGACGATGTCGCGCAGGCGCGCCCCCAGCATCGCCTGCTGGGCGCCGACCAGCGCCGCCATGTCCTCGGCCAGCTGGCTGCGGATGATGTCCTTCTTGGCCGGGATCAGCTCGTTGAACAGGGCCGCTTCGAGCGCGCCGAGGCGGCTTTTTTCGAGCAGCGCCATGTCGCCGTTGATCTTGCCGACCAGCGCCTTCTGGGCCGACACCGGATACACCTGGCGCGGCTCGAGCGCCAGCATATGGGCCACGCTGACTTGCTGGCGCTCGATCTCGGCGTCGTTCTCGGCCTCGGTCTTCAGCTCGTCCCACATCGCGTCGATCTTGTTGAGCACCACCACGCGGCCCGCGCCGGCGCCGATGTGGGTGCGCCAGACTTCGATGTCGCTCTTGGTCACGCCGGTCTCGGCGGCCAGGATGAACAGCACCGCATGCGCGTTCGGGATCAGGTTCAGGGTCAGCTCGGGCTCGGTGCCGATCGCGTTCAGGCCCGGGGTGTCGAGGATCACCAGGCCCTGCTTCAGCAGCGGGTGCGGGAAGTTGATGATCGCGTGGCGCCACAGCGAAATCTCGACCTGGCCGTGGTCGTCCAGCGTGGCCGCCATGTCGGGATCGGCTTCGTCGTACAGGCCGTAGCGCTTGGCTTCGGCCACCGGCACGTGCTTGGTGCGGCTGACCTGCTTGAAGGTCTCGTGCATCGCTTCGGGCGCATCGAGTTCGAGCGGCAGCACGGTCCAGGCCGCCGCGTCGTCGCGGTAGTCGCTGGTCGACAGCTGCGCGGCGCGGGTCTCGATCGGCAGCAGGCGGATGCAGGGCGGATAGGCCGGGTCGTACATCAGCTCGGTCGGGCACATGGTGGTGCGTCCGGCCGCCGAGGGCAGGATGCGCTGGCCGTAATCGGCGAAGAAAATCGCGTTGATGAGCTCCGACTTCCCGCGCGAAAACTCGGCCACGAAGGCCACCGACAATTTATCGTCGGCCAGCCGCGCCAGCGCGCGCGCGATGCGCTGCTCGGTCGCGCCGTCCGTCAGTTCGGCCGCGTTGACCCAGCTCTGGTAGCCTTCGAGCGCGCTGACCACGCCCTGGCGCCACGCGCTGTACTGTTGGAAATCATGCACCATATACTCCCACCTTGCCTCGTCGTGCCGCTTCGGCCGAAGCGGCTGTTCTCGTTGTTGTCGATAGTCTAGCGTTGGCAGTTCACGCAATAGAACGTGGACCGCTGTCCCTGCTTGATCTGGCGGATCGCCGCGCCGCAGTTGCGGCATGGCACGCCAGCACGATCATAGACGAAATACGTCTGTTGGAAATAGCCCGATTGGCCATTCACCCCAATAAAATCGCGCAAGCTGCTGCCGCCTTGCACGATGGCGGCGGCCAGGATTGCGCGGATCGCCTCGGCCAGCTTGTCATATCGCTCACGCGAAATGCGCGCGGCCGATGTCTTGGGATTAATCCCGGCGCGAAACAGGCTCTCGCAGGCGTAGATATTGCCGACCCCGACCACCACGTCGCCGGCCAGCAGGAATTGCTTGATCGGCGCGCTGCGCTTGCGGCTCGCGCCATGCAGCAGGGCGCCGGAAAAGCCGTCTTCGAGCGGCTCGACGCCGAGCCCGCGCAGCAGCAGGTGGTCGTCGAGTTCGCCGTCCTGGCGGTCATGCCAGAGCACCGCGCCGAAGCGGCGCGGGTCGTGCAGGCGCAACACCTGTTGCCGGGATGGCTGGTCGGCCTCGCGCACCACGAGATCAAAATGATCATGCTTCTTCGGTTCGACGCCGGGCGGCAGCATGCGCAAATGGCCGGACATGCCGAGGTGGATGACCAGGCTGCCGTGCTCGAAATGGATCAGCAGGTATTTGCCGCGCCGGCCGGTGCCGAGGATGCGGCGGCCGGCCAGCAGCGTCGGCAAGGCGGGCGGGAAGGGCCAGCGCAGCCCGCTGCGGCGCATCAGCACGCTGTCGACCACGCGTCCCTCGAGGTGCGGGGCGACGCCGCGCCGGGTGACTTCGACTTCTGGCAGTTCAGGCATGGGAGTTTTGCAAAATCGTGTAAATTGGCATGGCGGCCCCGCACGCGACCGGAAGGTTGGGCGTAGAATCGGGATTCATCGGCTTCATTCTGGACTTGCTTTGAAAAACGCTTTCGTTATTGTAACCCTCGCAGCCCTGCTGTCGGCGTGCGCCACGGCGCCGCACGCGCCTGCGCCCGTGCCCGCCGCCGTGCCGCAAGCCCAGCCGGAACCGCAGGCCGAGCAAGCCGCGTCCGCAGCCGACGAGCCGGCGGCCGACGAGTCCCTGCCGAACGTCGCGCTCAGCAGCGATCTCTTGTACAAGATCATGAAGGCCGAGATCGAGTTCCGCGACGGCCGGTGGCAGGGACCCTACGTCACCATGATGGCGCTGGCCCAGCAGACGCGCGACCCGCGCCTGGCGCGCCGCGCGGCCGAAATGGCCTTGGCGGCCAAGCAGGGCGGCGAATCGATGGCCGCGATCCGCCTGTGGCGCGAGCTGGCGCCGGATTCCGAGGAGGCGGCCCAGTACTACCTCGGTTTCGTGATCCTGTCCGACAACCTGGCCGAAGCCGAGGCGATCTTCCAGCACCGCCTGCAGCAGGCCACGCCGGCCACGCGCGGGCTGGCCATGTTCCAGATCCAGCAATTCCTGGCGCGCGCCAAGGACAAGCCGGCCGCCGCCGCGATGCTCGAACGCCTGCTCGCGCCCTACGGCGACACCGCCGAAGCCCACGTGGTGCTGGCGCAAACGGCCTACGCGCGCGGCGACGCCGCCTTGGCGCTGAAGGAGGCCCAGGCCGCGCTGGCGATCAAGCCCGGCTCCGAGATCGCGGTGCTGACCCTGGCCCAGGTCACCGAGGACGACGCCAAGGTGGCCGAAGTGCTGGCGCGCTTCCTGGCCGCCAATCCCGGCGCGCGCGAAGTGCGTGCGGCGCACGCCCGCGTGCTGGTCAACCAGAAGCAGTACGACCAGGCGCGCGACGAATTCCTGGCCCTGCTCAAGGGTCAGCCCGACAACCTCGGCACCCTGTACGCGCTCGGCATCATGTCGATGCAGCTGGGCGAGCCGGCCAAGGCCGAGGGCTATTTCAGCCACTTCATGGAGGTGCTGGCCGACCATCCGGACGACGAGCGCGACCCGTCCAAGGTGCTGATGATCCTGTCGCAACTGGCCGAGGAGCGCGGCGACCTGAAGGCGGCGCTGGCCTGGATCGACCAGGTCGAGCAGACCGACCCGAAAGCGTATTTCGGCGCCCAGCTGCGGCGCGGCCTGCTGATCGGCAAGCAGGGCGACCTGGCGGCCGCGCGCAGCTTCCTCGACAGCCTGAAGCCGCCCGACGGCGAAGACCAGGCCACCGTGGTGCTGACCGAGGGCCAGCTGCTGCGCGACGCCGGCAAGGTCGAGGAGGCCTACACGCTGATGGAGGAGGGCGTCAAACGCTATCCCGATAATCCCGACCTGCTCTACGATTTCGCGCTGCTGGCCGAGAAGACCAACCGCCTCGACGTGATGGAAACGACGCTGCGCGCAGTGATGGCGCAGGCGCCCGACAACCACAACGCCTACAACGCGCTGGGCTATTCGCTGGCCGAGCGCAACGTGCGCCTGCAGGAAGCGTTCGAGCTGATCGACAAGGCCATGAAGATGGCGCCGGGCGACCCCTTCATCATGGACAGCATGGGCTGGGTCCAGTACCGGCTCGGCAAGCTGGACGAAGCCGAGGCCCTGCTGCGCAAGGCCTACTCGCTGCGCAACGATCCCGAGATCGCGGTCCACCTGGGCGAAGTCCTGTGGCACAAGGGCCGCAAGACCGACGCCCAGAAGCTGTGGCGCGAGGCGCGCGCCAAGGACCCGAAGAACGACACGCTCAAGAGCACGCTCGCGCGCCTGCACCTGAGCTTGTGATAAGGTGCGGTCCCCGACCTGCCTTTGCCGACCCATGCCGCGACCAACCCACCGCTGCTTCTCCTTGCTTGCCGCCGCGGCCTTGCTGGCCGGCTGCGCCACCCAGTCCGGCCTGCTGTCGCAGGCCAGCGTGCCGCCTTACCGCGAGGCCATCGACCTCAGCGGCCGGCTGTCGGTCAGTTATCAGAAGGACGGCAAGCCGGAATCGCTGTCGGGCAAATTCGTCTGGGCCCAGAGCGGGCAGGCGATCGACGTCAGCCTGTCCTCGCCGCTCGGCCAGACCATCGCCACCATCAAGGTGACGCCGCAGGCCGCGACCCTGACCCGGAGCGGTCAGGCGCCGCGCACCGCCGCCGACATCGACAGCCTGAGCGCGCAGACGCTGGGCTGGTCGTTGCCGGTGTCCGGCCTGCGCGACTGGCTGCAAGGCTACGCCACCGGCGCCGATGGCCGGCGCTTCATCGCCTCGCCGGCCAACGACAGCGTGACCACGCGCGACGGCTGGCGCCTGCGCTTCGTCTCCTGGCAAGACCAGGGCGCCGCCCATCCCCAGCCGAAACGCATCGACGCCGACCGCAGCGCCGGCGACGCGCTGGCGATCCGCATCGTGCTCGACCCGCCGGCCTGAGCATGCTGAGCTCCCTGCACGATTGCCCGGCGCCGGCCAAGCTCAACCTGTTCCTGCACGTCACCGGCCGCCGTGCCGACGGCTACCATCTGCTGCAGACTGTGTTCCAGCTGCTCGACCGCGGCGACACCTTGCACCTCGACCTGCGCGCGGACGGCGCGATCCGCCGCGTCACCGACTTGCCCGGCGTGCCGCACGAGCACGACCTGATCGTGCGCGCGCTGCGCCTGCTGCAGGCCGAGTTCCAAGGCCGCCACGGCCGCCTGCCGCCCGGCATCGACGTCGCGCTCGACAAGCGCTTGCCGATGGGCGGCGGACTCGGCGGCGGCTCGTCCGACGCCGCCACCGCGCTGATGGCGGCCAACCACTTGTGGCAGGCCGGCCTGAGCCGCGCGGAATTGATGGCGCTGGGCTTGCCGCTGGGCGCCGACATCCCGTTTTTCATCTACGGCCAGACCGCCTTCGCCGAAGGGGTGGGCGAGGCCTTGCAGCCGGTGACCGTGCCCGACTGCTGGTACCTGGTGATCGAGCCCGGCGTCGCGGTCCCGACGGCGGCAATTTTTTGCGCCGAGGATTTGACAAGGAACACGAAACCGGTCAGAATAACGGACTTTTCCAGACACCTCACGAGCCAGGCAGGCTTGGGCGGGTTTGGTAAAAACGATCTGCAAGCTGTCGCCACCCGCTTGTTCCCGCCCGTCGCCCAGGCGGTCGCATGGCTGGAACAATATGGCGCGGCACGCATGACGGGCTCGGGGGCTTGCGTGTTTTGCGCGTTTGCCACCGAAGGCGAGGCCGACGAAGTGCTCGACAAGGTGCCTTCGTCCTGGACCGCCTGGAAAGCGAAATCGCTGGCCCGCCATCCGCTACCAGCGGTGTTGCAAGCGGATCGGGTGGTAGAATAAAATTTGGCTTGGCGCTATGTTTGACGATAAAATACGTTAAATGTAACGACGAGCAAGTCAGTTGCGTAGGGGAATCGCCAAGCTGGTTAAGGCACTGGATTTTGATTCCAGCATACCAAGGTTCGAATCCTTGTTCCCCTGCCATTCGTTTCGCCGCGCTGTCGATGGGCATGAGCGTCCAGCCGGCCGAACATAGCGCCGCCCGGGTTGGCCCGGCGGCGACTTTTCAAGATATCAACGCTTACCTCCTGGGACTCCCATGGCTTACGAAAACCTGATGGTTTTTACCGGCAACGCTAACCCGGCGCTGGCAGAAGGGGTCGCAAAAAACCTTGGCATCCCGCTTGGCAAGGCAGTCGTCTCGAAATTCTCGGATGGCGAAGTGATGGTCGAGATTAACGAGAACGTCCGCGGTAAAGACGTGTTCGTGCTGCAATCGACCTGCGCGCCGACCAATGACAACCTGATGGAAATTATCCTGATGGTCGACGCCCTGAAGCGCGCGTCCGCCGGCCGCATCACCGCCGCGATCCCGTACTTCGGCTACGCCCGCCAGGACCGCCGTCCGCGCTCGGCCCGCGTGGCGATCTCGGCCAAGGTGGTGGCGAACATGCTGGAAGAAGCCGGCGTCGAACGGGTCTTGATCATGGACTTGCACGCCGACCAGATCCAGGGTTTCTTCGACATCCCGGTCGACAATATTTACGCGTCGCCGATCCTGCTGGGCGACCTGCAGAAACGCAATTACGACGACCTGCTGGTGGTCTCGCCCGACGTCGGCGGCGTGGTGCGCGCGCGGGCGCTGGCCAAGCGCCTCGGCTGCGACCTCGCCATCATCGACAAGCGCCGCCCGAAGGCGAACGTGTCGGAAGTGATGAACATCATCGGTGAAGTCGAAGGCCGCAACTGCGTGATCATGGACGACATGGTCGACACCGCCGGCACCCTGACCAAGGCGGCCGAGGTGCTGAAAGAGCGCGGCGCCAAGAAGGTCGTGGCCTACTGTACCCACCCGGTGTTGTCGGGCCCGGCGATCGACCGCATTGCCGCGTCGCCGCTCGATGAACTGGTGGTGACCGACACGATTCCGCTGACGCCTGCCGGCACGGCCTGCAGCAAGATCCGTCAACTGACCTGCGCGCCGTTGCTGGCCGAGACCTTCAAGCGGATCAGCAAGGGTGATTCGGTGATGTCGCTGTTTATCGATTAAAGTTTCAAGCAGTTCCGCATCAGTTTTTCCGCACGGCGCCCTGGCGACACAGCCAGGGCGCCGTTGTGGTTTGTAAGAAAGCCCCTGGTCGCGGGGGTTTTCACCCCGCGGGGCAATCCAGCCCCGCATTTTTTGGAGCTTCACATGAAAGTTATCGCATTCAACCGCAATCTGCAGGGGACCGGAGCGAGCCGCCGCCTGCGTAATGCTGGCCAAACCCCAGGTATCATCTACGGCGGCGCCGAAGCCCCGGTCATGATCGCCCTGGACGGCAACGCGCTGTACCACGCGCTGAAAAAAGAAGCCTTCCACGGTTCGATCCTGGACCTGGAAATCGACGGCAAGACCCAGCAAGTGCTGCTGCGCGACTTCCAGATGCACGCGTTCAAGCAACTGGTGCTGCACGCCGACTTCCAGCGCGTCGACGCCTCGACCAAGGTGCACAAGAAGGTCGCGCTGCACTTCGCCAACGCCGATGTCTCGCCGGCCGTCAAGCTGCACGGCGCCACCGTGTCGCACGTGCTGGCCGAGCTGGAAGTGTCGTGCCTGCCGGCCGACCTGCCTGAGTTCATCACCGTCGACCTGGCGACCATCGACGTCGGCCACTCGATCCACGTTGCCGACCTGACGCTGCCAAAAGGCGTGACCGCGATCACCCACGGTTCGAACCAGACCGTCGCCACCGCGTCGATCCCGGCGGGCCACGTTGCCGCTGAAGCGACCGCCGCCGCTACCGAAGCCGCGCCTGCCGCGGCCGCCGCTGCTGCCAAGCCAGCCGCCAAGCCGAAGAAATAATTCGGTCGGCTGAAAAAAAACCCGCCGGCGCGAGCCGAGCGGGTTTTTTAACGCCTGTTTTCCGCGATAATCCATGTTTTGCCAAATTCAATATCCATGTCCATTCGCCTGATCGTCGGCCTCGGCAACCCCGGCCCGGAATATGAACAGACCCGCCACAATGCGGGCTTCTGGCTGGTCGACAACCTGGCCAACAGCCTGCCGGGCTGCCGCCTGCAGCGCGAGTCGCGCTTTAACGCGCTGATCGCCAAGACCGCGATCGCCGGCCACGAGGTCTGGCTGCTCGAACCGCAGACCTTCATGAACCGGTCCGGGCAATCGGTGGGCGGGCTGGCGCGCTTCTACAAGATCGCGCCGGACGAAGTGCTGGTGGTGCACGACGAGCTCGACCTGCCGCCCGGCGCGGCCAAGCTCAAGAAGGGCGGTTCTTCGGGCGGGCACAACGGCCTGAAGGACATCACCGCCGCGCTCGGCACCCAGGATTACTGGCGGCTGCGGCTCGGCATCGGCCATCCGCGCAGCCTGAATTCGCAGCAGGCGGTGGCCGACTTCGTGCTGCACCGGCCGCGCCGCGAAGAGCAGGCGCTGATCGAAGAAGCGATCGACAAGAGTCTGCGCATCATCCCGCTGGCCTGCGAAGGCAAGCTCGACATCGCGACCATGCAGCTGCATACCGCATAGCCGCGTGGGCATGGTGCCCATACCCACCCTACCAATCAACCCGGGGGCGCATCGTAGGGTGGGTACGGGCACCGTGCCCACGCGGACGCCGGCGCCTCACGAGGCCTGCACGATCAACTGGCTCCTGAGGTCGCGGATCATGCGGTCCACGGTCGGCTGCATGCGCTTGTAATCGGCCGGCGTGCACACCATGCCGTCGTGGCGGAAGGTCACGCGGCGCTTGACCCACACCGTATTGCCCTTGCGGATGTAATCGGCGCGGTAGGAAAAATTCGCGTCGCGCAGCGCCACCGGCTTGGGCAGCGCGAGGATTTTCACGCCTTTCGGGAAGGCGAAGCCGGTCTCGTCTTCGGTATCGATCGCCGGGCACACGAAATCCTGGCGCCGTTCCTTCTCCTGGCCGAGCGCGAACACCGCCTCGCCCAGCCCGCCCCAGAAGTTGTAAGTCGTCGCCAACCCGGTCGGTCCCGGGAAGTTGGCGAAGTTCTCGCTGGTGCCGGCGAAGCGCATGCGGTACTCGTCGCCGCTGCCGTCCAGCTTGCCCGGATCGAACTCGCCGTGTCCCTTTTGCCCCAGGCTTTGCAGCATGCGCTGGACGAACATCGCGCGGTCGGCCGGCTTGGTGTCGCGCACCGCTTGGCGGTAGGGCTCGGCGATCGCGCCGGCCGTGGTCTTGGCCACCGTGAAGTGGCTGCGGCCGTCGAGCCGCACGCCGAAGCGCGTGACGGTGCGGTTCTTTTCGGCCTGCAGCGCGGGCGTGCGCGCCAGCCTGCCGCTGCGCGTCAGCAGCACCGGCTTGCCCAGCGCGGCGGCCGGCAGGTAGCCGGCGGCGATCGCCTCGGCGGTCGGGTCGAGGAACAAGTCCAGGCTCGGCACGTAGGTGATCACGTGGTTGAAGATGCCCAGCGTCGGCGTGGCCGGCAGGCGGTAGGCGTTGCCGCTGTTGATCAGCGCGGCGCTGCTGTCGATGTCGAGTGCGGCCAGCAGCGCTTCGAGCAGGCTCGCGTGGTCCTTGCAGTCGCCGTAGCGGTTCTCCAGCACGGTCGCGGCCGCATGCGGCACCACGCCGCCGGCGCCGATGTACACGCCGACGTAGCGGATGTTCCTGCGCACCCAGTCCGACAAGGCCAGCGCCTGCGCGCGCGGCCCGGCCAGGCCGCCCGCGATCTCGCGCGCCAGCGCCCGGATCACCGGATTGCCGGCCGCCTTGTCGTGGGCTCGCGCATCGTAGGCGCGGGCGAAGGCGGCGTAGTCGGCGAAGGTCGACACCGCCAGCCGCTTGCCGTAATCGAGGTAGCTGACCGACTCCGCTTCGATGCGCTGGTTGTCGCCCTCGAGGTAGCGCCAGCGGTAGCGCTGGCGGCCCGGCGGGCTGGGACTGTCGACGCGCTCGAAGCCGGCGGCGTCGGCATACAGCGGCATGGTTGCCGGCATGTCGTAGATCAGTTCGAACTGGCGGTTGAGGTAGAACTGGGATGAGGAGATGTCCTCGAATTGGCCGGGAAACAAGGGCGTGCCGCGCTTGAGCACGTAGCGCAGCACCAGTTGGTCGCCCACCGCGACGTCGGGGAACACCACGATCTTCAGGCGCGTGTCCTGGAACATGGGCGCGTCGGTGGAGGCCGATTCCTGCTGGTCGCGGATCTGGTCCGGCTGTACCGCCACCGTGCGGCCGTCGGGCTTGCGGGTGTAGGCCGCGACGCTGGCGATCTCGTCGAGCGTCTTGTTGTAGCTGATGTAGTACTGGCCGTGCGCCTGCACCGCGCGCGGCTGGACGATGGTCTTCACGTTGTCGACCGTGAGCGTGTAGCTGCCGTCGGTCTCGACCACGAAATGCTGGATGTATTTGTCGATCACCAGCGACGGGTCGGTGCCGGTGTCGGCGCCGCGCGCAAGCGGCAGGGCGAGCAGGCAGCACAGGGCGGCGGCGAGGCGGGAAGGCATGGAGCGCTCCGGAGTGGCTGAGCCCGCGGGCTCGACCGATCCATGGTACGCAGCGGTGCCCGTATGCTGTTGAGATGCCGCAAGTACGGCCTTGCTGCGATAATTCAGGCATGAGTGCACTTTCCTTCCATGCCGGCCCACGCGCGCTGGCCCACATCCGCGCGCACGGCTTGCGGGCGCAGGACGTCGCCATCGTCCCCGCGGCGGCGGGCGGACCCAAGGGCCTGATCTTCCAGGCGCTCGACCAATATCTGTTCGGCGACTGGCTGGTGGTCGCGCCGCGCGAACGCACGCTGATCGGCGCCTCGATCGGCGCCTGGCGCATGGCCGCGGCCTGCCATGCCGATCCGCAGGCCGCGTTCGCGCGGCTCGGCGCGCTGTACTGCGGCCAACGCTACGCCAGCACCACGCCCTCGCAGCAAGAGATCGACGAGGTCTGCCAGCAGCTGCTCAGCGATTTCGTCGGCGGCCATGAAGACGAGATCGTCAACCATCCGCATCACCGCCTGCATATGCTGACCGTGCGCGGCTTGGGCGGGCTGGCCGCGCCGGCCGGCCGCCATGCCGAGATGCGCGGCTTCGCGGCGGCGGCGCTGCACAACCTGGCGTCGCGCGCGCGCCTCGGCCGCATGCTGGAGCGGGTGGTGGTGGCCGACCGCCGCGCCGTCTCGCCCTGGCTGGCCGAGCGCTTCGACGCCTTCACCACGCATTTTTCGGTGCTGAGCGAGGCCAACCTCGCGGCCGCGCTGCTGGCCTCGGGCACTTTGCCGCTGGTGATGAAGCCGGTGCGCGCGATCGGCGGCGCGCCGCCCGGCAGCTACTGGGACGGCGGCATCATCGATTACCATCTGGCCTTGCCGTACGCGCGCCTGGCGCCGGGCGAGCTGGTGCTGTACCCGCACTTCAGCGAGCACATCGTGCCGGGCTGGCTGGACAAGGGATTGCCGTGGCGGCGCGCCGCGCGCGGCCCGAACCGCGCTTGGCTCGACAACGTGATCATCGCCGCGCCGACCGCGGCCTTCCTCGCCACGCTGCCGCGCGCCAAGCTGCCCGAACGCAAGGACTTCAAGCACTACGGTCTCGACCATGACGCGCGGATCCGCAACTGGCGGCGCGCGATCGCCGAAGGGGGGCGCCTGCGTGACGAGTTCGCCGCCTTCGCCGCCGCCCCGGACGTCGCGCGCATCCGGCCGCTGTGAACGGCCGCCATGCGAGGACGCGGCGGCATTTTGCGGCCTTCGGGCGCGTCCGAGGTTACAATGTGGGGTTCCGGGCTTGACGCGCAGGCGCGCGGCCCTCGTTTATCGAATTAGAAAGTTTTCCCATGAGTCTGCAATGCGGCATCGTCGGCCTGCCTAACGTCGGCAAGTCCACCCTTTTCAACGCCCTGACCAAGGCCGGCATCCCGGCCGAGAACTACCCCTTCTGCACGATCGAGCCGAACGTCGGCGTGGTCGAGGTGCCGGATCCGCGCATGGCCGCGCTGGCCGCGATCGTCAAGCCCGAGCGCATGGTCAACGCGATCGTCGAGTTCGTCGACATCGCGGGTCTGGTGGCCGGCGCGTCGAAGGGCGAGGGCCTGGGCAACCAGTTCCTGTCGCACATCCGCGAGACCGATGCGATCGTCAACGTGGTGCGCTGCTTCGAAGACGACAATGTGATCCACGTGGCCGGCAAGATCAGCCCGCTCGACGACATCGAAGTGATCCAGACCGAGCTGGCGCTGGCCGACATGGGCACGGTGGAAAAAGCGATCCATCGCGAGAACAAGAAGGCGCGCTCGGGCGACAAGGACGCCGCCAAGCTGGTGGCCCTGCTCGAACGCATGATGCCGCACCTGAACGACGCCAAGCCGGTGCGCGCGATGGGGCTGGACGCCGAGGAAATGCTGCTCATCAAGCCGCTGTGCCTGATCACGGCCAAGCCCGCGATGTACGTGGCCAATGTGTCCGACACCGGCTTCACCAACAACCCGCTGCTCGACCAGCTGACCACCTACGCCAACAGCCAGAACGCGCCGATCGTCGCGATCTGCGCCGCCATCGAGTCCGAGATCGCCGACCTCGACGACGCCGACAAGGGCGCCTTCCTGGCCGACATGGGCATGCAAGAGCCGGGCCTGGACCGGCTGATCCGCGCGGCCTACAAACTGCTCGGCCTGCAGACGTATTTCACCGCGGGCGTGAAAGAAGTGCGGGCCTGGACCATCCACGTGGGCGACACGGCGCCGCAAGCGGCGGGCGTGATCCACACCGACTTCGAGCGCGGCTTCATCCGCGCCCAGACGATTGCGTATGACGACTACATCGCCTACAAGGGCGAGACCGGCGCCAAGGAGGTGGGCAAGATGCGCGCCGAGGGCAAGGAATATGTGGTCAAGGATGGCGACGTGTTGAACTTCCTGTTCAACGTCTAACTTCGAAGAGGCATTTCGTTCTGTTGCAGAACTTGAAGAAATGCCCCTTCTTCCCTGCGAAAGCCGCGCACTTCGCGGCTGCGCAGCTTACTGGTGTGTCAGATTCAATGCCGAATAGGCTACCGTTGACTGGGTGCCGTCCGCATTGTCATCCTGATTGTAACTGCCCGCTTTGAAGTACAGGGTCACGCCACTCCAATTAGCCGTCTGGTAGACATAGGTCTGATTCGGCGCGGTCCTCACGGCGCCCGTGGCGAGCGACGTCACTGTTACGGAGAGTACCACCGTCATGGCGCTGCTGGTGCCTGTTGCGCTGATGGTGTAATCGATCTTGTCCTTGAGCGCTACGGCAGACAGCACCGGATGCCTGACTTCAGTGTCGCCGGCGGCCAATTTGATGCCGACTTCGATTGCACCGTTACTCCACCGCAGTTTCAATGCTTCCGACCCGGCGCCTGTGGAATCGCCATGAATCTGCGCGAAGATGATTTCGCCGGTATGGTTGGTGGTGCTGGTGCCCGGTTGATTGATGACCCTCACCGTTCCGGATTCGACATTGGTATATGTCTGGCCAACCGTCCAGTTATTTGTCAGTTCTCGCAGTTCGACCCGTCCAAATTTTGTCGTTCCGGTGGTTTCTCCGCCGGATGGTGTCTTGAATATCACCGCGCCGGGTTCGACGTTGGCGTAGCAGTGGGTGCTATCGAAGCAATTGCTGAAGAAATAGATATCCGAATAGGTCGCGCCTAGTGGGCTGATATCGACCTGATTGCCGGAACTGTTGAATGTCGTCAGTTTATAGTTGTTAACCATCACTGGAAAATTCTGGCCTGGTTTGAGATTCGGGTCCAGACCGGTGGCAGGGCATGTGCCGGCGCCCGTGGTCCAGACTTCCATTTCGGTCAGGCTGACAAATTTATTGACATCGCTGCCAGTACTCTGCATGCGGACATATCTGGCCGGCGCGTCCGGAAAATCATAGGTCAGCAGTGAGTTCGATATGCCGTTGCTGGTGCCCGCATACACGTTGGTCCAGGTATTGCCGTCGGTCGATAGTTGTACGGTGATGTTGTAATGACGTTGATCGCCGTTTAGCCATGCCAATTTGACATAGTCGACCTGGTAGCAGCCGCCCAGGTTGTATTGAATCCACTGCGGCGCGCTGGTGGCATCGGCCGACCAGCGAGTGGTCAGCGATCCGTCATCGGCGTTTGGCGGCAAATTGGAGTCGCTGCTGCTGGCGGTGACGTTGGCCTGTGGCACGCTCAATTTTGTTGTGGTGGCGAACGCGGACGCGGATGTCAGGATAATTGCCACGGCCAACAGGCAATTAAGCAGTCCTGCGGATGTCTTCGAATTTTTCCGATGATTTGTCATAAGGGTCTCCAAAAAGTATTCAATGATTCTTATGTGAGCTTGCATGTGTTGTCGTAAATCATTTTCCCTACTGTGCCTGCAGACGTAGGCATTTCACCTACATGTCGAGTCCCGCTCGATCATCAACGCGCTTGGCGAATAGCTTCTGCTGCCGCTCGTCGAGCGCTTGAATCCGTGTGTTTCCATCGACCGCTCGCAGCGGGGCGCGATGGTTGTGGAGCTTGAGATAGTCCGTCAGCGTGGCTTCCACATCGGCGCGCGAGTCGAAGCGCGCTGCTCCAGTCAGCGACAAGAAGTTAAACGATTTACTAAATACTCTTGAATAATCCAAGTGTATACCATAATTCATGGAGTTAAACGTTTAATTAAATATACTCAAGAACTTGCTGTGCTCAAACGGTTTTGCTTGATATTTATGCAAGTTCCCTGCGCCGCCCGAATGAAATTCGTGGAAGGCCATAGGGGCGGGGTATGATCTGACGAGGCTGCCTGAAATGAGCTTGGAGACAAGGAGTTGGACCTGGTTTTCTGATTTGATGTCTGAGCGATGCAGCCAGGCCCTTCGGGGTCTTTTTTTCGATAAGGGGAAACATGAAGACATTCCGACTTGGGCTGCTGTTGCTGGCGGCCGTGGGCATGGCGGCGGCGCATGACGACAGCGCGATCAATTGCGACAGCTGCGCCGGATGGAACCAGCCGCAGGCGCCGTTCAACATCTATGGCAACAGCTGGTATGTGGGCACGGCCGGCTTGTCGGCGGTGCTGGTGACCAGTCCGAAGGGACATATTTTGCTGGACGGCGCCTTGCCGCAATCGGCGGCGCAGATCGAGCAAAACATCGCGGCGTTGGGATTCCGGATCCAGGACGTCAAGCTGATCGTCAACTCGCACGCGCATTTCGACCATGCGGGCGGCATCGCGGCGCTGCAGAAGGCCAGCGGCGCGGTGGTGGCGGCCAGCGCGGCGGGGGCGCAGTGGCTGCGGGACGGGGCCCACGGCAAGGACGATCCGCAATACGATGCCCGGCACCAGGCGCATTTTCCGCCGGTGGCCGAGGTCAAGGTGGTGCGCGACGGCGAAGTGCTGAGCGTCGGCGACTTGCGCCTGACCGCGCACATGACGCCTGGCCACACGCCGGGCGGCACGACCTGGTCATGGCGTGCGTGCGAAGAGGGTCGCTGCGTGGACGTGGTGTATGCCGACAGCCTGACGCCGATCTCGGCGGAGGGTTTCCGCTTCTCGGGCGACCAGAAGCATCCCGACATCTCGGACGCATTCAAGGCCAGCATCGCCAAGGTGGAGGCGCTGCGCTGCGACATCGTGGTATCGGTGCATCCGGACTTCACTGGCACCTTCCAGAAGTTGGCGGCGAAGAGCGCCAACGCGAACCCCTTCCTGAGTCCGGGCGGCTGCCGCGAATACGCCAAGGCGGCGGCCAAGTCCCTGACTGCGCGGCTGAACAGCGAGCAGCAAGAAAAAACCAAGTAAGCCCCGAAGCGAGCCCGGCCCACAGGCTTTTTTGCATCCAAAAATTTGGGGTCACGTCTGACATTCGTACATTTCGCTGCCGAAATGTACGAATGTCAGACGTGACCCCAAATTTTCGAGCGGCATTCTCTACCGCGCCGTCCCGGGGGAAACCGCACAGGCCTCGCGCAAACTGCTTTGCCGCATGAAAAACGGCATGGGGTCACATCTGACATTCGTACATTTCAGAGATGAAATGTACGAATGTCAGATGTGACCCCATGTGTTGCGGCGGAAATGGATTAGAGCTGGCTCATGCCGCCGTCGACAATCAACTCGGTGCCGACGATGTAAGCCGCTTCCGGCGACGACAGGAACAGCACCGCGCCCGCCACTTCATCCGGCGTGCCGAAACGCTTGATCGGGATCTGCTGCTCGATGCTGGCCGCCATCTGGTCGAGCTGCTCGCCGCTGATGCCGAGCTTGCCGTACAGCGGCGTCGACACCGGCCCCGGGCTCACCACGTTCACCCGCACCCCCTGCCCAATCAGCTCGGCCGACAGCGTCTTGGCAAACGAGATCAGCGCCGCCTTGCTGGCCGCGTACACGCTCGAATTCGGCATCCCGATATGCGCGTTGATCGAGCCGTTCAGGATCACCGCCGCGCCCTTGTTCAGCAACGGCGCCAGCGCCTGGATCGCGAAGAACACGCCCTTCACATTGATGTCGAAGGTCTGGTCCCACAGCGCTTCGTCGATCTGCTCGAGCGCACCGAACTTGGCCACGCCGGCGTTCACGAACACCGCGTCGAGCGTGATGCCCTGCTCGCGCAAGGTCCGGGCCAGCAGCTTGCCGGCCTGGATGTCGCCCTGGTCGTTCTTCAGCGCGATCGCGCCGGCGCCGAGTTGTGCCTTGGCCCGCTCCAGCGCGGCCTCGTCGCGCCCGGTGATGATGACGCGCGCGCCTTCCTTGGCGAATTGCAGCGCGGTGGCCAGGCCGATGCCGCTGTTGCCGCCGGTGACGAGTACGGTTTTGTTTGCGAAGCGATGCATGATGAAACTCCTTGGTGGTTGGTGGTCGGCGTTCGCACTCTGCGCGGCCGGTAAGTTCACTATATGATTAATAAATTAAGCCAACAATGGCGCGGATATTCATGAAACATTCAGGTTTTATGAACATTCGGCCAAAAAACGCGGTCGCTCATCGGACGAAGGAAGTCAGCAGCGGAATCACATCCTGCGGCGCTTCTTCCATCAGCCAGTGCCCGGAACCGGGGATGACCTTGCCGGTCACATCGTCGGCCACCAGCCTGGCCTGGTCGATCAGGAAGGTCCCGCCCGATTTTTCGCCCGACAGCACCAGCACCGGCATCGTCAGCCTAGTCTTGGCCAGTTGCTGGAAGTCGGCCGCATCCTGCTCGAACGCGGCGAAGTATTCGAAGCCGGCGCGCATGCCGCCCGGCTGCGCATAGGCCTCGGCATACAGCCTGCGGTCCGCTTCCGGCACCGACCTGGTCTTGTCGGCCGCGAAGTCGTTCCAGAAGTGCTCGAAGTAGATGCGTTCGCGCCCGGCCACCAGCTTCAGCGGCACTTCGCCGCGGAAGTGGAAGTGCCACAGGTCGCGCAGCAGCCACATGTCTTTCCAGTTGCCGATGCCGGGCAGGAAGGCGTCCATCAGCACCAGCTTGCGCGTCTCTTGCGGATACTGCGCCGCGTAGGCATACGCCACCATCAGGCCGATGTCGTGGCCGACCACGGTCGCATCGCGGTAGCCGAGCGCGGTCACGAGTTCGTGCACGTCCTTGGCCATGTTCTTCTTGTCGTAACCGCCCGCCGCTTTTTCCGACGCGCCGGCGCCGCGCAGGTCGGGCACGATCACGGTATGGTTCCTGGCCAGGTCGGCGATCACCGGGT
>Ga0193702_1000232_pt1 | contig 22599 bp, 48 predicted proteins | sample U3a1metaG_FD_143060 | JGI IMG/M metagenome (GOLD analysis project Ga0193702, IMG submission 143060) | Soil microbial communities from a riparian zone of the East river system, Colorado, United States - U3a1 | ecosystem: Environmental > Terrestrial > Soil > Riparian zone | place: USA: East River... | reverse complement strand
GTCGTAATCGCCTCAGCGCCCACCCACAGCGACTCCGGAACACCACACGCCTCATCCAGAACACACAGGACATACGGTGCGTGGATACCGACGAACGCCGCCTCGTCCGTGTCCGCAGGTTTCCGGCCGAAAGCGACGAGTTCCTCATCGATCAGCCACTCGACCTGATTCACACGGCCGGGAAGATTGTGCTGCTTGTGCATCCGGCGGATGTACCGCCACAGGATCGCCCGGACCTGAGCCGTCGTCGGCGCCGTCGTCACCACGAACGCCTCACCCGGCGGATGAGCATCCAGCCACCACGACACGATCAGCGAAGCGACATGCGATTTCCCCGACGAGTGACATGAACGCACCGCGGTTTTGCGGTTGTCCCGGACGCTCTCCATGATCTCGCGCTGCTTCGACCACACCAGCTGGCCCAGCCGGTCCGACACCCACGCCGCCGGATCCTGCGCCCACCGATCCGCACGCTCCGACGCCTGCTTCCGGTCCACCGCAGCCTTCAGCTGCGCATACACCAGCTTCAACCGCTTCGTGTCACCGGTGCGCACCAGTCGCTCAACCTGACCCTGGAGACGCTCCAGGTCCAGAGAATCAGGCGTCGGAGTCGTCAAGAAGCTCAGCCCCACGCACAACCCGCGACACCAGATCCGTACGGAACGCCTGCACCACCGTGTGCCCGGCATCCTTGAACAGCAGCAACGCACCGTCCTGCTGGAAATACGCCGCCTCGATACCGCCCACCACCTCCAGCTCCATGGCGAAGGGGTTCATGACGTGCACCGCGTAGTCCCACTCCGACAGGGCAGGACTCTTGACAAGACTCATGGTGATGTTCCTCGTGAAAGAAGAAAAGGCGCCTCCGTGTCGAAGACGCCACTCGCGCACATACGCTGTGCTACGTTTCAGTCACCCGCCGAAGTCTCCGCTCCGGCGGGAATCACGCTGCGGGAAGCAGCCCCGTCTCCCCCGTCGGGGCTGCTTCCTCCAGCCACCACATCGGCGGATCATTCGCCATCACAACGGACCGCTCCACGTACGCAAACTGCTCAGTCGCAGAGTCGTACATGATGAAGCCGTCCTCGCCGTACGCGTACTCCTCGTACCGGATGAACCACTGCTCGCCGTCAGGCGTCTCAACAAACACCCGAGATGGGTACGGCACCCGATGCGGATCCACGTCATTACACGTGAGCCACGACGCCATCTCACTCATGCGTGGCGCCTTCACCAGGTACGACAGCGGTGCACCCATCACATGTCCGGAAGATCCAGCGCCGCGCGCACCGCCGCGTCCTTGGCCTCCAGGAGCTTCCGCAGGCACACGGTCTTCTCCGGACCGTCCGGCACCGTGTTCCGCACGATGTCCGCCACCGTGTAGAAGTGCCGGGACACGTGCTGGAGCTTCGGCGGCAGATGCAGAAACTCGAAGTACCGCATCATCGCGTCACACTGAGACATCACGCATCACCTGCGCTGTCAGCCTCGACCTCAGCCTTCGGTTCCTTCAGATGCAGCGGGCGGAGAGACAGCGTCAGGTTCCGCACGTGTCCGTCGTGATGACCGGACGCCTCGACGATGGCGCCCTTCCAGTAGCTGTCCGGCGCCCAGGCCTCAAGCTCGGCTACGATCAGCGCCTTCACGGCGTCGACCTGCGAGGAGTCGCCCGTGAACTCGTGGGCCTTCACCTGCTCAATGACGTCCGCGATACGTCCCGCGGCCTGGATGCTGAAGCTCATTGATGATCCTTTATGATGAGGTGGACAGAGAGGCGCACGCGACGGGATTCGAACCCGCAAGCCGCAGGGAATTCACGGCGGGCATCAATCATCGATAGGCCCGAGTCATGCCATTTGCACCACGCGTGGACCAGCAAGGGCTGGAGGGATCGAACCCCCGGTTGCGCCTTTGGAGAGCGCCGTGTTGCCTCTACACCAAGCCCCCGAGGGGAAATACAATGAGCCGCCATTACAAATTCGACGTGCGCCTGGACGTGAACGGCGATGACGAAAACGAAGAGCAGATCGTCCAGAACATCCGCGGCGCCGCGATAAATGCCGTGTGGGCCAGCGCACCCGAGGGGCTGGACCTGAACGTGCGGATCAGCGTGGGCCCGCTGGAACGGAGCTAGGGACGGCGCCAGCCGAGCAGGCTGCCGATCGCGATGATCCCCACCTCGATGAGCAGGATCAGTTCGAAGTTGGACATGACGGCTCCTCCTCGGTCTTCCACAGCGCCCGCTTCAGGACCAGGCGGACGCCCTCGGTGTCCCAGTAGTAGGGCTTCTCGAACAGCCACACGAGTCGCAGGTGATCGTTGTGATGCAGCGCGATATTCGTCATGATCAACTTCCTGGTTGTCAACTCAGGGTTTACGGAGATTGGTGTAAGCTGCCTTACTACGACAAGCGTCAACCTCAGGTGGACAACATGAATGATCTTGAAAGGCCGGAGATCGACCCGCTCAAGCCCTGGGTGCGCAACGCAAGCTGGGACCGCACCGTGGCCTACCGCGCCGAGGACGCCTGCGGCTACATCGAGCCCTGGCAGGAGCTGCCCTGCGACTTCGTCAAGGGCCACAACGTCCTCGACACCACCAACGGCCAGCCGCTCAGTACCGGTGGCCACAATTCCACCACCATTGAACGGCCCTGCCACCTCGACGCCGTCACTCGCGTCCAGCGCCACCACGACGGCACCAGCCCTCTGAGTCGGCCGTGACCACTCTCGTCAGGATCGATCCTGACGAAGAATCTGACAGGCCGTCAGTTCAATTGCCTGTGCGCCGGACCCTGCTTTCGGGTGAGGCCAGGGGCTGGCTGCACCGGTCGGTTCCGAAGCAGACGTACGCTGCGTACTGGCGTGAGTGGCAGAAATTCCTCGGCTGGTGCCGCCCCCGCGCCATCGACCCGGTGCCGGTGCTGACCGACCACCTGACAAACTGGGTCGCCGACCGGTGCAGTGCCGGGCATTCCCAGACGGTGATCGAGCAGGGCATCTCCGCGGTGGTCTTTTTCCTGGAGAACCAGTACAACGTGGTCGAGAAGGACATGCCCGACCGGCGGGACGCCTGGCGGATCGTCGCCGGGTACCGGCGCATGCTGATCGCCTCGGGCTGGCGGCCGGACGAAGCGGCCACCTACACTGTCCGGCAGTTGCGGACGATGGTGTCAACTCTCCCTGCGGACACGGCACTTGGGATCCGCGACCGGGCTGCGCTGCTGCTGGCGACCGGTGCATTCGCGCGGCGGTCGCAGCTGGTCGGTCTGGACATTCCGGATATCCGGTTCACCGAGGGCCGGATCATCATGAACATCGCCATGAGCAAGGAGGACCAGCGGGCGCGGGGGCGCCAGATCGTCATCGACCGGGGCGCGCATCCGTTGTCCGACCCGGTCGCCGCGGTGCGTCTGTGGGTGGACCACCTGGCGTCCAGGGGGGTGCACGATGGTCCGTTGTTCCGGCGGTTGTCGAAGACGTCGTTCGGCTACAGGATCCTCGACTACCGTCTGGACGGTGAGTGGGTGGGGCGTCTGGTGAAGGCCGTGATCGCCGACGCGGACATCACCGCACCGTCGGGGCGCACCTACCGGGGCCACTCGCCGCGGGCTTCCGGAGCGACGATCGCCTTCCGCGCGCGCAAGCCGTCCATGGCGATCGCGCACCACGGCGGCTGGTCGGTGAAGGGGACTCAGGTCCATCGCTACAACCGGCCGGAGGGGCAGGAGAGTGTGACGAAGGGGTTGATGTGAGCGTCGGGGTGCGGATCGCGCGGGTTGAGGTCGACGAGGAGGGCGACTGGATCCTGACGGTGGCCGGGACGGACATCCGTAGAAGACTGTGGAACGACCGGGACGTGCCGTTCGACATCTTCCCGGGGAACAGCATGGGGCACCGGCTGATCGAGCTGGGGTGGATGCCGGACCGCCGGTCGATGTATGCGGCACAGACCGGCTCCGCGGTGGAGCGCCTGTATCTGTCGGCGATGGCGGGCTGGCGCGAGGTCGACGACAAGTCGTGGACGATCCCCTGTTACCCAGCCCGGTGACTGCTATCCTGAAAGTCGCAGGGTGGAGCAGCTCGGTAGCTCGCTGGGCTCATAACCCAGAGGTCGCAGGTTCAAATCCGGCCCCTGCCACTGCACGGCTTTGACCGTGTGCCGTTTTGTGGGCGGCAGGAAGACCACACCCACACCGGGGTCATGGTGATCGAAAGGGCCGCTTCTACCTTTGATGGAGGCGGTCCTTTCGCATGTCAGGCGACCCAGGTACCGGCGGCCTTGATCCGCGTGGCGTGGTCGAGGCGCTGGTACTTGATCTCGGTGGTGTGTCCGTCCCAGGTGTCGCCACCACTGGGGACGTGGGGGAACAGGTCGAGGTCGTCGGGTGCGATGTGCCAGCAGGCCTGTCCCGTGGGGAGGCTGATGAACAGTACCGGCCAGTCGGGCTCTGCGGGATCGCTCTGGAAGTGCGCCGGGTAGACCGCTGCGAGGTGTGCCAGCAGGTGGGCACGCTCGCGGTAGGCGGCGGTCAGGGGCGGTGCCACCGCATGGACGGCGTACCATGAGCCGTCATTTTCCCAGCGCAGGAAGCCTGCTCCGTGATCACCTTGATGACCATCGTCGAAGACGCACTGCACTTCGCCGTGCTCGTCGCCGATGACAGCTGTGCAGTGGCCGCCCTCAGAGGACACGTTCGCGGTGGCGGAGGATCAGGCTGCCGATCTGCCACCAGGTGGCCTCACGGTACTGGCCGTCGAGGGTCTGGTAGTGGGTTCGGTGGAAGCGGAGCATGGGTCCTCCTTGATGATCACGCGGGCTTCACGCAGGCAGGCGGTGTAGGGCTTGCCGGTGGCGGCCTGGATCTGGCGGGCGAGCTTCCGCTCGGGTGTTCTGGAGGTCATCAGCTGGCCAGGTGGTCCATGAGGACGGTGGTGGTCAGCTCGAAGGCGCGCTGTTCGGAGAACCCGGCGTCCATGTAGGCGGTGTAGACCTCGTGGAGTTCGCTGGCGACACGTGCGAGCGGGGTCATCTCGAAGTCGTGCGCGCCGTCGCTCATGCGTCGTCTCCTGGTTCGATGGCCAGCCGGTCGAGGCGTTCGGTGGTGGCCTGGATGGTGTCGTCGGTGTTGATGAGGGAGATGAGGGAGCTGATCTCGGAGCCGAGCTGGTCGGCTTCGACGGAGAACCGCTGCGCCGCCTTGGTACCGAGCAGGTTCGAGATGGACTCTTCGATCCGGTTGAGGCGGTCGAAGGCTTCGAGGGCGAAGCGGCGGTCCTCGACGGGCACGCCGTCCTGGAACACCACCTTGCCCTGCTGGACGAGGACGTGGTCCTTGTCGATGGATGCCCAGATGTGCTGCTTCATCATCTCGTAGTGCTGCAGCTGTTCCAGGCGCTTCTCGTCGACGTTGACCTGGTGGAGCAGTGCGGTGCCGCGCTTGATGGCGGTGACGGCGCGGCGGGGGTCGGGCTGGCCGGTGGTGCGGTCGAGGAGGCCGAGTTTCTCGGCGATGGCTTCCGGGTCCCATCCCATGGCCTTGAGGCGGACGGCTTCGCGGTCGCGCTTGTAGTCGTGGTAGGCGGGGTAGCCGTCGGGGCGTTCCGAGGGCAGGAAGTCCTCGTCGGTGATGAGGGGCTTCTCCTCGAAGGGGACGGGTGCGGTGTCAGTCATCGCAGTCGTCCTCGGCGCCGGTGGTGTCGATCGCCTGGTCCTGCCATTCGCAGGAGGTGTCGCTGGCGCGCCAGCCGCACTGGGGAGGGTCGCAGTGGGCCAGGGGGCACGGGGTCGTGGGCACGGGGTCTCCCGGAGAAAAGTCCACAGGATGGTGTAGGTGCATCAAGAGATGGTGTGTGGACCCCACTTGCTGGGGTACTGTCAGTACATCAGGCGCCACACGATAAAGGATGAGGGGCGACGTATGTCCAAGGCCGGTACGAAAGATCAGCCGCAGGGATGGAAGGCCGAAGCGGGCAGCCGCCGGTGGTTCTGGCAGATGCGTCTGCTGAACTTCACGCTGTGGGTGACACCTCTCCTCACGGCCATCGTCTGTGCCCAAGCCGCTGGGGTGGCCGGGGTGAAAGACCCGAGCGTGTTCGCCCGCATGGTGCACGTCGTCCCGTGGTTCGTGGTCGGGGTGGTGGCTGCCACCTTCGCGCATGCGCTGTGGCGGATCGAGGTGAACATGGAGGGCAACTCTGCACACCCGTACACCGACAAGGACGCCGCGATCTTCAACCGGGCCACGTGGATCCAGGCCATCGCGGGCGTGGTGGTCGTCCTCGGCGGCCTCGGCGGTGTTCCCACCTACATGCTGCTTACGCACATGAAGGACAGCGAGGTGTTGTACGGCGATGCGGTGTACGGCCCGATGGTGACCATCGCACTGCTCGGGATGATGACCAAAACGACCCAGACCCTGTACAAGCGTGGGCGGCAGGCCTACGAGGAGCTGGAGAAGGGCGTATGAGCGCCGACACCGAGATCGTCGAGGAGGAACTCCAGGTTCATCTCGCTGAGGTGATGGCGCGCCGCCGGGTGAGCAATGCGGCACTCGCCGAGGCGATCGGGATCAGCCCGAACCAGCTCTCACGGCTGAAGAACGGTGACGTCACCTTCGTCCGTCTGGAGACGCTGAAGGCACTGTGCCGCGAGCTGCAGTGCCAGCCCGGCGATCTGCTCACCTACGTCGCCTGACACCGTCAACCCGAAAGCCCCGTCCGGATGGACGGGGCTTTGGCGTGGGTTGACAGCACCCCCGCTGGAGACTGCTACCAAGAGCACACAGCCCAGTGGTTGATGTTGCTGTCGACTCCAGTATACGCATGCTTTACAACTCACAAAGTGGTGTGACGCACATCACTCTTGCAGGCGTGACGTCTCCGCTGAAAGGATGACAGGCATGTATAACAGGTTCTTCGAAATGGTGTGCGCATCATGACCAGTGCCAACCCGCGGGACACCTACCTGCATATCGCCACCGTCGTACGGCACGCCGTCGAGAACGGGCTGCCGGGATACCGCAGACGCCTTCCCACGGTCAGCGAACTCGCGGACACGCACGCCGTCAGCCGCAACACCGTCCACCGGGCCCTGCACCTGCTCAAGGACGAGAACCTGATTGAGCCCGTCCAGGGCGTCGCGTGGTACGTGGCAGGCACCGTCGACCGGCGCACACCCGACGAACGCATCCGGGAGATGCTCGTCGGCGCATTCCGGCCCGGGGACCGGCTGCCCAGTGAGGGCATGCTGTGCAGCCAGCTCGGCATCTCCCGTGTCACCGTCCGCTCCGCTCTCGCCCGGCTTCAGGGTGAAGGACTCATCAGCGAAGCATCGCCCCAAGGGCGTACGATTCTGGCCATCTCCACCGACAAGGAAGCGTCATGAACGAACGCCCACTGGGGCTCGACGCGTTGCTGAACCACCTGACCGAGAACACCGGCACCGCCTGCGAACACCGCGGCGGCAGTTACTTCGACCGCACCCTTTGTCCGGCCCCCTGCAACGCCATGCACGACTGCTGCAGGAACTGCGGCGAGCCCCTCGACGAATGCGCGCTGCCGGGAACCGCCGCGGCCGTCGCCGCCCACGACCCGCGGTATTCCGGAAACCACATCGGCCGGTCCTTCAATGGCACACGCCTCGAAGACAACTGCCCCTGCAACAAGGCCCCGTGCGGACTTGTCATCCAGGACGAGATCGACCCCGCATGCACCGAGCACCCGGCCGAGCGCATCAAGTCGATCCGCCAGAGTCACCGGGCCGAACGCTGCCCGTCCGCACACCAGCCTGAAGGAGGCGATCAGTGACCGTCATCGCCTGGACCGGTGTCGGGATCGGTGTCATGGTCCTCGTCGTCTGGTTCCTGCTGACCATAAACGGTCTGCTCACCAGCCCCGTCGGCCGGTCGTTCCTGATCGGCTGGAGTCTCGTCGGCGCCGCCGTCTGGGGCGCCGTCAGTGCCCTCTACCTGATCGCGAGGGCACTGTGACAGTCACCGAAGAACGCCTCATGCGCTACGCCACGGTCCTCGCCCGGGACGACATCGATCACATGCTCGGCCCGCAGTTCCCGCTGCCCGACGCCGACCACGGCTTCTGGGAGAGATGGAAGAGCGCCGCCGCTGCCGTCATCGCACTGGCCGACCGCGAGCATCCGCCACCGCCCGGCAGCACGATGAGGAAGCTCCCTGCCCACATCCTCGCGCTCATCGTGCTGCGGCCGTACGTGTCGACGGCCTGCGAGATGGCACAGGCCCTGGAGTCCGCGATGGTGCGCCACCCCGACTTCGCCGACGAGCTGCGGATGTACCGGGACCTGATGCACGACTACTGCCGCCTGAACAACAAGTTCTCGGACGTACCGTGTGCGTGCCCGCACCCGCACAGGGAACGGTGACGTGTCCAAAAAGACCCGTCGGCGCGCCAAACGGATGCAGGCACGGCTGGAAAAACGTGTGATCCAGCGGATAAAACGACGCGCATGGGGCCAGCTGCCCAAGATGACCTGGGAAGACGACGGCGGGGCCCTGCACCCCAAGGAGCTGGAGGACTGATGTACCCACGCGCCGACTGTCCCGTGTGCGAGAGAAACACCGCGGTCGCACCGCGCAGCAGCCGCTACTGGCGGCACGACCCGCCCGTACGCGACCCGGAACTGCGCTCCTGCGCGGGATCGTGGGCCCTGCACCTCGCCGGTCCGGGTGAGCCTGGTTACGCCGGGGACCAGGGCTCCCTGTTCCAGATCTGAATCCGAGGAGGCCAGTGATGGCGGAGTTGTACCGATATTTGCGTCAGCTCGATATCCCACGGTTTCTGGCTGTTGCCTTCGTGGTGGACGCGGTAATCACTGCATCCCTCCCCGAGGCACGGCTCGCTGCCATCAACAAACTAGAAGACAAAGGACTGCGATGACCGACACGGCCAACGAGCCCTATGCGCCCCACGACGGATGGTTCGGCCAGATGCAGCGGGAGAACGGAGAGTGGATCACCTACTCACCGACCCACGACCGGACAAAAGCACTTGACCGCGTCAAGATCAACAGGATCGAGCACCCCGAGCTGACGCACCGGCTCATCAAGGAAACGACCCACTACGCGATCGACAACGAGGAGCAGTGACATGATCCCCATGCCTCCCGTCTACACCGTGATGTACACCGAACTGGCCGCCGCCAAGCGGGACGAGCTGACACCGGAACGACGCACGGTCTTCGAGAAGGGCATCGACGTCCTGTGCCAGAACCCCTTCATCGACGTCTCCCAGCCCATCGGCGGCGACTGGCGCGAGGTGCGTCTGACGTCGCGGATCGTCATCGAATACAGCGTCCATGCCGGACAACTCGTCATCATCGTCGTACGGATTTTCGACGACGCCGACGCCATCGTCCAAGAGTAACGATGGGAGAGAACGTTCCCTGGCAACCGCCGCCCGAAGGCATCGACCTGGAGCAGGGACCGCTCCTGATCCCGCAAGATCTCTACGACAAGCTCATGGCACTCCCGCCCGGTACGGACGTCAGCGAGTTCTTCGAGTTCGAGCCCGGCTGGGATCTGACCGTTACGACGCAACCACCACTCGCACAACCACGCCCGGAGAGCTGATGGAGAACATCGACAGCGTCTACGCCATCTACGGCCTGCGCCTGGGGCGCTTCAACGACGACCTCTTCCGTCTCGACGAAGATCCGGGCGCCTGCCTCAACGACGGCGAGGTCGGCTACATCACCGCAGGTGTGCGGGGAAACCACATGCTGTTCCTCGCCCTCAAGTGGGACCGCATTCCCCCGGGTGAGTACGTCTACCACTCCGGCGAGAGTGCCAACGCCAGCAAGTTCGAACGCGACCGCTGGAACAGCGACCTGCGCGCCGCCGCCGACCGTCTCGGCCTGGAGGTCATCGGAGAACCCGGCTGGTACACGATCCCGAGTGAGGGCTGACATGTACAGAAAAGACCGCGTCCAGGATCTGCGTAACTCCATCGCCGAGATCCTGGCGGACTTCGTACCCGCCACCGACGCCCGCCGCGCGATCGCCGACCTGGACGAACTCGTCGAGATGATCCGGCAGCCCCGCGACCTGACCAGCCCGGAGGCAGTCACCTGATGACATTCATCCACTCACGCGCCCGCGAGTTCGCCAACCAGCTGAAGGCGCAGATCGAGCACGGCCACAAGCCCGGCGACCTCCTGCTGCCGACGGCGATGCTCAGCAAAGAGCACGGCGTGACGCTGTGGACCGTACGCGGCGCACTGCACCTGCTGAGCAGGGAGGGCGTCATCGCGTCCTACTCGAACAAGGGCTACTACGTGATGGCCCGCGACGGCAAGCCCCTCAACCCGCCGGTGCCGCTCCAGAGGCAGATAGCCGACGACCTGCGGCAGAAGATCCTGAACGAGGACTACGAACCGCAGGAGAAACTCCCCTCACTGCGGGAACTGGCCAGGACGTACAGGTGCTCCACCGCCCCCGTGCGGGGCGCCTTCGAAATCCTCCAGGACGAAAAGCTCCTGATCACCGTCCCCCAGGACGGTACCTACGTCAACACATCACCCGACAGCTCACACGAAGAAGGCCGCTCCTAACACTGCCGCGTCAACCCGGCCACGTTTAGGATCCGGCCACAGCACCACCGACAAGGAAGGCACGAGCATCGTGTCGACGTTTGCATCCCCCCAGACAGATCCTCAGGGCAACTTCACCCACATCGCACTCCTGCTGGACGCGTCATCGTCCATGGACCACCTGGAAGACGCTGTCGTCCGCGTGGTCGACGGCCTCGTCGAGGACTGGCAACACCGCTCCGTCGCGCTCGACGACATGACACGCCTGACGGTGTACCAGTTCTCCAGCGACGGCTACATGCCCGGCGGCGGCTACATCGAGTGCATCCACTACGACACCGACATCACCCGCATCAAGTCCCTCAAGGGCCGGTACAAGCCGCGCGGCGCCACCGCCCTCATCGACTCCACGATCTTCGCGCAACAGGAACTCGCGCTGACACCGACGAAGTACGGCAGCCACTCGTTCCTCTTCTACGCGATCAGCGACGGCCAGAACAACCGCAACGCCCACCGGGCAGGCGAACTGCGGCGCCTTCTCGGTGGCCTGGAGCCGAACTGGACCGTGGCTGCCCTGGTGCCCAACATCCACGGCAGAGTCGCGGCCGAGGGATTCGGCTTCCCCTCGGGCAACATCATGGTGTGGGACGCCACCTCCGAGGCGGGTATCGAGGAGGCCGGACGCAAGGTCGCCCAGGCCACCGCCAGCTACATGCAGACCCGCAGCTCCGACGCCAGCTTCCGCGGCACCCGCTCCCTGTTCGTCGGCGGCCAGGTCGACGCCAACGCGGTGAAGCAGAACCTGGTCGCGCTCCCGCACGTCTCCTACGACCTGGTGACGGTGACCAAGTCGTCCCTGGCGTTCGAGAAGTTCACCAAGCCCAGCAAGACCTACCCCCAGGGCCGCTCCAAGGGCTGGTTCGTCCGCATCGACGACTTCATGAACAAGGTCGCGCCGCCCTTCGAGATCGGCAAGGGCTACTACCAGCTGTTCTCCGCCGGTGCCCGCACCCGGGAGAAGGTCCAGGGCAACAAGCAGATCGCCGTCATGGACAAGAAGACCTCCCAGATCTATGTCGGCCCCCAGGCCCGGGGGATCGTCGGCCTGCCCGACCACGACGAGAACGTGGCACCGGGCTCCAACCCCGACTACGAGATCTTCGTCAAGTCGACCTCGGACAACCGGCACCTGCCCGTGGGCACCAAGCTCCTGATCATGAAGTGAGGAGCCCGTGAATCTCTCCCCGCTCGCCTGGGGCATCTTCACCGTCGGCGTACTCGCCCTGTACGTCACGGCGGCCGTCCTGTCGTGGCGCGGTCACATCTCCGACCGTGCCGCTGCGGGCGCCTACCTCTCCACCTCAGTGGCCGTTCTCGCCGTCACCGGCGCCACCGCAAACTGGTGGCCGTTCTTCGTGGCGATGCCCGGCGCGGGCTTCTTCACCGGGCTGCTCGCCTCGACGTGGAAGGACACCACGTGACGCAGGAACTCAAGCCACGTGAGCGGGAGATACTGATCCTCAAGGCCAACGGCAACACCAACGCCCAGATCGGCGCGTGGCTGCACATGCGGCCCGACGTCGTCGCCGCGAACCTCACCCGGGTCTACAACAAACTGGGAGCCGCCAACGGCTTCCAGGCCGTCGCCATCGGCATCGCGGTCGGTGAGATCGGCATCCACGAGATCTCCGTCCTCGACGAACCGCAGGGGAGAGCAGCATGAGCAGACGACGCAGACGCGCATGGCTGCCACACCCCGCGGCGACTCTCGTCCCCCGCGTGAGCTGTCCTACCGGTCTCTACAGGTTCGCCAGTATCGACACGGCCCGCAGTGCCATGCGTGCGACGATCGACGTGTGGCCGGTTTTGGCCCGTGAATGCCCCACATGTGCAGGTGTCCACGTCGACGGCCAGACCTTCGGCGCGTGAAAGGAACCCGTGGAACTCTTCAGCCGGGCAGAAGTAGGGCGCAGCCTCTGGCAGGTGGCCGAGCACAACATCACCGCCGAGATGATCTGCTGCGATCCCCTCGAACCAGGGCATGATCTCTGCGCCCGCGGCTACACCGCCCTGGACGTGACCCGGGAGCTCTTCATCGACAACCCCGACGCCCACAAGCCGTCCCCTCTCCTGGACGCCGTGATGCAACTCCTCACCGCCCAGGCCCAGTTGAACCAGACGATCAAGCCGCCCGACGCACCGACCATCCTCGCCGCCCGGCACCTCGACGCCACCGAAGGACCCGTCCAGGTCGGCCGCTACGTCGACCAGTCCACACGGTCCGCGATCGACCGGGTGCTGCAATACGTCGCCTCGGCGCACAACGCCCGCACCGGAGTGCCAGTGGAGATCTGTGAACGACCGCACCAGAGCACCGAGGAGGAAGAGGAGTGCGAGCGTCGGCGCGTCTCCTCACCTGTCACCTTCATTCAGCGGATGGCAGAAGCCGAACACGCAGACCCGCAGGACATTCTGGCGGACTCGGTCGATCTCCTTCGCGAGGCGGCCAGCGTGTACGGCACCCTGGGTTCGGGCCGGAAAGCCCACTGGCTGACCCGCATGGCCGACGAACTGGAACAGGACCGGCCGGTCGAGTGCACGGCCTCTCTCTCCGGCACCTGTCTGCACGAGGCCGAGTCGGAACCGGTGTGCGACACCGAGGCCGGGGAATGCGCCGCGGCTGGAAAACCCGGGGACAGCCCCGCACTCCAGCGCCTGAAGGCCGCAGCCCACGATGCGACCGAGGCCGCCCACGTCCACGCCATGCATGCCATGAAGCGCGTCTTCCGTCTCTGCGTCGACCACCGCGGCCGATTGTTCACGACGGCCGAGGTGCTGGACGCGCTGGGCCTCGACGAGAACGCGAACACCACCGTCGATCTCCCTGGTGCTGCTGACCGCGCCGCCATCTACGCCGAGGTCGCCGACCGGCTCGCCGTCGACGCCGAGCTGGGCGAGAAGGAAGGCTTCACCCGCATCTACCAGCGGGCCACCGCGAAGAAGGTCCGCGAATGGGCCAGCGAGCCGGTGCCTGAGACCTGCGGACGCACGCGCAGCACCAATGGCGGCGAGTACGCACCCTGCGGACGGCCGCCCCGGCATGCGGAGGCCTACTGCTTCAGCAAGGACGGCAGCGCCTACTTCCTCGCGGTGAACGTCATCCGCTGCCCGCGGTGCCGGGACGACATCAGCGACTACGCCGAGGACGACTTCGTCTACCTCAAAGACGACCCGGACCGGCAGCCCTACTGCTCCACGGAATGTGTGATCGACACCTGGCGGGCCGCACACCCAACGGAAACCGGCATCAGCGCGCAGGCGACGGCCCTGCTCGGCGCGGCCGAGGGCGGGGAGCGGCTCGTCCTGAACATTACGCCGATCGACCCCGACACGCTCGACGCGGACGAAGAGGTCGAAGAATCCGACATCGACCTGACCGAACCCGGCATCGACCGGATGATGGAGAACGGTACTCCGGTGCAGATCGTCGCGTCGGAGGAGACCGCACCGAAGACCAAGGGGTGGGGAGGCATGCGCGGTGAGTGACATCGGGTGGGCCATCAGGGCACTGAAGAACGGTGAGAGGGTCAAGCGACGGGAGTGGGGAGTCCTGGCCGACGCATACGACGCGGCCGGTGGCACCGCGTGGGGCCACCTCTACATCGAGACGCGTCCGGGGCACGCCCCCGCGCTGATGGTCCGCCACGGCGACGGAGGGGCCAGCCACTTCGGCATGATCGACGACCACCTGCTGGCCGGGGACTGGGAGCTTGCCTGATGGACTTCGGTGACGCACTGAGGGCGATGCGGGAGGGCAAGACCGTACGGCGCACATGGTGGGCCGAGCTGGCTGCGCTGACTCCCGACGAGTACGCCACACTGGCCCTGGAGCGTCCGGACGGCTGGTCGGAGGTATTCGTCGTGACGTGCGGGAACGGGCTGCGGACGATGTTCAATCCGGTCATCGCGCAGCTCCTGGCCGATGACTGGGAAACCGTCGACAAGGGCGAACTCGATTGCGAGAACACATGAACACCACCACCACAGGCACCGGACCGGCGGACGCATGGACCACGTCGTCGTACAGCGTGAGCGGCCAGAACTGCGTGGAAATCATCACCGGGAGCGCCGTGCGCGTGCGTGACAGCAAAGACCCCGACCGCGGAACGATCCAGATCGGGGCACATCCCTGGCTGGCGTTCCTGTGCGCCGTATGGCAGGAGAAACCGGCGCAGGCAGCATGAGCGGAGACTGCCCGGAGTGCCCTGGCGCCCTGTCCTGGGGCGGCCAGGACTACGTACCGCACTCCGACACCTTCCACCAGATCCAGCGCCGGTGGCTGCTCAAGTCACTCCGTAACCAGCTGGAGCATCAGAAGTCACTGGCCGAGTGGCTGGAGTACAACGAGAAGCACCTCCTCGTCGGCATCCGCTGGCGCAACGGCGTCTACCCCGGCTGGCAGAGCGAGGAACGCTGGCTGCTCCCCGTCGAATGGTGGGACACCACCCACCCCCTGCGCGAGGGCGACCGCGAGTTCATCCTCCGCGCGATCCGCGAGCACCTGACCTACCTGTTCGAGAACCAGCACGGCGTCACGGTCAACCAGGCCACCTGGTTCCACAAGATCTACGACCCGCGGCTCACCCGGCTCGACGACGGCCGCCCGGTCTGCGGAAGCAGTCCTCCGGTGAAGCTTGTGGGACCCGGCGGCGAGGAGTGGATCCCGGGTGACTGCTGGTGCACCGTGGCCCCCGACCACGACGGGTTCTGCTACTGCGGGCCGTGCAGTGTGCGGTACGGGGCGCCGGGCTGGATGGCCCGGGACAACTGAAAGGGCAGCGGCCGGAATGCTATGGGACGGCCGCTGCCCTTCGGGGTGCCCCTCCAACGGGACACGCCCAGTGTAGCGGCCCCGGTACGGCGCCCTGATCAGTCCCTCAGGGAGCGCCTCGCAGCCGAGTTGTTCGGTAGCGAACAGCACACTACTGTGTTCGCTACCGAACAACAGGAGGACCCATGAGTCAGGACGTGCTGATGCTGACTGAGATCCAGCGTCTGACCGGCCACGCCACCCTCGACGGCGTACGCATGGCGCTACGCCGGGCGGGCGTCATGCAGGCCGGAATCGCCATCGTCGTCAGCAAGGGAGTGTGGCCCCCGCATAAGACCTACTTCATGGACGACGTATGGGACGGCCTCGGGACCCGCATTCTCCAGCACGCCGCGGTGGACCCGGACGCCAGGGACTACTGCTGGCAGATCTTCGAGGACCGCATCAGGGACTCGATGCGCGCACCGGCGGCCGGTGAGGTGTTCGCGGACAAGCTGGCCTTGGATTCGTAGACGCCAGCCCGCAGACCCGGTTTCGATTACAAGACACATTGAGCCCCTGTCCTCCGTATCGAGGGCAGGGGCTCTCTACATGAGGACCCCGTCGAGGTATTCCTGCACCGGATCCCACACGCCCTCAGGGATGTGCTCGGCCAGCTCGTCCAGGCCGAACCAGCCGAAGTCCTCGACCTCCCGCGGGTCCGTCTTCCCCCAGATGCTGCGCACCGTGCACGCCACGTAGTAGATGTGGCGGCCCGTCTGAGGGTGCACACGGCCGCCCAGGCAACCAACGGGGTCGACCAGGAGCCCGACCTCTTCCCAGGCCTCTCGTACGGCTGCCTGCGCCTCTGTCTCGTGCCGCTCCATCTTGCCGCCGGGGAACTGCCACACCAGCGACCCGTCGGGTATGCGCCGCTTGATGACCAGTACACGGCCGCCCCACACGATGACGGCGACAGCGGCCGGAGTCTTCTCGCTCATCAGCCCAGTATGCTGTCCGGCGAGGGCGTCCCGTGCGTGGCTGCGCAGCACGCGCCCCTTAACGATGCAGCACCGGTACTCGGGGGAGACCGGCCGCCTGGTAACTCTCGCTGGTGAACGCTGCAGCCGTCCGACGGCGGGACCCGGACGGCACCGATGACGGGCAGTGCGATCAGCCCGGCGACGCAGGGGGCACTCACGCGCAGGTGCCCCGGACGCGGAGCCGGGCCCCTGCGGGGAAGTACGGTCGGCTGCCTGCGTACCGTCCGGCAGTTCTGTTCGCGCGACGGGTCACGATCGGACATGGGGGACGCGTCTCCCGACCTGCCAGCCGCGAGGTGAAGCGGGAACGTGCGGTCAGGACTGCCGGACGGACACCGTCACTTGCGGATGACAACCTCCCTGAAGCGCGCTGAGGCCTCCTGGAGCGCCTCGCAGGGCTCGTCCGGGGTGTCGGCGGCCAGCTCGTCGTAGAGGTCGGCAGGAACGACTGTGGTGTGTTCGGTGGATTCCATGGGCCGACTGTCCCACAGGTCACGCCACAGGTACGAGAGAGTTCCACGGCGTGCAACGACAAGAAGGCGGGATCCCCGGTTCGGAGGATCCCGCCTTCGCAGTCTGACGAACATCTCGGCCGGAGCGTGGCCAGACTGCATGTGCCCGGAACTTGGCAACAGAGATGACGCTAGCAGAGCCGTCCGTCCGTCTTCTACTTCACGTGGTCGACGAAGGTCTGCCACACGCCCGGGGTGAAGGCCACGGTGGCACGGACGCGGTCCTTGGTGTCCCGCACGCCGACCGTGGCGGCCACGAGGCGGGTCTCCACGCAGGTCGGTTCGTTCGCGCTGTACGACGACTTGCGCCAGGTCTGGTCCATGGGGTCCTCCAGCGGTCGGTGCGCCCGTGCGGCGCGGTGGCACACGCTACCGTGGGCGTCATGGCGGCTGTAGGGCGTTCTCAGGTCATCGCGTGCGCCAGGTGCGGCGGGGAGGTTCCGCGGCCTGCGGACGTCCAGTGGAGGCCGCTGTGGGAGGCCGGGTGGCGGTGGCTCGGAGCGCAGGGTCTCTACTCGTGTCCGAAGTGCCCGCCGGTGGTTGTGGTGGCTGAGGGCGGGCGTCACCGGGCCGGGCAGGTGACGTCGTCCGTTTTGCGGCATATGTCGGGATCGCTATAGGTGATTTCGGACTATATATTTTCCGCGGTACCGCTCCCTTCGCATGTGCAAATTTCGAGCAAACTATGCAAACGCTCACATGAGCACCATCCATGCTCATGTGAGCAGTAACCCTATGTCATCATCGTCACTCTGTGTCACATCACCATCGTGACCTTTCCGTGACCCTCCCGTGTCCTTTCCGCGACCCAATCCGCCCTGGGGGGTGTAGACTAGGGGCATACCAAGAGGGAAGGGGTCACCCGGCCAGGGTGGACCACCCACACGGACCGACCGAGAGGATCATGATCATGAAGGTCAAGGCCTGGCTCAGTGCGCCCTTCGCCCAGCCCACCCCTGAGGTCACCCCCGTGTCCCCCGTGTGGGTGGACCACCCACACGGACCGACCGAGAGGATCATGATCATGAAGGTCAAGGCCTGGCTCAGTGCGCCCTTCGCCCAGCCCACCCCTGAGGTCACCCCCGTGTCCCCCGTGTCCGACCACCCGGTCGTGCTGGCCCTGCCCGTGGCCGTGGGTCACGACGACTCCACCATGGTCTTCCGCTCGGCCCTGCTGAAGCGGGAGGCCACGGGGTCGGAGCTGGTGACCGCGTTCGACCGGTTGGTCATGGTCCACCCGGGGGTGGCGTCGCAGGTGGTGGCGGCGGGGTCGCTGGGTGGGTTGGTCCACTGGGGGCGGGCGGTCCGGTGCCTGGGTGTGTACCTGGCCACGGGTACGGCCATGGCCCCTGAGCTGGGGGTGTAGTCCCTGCCTGGGGGTGGGGTGTGTCCTCTCCTCACCCCCGGGTGGTTGGTCCCCAGGCGATGCGTGGGGTACCGGGTCTTGATCCGGTGTCCTTCGTGATCTTGGAGATCCGAGATCCGCTGTGCCGGTCTGGCGTCCTCTGGCGTTTGATCGTTCCGTCGCCGGTTCTGTGTGTTGGCCCCGTCCTCCTGTTCCTGGGTGGTCTGTGTGGCTGGCCCGTGCTTGGTACACCATGATTTTTTGTCCGCCTGGGTGTTCCTGGGTGTGCGGTGGGGGGTGTCGGCTCCCGGGCATCTGAATAGTGATCTTGACCATACCGAGATGTGTAAGCCGCTCCGTGATCGTTTGCGGGCGCAACCTATCCGGCGGACCCCGCTCCCCTGCACTTGGGTGGGCTGTGTGGTTCGGGCCCTCGTGCTTGACGGTCCGTGCGGTGCATGCCCGTGATCTTCGGATTGCGCGAGTGCCTGCCGGATTCGTGACCCGCACCCTGGCATCCGTGCTGAACCGACCATGACCGCTCCCCGCACTAGGGGGGCTGTCTAGATCAGTGCGAGATGTGCGCCGGTGGTCCTACGCCAACGTTCCTCGCCCTTTGTGGCCCCTAGCACGGGTCTGGGGCGGGAAGGGTCCGACCGCGTAGCGGAAGGGCCGTAGAACAAGCTGTGTGGCGCGTCTGTGCGGTTGCCCCGGGAAGGCTCTCTGTCTTCCCTGTGTGGTTGCCCCGGCGCGCCCCGTTTGATCAACCGACAAGGAAAGGGGGCCGATCATGGCCGTCAAGTGCAAGATCAACATGACACACAAGATCCTCCCCGTCGACGAGTCCGTGAAGGGACCGGACGGGAAGACCACGGGCACCTGCCCCGACTGCGCGACCCCGGGCGTCATGCTGTCCATCGTGGGCGGCTACGTTCGCGCCCACGAGATCGCGGCGGGCGAGATTCCGGCGAACAACCCCCAGGCGCCCACCCTGGCCAGCAAGGCGCGTTCGCACCCCCACGGGTCGGACAAGGTGTCGACCGGCCTGTCTGAGCCCCAGGTGGATTTGACGGACACCGGTGTGCGCGAGGGGGATCCCCGTGCGGCCGAACGGCGACGCGTTGTGGATCTCCACGCGGCGCAGGGAACCGGCACGGTACAGGTCCCCCGGAAGGTCGAGGGGAAGGGCCGTACCAAGAGCGGCGCTCCGCGCATGACGACGAAACTCATCGACGTCGACGCAACCCCGGAGACCGTGCGTGAGGCTCTGGCCTACTGGAAGGGGCGCACTCCGCGCACCCCTCAGGCGCACACGAAGCAAGCCGAGATGCTGGCTGACCTCAACCGATGGCTACGCGCCATGAACGCGGGCGCAGTGCGTCTTGACGCCATGGTCGACACGGCGCAGGCACACCGTGGCCCGACCCTGGTCAAGGGCCGTGACACGGTCCCCCGCCTGCGTGAGCCCGGCATGCCGTGGGAGGAGGGGACCGATCTGCGCCAGGACGGCACGGTCCGTAAGTCGACGACGCTGGACCAGCCGCTCGGGCGGGAGCGCTTCGACCCGAAGATCACCCGCGTGCCGGTACCCACCCCCCGGCCAACGGCCAGTCAACGCCGTGCGGGGCGCAGGAAGGCTCAGCGTCAGCGCCTGTACGCGACCGCGCAGGCTGGCCGAGCGGTCAGCTAGAGCGGGTGGTGGTCGCAGCGCACGGGAGCGCTCCCCCTGAAGGGGGTGGTGTGTCCGTGCGCTGCGGCAGGCCGCCCGGTCTGACGGACGTGAGGAGTACAGGGACATGACGGTGACGGCACAGACGACGGTCCGCGCGTTCGAGGGCATGGTCTGCCCCGACACCCACCCCCTGACCGTGCCGGACAGGTTCGTGCGCCCGGTCAGCCTGTTCGAGGTGCCCCCGCTGCTGCGCGACTACGCGTACCAGGCACTGGGTGACATGTCGGGCGGCCAGTGGTGGACCGTCGGGGAGTTCCGCTACCAGGGGGAGGAGTGGCACGACACGGCCGTGGCACGGCGGGTGCTGCGCGAAGGACGCATGACCGTGGAATTCGGGACCGAGTGCGAGTGAGGGAGTGATCCGATCTCCGGGACACACAGACCGGCCGACGTGCGCCCTGTGCGTCATGGCCTGTGTGTGCCGGTACCGGCTCAGACCCTTGGGTTTCGGTAGTTCGCAGTACCACAGTTGCAAATCGGCTTCACCACACAAGGATGTGTCATGCACATGATCCGTATTCGGCGTGCGTTCGCAGGCATCGGCGCAGGCCTCATCGCCCTGGCCTGCGCCACCACCCCCAGCGCCCAAGCCAACAGCACACCCCCACACCCCCTCATGGCCTCCCACTGCCCCACCGGCCAGCAAGGCACCGGCGACCGCACAGGACTCTGCCTCACCAACGGCACCCCCCGCGACGCCGCCAACCTCTGGCACACCTTCCCCCAGGGCACCAAGGGACACGAACACGACGACACCGACCAACGCGGCATCTGCCGCTACGCCTACCGCCACGGAGGCATCGCCCCCGCCGTCACCGACCTGGTCACCGACGAAGCGTACGACCACTACGCCAACTGGTCCGAAGTCACCACCTGGACCGGACAACTCGCCACCCTCACCTGCGCACAGGACGGCTACCACATCTGACAGCCACGCCCCGGTGAAACAACCTCAACCATGGTTGAGGTTGATCGGTCAGGGTTCCGTGAATTGTACTGACCAGTCAGTTGGTAAGGAACTGAACGCGTTCAAATAGTGGAGTCGTGACACGACACGTCACGTCACACCGCACAATTGGTACCGGGTGCCGCGTCATGCGGCCCCGGCGCCGGAAGGGGAGACATGGAGAAGATCCTGACCGCCGTGCCCTATCCGATGACCGGGCACCCGGACACGACCGCCGCATGGGGGATCGTCTGTGAGGACCACCCGCTCCACATGGGCGGCAACGTCCCCACGGACGTCGAGAGGTGCTGTGCGGAGGCATTCGCCGAAGCGGTCGCATGCGGTCATCCGGAACACTTCGGCGTGAGCCTCGTGCACGTGGTCTCCGCCACGGCCATCGTGGTGGACGGGATGGACCATCAGCTGGCCATGTGCGGCAAGGACATGGGCCCGTACCGGAAGATTCCCGCGTGTCACCCCGTCGGTAACTATCTCTCGTCCGAATCGCCTTGGTGGGCGGTCATCACATGCGCCGGATGCCTCACCCGTTGCGGAAAGGTCTGCGCATGATCGTCGAGTACGCAGGACCGGCTGACCGGTCGGCGGGGCCCGGCTGGATCCACAAGGCACGCGCCTGGTGGAACGTCAACAGCGATGACCAGGGGGAGGTGAAGCGCACTGTCATCCGCGCGGTGAAGGCGGAGGTGCCCAAGGGCAGCAAGGTCACCTTCGTCGCCTGGCACATGGACAGCTCCACCCACCCAACGGTCAACGCGTGGCCGAGTGTGCGCGTCATCCCACCGGAGCCGAAGGACACGCAGGACTGAGTGCCCGGTTGAAGGGGCGCGGTGTTCCACGTGGAACATTCCATGATCACCCAGGGCGCATGTTGCCGACCCCGAGGAGTGATCTTCATGGAAGAGATCGTCACGTTCGTCCGTGCGCAGCGGGAACAGCTTGCTGATGACCGGGCATGGCAGAACGGCTACGACCCTAACGACTCTGCGGCCCTGGGTGCGATCGACGGAGAGTGGGACATGCTCCAGAAGTTGTGTTCGCATCTTGGGCTCGGTGACGTCGAAAGCGTCTGACGGTTTCACGTGGAACATCGCGGCCCCTTGTCCGTGCAGTCACAGGAAAGGGCAGAGACATGGATGAGCGCAGGACGATCGCCCAGTGGGAGTCGGACAGCGGGAAGCACAGCGTCACGCTGTACAGCGACGCGTGGGGTTACGGGTACGACGGGACGGGATGCGGGGGTTTCCTCGGCAAGTACAGCGAGATGACCGAGGAACAGGCTCTGGCATGGGTGGAGCCGAAAACAGCAGGTGGGGCGGCGTTCTTCCATCCGGGCAAGCGGCCGATGCGGCGCGTCATCTGAAAGCCGAGGGGAGAAGATCATGCCGATTCTTTCGGACAGTCCGCCGCACGCGGTCTACCGGGTCAACGTGCGGGCGGTGAACAGGGCGTTCACGCACGTCACACTCGCGGCGGTGAACGTCAAGGCGTCGTCGCCGTCCAGGGCTGCGGAGTGGGTGCTGTCGTACCCGCACCTGTGCAGGGTGCCCGGCACGGGCACGGTGACCGTGACGCACGCGTACAAGGTCCGCCGTCAACCGGTGTGGCTGCGCAAGTCCGGAACGCTGAC
>Ga0193702_1000231_pt1 | contig 22620 bp, 26 predicted proteins | sample U3a1metaG_FD_143060 | JGI IMG/M metagenome (GOLD analysis project Ga0193702, IMG submission 143060) | Soil microbial communities from a riparian zone of the East river system, Colorado, United States - U3a1 | ecosystem: Environmental > Terrestrial > Soil > Riparian zone | place: USA: East River... | reverse complement strand
TATCAGTGCAATTAGCTTATATGTGTGTTTCTTCATGTTTTTACGCAAAATCGATATATTAAATTTTATACAACGTAAAAATGCAGATATGTTTTCTTTATTTATAATAAGGGAGAATTAAATTTTAAAGGTTGATCTCGCTGCTGTTTTCGGCTAAGAAGACCTTTAGCTTAGCTTGAAAGGAATGGAACTGGCCGATAACATTTAATCCATAATCTGTTACTACGGCATTCCCACCTCCTTTCCCCCCTCTGTGCGATATCACAACCGGCGATGTGAAATGGGTATTCATGTGATTGATCAGGTCCCACGCTTGCTTGTACGACATCTTCATCTGTAAGGCAGCCTGCCGGATTGATCCTGACGCCTGGATCCTTTCCAATAACTCAACCCGTCCGTGCCCCAGTATTTTTTCACCTGCTGTTTCAATCCAGATGCGGCCATCCAGATTAAATTTCGAATCTTTCATAAAAATAAAGGTAGCTTATATTTCAAACCATTCCATCCATTTTTTTATCAAGGCTACTCTATCCTTTAAAAATTTGGGGCCGAAAAAGATGCTCGACCAATCGTCAAAGTTATCATGCTGAAAACCCAGATAAAACACCCAAAATGCAAAACCGAGGTAAGGGATAGCCTTGAGCTCGTCGTAATGCAACGGCCTTACCCTGCGGTAATTCTCAACAAAAACAGCGAAGGCACTGTCTGCCTCTTCCCTTGTTATTTTACCGGAGCCGGCTTCTAAAAAATAATGAATGTATAATGAGGTGATATCATTTGCCAGGTAGCCCTTCCCCACAAAATCAAAATCGAAAAAGGTGATGTTATTCTCTTCATCAAAGTGAAAATTCTTTGGCAAAAAATCATAGTGGCAATAGCCATAACTAAAGTTGGAATAATCAAGCTGCCCAAGCTTTTCTACTACTGTTTTTGTAGTATCGGTTAAATACGCATATTCATCCGGCAGTTCATTAAAAGCGCTCCTTATCGTTTCAATAGGCTGCGTAAGCGTTGTTTCAATATTAAACGATATCCGGCTGTTAATCAGCTCAATATTAGCTGTTACATCGTGTATAGCTGCCATTTCGCGGCCCAATACGCCCAACTGCTCATCATTCATGGCGTTAACCACCTTACCCCTGGCGTAAGTAAATAAAACACCATACCGGGTGCCTTCGGCAGCATTAAAAGCTTGAATAATGCCTCCCCGAATATCTTTTACAGGATATGAAACCTTCGCTCCCCGGTCCGCCAAAATAGTAAGCAGCTCTACCTCGCCTTTTATCTCATCCAGCTTCCGGTGTGCATCGCGGTAGATCTTAAAGATGTATTTGTCCGTGCTACTTTCCAGCAAGTAAGTATCACTCACATTACGGATAAGCAAACGACAGGATGTATCCCTAAATCCATAACGTTCCGAAAGAAACTCATTTAAAGCAATTGACGAAAGTGTAGAATACTGTGTTGGAAAAATATCCATTAATTAGTAGTTGTTTTATTAATTTAACGTGAGAAATAGGCAAACGGCCTTCTGCTCCCAAACCCTTCTCCAACCGCGTTGAGGCGAAGCGCAAGTTTATGTATCCACGCCCACAAGCGTTCCATTTTTCCACACGGAACACCCGGAACACTGTGAAACATACTGATTATCAATAATTTAGCTATTTATCAAGAATTAAATGGATATAGGTATCTTATAATCAGAGTGTTCCACCAATATTTACATCAAACTCACGCTAGTTTAATCGCAAAGAACCTTTTACCTTTCAGCTTTAACCTCTTCTCTTAAATAGTTCCCTTTTTCAATCCGTCCGCAGCAAAATTAGCGGCACGCGCCGTTAATGCCATATAAGTTAACGATGGGTTTTGGCAAGCCGATGAAACCATGCAGGCGCCATCTGTTACGAAAACATTTTTAGCGTCCCACACCTGGTTATGCTCATTAAGCACCGATGTTTTAGGGTCGCGACCCATCCGGGCAGTGCCCATTTCATGGATACCATCGCCCACATTGTGACCTCTATCCCACGAAGTAATATTTTTTACTCCTGAAATTTCAAGCATCTCCCTCGCTTCTTTCACAATATCTACCCGCATCTTTTTCTCATTATCCTTTATTTCTGCATCCATCGCTAAAATTGGCAAACCCCATTTATCTTTTCTATGCGGATCAAGCGTGATCTTATTTTCATGATAAGGCAGCAGCTCGCCAAAACCGCCAATGCCTATTGTCCATTGTCCCGGTTCAGTAATGGCTTCCTTAAATGCACTCCCAATATTCAGTTCGGCTACATTCCTGCTCCACCCTTCCCGGCTTGCGCTGCCCTGGTAACCAAACCCACGAATATAATCACGCTTATCGCCAAACAAGTTGGCGAAGCGCACCAAATAAATACCATTGGGCCTTCTGCCAAAATAATATTTATCCTCATAACCCTCAACCGTACCTGATGCACCCAGGTTATAATGATGATCCATAATATTATGGCCAAGCTCGTCACTACTGCTGCCCAAACCTCCGTGCCATACATCAGTAGCCGAGTTCATTAAAACCCACGCGCTGTTTAGTGCGGATGCGTTAACAAACACAATTTTTGCATGGTATTCATAAGTTTGATGCGTTTCGGCGTCAATGATCTCTACCCCCGTGGCCTTTTTTGTATCCTTATCGTAAATAATTTTAGTAACAATTGAAAACGGCCTCACCGTTAAGTTACCGGTAGCTACTGCTGCCGGCAAAGTAGAGGACTGCGTGCTGAAATAGCCTCCGAAAGGGCATCCCTCCCAGCACCTGTTCCTGAAATGGCAGGCGGTTCTATCCGGGATTGCTTCGGTAAGGTTAGCGCTGCGGCCAATTATCATATGCCGGGTATTGTTATAGTGTTTCTTAATACGCTCAGCAACATCCTTTTCCACAACGTTAAGATCCATAGGCTTCAAAAAATGCCCATCCGGCAATTGTGCCAGGCCTTCTTTTGATCCGTTTACACCCGCAAATTTCTCAACATGGTCATACCATGGCGCAAGGTCCTTGTACCTTATAGGCCAGTCAATTGCCCAGCCGTCTTTGGCATTTGCTTCAAAGTCAAAGTCGCTCCAGCGATAGCTTTGCCTTCCCCATAAAATAGAGCGCCCGCCCAACTGGTAAGACCGCCACCAGTTAAAAGGCTTTACCTCGGTATATGGCGCCTCCTGTTCATTAACCCAATAATCCATAATCGGCTCGGTAGCTCCCCATCCCCGCGAAATTACAGGGCGAACCTGCCGTTGCTCCTGCGTAACATTTCCGCGGTGCTCAAATTCCCAGGGATCTTTTGCTGCTGATTTATAATCTTTCAGGTGCTCAAAATTACGGCCGCGCTCCAGCATAATGGTTTTTAAGCCCCTGCCGGTAAGCTCCTTGGCCGCCCATCCGCCACTTATCCCCGACCCAATAACAATTGCATCGTAAGTATTATTAATCTTTGCCTTGCCGTTTATATTTACAGTATCTGCTGCCATAATTTTATTTATTGGGTGTAAGCGCCTAAAGCGCGGAGAACAATTGGTATTACAATAATATAAATTTGTGTTAACTAAGCAAAGCATTAAATGTTTAATAAACAATTATGGCAATTAGTTTGGTTGATTGAGTTTATATATTTTATGCAAAAACTCAACTATCCGGTTCTAATTTTGTTAATGCAAACAGCCGGATTAGCGTTTTACTACAAAATTTAGTAAATTGCCGCCATACTAAAACTTATGAGCATACCTACCTATGGCTTACAGGATATAAAGAAAGAAGTTCAGCATTTGCCGCACGAGCAATTGGTTGAGCTGTGCCTGCGACTGGTTAGGTATAAAAAGGAAAATAAGGAATTATTAGCTTACCTGCTGTTTGAAGCCAACGATGAACATGCCTTTGTTGAAAAGGTAAAAGCCGAAGTGGGGTTTATGCTGAGCCAGCTGCCGTCGCATAGCTACCTTGCATCAAAAAGTGTGCGTAAGGTTTTAAGGCTGATAGGCAAGTACGTAAAATTTATAGCTTCAAAACCGGCAGAAATAGACCTGCAGATAAGCTTTTGCTTTAACTACCTGCAATACATCAACAAAAACACAAGCTACAAGCCCTTACGGCTCATATTGATCAGGCAGGTAGAAAAGATCGGCACAAATATTAAAAAACTACATGAGGACCTGCAGTTTGACTACAGCCAGGAATATACCCGACTGCTTCACGAGGCTGAAAATAAATTCCCCTGGTTTTACAAGAATGATTATTTGTTGTAACATCTTTGGGGTTATAAAATCTAACTAATAAAAATTAACTGATAGTGGCAGAAAAAGAAGCAGCTTTTAAGAAAATTTATGAAGCCAATTCAAAAAAGATCTACCATTTGTGTTATGGTTACACCGGGGATGATGATGCTGCGAGCGACCTTTTACAGGAAACATTTTTAAAGGTTTGGCAAAACCTTGATAAATTTCGTAACCAGGCCATGATTTCAACCTGGATCTATCGTATTGCTGTTAATACCTGTCTTACTTACCTGCGTTCGGAAAAACGACAGGCAAAAGACGAGCTTACACCTTTTATTGCTGAGAACAAAAAAGAAGAACTATCTGAAAAGAATGAGCAGGTTGCATTGCTCTATAAGTGTATATCGAAATTGGAAGAATCAGAAAGAATTATAATTACACTGGTGCTTGATGAAGTACCGTATCCCGAAATTGCAGACGTGTCGGGAATCTCGGAGGGAAATCTAAGGGTGAAAATATATCGTATTAAACAGAAATTAACAGAATTGTATAACCACTATGAAAGAGTTTGAGCACTTAATGTCGGTTTGGCAGGGACAGCCAAAACCCGACAAGCTTTCGGTGGACGAGGCGCTAAAGCAAGTTAAGAAAGGGATTCGCGGGATAACCAGCAGGTTGTACTGGGGTATTGTGGCAATGATTACTTTAATAGCTTGCGCCTTTATCATCACGTTCTTTTTTGCATTCCGCTCTCCTGCTACCATCGTGGGGATCCTGATAATTTTGGTTACCATGTTGATGTACCTGTCCCTCATTGTACGTCATTACCACATCCTGAACAAGCACGATCTCACCCAAAACCCTACCGAATATTTAAACACACTTAAAGCTTATCAAAAAAACCGCAGCAAAGTAATAGGCTGGTTTTATTATGTTTTTATGCTGCTGATAAGTGTTGGGCTTGCATTGTATTTTGTTGAAGTATTGGAAGAGGCCCCTCTTTATTTTAAGCTGATCACCTACGGATCAATTATTTTATGGTTCCTGTTCATTACTTTTTACCTTAAGCCCCGGATGTTTAAAAATGAAGAGGAAAAGCTAAACCTAATGATTGACAGACTGATAAGGCTCCAGGAACAGTTTGATTAATTAATTTGAAAAGAATAATTTGAAGATTTGTTGATTTGAAAATTTGAAGATTTTAAATTCGCTGCTCAACATTCATCGTTTAAATTATTGAATTTTCAAATCGTCAGATTGGCACATCTTCAAATTAAACTATTAATTATTTAATTTTCAAACCATCAAATTGGCACATTTTCAAATTATTAAAGCTGAAATGACCGACGCAGCTGTACTGCTTGATTTCAGTAAAACAACCTTTTTCGATTTCTTTGGCCCACTGAATGATGCCGCAAACATGGAAGCTTATTCTGCCGTTGCTTTTACATCACAAAGAATACTTTCCGAACTGATCAACCCCGACTCTGAATTTTATTTTGCCATGCTTGATAATGAGGTGGCTGGTTATTTAAAGTTAAACTTTAACGATGCCCAAACCGAGTTCCAGGACGAAAACGCTATGGAAGTTGAACGCATTTATGTATCGCGCCAGCATCACAAAAAACGTATTGGCCAGCAACTGTTAGATTTTGCTGTTGAAACCGCTGCTAAAAAGCAGTTTGAATACGTTTGGCTGGGCGTATGGGAACATAATACCAATGCTATAGGCTTTTACCAGCACAATGGCTTTGAAGTATTCAGCAGCCACGAGTTTTTCCTGGGCGATGACAAGCAAACGGATTTGTTGATGAAGAGGGTGCTGAACTAAGATTTATAGGATTAGAGGATTAACTTTCAGGATTGAATTTTCGCATCGTTTATTGCTGCTTCTGCACTCGGGTCGAGGTAGTGAACGCCGTAATTAATTAAGACTTCGGCAAAGTCCCACTTTTTCATTCCGGCCATTTCAGCGGCCTGCCCTAAAGTTAATTTACCCGACTCATATAGCTTTGCTGCAATAAACCTTACTGTATCGCTATGGTTCTCTTCCAGAGAATCAGGTACCTGAAGTGTCATTGTAGTCATAAGTTAAAGTTGCGATTTTTTTTATAAATGTATTTATGCAGCAAGCATTTTATAATTCCCAAAATCCTACAAATCCTAAAATCCGGTTTAGCCACGCATAAACGGGTTAAAATTCCTTGTCCCAATCTCCATCCCCGCTGCCCGGCACACCGTTTTTTCACCGAACTTAAAGTTGATCTTATCCATGGCCTGGTAAAGTTTTATCCGTTCCTCGTTATCTTCAAACAGGTTTATTTGGTAGCTGCCGGTACAAAGATTGCTTAGCCTTACTCCTATCAGCCTGATCGGCCGGTGCTGGTTCCATGCTTTTTTAAGCAGATTTTTTACGCCGGGGATCAGGATATGCTCGGCTGCCGTTAAGGCTATCTTTTCCTGCTGGGTATGGGTTTCAAAATTAGCATAGCGCACCTTTATGGCCAGGCATGATGCCACCTTGTTTTCTTTCCGCAGCTTACCAGCCAGCTCTTCCGTCATTGATACCAGGATAGTTTCAATTGACTGCCTGTCGGCTATGTTGGTATGAAAAGTATGCTCAGTGGAGATGGATTTACGGTCGCTGTGGGGCACAATCTCACTATCGTCAATGCCATTAGCCTTTTCCCAAATGTATTTACCCATCCTGCCAAAAACAGCTTCCAAAAACCGCACATCCATTTTTTGAAGCTGACCAATCCGCTCAATCCCATACTGGTGCAGCTTGTTAGCCGTGCTTTCGCCCAGACCGGGAATTTTACCTATCGCCAGAGGCGCTAAGAACTCCTTCTCCCTGCCATGCGGAATATACAGCTGCCCGTTAGGCTTAGCCTGGTTAGTAGCCATTTTTGATACCGTTTTACCCGACGACATCCCGAATGAGATGGGTAGTTCGGTATCCCTTATTATTTTCTGCCTTAGTTCGCTGGCATGTTTATAACAGTTATGAAAGCGGTCCATCCCCGTATAATCAATGTAAAACTCATCTATTGATGTCTTCATATACAGCGGCACCGCATTGTGGATTATCTCTGTAACCTCTCTGCTGGCCTCACCATACCTGCCATGCGAGCCGCGCAAAAAAATGGCATGCGGACATAGCTTTGCGGCCTGCCGCGTAGGCATTGCCGAATGTATGCCATACTTACGCGCCTCATAGCTGCAGCTGGCTACCACGCCCCTCTCTGCTGAGCCACCGATGATTACCGGCTTACCAATAAGCGAAGGATCAAACTTACGTTCAACCGATACGAAGAACGAATCAAGATCAATATGCATTATGGTGCGTTTGGTTTGCATAGAGCAAATGTAAAAAATAAATTGATATTACTAAAAATATTAGCATTTTAGCGCCCATAATTCAACTGCTATTTATGACTGCCTACGCTGATTATTTGATGATAATTTCCTTACCGGCCGACCTGGCTAAGGAGATCAGCAGGTATAAGCGGGCATCGGTAAATGCTATCGGGCATTTTGAGGGGATGCACAGCAAGGCGTATATTACCATAACGCACCAGGTACGCTGCAAGCCCTTTTTGGCACAACCGGCAATACTAAGGATGGGGCAACGGCTAAGCACTATGCCCCCGGTTGAGTTGTACCTTAACGGTTTTGATCATTTTAATCATAACCAAACCACTAAAACCATCTATGCCAAAATTGAACACACCGGTCGTGCCGAAAACTGGTTTAAGCTGCTCACCATGCAAATGGGCATAAAGGTAAAAGATTTTGTGCCGCATATCACCATCGCCAAAAACATCCCGGTAACGGCATTCAACAAGCTCTGGCCAAATTTTGAGAAAAGGGAGTTTAAGCACTCATTCATTGTAAACAACTTAACCATCTTACACAGAGACACTTTTGCAGAACACCACGAATGGAAAGTTTACCGTGAACTGCATTTTGGTAATAAGTTACTGGCATTTTAAAGTTTTTGAACCATGATTAAAGGGTTAGTGGATTCTCATGATTTAATAACTAGAAATTACCGGCGTCCAAACATCCATCCATCCTCTAATCAAGCGAATCATGATTCAAAAAAAAATCAAAAACGATTTGCAAATACTAAAAATATTAGTAATATTTGTTTTATCAAATCAATGAAGCTATGACAGGTTACCAGGATTATTTATTAGTGCTTACCCCATCAGACAGCGTTTGCAAACGTGTAAAACGGCTTAAAGATGACAGCGCGGCAATTATTGGCGATTATGATAGCCGGCATTCAAAAGCCCATATCAGCATTCAGCAATGGCCCCGTAAAAAGCCTGTATGGATAGATACCCTAATACCTAAATTGGAGCGGGAACTCTTAACACTGCCCCCGTTGGTTACCGGTATTAACGGTTTTGATTTTTTCCACCACGAAGAAAACCCTACTATATATGCAAGGCTGGAACAATCACCGGCGACCGCCATATGGTTTAAACAATTAAAACGTTTTTTTAGCGGCGGCAGTTTTATCCCACACGTTACTATTGCGCGCAGCTTACCTTCAACTTCGTTTAAAAAGCTCTGGCCCTATGTCAGCAAACAAGTATGGAATGAAGAGTTTAAAGTAGATAAATTAACCATCCTGCGCCGGGAGATGATTGGCCATGACAGAAGCTACCGTATTTATAAAGAGCTGTCGTTTAATCGCCGGATTGATTTTAATACGTTCGTCAATTCAAAGCTAAAAACACCGCCGACCGTCGAAAAAACGCAGCCGTCTGCGCAGTTTAGTCTTTTTTGAAGCACTTTAATAGGGATAAAAGCTAAATTATTAAACTTTTTATATTGATGTAACCTGTTGTATTACAATACTTCAGCATAAAAAAACCTAAACCTTATCACAATAAATAGCCTTTTTTAACAATTTATTAACCAAAAACAAACCTTTTCCTATCTTTGCGGCGGGGTAAGTCTTTTACGGCCAGCTCCTCTTGAACTCCCCCAGGGTGGGAACGCAGCAAGGGTAGAGAGTTGAGCGGCGCGATAAAAGTAGCTTACCCTTTTTTGTGCCTTTATGTTTCGGTTTGCAGGTATTCGCGTAATCCCTCATCTATCAACGAAACCTCTGCGTCCCATTTCCAAAGGAAGCGAATCGCACAACTAAACAACTTTTCTTCTCCCCCGTTTTTCTTTCGGACTTTACTGACTTTCGGACTTTACCGACTTAACTAATCTCCAGTCTCTAATCTCTAAAAAAACTATCTTCGCAAAAACATCTTCTAATACAATGCTCGATATACTCATCATAGGCGGCGGCCCCATCGGAATAGCATGCGGATTAAAGGCGCAAAAGGCAGGCTTAAGCTTTTTAATAGTTGAAAAAGGCTGCCTGGTTAATTCACTATACAACTATCCATCAACCATGACGTTTTTCTCTACTTCAGAGAAACTGGAAATTGGCGAAATTCCTTTCGTAACCATCAGCAACAAACCAACCCGTTCCGAAGCGCTGGAATATTACCGCAGGGTTGCCACATCAAACCACCTGCCCATTAATTTATTTGAAGAAGTTACCGGCTTAACAAAGCAGGATGGTGTTTTTACCATCACCACCAGCAAAGCTACCTACCAGGCAAAAAAGGTGATCCTGTCAACCGGATTTTATGATATTGCGGTAAAGCTTGATATCCCCGGCGAAGACCTGCCAAAAGTAAGGCATTACTATAAAGACCCGCACTATTATGCTATGCAAAAGGTAGTTGTTGTAGGCTCAAGCAACTCCGCTATTGATGTGGCGCTGGAAACGTACCGTAAGGGCGCCGAAGTTACGCTGGTTATTCGCGGTGAAGAGGTCAGCAATAGAGTTAAATACTGGGTACGGCCCGATATCATCAACAGGATCAAAGAAGGCAGCATACAGGCTTATTTTAACTCCCATTTAAAGGCTGTGCGCGAGCATGAGGTTGATATAGAAACCCCCGCAGGCCTGGTAACCATCCCAAACGATTATGTGATGGCGATGACAGGCTATCGCCCAAATTTTGAGTTTTTGAAAAAGCTGGGCATCGCGCTAACCGCTGATAAGTTTATCCCCCATTACAATCCCGAAACAATGGAAACCAACCTGCCCGGCCTGTATCTTGCAGGCGTAGTTTGCGGCGGACTGGATACCCATTTATGGTTTATTGAAAACTCAAGGGTGCATGCGGAGATGATTTTGGAGGATATTGTCAGTAAAAGTTGAAAAGGTTGTAGTTGTTATAAGAGTTGAAGAAGTTGCAATATTTAACACCATGGAAAATAAAAAATTTCACAGATGCGGGGCTCACCTGCCGGTTATAAATTTAAGGGAAACCCTTAACTATTATCGTGATAAATTCGGCTTCTATGAGGAATGGACCGAAGGCACGATTGATGGGGGCATCCGCAGGGATGATATGCGAATGCTTTTTGGTGAAGATGCGGAACATGTTAAACTAATAAATACGGATACAGGACGTTTAAATTTAATCTGGTTTGTTGATAATATTGACGAAGTGTATGTTGAGTACCAGGATCGGGGAATTGAAATCGTAAATCCTTTAAAAAGTTACACCTATGGCATGCGCGAGTTTGCCATTATGGATTTGAACGGGTATTACATCCGTATTGCCGAAGGAATAGATTGATAAATTGAGTTTTATACTATATACCTTAATCATAACATTGCAACTTTACAACATTTCAACCTTCCAACAATAAAACAATTCACTTTTTTCTTGCATAAATAAAAATTAATGCAATACTTTGCACAAAATTTAAAAAACAATAAAAACAACATTAAAATGAATCAACAAAGCTTAAATAAGCCAATGATCAGAGCCATATTTGCTCCGGTTGCAGCTGCTTTGGTTTCAACTGTTTTTTTATTTTCCCCTTCACGACGAAGGCCGTACATGCCCCGGGTTTGATTTATTTCTCTTCCTATACCCATTGAGGTTTATTAAACCTCATCAAAAAAAGATCATCTAATTATTAATGCTTTAAAAAGCCAATAATTTAACGGTAATTTTTCTATTTCAATGATTAAAGATTTTGATATACAGGTTGCAACCGCTCAGCATGCAGATTATGCACCGCAGATCTGTGACGAGATGGCCGAATCTGCAAAGGCGCGCGGTACAGGCATTGCCCAGCGTTCGCCGGAATATGTAGCCAATAAAATGCTGGAAGGCAAAGCGGTAATAGCTTTTCATAAAGATGGTACCTGGGCTGGCTTCTGCTACATAGAGACCTGGAGCCATGGCGATTTTGTGGCCAACTCGGGTCTGATTGTGAGTCCGCAGTTCAGAAAAGAAGGCCTTGCTAAGGCGATTAAAGAAAGCATCTTCAAATTGTCGCGTTCCAAATACCCAAATGCAAAGATTTTTGGCTTAACCACAGGTTTGGCGGTAATGAAGATCAATTCAGATCTGGGGTACGAACCGGTAACCTACTCTGAGCTTACCCAGGACGAAGATTTTTGGGCAGGCTGTAAAAGCTGCGTAAACTACGATATCCTGATGAGCAAGGGCCGTAAAAATTGCATGTGCACTGCCATGTTGTTTGATCCGGCTGAAAAGCAAAAGGAATACGAAGACAAAATGAAAAAGATCACGCACAAAGCTACATTACTTGAGCGCATCGAGAATGCCATTAAGAAACGAATTGGCGCCGATCACGATTAATTAAACAATCGTACGGACGTATTGTATACGCCCCTTGCCACTAAATAATTGAATTATTACAAAGACGCAAAGTATTGTGTCTCTACATAAACATACATTCCATGAAGAAAAAAGTAGTATTAGCGTATAGCGGAGGTTTAGACACCTCATTCTGTTGTATTTATTTAACACAGGATCTGGGTTACGAAGTTCACTCGGTAATTGTTAACACCGGTGGTTTTAGCGACGAAGAGCTTAAAGGTGTTGAAGAACGCGCCTATAAAATGGGCGTTACCTCGCACCACGTGGTTGACGAAACTGAAAACTTCTACAATACCTGCGTTCGCTTTTTGATTTATGGTAACGTTTTAAAAAATAACACCTACCCTCTTTCGGTAAGCGCTGAACGGGTTAGCCAGGCAACTGCCATAGCAAACTATGCTAAAGAAATAGGCGCTGAATTTGTTGCCCATGGCAGTACAGGTGCCGGTAACGACCAGGTGCGTTTTGATATGATCTTCAATATCCTGGTTCCCGAAGTACAGATCATCACCCCTATCCGCGATCTGAAATTAAGCCGTGAGGCAGAGATCCAATACCTGAAAGATCACGGTGTAGAGATGAATTTTGAAAAAGCGAAATACTCTATCAATAAAGGCATCTGGGGAACTTCTGTTGGTGGTAAAGAAACATTAACATCAAATCTTGGTTTACCTGAAGAAGCATGGCCTACCCAGGTTACCTCAACCGAAGTAAAAAACCTGGAGCTTATTTTTGAAAAGGGTGAGCTGGTTGGTATTGATAATGAAAAGTTTGATCATCCAACAAAAGCTATCCAGGCACTACAGGCTATTGCACAACCGTATGGCATTGGCAGGGATATCCACGTAGGTGATACCATTATAGGCATTAAAGGCCGGGTAGGCTTTGAAGCGGCTGCACCAATGGTAATTATAAAAGCGCATCATACTTTAGAGAAACATGTGCTTACCAAGTGGCAGCTCTCATGGAAAGATCAATTATCTTCTTTCTATGGCAACTGGCTGCATGAAGGACAGTTCCACGATCCAATTATGCGCAATATCGAGGCATTTTTAACAGATACGCAGCAATATGTAAGCGGCAAAGTATTTGTACAGTTGCATCCGTATCGTTTCCAGGTTGTAGGTATTGAGTCAGCACATGATCTGATGTCTAACAAATTCGGAAGCTATGGCGAGATGAACAATGCCTGGAGCGGCGAAGATGTTAAAGGGTTCTCAAAAATATTTGGCAACCAGGTAATGATCTATCATAAGGTTAATGCCCCCCAGCCCCCTGAAGGGGGAGTTCTTTAAACTCTTAAATAGAAAACATTATGAATTCAAAAAGTGATGATCACGCTAATCAAGCTCCCCCTTTAGGGGGTCGGGGGGTACGCGCGGGTATTGTTGGCGGAGCCGGTTACACCGGGGGCGAAATGCTTCGGATCCTGATCAACCACCCTAATGTGGAGATCTCTTTTGTACATAGTACAAGTAATGCGGGCAACCACGTGTATGATGTGCATACCGACTTGTTTGGCGATACCGATCTTAAGTTCGCTGCGGAACTGGCATATAATATCGATGTGCTGTTCCTTTGTGTTGGGCATGGCGATGCTAAAAAGTTTTTGGAAGCAAACCCTATCCCCGATAACATTAAGATCATCGATCTTAGCCAGGACTTCAGATTAACTCAAAACTCAAAGCTTAAAGCAAAAAGCTTTACATACGGATTGCCGGAGCTAAACAAGGAAGCTATTAAACAAGCAAGCAATATTGCTAATCCGGGATGTTTTGCTACCTGTTTACAGTTAGGTCTGCTCCCATTGGCATCAAAAGGCTTGTTAAATGGCGAAGTACATGTTACTGCTACAACAGGTTCAACAGGTGCCGGGCAAAGTCCGTCTGCTACTACTCATTTTACATGGCGTAATGATAACCTTTCGGTTTATAAGGCATTTGAGCACCAGCATTTAAACGAGATCGGGCAGTCGTTAAAGCAATTACAATCAGGCTTTAGCCATGCAATAAACTTTATTCCATATCGCGGAGATTTTACCCGTGGAATAATTGCATCCATGTATCTTGATACCGACCTGTCAGATGCGGATGCATTAAAGCTGTACCATCAATATTATGATGCGCACCCGTTCACACATGTAACCAGGCATGATATCGACCTAAAGCAAATTGTAAATACCAATAAATGTTTTATCCAGGTAAAAAAACACGGCGGCAAGCTTTTGATCATTAGCATTTTAGATAACCTCCTAAAAGGAGCATCAGGTCAGGCCGTTCAAAACATGAACCTGATGTTTGGTTTAGACGAAAAAGCTGGACTAAAACTAAAAGCCACAGGCTTTTAGTACAAATTATTATTTAACTTTTTAAAGCCCCTTTAGGGGTTTGGGGCATATGAAACTATTCGACGTTTATCCTATCAATCCAATAAATATTGTAAAAGGTGTTGGCAGTCTTGTATATGATGACAAGGGAACTGAGTATTTAGATCTCTACGGCGGGCATGCTGTTATCTCTATCGGTCATACTAATCCGCATTATGTTAAACGATTGGAGGATCAGTTGCACCAGATAGGCTTTTATTCAAACTCTATTGAGATCCCTTTGCAAAAGCAACTGGCTGAGAAATTAGGGCATGTTTCTGGTAAAGAGGATTACCAGCTATTTTTATGCAACTCAGGCGCTGAAGCAAACGAGAATGCCTTAAAACTGGCCTCATTTTATAATGGTAAAAAGAAGGTAATTGCCTTTACCGGTGCTTTTCACGGCCGTACTTCGTTGGCTGTTGCGGTTACTGACAATCCTAAAATTGTTGCCCCTGTAAACGAGACCGGGAATGCTATCTTTTTACCATGGAAAGATGAAGCGGCTTTAGAACAGGCATTTGCCGAAAATGAAATTTCATCTGTAATTATCGAAGGCATCCAGGGCGTTGGCGGCATCCAGGTAGCGCCGGAAAGCTTTTTGCAAAAGATCAGGGCCTTATGTGATGCTAACAATGCTGTGTTTATTGCAGATTCAGTACAATGCGGTTATGGCCGGACAGGTAAATTCTTTTCACATGATTTTGCTGGTATTAATGCCGACATTTATACTATGGCAAAAGGCATGGGCAACGGCTTCCCTGTTGGCGGAATTATTATATCGCCAAAAATTCAGCCTGCTTATGGTATGCTGGGTACTACATTCGGTGGCAACCATCTGGCCTGCGCTGCCGGTTTAGCCGTACTTGAAGTAATGGAGCAGGATAACCTGATGCAAAATGCTGCAGAAGTTGGTGGCTACCTGATTAATGAGCTTAAAAAAATTGAACAGGTAACAGAAGTCCGCGGCCGCGGATTAATGATTGGGATTGAACTGCCTGCTGAGTTCGCGCATGTTCGTAAAGAATTGCTGTTTAAGCACCATATTTTTACCGGCGAGGCAAAACCAAACGTCGTAAGACTATTGCCCGCGCTTAATTTAACCAAAGCACACGCCGACAGATTTTTAGAAACTTTTATAACTATATTGAATCAATAACCATATTACCTTTTACACCGCCATGAAACTATTTTCTTCCGTAAACGATGTTCCTGATGTTGACGCCCTTGTTAAAGAAGCCTTACATCTAAAACAATACCCTTATGCCTATAAGGACCTGGGGGAAAACCGTACGATGGCGCTTGTTTTTTTGAACCCTAGCCTGCGTACCCGCATGAGCACCCAAAAAGCTGCCCTTAACCTGGGCATGAATGTGATGGTGCTGAACATGGATAAAGAAGGCTGGGCATTGGAGTTGCGCGATAATGTGATAATGAACGGCACTACGGTTGAACACATTCGTGAGGCGGCGGCAGTAATGGGTCAGTATGCAGATATTATAGGGGTGCGTTCATTTCCGGGATTAAAAGACCGGGAAGAAGATTATAGCGAAATGATCTTTAATAAATTCGTGCAGTTTTGCGGTGTACCAGTTGTAAGTTTGGAATCTGCAACCCGTCACCCTTTGCAAAGCCTGGCAGATCTGGTAACTATTGAAGAATTAAAAACCCGCAGCAAACCTAAAGTGGTTTTAACCTGGGCGCCACATATAAAACCATTGCCCCAGGCTGTACCCAACTCGTTTGCCGAGTGGATGTGTAAGGCCGATGTTGATTTTACTATAACCCATCCAAATGGTTATGAACTTTGTACCGACTTTACGAACGGTGCCAAAATAATTAATGATCAGGACGAAGCTTTGGCTGATGCCGATTTTATCTACGTAAAAAACTGGTCGGCTTATGAGCCTTACGGTAAGATTTTCCCGGGTAATGAGAACTGGATGCTTACTAATGAAAAACTAAAGATCACCAACAATGCAAAGATTATGCATTGTTTACCTGTAAGGCGTAATTTGGAGTTATCTGATGAGATTTTAGATGGAGAAAACTCTATCGTAGTTCATGAAGCAGCAAACCGCGTTTGGGCAGCGCAGGCTGTACTAAAAAGAATGCTGGAATCTTTAAGTTGATTGAGTTAGGTCAGGTTGGATTAAGTTGAATAAGTTTAACAAATAACCCCCAAAACATGTACATCCCTTCTTTTAACCAGTTCCCGAACCAGCAGGAAGCCATCGGCTTTATGCAGCGCTACAGCTTTGCAACTATAGTAACGGTTAAAGATGGTGTTCCATCCGCTACACATTTACCCTTCGTAGTAAAAGAGATTGATGGGAAGGTTGTTATCTCATCCCATTTTGCAAAAGCTAATCCGCAATCAGCAGATATTATAGATAACAGGGCCTTAGTTATCTTTACAGAGCCTCATGCTTATATCTCACCCAAAAACTACGAAAAAGAAACAAACGTACCTACCTGGAATTATTTAGCCGTACACGCCTATGGTACCTGTGTATTATTAGATGGCCAAGAAAACAAAGCCGGCTTATTAAAGGAAACCATTAAATTTTACGAGGCTGATTATTTAAAGCAATATGAAAGCCTGCCTGATGAGTACAAACAAAAAATGATGAAAGGTATCGTTGCCTTTCAAATTATTGTGGATGATCTGCAGGCAAAAAAGAAGCTGAGTCAAAACCGCACCGAAAAAGAACAGGAAAATATTATTGAAGATTTAGGCAGATCAGCTAACAACAATGAAAAGGAGATAGCTGATTATATGAAATCGTTAACAAAATAATCTCTTATTCCTGTACTCAATCGTGCCCCCAGCGGAGTCAAATATTGTTAGAAAAACAATCATAAATTTATGGCGCTCCGTAGGTGCGTAACAGAACGCGCTGTTACGCACCTACGGAGCGAAAATCTTTTCTCGTATGTTTCTACCAATATTACGCTCCGAGGGAGCGGTCTAAATGGAGATAAACTGATGAGTAATGATTTTATTTTGCTTCCTTCTCCTTCAACGATAAATTGATCAGCTTATTCAACGTTAATCCCTGCACCACAATTGAAAATATCACTATAAAATAGCTTCCGCACAATATAACATGTCTGTACGGACTAAAAGGCAATGACAATGCCAGCGCAATAGAAATCCCTCCCCTTACCCCTGCCCAGGTTAATATATTAATACTCTTGTAATTAACATTCAACGTACGGCGAAGAAAGGTTAAAGGCAGCAAAATACTTAACCAGCGGGCTATCAAAATAAGAACAATTGCAATTCCGCCGGTTAACCAATAATTGGTGATATATGGTAGGTTTACCATCTGCAGGCCTATCATCACAAACAAAATGGTGTTCAGCATTTCATCTATCAGTTGCCAGAATTTTTCCAACGCCTCATGCGATCGTTCCTTTTCATCCGCGTTGATCGTTCTGTTCCCCATAAACAAACCGGCAGATACTACGGCTAAAGGAATAGACAAACCCAAATAGGACGCGGTAACAGAAACGCTCATTACCACAGATAAGGAAACCAGCACAATGGTTTGAAAATCCGTTATTGACTTCATTAATCTGAAGGCTATAAAACCTAAGATTATACCTAAAGCAATACCGCCAAAAACCTCTCTTAAAAACAATAGCGCCGTTTGTGCAAAGCTCACATTATCAACACCCGAATCAATAACCTCCAGTATCGTTATAAAAAGCACCAGGCCTACCCCATCGTTAAACAATGATTCGCCCGAAACAATGGTTGCAAGGTTTGCCGGTAGCTTTGAATTCCTGATGATTGCACCTACCGCAACCGGATCGGTGGGCGAGATCAATGCACCAAACAAAAGGCAGTAAACAAACGACATGTGAATGTTAAACAGCATGGTACCATAATAAAACAAGGTGCCAAAAACAACTGTAGAAAGAATTACACTGAGTGTGCTTAAAACAAATACCGGTCTAAGCTCTTTTTTAAGCCTTTTTGTGTTTGAGTTAAATGAGCCTGCAAAAAGAAGAAAGCCCAGCATAATATTTAATACTGTGCCCGAAAAGTTAATGTGTTTAGCTAAAACAGTGAGGTAACGCGCTATTGCCGGATCAAGCTTATCAATAATAATAGTAATTACCGATACTATAATAGCTATGGTGATAATCCCTATTGTACCCGGCAACTTAATATAGCGGGCATTAATGTATGAATAAAAAGCGCTGACAATTATCAGCAGGGCAATAATTAAAAACAGTCCCATAGGCAATTAATTACTTTAGTAATGTAATTAATGGAACAATGTTTTTAATTGAGTTATTTTCTATGTGGATTCAATGTCGGTCTTTCTCGTTTCCGTATTAAATTCCCTTACTATCAACCTATTATCGCTATTTTTATTAAAGTAATTTATAAACCAGCTAAAAAATATTATCCCTTTATTTGAAAAGCCGGCAAGCGACATAATGTGTACAAATCCCCATAATAGCCACGCAAAAAATCCCTGGAAACGGAGCTTTCCCAAATCAGCAACAGCCTTGTTTCTGCCTATTGTGGCTAAAGTACCTTTGTCCACATATTTAAATGGCACTGTAGGTTCGCCTTTTATTAAATGAACCAGGTTTTTTGCCAGCCATTGGCCCTGTTGTATAGCTGCAGGTGCTACCCCCGGATGACCGTTTGGTGTTTCAGCCGTTATAATTGCGGCAACATCGCCTACGGCAAAAATATTTTGATAGCCATTTACCCTGTTGATCTCGTCCGTTTGGATCCGGTTACCGCGGGTTATCGCCTCTGAAGGGATCCCAACCGGAACTTCTCCTTTTACACCTGCCGCCCAAAGTACATTACGGGTTTTTATAGTTTTTCCATTATCAATGGTTAAATAAAAACCATCGTAACTTTGCACATGCGCACTGTTATAAATAATTACGTCACCATCGGTCAAAAACTTTTTTGCCTTTTCTGATGCCTGCGGCGACATTGCCGCCAGCAGCCTGTCTTTACCTTCAACCAGGTAAACCCGCATATCATACTTACTTAAACCGTGATAATCCTTGCCTAAAATCAGGTGACGCATTTCGGCCAAAGCGCCGGAAAGTTCCACACCTGTAGGCCCCCCGCCAACAACCACAAAGGTCATAAGGGCAAACTTCTCGCGCATATCCGTAGTAACTAAAGCGGTCTCCAGGTTTTGCAGGATAAGGCTGCGTAAATTCAATGCCTCAGGGATATTCTTCATCGGCATGGCAAAATGCTCAATCTCTTTATTCCCGAAAAAATTAGTGTTTGAGCCGGTAGCAATTACCAGGTAATCGTAATGTATAATACCAATATCTGTAGTTATCGTATTGCTTTCAGGGTTTATCTTTTGCACATCGGCCAGGTTAAAGCTAAAGTTATTTTGCTTTGTAAAAATCCGGCGAATAGGAAAACCAATTGAATCTGCCTCAATTGATCCTATGGCAACCTGGTAAAGTAAAGGTTGAAAGGTGTGGTAATTATGCCTGTCGAGCAACAGTATATCAACCGGCGCCTTTTTTAGTTTTTGCGCTAAAGCCAAACCGCCAAACCCACCTCCTATAATCACCACCCTTGGTTTAGAACCGTTATTTTTATTCTCTGATGTAACAGTAAACATATATGCTTATAAATTTCAATTATACACAATCTTTCATTAATCTGGTGTAAACTTATCTATCTGTGCTATTTATATACAATTGGCTGACTCAGCAGTTTTTAAAAATTGCCCGACCAGGAAATTACTGCACCAATATTATTTATCCTGGGGCCGTTTTTTTGGCAGATGTCGATACTACATTTAATAAAAATTCGAGCATTTTTTCACCATTTATATAAACAAATAGGCTTTTTTTTGCTATTTTTAACCGCAATACTGAAATAATAGGAGTTTTTTAACTTTTATTAGATAACAAAGGCTGATATATGGGTATAATTGGTAAAGTTTCAGGTCAGGACTATAATGTAGAGGGGAATAATAGTCTTTATATTGTAAAAATTGGTGGAAACGTTATTGATAACTCCGAAAACCTGCATAATTTTCTTAAAGATTTTACGGCACTCAGGGGCTTTAAAATATTGGTGCATGGGGGCGGTAAAGTTGCTACCCAGCTTTCGGAAACATTAGGCATTGAGCCTAAGCTTGTTGACGGCAGGAGGATTACAGATATTGAGACACTTCGGGTAGTAACTATGGTGTACGGCGGCCTTATTAATAAAAATATTGTTGCGCAATTACAACGACTTGGAACCAATGCCATCGGCCTTACCGGGGCTGACGGAGATTTTATCCGGGCAAAAAAACGTCCTGTTAAAACCATTGACTATGGCTTTGTAGGGGATCTTGATGAAAACTCAATAAACCCTCAAAACCTTAAAAGCCTGATGGACGCCGGATTTACCCCTGTTTTTTGTGCATTAACCCATGATGGTGAGGGACAGTTGCTAAATACCAATGCTGATACCATCGCATCGGCATTAGCTGTAACGCTTTCGGAGTTATATGAAACCACTCTTATTTATTGTTTTGAAAAAAAGGGTGTATTAAAAGATATTAATGATGAGGATTCCCTGATCCGGGAAATTGACCCTCAGCAATATGAAGAACTAAAAACACAGCAAATAATCCACAGCGGAATGCTCCCCAAGCTTGATAATGCGTTTACCGCAATAGCCTGCGGAGTAAAAGCTGTAATTATAGGCCACGCAAATGACCTGGGGAAACTGAAACACGACAAACCGTTTGGAACACTTTTAAGCAAAAGCAAATGAACTCACAACAACATATCGCCATATTGGGTAGTGGTAACATAGGCCTTTCCTTAGCTAAGGGATTGGTTAAAGCCGGGATCTGTAAACCGCAGCAAATTTCCCTTACCCGTAGAAATATCGGTGCGCTCGCCCCTTATGCCGAGCTGGGTTATCATACAACAGATAATAACCTTAAGGCGGTACGAAAAGCTGATTTTATAGTATTAGCTGTTTTGCCCCATCAGTTAAATAAATTGCTTGATGAAATAAAGCCATCGATAAAATCAGAGAAGCAACTGCTCATATCTGTTGTATCGGGCGTTAGTTGCGGCGATATCCGCACCCAACTCGATCTTAATGTGCAGGTGGTGCGCGCTATGCCCAATACAGCCATTGCTATAGGGCACTCTATGACCTGTATTGCCACCGATAACGGTACACCAAAGAACATAAATTTTGTCCGGTCTCTTTTTGATACCGTTGGTGTAACTATACAGATAAATGAAGAGTTAATGACCTCGGCCACTGCACTATGTGCCTGCGGGATTGCTTTCTTTTTAAGATCTATTCGTGCTGCATCGCAAGGTGGCACCGAAATTGGTTTCCATGCACATGATGCCCTGAAAATGGCAGCTCAAACAGCTAAAGGGGCAGCTGATCTGTTATTACAGCTTGCTTCGCACCCGGAGCAGGAGATTGATAAGGTAACTTCACCAAGCGGCTGTACTATTGCAGGCTTGAACGAAATGGAGCACAATGGTTTCAGCTCAGCTATGATAAAGGGCATAAAGCTATCCGCTGCAAAGGCAGGTGATCTATACCATAAGCCGGAATAAGCCATTCCATTTTAATAAAAGCTTATCAAAATAATAGTAAATAACTCAACTAATCATTTCAATACAAACCACAAACACCTGTTAATCAATTTATAATATATTATTTATTGTAACGGGCATAATTTTAGTACCTGCGCCCCAAAGCGTATATTTTTTAAAATGTTAACAGTAGAAAAAATTGGCGGTACCTCCATGACCGCATTAAATGATGTAATAAAAAACATCATCCTTTTTAACCGCAGCGGCCAGCAATTGTATAACCGCATTTTTGTAGTATCAGCATTTTCAGGAGTAACAAACCTGTTGCTCGAAAATAAAAAAACAGGCGAGCCAGGCGTTTATCATAACCTTGCTAATTTCAGGGACTTTCATAAACCGTTAAAAGACCTTGTAGTAAAGCTTAAACAGATCAACAAAAGCTACGAAAGCCTTGGCTTAAATATAGTTGAAGCAGATAAGTTTATTGAAAACCGGATAAAGGAAGCACAAACCTACCTGGAGAATCTTGCAAACATCCTTACATCCGGATATGTAAGCAATGAGGGGATTTTACAAGCAGCAAGGGAGATCTTAGCATCCATTGGTGAAAGCCATTCTGCATTTAATTTTGCCAATATTTTGCAAAACATGGGCATTAGTGCTACCCTGGTTGATTTGAGCGGTTTTCATGACCATCACTCCTACACCATT
>Ga0193702_1000230_pt1 | contig 22630 bp, 22 predicted proteins | sample U3a1metaG_FD_143060 | JGI IMG/M metagenome (GOLD analysis project Ga0193702, IMG submission 143060) | Soil microbial communities from a riparian zone of the East river system, Colorado, United States - U3a1 | ecosystem: Environmental > Terrestrial > Soil > Riparian zone | place: USA: East River... | reverse complement strand
CATCCCGTGTCGGAGCTTTTCTTCGAGACGAGTAATATTGTCGTTCCTGTTCAAGTTCATGAGCGAGAAGAGCAGCCTGTTCTCGCGCTTGTCGAAGGTCATCTTCGAACTATTAGTAGGTAAAGTCAGCTAAAACATTGCTAGATTATAGGAAAAAGGTTCAACTCACTTCGTCCCTTTCAAGATTCAATGTCTCAACCTCCTCACGCAATCCTTGTTCTCTCTTCAACCACTCATTCTTCTCCCTTTCCAAAGTAGCGATCTGACGATGAAATATACGCAAAGCTTCACTACTCGCCTCGTCCACAACGCGACAAAGTCCGTTGAGATCCTGGACCTTCTTCAACGACCGCAGCGCATTCTTGCGTTGGGTTTCATCTTTCTCCAAATTCGCGACCTTCTTGCCCAAAATCTCTACAAGCTCATCCCGAGCTTTCAGATCAGTCTCGTAATGTCCACATAACTCGGTTTTAAGGGCGAACTGAGTTTGCAAAGAGACGATCAGGCTTTCCTCCTTCGACATCTTTCGGCCACGTTTCAAGATACCTTCGATGAAAACATCTGAGTTGTAGACCTCAGAGAATACCCGTTCTTCTACACCACTAGGAGATCTGTGAAATAATTTAAAGGGCAAGAAATGGAAGTGGGAAGCAAGGGGCGACGAGAATGAGGCTTGGATAATAGCAGTCAATTTCCAATAGACCAATCCTGGAACAGAAAATGTGCCTGGTGGTATCCCGCTGGTACCGGAAGGAACTTCAATATCGATGTCGGCCGTTTGAAAAGAGTCGAAAAAGGGAAATTTCTTCTCGGCAGCGTCGCTTTGTTGATTCCCCCCCGCCACATTGAAGCCTCGCAAATCTTCAAGCTTGAAATTGGGGTCAAGAAGGACACCGTTTACAAGACGATTGACCTCAGCATCTGACTTCGTGGATGTGCCAGAGTCCTTCCAGTTCATAAGCATTTCGACTGATTCATTTCGATGAACAGGGGACAGGGATGGTGGCCGAATAAATACAGGATCAGTCCCTCCAACTCGGTGAAGGTCCTCTTCGGGAACAAAGGAGTCAGGAACAAAGGAAGGCCGGTCAAGGTATTCTCGCAGTAAGCCAAAGGAATTTGTGGCAGTCCGCAGTCGATTGCGCACAATCAAACGCAGACGGGGTAATGCTGCAGTTAAAGTCCTCATATCGAGCAGGCAGCCGATAATTCCCTTTTGGTCGGCCTGCTTGCGAGAATTGGGGAGGAGTAGGTTGTGGGGAAGAGGAAGGTGGTGGTGTTGATAATGGAAGAGGAAATGAAGGTGGCGGGAGTTCAATAATACCAAATTCTTGATCCATTGCCTGGTACTTCATGTTATGGACGACATTTTCTTGATAATTCGTACTTGATCCAGGAATGAACCCTTCCTAGAGATGCCAATTAATCATGATATTTATCGATTATCAAAAAAAAGCTTACTCCTGGAGTTGCAGAACCCAAACACGCCCTGCGATCTTCAAGTTTGACTAGGGTTCGGAGTTTTGTTCGCCTAATTCTTGTTTGAAGCGACGGTTGTTTTTCGGCGTTGATTTGCATCTGCTTCATGTTTCAGAAAGGCTTGACACTTTCTGCGATGTTGTGTGAGACCCCTAGCAGATAAAGCAGTGAATCGTTCTGCAGAGTACTTGCATGGAAACATGATCATATTAATCAGAAATCTGTAAGGGCCCCAACTAGGTTCAAGTTCAAGTTTGACTTGGAAATGTAGTGGAGTTTGATGGAGTTTGAATGTACGCCTTAAACGAGTCCGAGAGTCTGTCGTTCGTGACTCATTGAGCGAAAAATCATAAAAACCATAGAGGTCATCAAGGGTGCTGACGGGCATCTGCTTTAAAGTCATCGCATCATGGAAGGGCGAGATAAGTACAAAGGGAAGGTATGGGGAGTGGTGAAGTGCCCATACACGTCGACGCAGTTGGGTTGAAGAGACATCGTCAGCCGGCGGTTAGGAATCACTGAAGGAGAGGGTAGGAGGCGGTTTTTGCTGATTAGGAGACGTATAACAGTGATCGTCAATGACGAATTCAGAAAAAGATGCTTGAGTGATATGTGAGAAAATTAAATACTGGACTAAGAGAGTGTAACACACCCATTTAGGACACTAAAAAGAAAGAACTAAGACGCAGAAGAAGGGCAGAGGAAATCGAAACACGAATTGACGACGCTGCAGGCAGAGATTCCGAAGCTGGGCAAACTGAGTAGAAGCCCAGTTTATGGAGGTTACTGTATCAAATACAAGCAACGGTGGGTCATTGTAAAATTGCTGAGCAAGTGAGGAAGATTTTGGGATTCTCCTTTTGAAATGAAGAACAAAGGATAGTAGCGGTCCGATGACAAGATTGTTCGAGAGTTTTCCAAGACTTAGCGACATCATGAGGAAGATAGTATCCATGCATGTCGTCCTCAAGGGGGATCAGCTCGGGGGGGGTTGCGAAACGAGAAGTCATCTCGCCATGGAAGGGCGACATAAGCATAAACGGAAGGTATGGGTGGTTGTGAAGTGCCCATATACGACCGCGCAGTTCTCTTGGAGAGGCATCTTCAGGTAGTGCTTCAGAATGACTGAAGGAAATGGTAGGAGGCTCTTCTCGTTGATTAGGGGACGTATAACAGTGACCGTCGAGGACGAATTCAGGATAAGATGCTGTGATATGTGAGAATTTAAATACGGGATTAAGACAATTTAACATACCCATTTCAAACAGAATTGAGACACAGAAGAAAGGCGGAGGACAGTGGAAGCACGAATTGACAACGCTGCAGGCAAACACTAGAAGCCCAGGATATGGATGTCACTGTAATCAAATACAAGCAACGGTGGGAGGGTGTAAGAATTGCCCTTGATATTGAAGTTCGCCGCTGTATCAAATACAAGCAACGATGTCGGTGGGCGATGAAAAGGGTGTTCGAGAGTGTCACGGTAGAGGATGGAACTTGAAGGAGGAGGCGATGCAAAAGAACATTGTTTGTTTGTTTGTTTGTTTACTTTTAAGCTTCAAATCGCCCCACCACCTCATCTGTATTTGATACGATGAGTCTCTCACCCACCACTCGTCTGTGCATCTCTTTTACCCTCATCTGTATTAGATACGATGATATTGGCCTGTTCTTCTTTGTCCAACCTCCCTCATTCCTTTCTTTTCGCAATATCTACACCCTCCTCATCTGTATTGATACGATGAGGCCAAATTTTCTTGGATACGACGAGATCGGGCCTCAAACAATAACGTAGTCGTGTACACAAATTACTGGCTTTTCAATCGTTGTCCGTTTCTTCCTCCTTCGCATGTTATTTTTTTTTTCACTACTTGCCGTCACTTTCTCAGGTTTTCGATCAGCCAAAAACGGTGGATTCAAAACCCGTCTCTCCCTCGTTTGTATTTGATACAATGAGACTCACCTCCTTCAATCACCTCCTTCAATCGGTACTTTCACGTATGTTTGATCTTGCCGTCGCTCTCTAGCCTCTCCCAGCCAAAATCAGTGCGTTGCCTGTCCTCAGCCCCTTCTTTTGTGTCTTAGTTTTTCCTTTTTTCAAGTTGGCGTCCTAAGGAATCCTTTAATGTATATCTGACTACAACGACCTCACACTTGTTGCTTGTATTTGATACAGCAATTTTTACACCGTCTCACCGTTGCTTGTATCTGATACAGTAACCTCCATATCCTGTGCCTCCAGTCAGCCTGCCTCGCTTCGGAATCTTCCCCTGAAGCGTTGTCAGTTCATGTTTCGCATGTCCTCAGCCTTTCTTCGGCATGTTATTCTCTCTTTTTGATGTCTTAAATGGGTATGTTAAACTTTTTAAAAAGCCGTATTTATTTTCTCACATATCACTCAAGATTCTTTTTCTGAATTCGTAATTGACGGTCACTATTATACGTCCCTTAATCAGCAAACACCATCTCCTTCAGTGATTCTGAATCGCTGCTTGACGATGTCTCTCCATCCCATCTACATCGACGTGTATGGGCGCTTCACCACTCCCCATACTTCCTTTGTACTTAACTCGCCCTTCCATGGCGCGATGACTTTCTCTCGATTTGGAACAGATGCTCGTCACCACCCTTGATGACCTTCTCTATTATCTATACTGGTTTTCGCTCAATGAATCACGTGTGCATTCAAACTCCGCTACATTTCAACCCTAGTCAGAGTCCACACAGATTTCTGTCAATCTGATCATGTTTCCATGCAAGTACTGTCCAGAACGGTTCTCTGCTTTATCCGCTAGGGGTCTCACACAACATCACAGAAAGTGTCAAGCCTTTCTTAAACATGAAGCAAAGGGAAATAAACTTCGAAAAACAGCCGTCGCTTCAAACAAGGCTAGGCGAGCAAAACTCCGAGTCAGACTTGATGATCGCAAGGCACGTTTGGGTTCTGGAGTAAGCTTTTTTTTTTGATAATCGATAAATATCCTGATTAATTGGCATCTCTAGGAAGGGTTCATTGCTGGATCAAGTATGAGTCATCAAGAAGATGTCGTCCCTAACATGGAGTACCAGGCAATGGATCAAGATTTTTACGTTACTGAACTCTCGCCACCTTCATTTCCTCTTCCCTTATCCACACCTCCGCCACCCTCGTCTCTTTCACAGTCTCCCCAACTCACCCAAGCAGGTCGACTGAAACGGAATCATCGGTGGCCTGTTCGATATGAGGATGTTAATCCCGAGCCTTTGCCACCGCTCGAGGAAGACGACGAGCAGCCAACTGGAGCATTACCGCGCCTGCATTTGATCGTGCGCAATCGACTGCGGACTTCTACAAATTCCTTTGGCTTGCTGCGAGAATACTTTTACCGGCTTTCCTTTGATCCCGACTTCTTTGTTCACGAAGAGAACCTTCAACAAGTTGGAGGAGCTGATCCTGTCTTTATTCTGCCACCATCTCCGTCCCCTGTTCATCGAAATGAATCAGTCGAAATGCTTATGAACTGGAAGGACTCTGGCATGTCCACGAAGTCAGATGCTGAGGTCAATCGGCTTGTAAACGGCGTCCTTCTTGACCCTAACTTCAAGCTTGAAGATCTGCAAGGCTTCAATGTGGCGAGAGAGAATCAACGGAGCGATGCTGCGGAGAAGAAATCTCCCTTTTTCGACTCTTTTCAAACGGCCGACATCAACATTGAAGTTCCATCAGGTACCAGCGGGATACCACCAGGCACATTTTCTGTTCCAGGATTGGTCTATCGGAAATTGACCGCTGTTATCCAAGCTGCATTCTCGTCACCTCTTGCTTCCCACTTCCATTTCTCGCCTTTTAAATTATTTCACAGGTCTCCAAGCGGCGAAGAAGAACGGGTATTCTCTGAGGTCTACAACTCAGATGCTTTCATCGAAGAACATGACAACGTGCAGCGCGCTCCTCTTCCTCTTGATGAGCCCGATTGCAAGCTAGAGAAGGTCGTAGTTGCCCTCATGGTCTGGTCTGACAGCACCCACCTTGCAAACTTTGGTACCGCAAAGCTCTGGCCAATTTATTTTCTTTTTGGGAACGTTTCGAAATACATTCATGGGCAGCTAAACTCTGGTGCTTGCCAGCACATTGCATACATCCCGTCTCTTCCTGATTCATTTCAAGACTTTGCCGCCTCTTTCTGCAGTAAGTGGGGCACACAAAAAAGGGACATCATGACACATTGTCGACGGGAGCTTATGCATGGTGTTTGGAAATTCTTGCTAGACACAGATTTCATTCAAGCATATAAATACGGAATGGTGGTCAAATGTGCCGATGGCATCGAGCGTCGGGTATATCCTCGATTCTTTACATATTCTGCTGATTATCCTGAGAAGTAAGTGGATTCCTTTCTTTCATAGACCGTTGAGCTTATCCTTATGACAGAGCTTTGCTTGCCACCATACGAGACAAAGGTCTTTGCCCTTGCCCTCGGTGTCTCGTTCCGAAATCAAAACTTGACCAAACCGGCACGAAGCGTGACAGTAAATTTCGGCTTCGAAATGATCGTACATACTTGTTTGATCATGTTCTAATCGCTCGGAATGCAATCTACAAGTCTGCAGCGTCCATCACCGGTTCTGCCGTTAATCGCCTTCTCAAGGCGACTTCCTCTGTCCCAACACTGGTAAGTCAAGTTCCCTGATATTTATTTATCCGAGTTTCATGCCTCATTCTTAGAATGCATTTATTGATAAACTTGGCTGCGATTTTGACATCTCGCGCATGCTCGTTGTTGATCTTTTGCACGAGTTTGAGTTGGGTGTCTGGAAAGAACTTTTTACCCACTTGATTCGAATTCTGCATGCTGCTGCCTCTCACGGCGGTTTGGTTGCCGAGCTGGATAGACGGTACGTCGGCTGTGCTGTTGCTGGTGGCTACCGAGAATTGATAAACCTTCCTGTTACAATCAGGTTTCGGGCCATGCCGACATTTGGCTCAAGCACAATCAGGCGTTTTGCAACGAATGCTTCAGAAATGAAGAAGCTTGCAGCACGCGATTTCGAGGACCTATTGCAGGTAAGTCTGGCATGAAGAAGAGAAGGTCGACTCGGAGTTCTGACTTCTTTATTAGTGCAGTATCCCAGTGTTTGAAGGACTACTGCAAGAGCCATATAATTCAATTGTCATGACACTATTATACCGCACAGCAGAATGGCATGCGTTTGCAAAACTTCGGCTACATACCGAGAGTACCCTACAGCATCTCGAACGGCTTACAATGGAGCTTGGGCAGTTAATGCGGAAGTTTAGGGACACCACACAATCCGCTTTTGCGACATTCGAACTTCCAAAGGAAGCAGAGGCCCGAAAGAGGCGCCAAAATTCTGGCAAGGGGAAGGAGAAAGCAGCGGCAGGTAATGCATCTGCGAAGAAATCCAAGATTCTGAACCTCTTCACGTACAAATGGCATGCACTCGGGGACTATGTTCGTGCTATCCGTCTCTTTGGTCCAACGGACGGGTTCTCAACCCAAGTGGTCAGTAAATTTTCCCTATGTATTTGAGTTATTCATGTTTCATTGCCAACAGGGTGAACTCGCTCATAAAATTGTTAAGCGCTTGTATGGATCGACAAACAAGCGCAATGCCGAGCACCAAATTGCCAAGCGTTATCGAAGGCTTGAACGTGCCCGTTTGGCCCTTGATAGGAAGCGGCTTCATAGCCATACCAAGCAGAAAACAACAAATCAAGAAGGCAACCAGCCAGATGGTGACTCGGAGTTGAGATACTATATCTCTCCTTCTAAAAATCACCCTCAGGATATTCTCGGCACCCTTCGGAATAACAGAGGTGACCCTGCTTACCATGTAAGTTTTTCTGACTAATAACGCCTTTGTCACCATAACTCATGCTGATGGCATGCTTTCAAGAAATTTTTACCGAAGCTTCAAGATCATTTGCTTGGACGACTAATAGGCCGTGAATTCGATGCCGACATGCACGAAGAATTCACGGATTCAGATCGAAATTCTATACGCTTTGTCGGATGCAAGATTTATTCTGTTCAAACATGCCACATTTATTACACCAGCTACGACTTACAGCGGCAGTGTGACACTGTCAACCCTCATACACACCCAGACATCATGCTGCGCTCTCCCGTTAATGAGGAAGGTGCTGAACCCTACTGGTATGCGAGAGTACTTGGCATCTATCATGCCAACATTTGGGCTGAGAATTTGGTGGTTCCTGGTGCCAGAAACGTCAGGCGTATGGATTTTCTTTGGGTCCGTTGGTTTGGCGAGGTACCCGACTATCGTTCGGGATTTCGTCGAGCACGTCTACCCGCAATTGGCTTCGTAGATTCCACAGATGAATTTGCTTTCAGTTTTGTTGATCCTGCTAATGTAGTGCGCGGGTGTCACTTGATTCCGGCCTTCGACGCTGGCCGGAATGCTGATCTCCTTCCTTGGCCACGTAGCATTGCTCGATGTCTTAATCCTGAAGACATAGATGATTGGTCATACTTCTATGTGAACATGTGAGTGAGTGGACACTAGATTACCGCAGTTTTGACTATAGTGAATGTTGTCAGCTTTGTCGACCGAGATATGGTCATGCGTTACTTCGGTGGCGGAATTGGTCATTTGAAGAATGCCCCTCCTCTGCAAGTACTTGGATTTGGTCCAATTGATACAAACTCCGAGGAAATGGCAGTGGAAGAAGACGACGACGACCCTTGCAGCGGTACAAATGAAGATCTGGGCACCATCGTACAACAACCTTCCAAAGACTTCATGAATGGTGATGACGAGGATGAGGACCACGATGAGGAAGACGATGATGATAGTGATGGCGATGAAGATGGGGACCAAACCGATGAGGACGAGGACGAGGAGGGAGAGGACGATTATGGTTATGCCAGTGCCTGACCCTAGACTATTGATAATTAAATATAACTCGCATGATATATTGTGCCCATTTCATATTCAGCCTACAAGCCTGCCACCGAAGGATGATAATGAGTGCTGAACCATCTAACATCTGACATGCATCATGATGATTATTGTAATTTTTTGGCAAACACTGATGCGATAACGAGATAATCTTGCCCTGGCAATCGCTCTCTGAGCACGACGACTCGGAACTCTTAACGTTTAAAAACCCTCCTATGCAATTAATAGGTTTGGTACATCATGATGGTAAAAATATTTTGTACAGACAGAGTATCTAGAACCCTCACTGGCAGCTCATGGCGTTCGAGTTGGTCTTTTGAACTTGAAAGGTATTCCTTTCCTCCAGCAAACGCGCCACACGTTGTTCCTTGAATGCTTTGCGAGAGTATCGACCGGGAATCCTATCCAATACAGACGATCGGTGTGGTGGAGGTTAAGAGAGACGCGACAAGAGTCCGTTACATAGATGAGACAGTCAGAGATAGACACGAGAGAATGACTGAAGGAAATGGTAGGAGGCTGTTCTCGTTGATTAGGGGACGTATAATAGTGACCGTCGAGGTCGAATTCAGGAAAAGATGCTGTGATATGTGAGAATTTAAATTACGGGATTAAGACAATTCAACATACCCATTTCAAACAAACAGAATTGAGACACGGAAGAAAGGCGGGTGGAAGCACGAATTGACAACGCTGCAGGCAAACACTAGAAGCCCAAGATATGGATGTTACTGTAACAAATACAGGCAATATTGAGGTTCGCTGTATCAAATACAAGCAATCTCTTAAGTCGTTGCTGTATCATCAAATACAAGCAGCGATTGGCGATGTCGGTGGGCGAAGAAAAAAGTGTTCCGAGTCGGAGATCTAAGACAGTTGAGATACAAGCAATCTCTTAAGTCGTTGCTGTATCAAATACAAGCAGCGATTGGCGATGTCGATGGGCGAAGAAAAAAGTGTCACGAGTCGGAGATCTAAGGCAGTTGAGATACAAGCAATCTCTTAAGTCGTTGCTGTATCAAATACAAGCAACGATTGGCGATGTCGGTGGGCGAAGAAATAAGTGTTCCAAGTCGGAAATCTAAGGCAGTTGAGATACAAGCAATCTCTTAAGTCGTTGCTGTATCAAATACAAGCAACGTTGGCGATGTCGGTGGGCGAAGAAATAAGTGTTCCAAGTCGGAGATCTAAGACAGTTGAAGTGAGTACTACTTAAAATAAATAAAGAAAAGAAAAGAAACAACTTAGAAAAGAAGGAGGATGGACGAGAGAGGAGAGAGGCGATGAGGGAGATGATGGAGGGTGCCGACAAGCGATATGTAAACAAAAAAACCTTGAGTTGTTTGTTTGTAAACAAGTCACAAGGCTGTCCTAATTTCAAGTTATCGGCTCTCATACCCTCACTACACCTCATCTGTATTTGATACGATGAGTCTGTTACCTTCAATTCGTGCTCATCTGTATTCGATACGATGAGTTTATGTTAACAAGTACGCTGCTCAACCCAATAACGATTTTATTGTTGGGACACTAAATTTAGATGGCTTCGAGTTCGAACTCCGTGGCCTTGAAGATTACCATCAGTCACGACGGTTGTTCATCGTTCGCCATCCCTCAGCTGGACCGTGACCGACGACATCAGACGTCGTAGCTCAGTACAGCTCTGAATGTCAAAATATGACCCAGCTGAAAATTGCCTGAAATCCTCGGATCTACTGGCAAATCTACGACTGTCTTCGTATGACCTGACCTGGTAAGTTTATTATTGGCATTCTCAGCTCATATCCTAATTATTTCAGATTATCTCCGTAGTATTCTTCTGCAAAACTCCGATTCTATCACGGTTCTCACTGGCTTGACGGCCTGAGAGAACAAAAACTTGACTTTGTCAATGTTTGTTTGTTTGTTTCAAGTCGGTTGGTTATGTAAGTTAAACCTTCGTCGCCTTCCTCCCCACAAGCTCATCTGTATTTGATACGATGAGTCTCTTACCTGCATCTCATACCATTGGAGGCCACCACAAGCTCGTCTGCATTTGATGCGATGAGTCTCTTACCTGCAGTTTTGGGAAGGTTTTTTTATTTGGTATGTGTTTGGTCTAATCAGATGTCCGAGTCGGCCATGCGAGGGGCCGCTGTAAAAACGTTTAACTGAACCATCTCGCACCTTAGCCCAATGAAACTTTTGAAAAGATTCCAGTCGAAGAAGCAGCTCAATGAATCCCCGGGACAGTCTGACAATTCCACTGCCTTCAATGCCGCTCATGCTATCCTCGCTTTTCGCACCATCACTACGATGCTCTCTCTCATCCAATCTCCTACCGAAATCACCAGCACTGGAGAAAAAGACCTTTCAAAAGAACAACGCGATAAGCTTAGGGTTCTGGATGCTCTGTCGGCTGTTATTGTCAGGCAACATGAAATCGCAGCAGTTATGGCAAAGCCTTCCAATGGAGACAAAATAGAGGTCCTTGCTTCTGTCAATCATTTGGATCCCACTTTTGATATCCCCCAGCTTAGTGATAGTCGCCTAGACCGGCTTCGATGGCTTATCACTCCGAATCCACGTGATCCATTAAAAAACAAAAAGAGCAAGATAGATTCGCTGACGACTAGGGCTACATCCGTGACTCTTGTGGATACTAATACAAAGATCTCTGAAAAGCTTTCTACGGCCGACTCGGATAAGCTGCTTGACACTTTCCTCCTAAATGAGTGGTAGGTGTTTTGGTGATTTCCTACCATTTAAGCTCTCATGCCATGCACGCAGGGGTAATGAGTCATTTGACACCCACATATGGATGCTGAAGACGCTCCTCGGACGGTCTGGGAAGGATACGAAAACACTCCAACTCTATATCATTGCCGCATCCATTCCAAAGATGCTCTACCGAATGGAGCGCCATATTTCAACATGCTATTTCGACTGTCTTACAAATATGAAATTGACGACTTTTGACTTTCCCGAGCCGCCCCATATGGCAACAACGAGATCGAACGACAGTCTGTTTATCGAGATTTTATCACAACTCATCAAATTCATGGACATCCCCAACCTACAACTAGCAAAAGGTGCTGAAGTCGCGGAGACGCCTTGCGAGATCTATAACAAAGAAACATATGTGGAATTTCATAGGGTCCTATGCGAGCTGCTCAAATCCTTCCATAAATCCCTAACCAAACTTCATACTTGCAGGGGGGAGATGCTCGAAAAGGGAATGCGCGACGCTGGTGATTTATTACAAATTAGGGAATATTTGAATGATGTCCGGGTTTGGGGACGATCTCTTAGGGCGATGGTTTCAGGTGCTGCTATTGAAAAGCACCTTAAAACCATTGCGCACTTACTGGAGGTAGATGATGGAAAGTCTCCGTCCACGACTGAGGAAGATACCGATGTTGGCGCCACAACTGAGGAAGATACCGAATTCGACGCCCTCAGGCCATACTCTATACACCACAACCAACCTCTTCTACCTTGGCAATCATACAAAGACTGGCTGAAGCTAATGGTAATTTATTTCGATGCAGCATACATACTTAGTGGCCATATCACACGTCTCGTCAAACGTCGCTCTATTTCCACGGACATCGACTTCGACATCGACATCAAGATTTTGGCTCCTTCGCTTCCAACTCAAAAGATGCTCCCCTGGAAGGAGTTACTACTTCATGAAATCTACTTCCCGGAACTGCCTCGAAACCCTGAGCAACCTTCGGCCGCAGAACTCGTCAAATTCCTTACCTCCAATTTCGACGCGGTCACGGAGGGCACCCGCAACGAGTCAGAGGAAAGGATTACCATAAAGAGAATCGTGTCGGAAGGCAAGGGCCGCTTGCAGAAACGGAAGACGACTTTTAGCATCGAGGAAGTTCTCAGATTAGTAAAGAACCTCAAAGAACAGCAAGAATTGGCGGTCGCTGTCGATACGACGGCCATCGATTTGGTTATCGAGCGGATGTCTTCCTTGAATAATTGCTCATCACCCGGGTGGGGTGAATACACCTCAACCATCATTGAACAGCTCAAGGCCTTAAAACGTCCTGAACTTACTCGCCCTGTTCGACTCGTTCAGATGCGGGGAATTGTGGAAATGTTCGAGACCTTGACAGCCCATCCAGTCAGGGATTACATTGATTAAGCAATAACCGCCTTGCCATTAGCGCTTTGGGAGTGATAGAACCGCTAGCGGCCGGACTGAAAAAAATTAGCATTGATAAAAGGGCGGCCGCCCTCTTTAGAAAGATACCACACCCCTTAAAAAGAGTAGCGGCCGCTTAAATTAATATAACTTTGCAAGAGGAGCGGCCGAATGATTTCAAAGATATGCGATTGCAACGCTCCGGCCGGCCCCATCACTCTCCAAAGATATACCTTTCCCAACAATCCGGCCGACTCTCTCAGTCCACAAAGATATGGTTATCCTAACGCTTCGGCCGTCCATATGACCACTATAATGATTTACCTCTAACAGAGCTCCGGCCGGAAATCTCAATCAGAATAAATATCCCTTTTATAGGGCTCCGGCCGGTTATCTGGATCTACAAAGATATGCCTTTGCCAAAGCTCCGGCCGCTCCTCTTAATTTGCAAAGATATTCCTTTATTTAAACTCCGGCCGCCCAACTCATTTCTGCAAAGATATCCCTTTGCTAAAGCTCCGGCCGCCCCCTCAACTCTCCAAAGATAAACCTTTCATAAAGCTCCGGCCGCCCCTCTCAATTCTCCTAATATATACCTTTCTTAAAGCTCCGGCCGCCCTTGCAACTTCAGAGACATATGTGTTTGTCAAAGCTGCGGCCGGCTCTCTCATCTGTAAGGATATTCCTTTGTGAAAGCTCCGGCCGTTTCTCTAAACTCCTTAAAGATATGCCTTTTGGAAAGATCCGGCCGTCCGTCTCAATCTTAAAAAACATACCTTCTTTAAAGCCCCGGCCGCCCCCTAGCTTTCCAAAGATATGCCTTTCTTAAAGCTCCGACCGCCCAACACAATCATCAAAGAGATATCTTTCTTAAAGCTCCGGCCGCCCATACAACTTTAGAAACATAGCTGTTTGTCAAAGCTGCGGCCGGCACTCTCATCTGTGAGGATATTCCTTTGTGAAAGCTCCGGCCGTCCTTCTTAACTTTTGAAAGATATGCCTTTTGGAAAGATCCGGCCGTCCCTCTCAATCATAAAAAACATACCTTCATTAAAGCCCCGGCCGCCCCCTAGCTTTCCAAAGATGTGCCTTTCTTAAAGCTCCGACCGCCCAACTCAATCATCAAAGACACATCTTTCTTAAGGCTCAGGCAGCCCCTCTGACATTCCAAAATAAGCCTTTGGGAAAAGCTCCAGCAGACCCTCTGAACCTTCAAAGATATGACTTTATCAAAGCTCCTGCTGACCTTCTAGCTCATGCCCCTTATTTTTGAAATATACAGAGAAAAGGAATTTATTTGTGGAAAATAGAATTAAAACTTATAGCAAATACTAAAAAAATATATATAAAAGAAGTCAAAAAATGTAGAGACAAAAATGAAGAGCAAGAAAATGTTCAAGAAGCTAGGGGGATGCTATTGATGAAGATCTCAATTTTTTTCATTTGCTGGATGCCAAAGGGGGAATTGATAAGGTGATCAGGAGAACTGCCATCGCCCCCAGGCTCAATCTCCATGGCACGAGAAACCTCACGATATATGAGACCTAAGAGGAGCAATGGCGCATCAATATTACCACCTTGAAGAATGGAATCATCCCCAAAAGCTTTCTTCGCAATTGAGAAGATTTTGTTGAAAGATCCAGCGGTGTGAAAATTCGAAGGCAAGAAGACATCGCGGCTTCCCCATGAAGCCCAGGGAGGAAAGTCGCTCGGTATAGGGGAAGCCTTGGGCTGAAAAAAGAAAATGAAATGCAAAAAATAATTCCAAATAAATAGCAACTTACCACAGTGGGAACTAAATCCACCAACGAGCAGAACTTCGGAACTTTGCAAAGACTCTTCAGGAAAGCCATTCTTGATGCGCTGGTGCTGGCATTACCTGCAGGGAAATCCTTGAGCCTGTTTCCAACTCTCGTCGGTTTCGAAGGAGACTCCCCCATATCGTCCCCCTTCTTACTCTTGGAGCTCTTGGCCTTGTTCTCCGAATTACCCACTCTCTTCTGCTTCAAAGGAGACTCCCCCACATCGTCCCCCTTCTTCCCCTGGGAGCTCTCCGAATTTCCCACTCTCCTCTTCTGCTTCGAAGGAGACTCCCCCACATCGTCCCCCTTCTTCTTCTTGGAGCTCTTGGCATCGTTCTCCGAATTCCCCACTTTCTTCCGTTTCGAAGGAAAATCCCCCAGATCATTGCCCTTTTTCCTCTTCAAGCCCTTGGGGTTCGTCTCTTCATCACCGCCCTTCTTCTTTGATCTTACCTGTTTAGTTGGAGACTCTTCCCCATCGTCGTGTTTCCTTTTCTGAAAAAGCTCATTCAAGGTCTTCGTTAAAAGATTGAAAGAGAAAATTACGTACTCTTGTAGGTTTAACTTCTTCCCTTTTCAATTGCTGGTTACGTGGAGGGGGTTTAGACGGTCCCGCTGCCCCGGAGCGATCTTCCTCAGGCTGAGTCGAAGAAGGGAATTTCATCCTCTTACCACGAGGAGGACCAATCTTAGGAGGCAGGGTTTCGTCCTCCTCATCTGACTCCTTGTCTGTTTTATCTTCACTCTCCTCATTTTCCTCATCTTCCTCCTCTTCATCCACATCATCGCCCTTTTCAGATTCGGATTTGTCTTCATCAGAGGAGACGTCGAGGTATTGCATTTTCTTCTTCCCCTTCGGTTTTCCAGAGTTAGACTTCTGGACAAGCCTCTGGTGGAGAGGGCCGGGGTTGAGAACAATGAATGGCGGGAGTCTTTTCCTTTCACGTCCAAGCCAATGGCTGTACAAGTCGCTGATTTTAGAGCCGGGAATATGGTCTGGGTCGCTCAAGCTAAAACCCTCTGGAACGCATTCAGGTGAATAGATATTTTGGTCTTTTTGGGATGCCAAAAGGTAAGGGAATTGGGCGGTCGTGCTCCCGGTGAATTCACCTGTGCTCAGAGTAAGAATATATATATATATAGAGAGTGGGTTGACTCACGATAAACAGCCCCGATATATCCTCGAATCAACCTCTGCCTCTGTTTAGTATTTTGGCACTTTACCATTGAGGGCAGGATAAATTCCCCGCGGCCATTCTTCTCGAATACCATGTCTTTCGCCTTCTGCAAATCTGCCGGAACCTCTGCTTCATCATTTGAATCCAATTCCTCAATCCCAAACTGCCTTACAGCCCACTGATTGAAGTTGTCATAAGTTCCATCTCTCCATTCATCACAAGAATTCGTAAATTTATTCCCAGCAACCGGAGAGCTTTCGACGCTAGAAATCAGGTAAGATACCTGCCAACCATTAGGAGATGCATTGACGAACTGAAATGATTGAACTTGTTTTCCATCAGAATATGCGACCATGCACATGATAACAGCTCCGCTGTTGAACTTCCATTCTTCAACTTTTTTTTTCATTTCTTTTGGAAGCTTTCCCTTCGCCACCCTAAAGATTCGATTATTTTATGATGCAGAAGTATGATAAACTCCTCCTGTGAACTCACTTCAATTTCATTTCAGAAGGAACTCCCTGAGCATTCCAAGAGTCAACAATTTCTTGCACTTCTTCAAGATCTTCAGGAGACATTTTCTCTAGAGCCTTAGTGACGGCCTTTTGGTATTCGCCGAGGTATTCCTTGTCGGTAGGGTTGTAAGGAATTTCTTCCTCAACAAGATGTCGATATTTTTCTTTGATTACGTCCCTCATAGTATAAACTTGTTTCATCTTCCTAGGTTTGGGGGCCCCACCCTCTGCGGTGGATTCCTTTTTGATAGATCTTTTGAAATACCGAGCGATGGCCTGAAGTGAAAAAATATATATATCAAAATCGCAATGAAACAATAAAAGAAAAGAAAAAAACCAGAAACAAACCTTTTCGAGGTCTTTAGGGAGGTCTCCTTTGTCCTCAAGGACATCTCTACTCTTAACCACAGCATCGGCTGCTTCTTTCGAGACTGCCTTTCTCAGTTTTTCATTTTCGGCTTCTTTGTATCTCTTCAAAAACGGCGAAAGAACCTTGCTGTAGTCCTCGGTGAAAGTCATTGAGCAAAAGAAATGCGATTGATAGACGTGTTAATATGTGGGAGGATGGAAGTTGAAAGAAAACTGTAAAGTCACCTGATCGCGTAAACGATCGGCGATTGATCGGCTTAAAACAAACTTCCATCAACAGGTTCCTGAGGTCTTGAAAGTTTAATTTACATTGAAATTACATTTTCCCATTATTTTATACATTAAAAAAACAAACAATACAACAATTTCTTAAATTAAGCGACAAAAAAATTAAAAAGACAAAAAGCAAATCCCCCCCATCAGGACAGCTTTTGGCGCTTCTTGGACTCCCATTCAGCCAAACCCTCGCCGTCCTCTGGAATGGGCCGCTTCCCACAAAGACTTATAGCGGCTGGCGATGGAGGGGGCGTGGGTTCCAGTTCAATGACATAAATCGGGTGTGAAGGGTTGTCCAGCAATTCGCCATTCGCGGAAATAGACATGATTGAAGAAACGTCCCGTGATCGAGGGAGAATTTGAGGATTGGGACCAGTCCATATGAAGTGGGAATGACGACTCTCCAGGCAACTTGAATAGTAGGAAAATATCTTAGGATGGGACGTTTGGATAATGGCTTCAAGACGGGCCACAATCCCAATCTTGCCTTCGCCCTTGCCGGTCCCTTCCTTCTTGAAAAGCACAGTTGCTGCAGCGAACTCTGCGAGCAACCTGTCAACAACGTAAGAAACCGCGACAGGCTGTCCATCCAGGAGAATGATAAACCTCAAACAGAATACGTGGAGGAGGGAATAAAAGTGGCTTATGGCATGGTTGATCTCTGCCACAAGATGAAGCGGGGGTTTTTCGCAACCATAAAAGCGAGAGTCGAAGGCGGGGGAGAGGATGGCAAACACCCCAAGGTATAGGATGTCAAAAAAATCTACCTCTGAAGACATGTTAGGCAAATGAGCTCCTAAATCAATGCCTAATGAGAATCAGACGGTTGTATTTCACGAAAGAACCCACCGTCGACGTCGGTTTTGTCTAGTCGAGTTGACCAGAAAACCAGTAATTGATAAAGAAGCGTGCGGGCCTCTATGTTAGTATCATTGGTCAACGCCGTGTCGAGGACAAAGCTTTGCGCGATGGAGATGACTGAAGACCGAATCGTGGATTTTGCATAAAAATGCCTGCCAACACATAGGGAATTGGAAGTGCCCAAAACCCAATGAGGAACACCCGGCCGCATGATGCTGCAAAATTAATCACTTGTATATTCTGACATTCAAAAAAAACTCACAGCATATCTCCCTTCTTAAGATGGACTCCCTCAAAGCGAAAACGATCTGCATTGTCCCCATCGTTGACAAAATATGGGTTCCAAGTGGGCCCAAGGGAATCAACAGAGCAGACCATTTCTTCTTCTCCAAACCGCGTTACCAAAATCCAATACTTGGATCCTCCCAGAACAACAATCGTAGTCCCAAGACCCTCAGAGTCCATATGCAATGGACTCACAGCACCGCTGCTCCCAATTAGGGACCATTCCATCTGGGGCTTGAGGTCAGGAATCCCGAAGGCGACTTCGTATTCGGATGGAAGCCGAGATTGAGCTACTTCGTGGGATGCTACGCTGCCAATTTGAGGGGGGATATATAGGTTCCTTCGGTATGCTGGCAAAGAAATCGCGTTTAGAGGAGGGCACTCATCCTTTGATAAGATTTCAGTAAGGTTATGCAATTCCCGCAAAGTTCCCTGGTGGTGTCGATAGTCGGGCTCATAAGGATGAACTTTGGTCAAAACTGAACAAAACTTTAGATAAGCAAGTTTATCAGAATGGATGCCACTCACCATGCACATTTGTCTTTTTGTCAACATCATAAAGACGACCAATACTCTCCAGATCCCAACCGTAGTCGTAATCGAATGGAACTCCATGGACCAATATGACCCTTTCACGAAGGATCTTTTGAATGTCTTTAGCGTTTAGGATTGAGAATTCAGAATGTGAAGAGACGTATATCCCGGATTGGTCAGATCCAGGGAGGTATTCCTTGCTGTTAGCATCCGGTTGAAGGTGGGGAGGTAAACCATCTTTGAAGTCGGCTTGAATGCGAGCCTCAATTTTCCTTAGGGTATCGGCATCTTCCCCTGTCTTAATAACTTTCAAATGGGTGATAACTTGCCGAAAAATATATTTCAACTTACCGACGCAACATTTCCGGGTGGGACAATCTGAGCAGGAACGTATTTGTGTGGGGTGGGTCCAGCTTCAACCGTCGAACCCCATCCCACAATGTCCACGCCTAGCCTTGGAAGATACTTCCAGGAACGCATTATTGCCATCAAATCGGATGAATAATATTGAAAAAAAAAACAAACCTGGGCCTTCTCGACGTCGGAGAGCTTAGGCCTGTCATCGTCGGAGTCATTCTAAGAAACGTTTAGTTAACGTTTGAACGGTCATGGTTTGAACACCTGCCTGGAGGAGTACCTCACGCCTCTTAGAAGCGAGCTTCCTCCTGCCCCTGGATAACTTGCAAGACCCGACGCCCTTAAGATATCCATCGCCATTGTCAGTCTAATAATATTAAGTTAGCCTTTATTTAATGAGATTATTTGAATACATGCCTGGGGGAGAACCTCATCTTTATCAGGAGCTGGCTTCCTCCTGCTCCTGGATAATTTGCGAGGCACAATGATCCTTAGGGAAGGGTTGTTTTTTGTTGGAGCGTTTCGCAAGCTCCTGCGGGGCTCGAATGGCGCATCGAGGTGGACTGACAATACCGAATCCAATGATGCCTCTTTTGACTCATCACCACTCATGGGGTCTTCTGCTTCGGCAACCCTATACCCCTTCTTCGAGTCGGCCGCCCCATCTGCAGGCAGACTTTCCTCATCCGAACCCGAATATGACAATATCCTTTTTGACAAAACCCCATCCCCTGGCGGCTCTTCATCAACAACCATCGAACAAGACAATGGCTGCTTTCGCTCGAGGCCAACATCGGAGTCAACTCCAACCATGGGAGAATCTTCATCTACTCTTTCGCGAGCTTCCTCATCAGTTTTCGAAACGGGTCTTGGTTCCTTTGGCTTGACGTTTATTGCAAGGGTGGCTTCTTCATCAACTCCTCTCACGCGATCTCCTCTTTCCCCATTCTCGGAATGACCTGCTGGATTCCGATCCCCACCTTCAGACATCGAAGACAAAGAAGACAGAGATGCTGACTTCCTCAACTCCGGTGTTAAGCCAGACCCAACATTAACCGTCCGGTCGACATCCTGATCTGTCACAATGTCCTGCATGCTCGGTTCAAGCTCCGCTGGGTTGACAAATAGTGGAGGCGGTAGTTTCTCGCCCATGTTGACGTCTCCAACATCAACCGTCCGGTCGACATCCTGATGTGTCACATTATCCTCTATGCGGGTTTCGAGCTCCTCAGAGTGCTCCTGCTCCTTTGCAATATGGCCGACATCCTGATGCGTCACATTATCCTCTATGCGGGTTTCGAGCTCCTCAGAGTGCTCCCGCTCCTTTTCAATATGAAGATTATTTGCGTTTAAAAAAAGTGGTGGTAGTTTCTCCCCCATGCCGTCGTCGCCGTTCCTGCTGTCGAGATCATCCCTTAAGGAATCCAACCGGAGAAATTGACTTGGCGAAAATTTCGATACATTAGATTCCGAGGCTGACATAGCGGCAGCGGCAACATTGGGAGAATTGAATTGCGACTCAGGAGGAGATGCTAGCCCTCCTGTTTGCAATAACAGTTAGATAGATTTGCAATTTAAAATAAGGAACATTGACCTTGGAACCTGTCTTTGAATATATTCGGGACCACTCCCTGGACATAAGATAAAGGATTGAATATATTAAAAGGACCAGTCGAAGGAGTGGAAGGAATTTCAGATTGTTGGGGGGTGGAAGGGATAGAGGACGGGGCCTTTGCCAAATTGAACCAGGACAAGGCTCCATCGTCGTTAGCCAAATCTTTGTTAAGGGAAGAAAGTTGTGAATAAAGGATCTCCATCGCATGTTCCCTTGATTTCCCTTCTGAAATAGAAATGATGGCCTGGAGGACGCAGTCTTCAATCTGGACGAGGATTTGAGGGCGGTTGTTACCAAGGGCGAGGAACACCTTATTGACAGTCAATAAATGCTAATAAAAGAACCGCAATATCGCTTACTCTAAGGAGATAGGTGCTATTACAAGATTTAGATGCCCACCCATGTGTTGATAGCGCCAATAAGGGAGATATTGCGAACGCAATTTCGATAACGTTTTTCATAGATTTGTGCAGAATTTGTATCTCACTGGCGATTTCTTCAAACTGCTGTGGCTCCATTCGATTCGACCAAATTCTTGGAATAATATTTCATATTCAGCAATAGTTTTCAAATAAATTCCTCACCTCTCTAGGACGCCTCTGACATCAGAAGCCATATCCGGGAATACCCCATTATTCTAATGAGACAAAAAAACATCAGATAATTCAAATATATAGAAAAAACTTACCTCAGATGATATTGCCACCGCCAGCGCGATCATCTCCAACCCAGCCTCAATATGAAGTATGCTTCTGACTTTGACTACCGCAATTAATCGCTTTGAGAGAGTCAGGGTGACGTCGGCTGGGTTCTTTCCATCGACAGTAGAAGACATTGCAGCTGTGTTATGATACTGTGACCTGCGCTTTTCGCGTTCTCCCCAAGTTCGCAGAAATTTCTCCATCACTTTTGTAGGTGGGTTGAGTTCATCAAGAATCTGCAAGACAGCTAAGAAATGTAGGGTATATTGTGAGGAAAATCATCACCCTTGAAGCAGTGCCTAGATATTCAGTGTCACAATGATACCTGTGGATAGGGATTCCCGGATAGAGGTCTGCCAAGCCAAGGGTTTTGATAAAACGGTCGAGCATAACGAACTTGGAAATGAAGCCCCAAATTCGCGAAGCATTCTTCGGTCCCACCGCATCCATATCTCGCGAAAGCATCCTCTCCGATTCTCTAAGAACCACATCTACTCCTATCGTATCGGAGAACGGGTGAACTTCATCTAAACCTTTCGCCAATTTCTATTGAAAGAAAAAGTTAGATGGGAGATTACTAGCGTAGTTGGCATGAGATATCGCGAGAATCGTACAATCAATAACGCTTTGTAACTGCCATCCACAAGGCCTTGTTGCAAAGGAGCAGCGATGTCATCCATCCTTACGATGTCAGAATAAAAAGGAAGTTCGGAAAAGAAGGAATGGTCTTTGCGCCATAGTCTCCCTGTGAGTATTTCGCCAGTCGAATGTTTGACGGTGTTCATTAGCGACATTGTGGAACGGAGAAATGAGTTGTGGTGGTAAAATCAAATGACGATTAAACAACAGAGAATAGTCATGTGTCAACATCTTCCCAAATACATTCTCACGTGACCAAGTCACCTGACAAATTTGGTCATCATTCCGCGGATCGTCAAGCACGTGGCTATAACTTGGTCAACAAAGACAAATGTTCTCTTTATCCTCGAACCAATATGACCAAAGCAGACAGCATACCTCATCCGGAATACATGGGAAGACGCGGACGCGCGACCTTCTTAACTGTGTAGAGGTAATAGCCAATGCCTTCATTCGGTTTCATCACCTTGGCAGCGATTGCTTGTAAAAGCGGATTTAATCGCCCAAGGCTATTTTTTGATTTGAATTGTCCTGGTCTGTGCCTCATTGCGCGTGAAAGCCGATGTTTTCGCATTGCCAACGTTAGTCGGATTTCCTTCTTGTAAGGAACACTCTGCCACATTGTGCGTAAAAGCGGATGTGGTTAAAGTTTGCAACATCACATGGATTGTCGGTTCGCTTCTTGTATGGAGCACTCTGCCACATTGTGCGTAAAAGCGGGTGTGGTTATGGTTGGCATCATCGTATGGATTGTCGGTTTCCTTCTTGTATGGAGCCGTTATCAGTATTTTGCGTTGAAGCAATGCGCAGCGCAGCATTCCATCCTATCTGGTGAGCCTCGATCGCTATCTCGTACGGTTAATGATATTTCCTTAGGTTCCCATCTTCATATGAATGGTCACATTCGAGCCATAGAAGTCAATCAGTCATATGGGTCGCCCTTCTACATATGCA
>Ga0193702_1000229_pt1 | contig 22672 bp, 19 predicted proteins | sample U3a1metaG_FD_143060 | JGI IMG/M metagenome (GOLD analysis project Ga0193702, IMG submission 143060) | Soil microbial communities from a riparian zone of the East river system, Colorado, United States - U3a1 | ecosystem: Environmental > Terrestrial > Soil > Riparian zone | place: USA: East River... | reverse complement strand
CTACCTCTTTGTAGCTATTGGAAAGAAAGACATTTTGCCCCGTAGGTGGCTATCCTTTACCACCATTTGTGGCACGATAGGTGTACGATTGTTACAAATCTGGCGGCTGGGTTGCCACCTACGGGGCAAAAATCTTAATAGCTATTTTCCTACAAAGGGGTAGGGCCTACGGCTCATTGTCCTTCACGTGTTCCCGAAAATTGTGGGTACACGGTAGGCAAGGGACGAGGGGGAAATCCACTAATCATCAAAAAGCAAACAACGCGCATGTTTTACGGTTATCAAAGTAATAGAACTACTTAAAAGAATCCAGCCATGATAACATATAACAATTTAGTGGAAGCCACTAACGATTTGATGAAAAGAGGGTACACCGAAAACCTGAGTTTGGAAGGTGATACGGTAGACGATAAAGATAAAAACATCCACATGACGGCAGACGATATTGAGATTGATGAGTTCTACCGTTTTGAGGGTGCCAGTAACCCGGATGATATGTCGATAGTTTATGCGGTTACTTCAAAAAAATACAATTTAAAGGGTGTACTGGTTAATGCCTTTGGCACTTATGCCAATGATAGCTCTTCGGCCATCCAGGCAAAGTTAAACCACGACCAGGTGAGTGACAATCTTCACCGTGATGATAAACCCGAAGTGTAGTCTAGAGTCGAAAGTCTTTAGTTCTAAGTCAGAAAAGAGCAAATTTTGACTTATGACTTTTGACTTCACGCTAGTGCTTTGTTACGCATGAATGGATTATTAGGCTTGCTTTGATATAAAGGTTGGTGGAACATTCTGATTATAAGCTACTTATGTCTATTTAATTCTTGATAAATATCTAAATAATTGATAATCAGTATGTTTCACAGCGTTCCGGGTGTTCCATGTGCAAAAATGGAACGCTTTGCCGGTGTGGATATACAAAGTTACGCTTTGCCTGCACCACTCCCGGATAGCTTAAGGAGCAATAAAATCCGGCTCTTTAAAACATTGCAAGCAGTTTCTTTCCCCGCGACTGAATAGCCGGCGAACCATTCCGCATCAGGAATCTTATTTGGTTTTCCAATTCTTCAGCTACCCATGGGTAACGTTGGCGAAGGTTAAACAGCGCTTCGGATGCAAAAACTTTAACGGCAATTTTAACTTTTGGGTCAATCATCCAGTCGAAACATTGTTCAACCGCGGGCTCAAGATCTAATGTTTGAAGCTTGGCCGTTATTGCCGGCAACATACCGGGATCGGTTAAATGCATCAGTAATTTGGCATAGTGCCTTTGCGGGCCGGGATATTTAACTTCCTTAAATCGCGATAGCCAATATTCAAGGTCTGCCTCATATTTTAAAGGATGAGCCAACAACACATTTTCCAGGATCCAGCTTGCACGAAAGGCGATTACTTTATCCGGGTAAAAGGTAACATCAATCAAATCGCGCAAGGCAAATTGCTGTTCACTCAATATCTGCCCAAGCTTCAGCACCCTGAGTTTTCCTAACGCGGTAGATATTTGTTTTATAAGTTCATCTTTTGAGATCATCCTGTTGGGTAAAAGGCGAAAGGTGAATGGTTAAAGGTATCAATCAGGTAATAAAAATCAAACAATAACTTTACAACCTTTCAACATTACAACGTTTCAACAATCAACAAAAACTCTACATTTGCTTTCCGTTAATTGAAAATTCACAAATGGTTAAATTCAACCGATTTACTTTAGATAATGGTTTGCGCGTTATCGTGCATGAAGACCATACAACACCAATGGCAGTGCTTAACATACTTTATGATGTTGGCGCCCGCGATGAAGATCCCGAACAAACCGGCTTTGCACATTTATTTGAGCACCTGATGTTTGGGGGTTCAGTAAACATTCCAAGCTATGATGAACCCCTGCAGCGTGTAGGCGGAGAGAATAACGCTTTCACCAGCAACGATATTACCAATTACTATATCACCCTGCCTTCGGCAAATATCGAAACAGCCTTCTGGCTGGAAAGCGACCGCATGCTAAGCCTGGCATTCAGCGAAAAAAGCCTGGAAGTGCAGCGCAATGTAGTAATAGAAGAGTTTAAGCAGCGCTATTTGAACCAACCCTACGGCGATGTTTGGCTGAAACTAAGGCCAATGGTTTACAAAAAACACCCTTATCAATGGGCAACTATCGGCAAAGAGATCAAACACATTGAAGATGCTAAGATTGAGGATGTAAAAGCATTTTTTAAAAAGCACTATAACCCGCAAAATGCAATTATGGTTGTTGGGGGCGATATCAGTCTGGAACAGGTTAAACAACTGTCTGAAAAATGGTTTGGATCGATCCCCGCAGGTGAAAAATATCACCGGAATATACCGCAGGAACCTGAACAGCATGATGAGCGCAGGGAAACAGTTACCGCCAAAGTACCGCTGAACGATGTGTATATTGCTTTCCAAATGGGCGACCGACTGGATAAATCCTATTATGTAGCCGACCTGCTTTCGGATATATTATCAAGGGGGAATTCCTCGCGGTTATATCGTAGCCTGGTAAAAGAAAAACAGATTTTTAGCGAAGTGCACGCTCATATGAGCGGCAGCCTGGATAAAGGCATATTTGTATTTGAAGGCAAGCCGCTTGAAAACATCAGCATCGAAGCTGCCGAAGCTGCTATTTGGGAAGAGCTTGAAAAAATAAAAACGATTGAGATCCCGGCGGATGAACTAACCAAGGTTCAGAATAAAACCGAATCTACTATGATATTTTCAGAAATGTCATTATTGGATAAGGCAATGAACCTGGCATCATTCGAACTATTGGGCGATGCTGATCTGCTGAACCAGGAAACGGCAAAATACCTGGAAGTAACCGCCGGACAAATAAAAGAGCTGGCCAATAAATTATTCAGAAAAGATAATTCATCAACGCTTATTTATTTGGCGGAGGTAAGTTAATCGAGGTTGTAATAACAAATGACATTACAAAGAAAAGAGGCCCCAGAATTTAGGGCGATAGATAATATAAACCTTTTGAGGCCGGCTCATCAAAAGCTGGACAATGGCTGCAATATATTCTGCTTTAGCTCCGGCGATCAGGAACTGGTGCGGATTGAGTGGATCTTCGGCAACCAGCGTTTCAACCCGGAAAAACCATTGCTTAATGTTGCGGCGCACACCTTGCTTACCGAAGGAACCGGTAAATTGACGGCAGCTCAAATTGCTGATAAAGTTGATTTTTATGGCGCTTTTTTACAGGTTGATTATGGGTATGACAATTCGGTAGTAACGCTATACAGCTTAAATAAACATTTGCAGCACACCTTGCCGGTACTGAAGGATATTTTGACTGATTCTATCTTCCCGGAAAAGGAACTGGAAACCTATATCCGCAACCAGCAACAAAAGCTGCAGGTAAGCATGCAGAAAAATGATTATGTAGCCCGCCGCAATTTCAATAAAGCGTTATACGGAGATACAGCATACGGTTTAGGAGCTGATGCCGACACCTTTAAAACATTGCACCGGGAAGATCTGCTGGTTCATTTTAAGCAAATGTACCAGCCGTCAAACTGCACTATAATTATTTCGGGAAAAATTGAACCTGAGATATTGGAACTTATAACCAATACATTTGATAAGGATTGGATAAATTCAACAATTAAATCGGATACAAGTCAGCCTGAAATAAAATCAGCTGCGGAGCATTTTTATTTTACGGAAAAGCCGGATGCGCTGCAGTCTGCAATCCGGATGGGTTTGCCAACTATTAATCGTGCGCATCCTAATTTTCCGGCATTGCAAATATTGAATACTGTTTTAGGGGGATATTTTGGCTCAAGACTAATGGCAAATATCCGCGAGGACAAGGGTTATACTTATGGTATAGGTTCCGGAATGAGCTCGTTAAAACATGCCGGGGCTATGTTTATAGCAACCGAAGTTGGTGCAGATGTTTGCAAAGCGGCAGTTGCTGAAATTGAAAAAGAAATCAATCTGCTGAAAACAGAGCTGATCCCCGAAGACGAATTATCCCTGGTGCGCAATTATATGTTGGGATCATTATTAGGCAGCCTGGAAAATGTTTTTTCGCATGCTGATAAATTTAAAAACCTGTATTTCGCAGATCTTGATTATGATTATTACGACAGGTATGTTAACGCAGTAAAAACTGTTACCGCTGAACATTTGAAAGAACTGGCGAATAAGTATTTGGATTTCGATCAGTTTTATAAGGTGATAGTAGGGAAATATTAATTTGATGGGGTTGGAGTATGCTGAATAGAATATCCTTTTATTTATGGTACTTTTTCTTTTCTGCATATTGGTCAGCGCATAATTGGGGGGCTACTCGTCCGGAAAGTAATGCTTCGGGATTGTTTAGTATCATTGTGCTGCTGATCTTTTCGACAATTTCTCAAATATTTCTTTATTGGGGTTTTGAAGGTTCTGCACTGTTTTTTATTATTTCGGTTGTTTTGCCGGCCTTAATTATTCCTTACTTGTTATTTCGAAAAAACAATAAGCACTTTAGAAAAATAAACCAATTTGAGTTTTTAAAGGGTAAATCCTACAATAGGAAGCGCGTCGTTATCGTTGCGTTAACATTTTTGTTTGCGCTAATACTTAACACAGGAGTGGCTATTTTGCGAAATCTAAAGAATACTAATTAGGCAGGATAAAAAAATATGAACTTAATATTATTCTAGCCAACTGTGCAGGTGATTTTCAAATCATCAAATTGACATATTTTCAAATCCCCAGATACAATTCCGACATCGAACTTCCGAAATCCGAAATAATTTGTTAGCTTTGCCCGGCAAATAATAACTCCAAACACATTATTTGCTATGCAATTAGACCCCCAAAAATTTGTCGCCGAAGGATTAACTTACGATGACGTTTTACTCCTCCCGGCTTACTCCGAAGTTTTACCGCGCGATGTTGACACCAGCACCTGGCTTACCAAAAAGATAAGGCTGAATATTCCTATTCTTTCTGCTGCTATGGATACGGTTACTGAATCGTCACTGGCTATTGCAATTGCGCAGGCCGGCGGGATAGGTATCCTTCATAAAAACATGAGTGTACAAGCCCAGGCCGACGAAGTGCGTAAAGTAAAACGCTCTGAAAGCGGTATGATCCAGGATCCCGTAACCCTGCATGAAGCATCAACCGTTGCCGATGCGGTTAAAATTATGCGCGAATACAGGATAGGGGGAATTCCTATTATTGATGGCGATAACAAGCTTAAAGGAATAATCACGAACCGAGATCTTCGTTTCCAAAAAGAAATGGACCGCCCGGTAAGTGACGTAATGACTAAAGAAAACCTGATCACCGCTCCGCAGGGAACCAACCTGATCCAGGCTGAGGCGATCCTCCAAAACCATAAAATAGAAAAACTTCCGGTAGTTGATAAGGATGGCGTTTTACGCGGATTGATCACTTTTAAGGATATTCAGAAATTTAAAAACTTCCCGAGCGCCTGTAAAGACGAATTTGGACGGTTACGCGTAGGTGCAGCTGTTGGAGTGGCTGCCGATAACATCGACCGTGTAAAGGCCCTGGTAACTGCCGGTGTTGACGTTATTACCGTTGACACAGCCCACGGTCACTCAAAAGGGGTTATTGATATGGTTAAAAGCGTTAAAGCCTTGTTTCCTGACCTTCAGGTTATAGCCGGTAACATTGCTACAGGCGAAGCCGCTATAGCGCTTGCCGACGCGGGTGCCGATGCTGTAAAAGTGGGTATTGGTCCGGGTTCAATTTGTACTACACGGATTGTGGCAGGAGTGGGCGTTCCGCAATTGTTTGCAGTTTATGAATGTGCAAAGGCCCTTGAAGGCAGGGGAGTACCTGTTATTGCTGACGGTGGAATAAAACAAACTGGTGATATAGTTAAAGCTATAGCAGCCGGTGCAAGCTCTATAATGGCAGGATCACTATTTGCCGGTGTGGAAGAATCACCAGGCGAAACGATCATATACGAAGGCCGTAAGTTTAAATCATACCGTGGTATGGGCTCGGTTGAGGCCATGGATAAAGGTTCAAAAGACCGCTATTTCCAGGATGAAACCGATGTTGTTACTAAATTGGTACCTGAAGGAATTGTAGGCCGTGTGCCATTTAAGGGTAACCTTGCCGAGGTGATTTACCAATATATAGGTGGTTTACGTGCAGGAATGCATTATTGCGGAGCAGCAAAAATTGAAGATCTGCAAAAAGCCAAATTTGTACGGATTACAGCGGCCGGTATGAGAGAAAGCCATCCGCATGATGTTACGATAACTAAAGAAGCGCCTAATTATACGAGGTAGGGGGTAGAGACTGGAGATCAGAGATTAGAGATTAGTTGGGAATTACAGGAGGCCGTATCATAAATCAGATGATACGGCTTCTTTTTTTTACACTAGCTGTTAACGGATTGTTGTTTATGATCTCACCATCACTTCGTTTTGTGATTGCTGTTAAAGGAATCTCTGAAGATCTTCCAGCCTGTTTTTGTTAGTCTCCACAATTTCAGGTATTTGCCATCATCCAGAAGTTTTCCACTTGGTTCAAAAACCTGCCAGGTGCCTTCCTCGGTTACGTATTCTTTACCGTCACCATAAATATTACCGGTTTGGAATTTAACGCCTTTAACTTTGCCGCCTGCAAAAGTATCTTCAAAATCTTTTTTGAGCGCTTTTTTGCCGGATATAGGAGGCATGTTTGGCGCTAACAGGCATGCGTCATCGGTATAAAGGTCAACTATAGCCCCGTCTTTTTTCGCGAACAAGTTAAAATAAAGCGCGTTGGTATCTTCAATCGCCTTTTTGACTGTAAGCAAACCAGGGACGGTAGTTGTTTGAGCCTGACAATGGCTATACACGAAAATGAGAGCTATACATCCGATTGTTGTTAATTTGTTTTGTTTCATGATTCTTTGATTAATGAATAATTACAGCAAAACTACGTCCTGAGAAAGAGGCAAAATTGTAAAAATCGGAACGATTCAATTATTGAGAGCGACAAAAAGATCGGTTGAGCTTTCAGGAGAAAACCGGGAGGGCGCTAAGCCGGTGAAGAATTTAAAATCCTTAATAAAATGCGACTGATCAAAATAACCACACTTATGCGCGATTGTAGTGAGTGATAAATTCTTGTCTGCAATAAGGTGAAGCGTATTTTGAAACCTGGCTATTTTACTAAACAGATTGGGAGTAAGGCCGGAATAATTTAAAAATATTTTTTGCAGATAACGGGATGAAACGCCATAGCGGGATGCAACAGAGTTGATGTTTTCAAAAAAGTCGTCCCTGGTTAAATCATTCATAATGCTGTTTACCAGCTTTAACCTGTTGAATTTGTTGACAGAAAGCGAAAGTTTTTGCAATAAAAATTCTTCTACCAATTCAATTCTCCGGTCTAATGATTTAGCTTCCAGTAATTTTGAATATAATAAAATGGCTTCCTTTCCCCCGATATCTTTAAAATCAATTACCTGGTCGTTAAACTCTTCTATCGGCTCATCGAAAAAGCAGGCGGCTGTGTGAGTGAAAAACCGAATGCCTAACATGGAATGCTTTCCAAAAGAAGTAAAAGTAAAAGGGTGAATTGTTTGGCCCCACAATTGTATATCGGGTTGATTTATTACATCACCATTCTTTATCTGCTGTGGGCCGTCCGTTCCTAAATTGAACATGATCTCGATAAAGCCGGACGCAAAAACTTTGTCTTCGGTAAACACGGCGGTATCTGTCTCGCATACAAAATAGCATTGTACGTGATTTTTTAAAAAGCTATTCGGACGGAATTCTTTATAGCGCATACGTAACTAATAACCGGTTCTAAATTAAGATAAAACAGGCGCATTTTGAACCGAAGACATTAAACTTACGAAGTTTTCGAAACTTCGTAAGTTTTTTCCGCTATAACGAATCGAAGTACAAACCAGCCGCCCCCAATATTCCACTATTTTCTAAAGCTGATCTTTCTATTTTTAAACGCTCAACGCTTTTTGGATATACTAAGGTGCGGATGCGTTCCCACATGGTTTTTTCAAAAAAATCATAAGCTAATTGTACTGATCCCCCTAAAATAATTAATGAAGGATCGTACGTGTACATCACCAGTTTAATAGCGTTGCCCAGGTGCGTTCCCATTTCCCCATAAAGTTTTAATGCCTCCGGGTTACCTTTTTGAGCATCTTTAAAAACATCTTCGCCATTCAAGCCATAAACATTGTTAAAGAAGGATCCGCTGCAATAAAATTCATAGTTATTATCGAGGTAATCAACGCAGCCAAACTCGCCAGCTCCGCAATTTGGACCGGCATAAAGCTGGTTGTTGATGATGACCCCGGCGCCAAGGCCGGTGCCAAGCGTTAACCCGATCATATTTCTGGCGCCTTTGCCTTTGCCAAAATAGTGCTCACCAAGTGCAAAACAATTGGCATCATTGTTTACAAATACCGGGACCTTATATTTATCCTCCAGGATCTGTTTTAAATGCACTTCCTTCCATGACGGGATGTGTACAACATCATAAACAATGCCCAGCTCAACATCTACTACACTAGGCACACCTATGCCAATGGCTTTAATGTCCTTTTCAATCAGCTTATCTATAATAAAATAAACGTCTTCCAGCACCTGTTCTTCAGTTCCTTTGGTATTTATCCGCCTTGAGATAATTTCAGCAATAGCATCATCATTAACTACAGCTCCGCGGATATTTGTAGCCCCAAGGTCGATACCGATAATTTTTGTATTTGTCATTTTCAGGCTTTGTCTTTTGAATCAAATATAGTTTTGTTGGTAATCAACGGCTTGGCCCAGAAGCCTATGGCGAGCATATAGCCGAAGGTGATATAAAGAAAGCACATACCTGCACGCAATCCAAACGGGCCACTCAACCCGCCAATAAGAAGCTGAACAACGGCGCCACCAATGATCCCCGTAACGAGGATCCCCGCGAACGACCCGTGATGCTCATCAACCGAGCTGAGTGCAAGTGAAAATATAATAGGGTACATTACCGACATAAAGAATCCTACTATTGAAAATGAATACAATGAAACCTGGGCGCTTCCGAAAAGCCCCAAACTAAGAAATATTATTGCGGGTATAGTAAAGAACACTAAAAGTTTGCGGCTGTCCATTATCTTTAATAAAAGTAAGCCCAATATTCCGCCCGCTGTCATTAGCCCCCAAAAATAAGCCACCGCATTTGCTCCTGTTGTCTGTGGATCAAAATGGTGATACTCTTTTAAAAATTCTGACATCCAGTACGATACGCCCTGCTCGGTACCTACGTAACAAAACAATGCAATAAAGTATGCGATAACTACAGGCTTTTTAAAAAGCATCACATGGGTTTTCCATGCGCCCGCTTTTTCATCCTCCGTTAATTCAACCTTGGGGAATTTTGACAGCAGCATGATTACGAACATGAACAGGCAGATAACGACAAAAAGCCAATAAAGAGAGATCCATGACATGTGTGACGGCACCAGTGGCTGCAATATTGAAAACATGCCGGCGTGACTTTTATTATCCAGGTTTAAAACCATATATGAATATACCAATGGACTAAGGAAAGATGCTCCGCCAAAAATCAGCTGTGCCAGCACTGATGTGAATGCATAATTTTCTTCGCCGCCGGCAGTCCTTAACAACGGGTTGATAACCACTTGCAGCATTGCCATTCCGCAACCTATTAAAAAGAGAGAGATAACTGCCGTTAAATAGTTTGGTTCGATAGCTAAAAGCAGTGAACCAAAAAACGCAACTACAAAGGCTGTAACCATAATGGTCTTCTCGTTATACTTCTGCACGAGCATGCTTGACGGGATGGACATTACACCATAAGCAATAAAAAAAGCAAAAGGCAAAACCCCGGCTAATCTTTACTTAACTTAAAGTCGGTGATAAATGAAGGACTTAGGGGCCCAATAATGTTTGTTATAAATGATATAACAAAAAAGGTAAGCATTATTAGCGCTACAATGTAATAACTGCGTTTCATGAATTTGATTTAATGGCTGGTTAGGGTTGATTGACTTACATATTTAACGTAAATCTTTAGTATTTACAAGTTATTAAAACAATTTAAAAAGTTTGTAACAAATTTGTTCCGCTATCGGGTATGATCTCCTTTATTTGCGATGTTTTTTTAGCCTGTTTTGAAAGAAAAAATTGAAAGAATTTGTTTTTTAGGAATTTTTGCAACTTGTTAAAACCCCGGTTTTAGGTGTTTTTGTGAATAACCTGGATGTTAATAACCTGTAAAGAGTTGTAAAAAAATAATTTGAAATACCTATGTATCAACGGGGTGGCTATGGTATAAAAATGTTAACAACTTGTTAACAAAAACCAAAAAAAAAGTTTGGTGAATGTTGTCCATGCCGCTATCTTAGAATCATCAAGAAAGACGTACTTTGACAACCTTACAGGATTACAGAATTGAATCGGGCAAACCTTCGGGCGAGCTAAAGATCACGGAAGTGCCTGAGTTACCTGAAAAAGAAATGGCGCAAGTCATGGAAAATGAAGGATAATTAAAATAAGGTATTGGCAGGGCTGCAATTTTTTACGGAGAAGAGCAGATACCACCAATGAACTGAAAGGATCAATGTTCGCAAGGACAACAGAATAGCAGATCGGTTAATTTACACGAAACTTGGTGCTTTATGAGCGACTACGGTTGAGCATAGAGTTAGGAAACGGAAGAAGAATCGCAAGAGGACGCTTCCGTTTTCGCTTTTATGGCTTTTTTTTGTTCGCCGGTATTTTCTGGCATCCTTAAAATGGCTAATTTAGCGGGACATGAGTAAGGACGGCAAAAGTAAGAGTAACGGCAGGTCAAAAATATTTGTTTTAGATACCTCGGTGATCTTGTACGATCATAATGCATTCGAAAGTTTCCAGGAGCATGACGTAGCCATACCTATCCAGGTATTGGAAGAGCTTGATAACATGAAGAGCGGGAGTGATACCCGCAATTTTGAGGCCCGCAGTTTTATCAGGCTGATGGATGATATTTCCCAAAATCACCTTATTAACCAATGGCTTCCTTTAAAAGGGGGGAACAAAGGAAACTTCAAAGTGATAATGGATACCAAAACAGCCACAGATGCTGAAACTGTTTTTGGGTCTGATAAAATAGATCACCGTATTTTAAATGCCGCGTTAGGTTTACAGGAAGAGAACCCGGATAAAAAAATTGTTTTGGTATCAAAGGATATCTGCCTCCGGTTAAAAGCAAAATCACTAAACCTGCATGCCGAAGATTATGAAACCGGCAAAATAAAAAATCTTGATGAGCTGTATACCGGCGAAACTACGTTAAACAAAGTACCCGAAAAGCTCATCACTCAGTTAAATAAAGCTGAAAGCCTTTCAGGTAATGAGTTCGAACAACCACATACCATTAATCATTTTTACATATTAAACAGCAAAAAGGGATCAATCCCCGGTTTTTATAATTCGCAAACGGCACAGCTGGAAAAAATTACCGAACAGCCTGTATTTAATATCCATCCTAAAAATATTGAACAGGCATTCGCTATCCATGCTTTGCTGCACCCTGATATTAAATTGGTAACTATACAAGGTAATGCGGGCACGGGTAAAACTTTACTGGCATTGGCAAGCGCGCTGGAGCAGCGGAAGCATTATCGCCAAATTTTTGTTACCCGGCCAATTGTTCCGCTCAGTAACAAGGATATTGGATTTTTGCCGGGCGATATTAAATCAAAGATTGATCCCTACATGGCGCCTATATGGGATAACCTTAAGTTTATTAAGGATCAGTTTGCTGATGATGAAAAAATGCAGGCCAAAATTGATGAGCTGGTAACCAACGACAAAATCTCTATAGCCCCGCTTGCGTTTATCCGCGGCCGTACTTTAAGCAAGATATTTTTTATTGTTGACGAAGCTCAAAATCTTACCCCACACGAGGTAAAGACCATTATATCCCGCGCAGGCGAAAATAGTAAGTTTGTTTTTACCGGGGATATTTTCCAGATAGATACGCCTTATCTTGACGCTGAAAGTAATGGATTATCGTATCTTATTGATAAGGCAAAAGGACATCCTTTATATGCACATATAACGCTGCAAAAAGGGGAGCGGAGCGAGTTGGCTAATTTGGCTAATGAATTATTATAAAAGCTACCGCGAGTTTAGCGCAGCGTAACTCGTGGTATAGCATTGCTGAAGCTTTCAGCTTCATAGTATTAATACTAAATATACCAATAATAGCCTTTTGATTCGTAAGCTGAAAGCTTACTATATGTCGCACCACGAGTTACGCTACGCTAAACTCGCGGCAGCATATGGGTATTAGTTAAGAAACAATACTTTCCGTCACCCTTGCAATATCCGTACTTATCTTATTGATAAAGCCCAATTGCTCTTTTAGTAGTAAATCGTCTGCAGAAACTGCTTTGGGGTCACTTTCACCATTAATAGCAATGCTTTTTGATGAACCTACCTCAACTACATCTCCATCCAATTTTTTATTGCAATCGTTAAGAACAGCGATGCTGCGTTTTATCAATTTAAGGTTCTCTGCCGGGGCTTTGTGCAATGCTCTTGAAGTTACGGACGATGCAATGGTGGCAATATATGAGGATAAAATATGGTTAAGCACCACAAATTTATGTACTTCTTTTATCTTCCGCTGTTTGCTTTTGGGCTCGGATGTCATCCGTTCAAAAGCCGCCGATAAGTTGGCTGATTTTACGTACACATCTTTACGGGCAAGCTTATATTCAATAGTGCTAACCTCTCTGCCTAAAATACTTTCTGCAATTTTTGCCAGGTAGCTAACATTGGCGTTGATCACTTCGCGCAGATTGTGCTGAATTTGTTCAAACTCCCAGCTTGGGAAGATAACATAGCTGGCGATAAAAGCGATGGATGAACCTATAACGGTGTCAATAATCCGCTCTTTAACAACAAGGCCCACACCTAAAAACTTGAAGAGGATCAGTACATAAGGCGTCATAAAAATAACACTTACCACATAGTTTAACCGCAGGAAACTGTAGGTGCCTATCATTAAAATAACCAACAATATAAATTGAGCGTCCTTATCAGGGATAAAAAGTAAAATGGCAATCCCGGCAATTCCGCCTGCTATGGTGCCGATAAGCCGTTGGTAATTTCGCTGTTTCGACAGGCTGAAACCAGGCTTTAAAATAACTATAATGGTTAGCAGCACCCAGTAGCTATGGTGTCCTAACGCTATATATTTTGCAGTTATAAACCCTATTAAACAAACCAATGATACCCTCAATGCATGCTTAAAAGCAGTAGAGTTAAATGAAAAATTATCGAAAAATATATGCGGGGCGTAATCCTGGTGAGTTACAAACTTTGAGTATTCGCTGCTGTCATTGTCATTTTTTTCAACCAGGATCTCAGCCGATTTGGAGCTATAATAATTATAAATGCTTTTTATCCGCTCATTTAAATCGCGCAGGTTTATCAATATTTTCTTTAAGGCTATGTTGCTTATGCCCTGGTCACTGGTACCTATTTCGTCAATCCTTAATTTTAATTTCTCAAGCCCGGTATTAAAATCAGGCTTGTGTTTGTTACGGGTATTTGATAAAACCATATAGGCAATATTATCAAGCTCGTCGGCCATCTCCTGCAGCAAGTCAGCTATTTGTTTTAAAACGCCGGTGGCGTTGAATTTTTCGCGGATTTGGCCATAGTCGTAATGGGTAGCCATTATTTGCTCAAACATGTCAACCAAATCAACAAAGGTTAAAACCATTATCCGGCTCGGGTTTGTTGATTCTTTTACCATTATCCTGCTTTTGAAAAGCAGTTCCCTAACTGCATCCTGGTGTTCACTCACTTTTATTTGTTGTGATACCACCTTGCGGTAATTTTCGTCAATATCAGTGTCCGACAAATAAAAATCAGCTTTTATCCGTACAAATTTTGCAATGTCAGCAATGCTCTCACCCAATGTTTGCTGTGCTGCACGGTAGGGCCTGATCCCGAAAAATAAAATGCTGAATAATAAATACCATACACCACCCGCTAAAACGGTAAGACTCAACGTTAAAACTTCGTTTGGTTTTGCCTCCTTATCCATCATGAAGATCATAACCAACAACGCACAGGTTCCCACTGAGGCGGCCCGGTTACCATAAACGGTAAACATGGAGAATAGAAAAGAAAGCAGCGTTATTTCAATGCCTAAGGTGAAAACGTTTAGCCTTGCAAAACCTGTAATAACCGCTACTATAAAAAGGAAAAGATTCCCTACAGCCATGGCATTACGCTTATGATATAATGGCCCCGGACTATCAATGGTACAGATACAGACTGCGCCTAATGACATGGTGATGCCTACATCAAACTGCTTTAGCTGCATTAATAAAAGAGAAGGAAACAGAATCCCGAACGACATTCTTAAACCATCAGAAAAATACTGGCTGTAAAAAAAGCTTTTTATCTCCCTGAAGTCTGTTTTCATAAATGCTTTTTTGAGGCTAAAATCAGCCATCAAATTTACAAAAATTAAATTATAAAGGCTTATTTTAATAAATATTGCATTAATAATAGTTAACCGTTATTAATTACTCATTTTTTACTAATTTTATACGTCAGATATCTAAATTCACGATCGAAAATAAAAAACCGGGCTTTGAATCCATTATCTGTGCCGATTGTTATACAACCAATTATAATTGAACTTATTTTTTATCCTATAGCTATATGCCATCTACGTTAAAACTCAGCCAAAGAGAAACAGCTTTTCATAACGAAGTTGTGACCCGTTTTGAGTTGTATAACAGTTTGTTTCAAACACTTCCTTTTTACCAGGTGAAAGATACCGGTATTTTATTGCCTTTTTTTAGCTCACATTGCGAAAAAGAAGCAAATAAGCAATTATCCCCTTCGGAGATTATTGAATCATTCTTCAAAAAGTATGTGCCGGATATTGAGCATAGGGAGCAGATTAACCGCATGTTTCGCTTTATTCAATATATTGAGCGGCAAGTGGTATTGTTTGATGCTATTGAAGATTCATCATTCAGTAAAATAGGCCGCGAAGACGAAACCGGCACTATGCAAAGCCTGCTGCAGCAAGCTTCGGTAAGTGAGCGGCAACGTACAAATATCGCTAAAAAGCTGGACGACTTTTCATTGAGATTAGTGCTTACAGCGCACCCCACCCAATTTTACCCTGGTTCGGTGCTCGGTATTATGACGGATCTGATTGATGCGTTAAAAACTAATGATATAAATACCATTGACGTTTTGCTGCAGCAACTTGGTAAAACGCCATTCTTTAACAAAACATCGCCAACACCGTTTGATGAGGCAGTAAGCCTGGCGTGGTTTCTTGAAAATATATTTTACCATGCAGTTTCGGGTATTCAGTCGAAATTGGAGGAGGAATTTGAACTGGACACCAAAAGAAGCAACCAGCTTTTAGAACTTGGCTTTTGGCCGGGTGGCGACAGGGATGGCAATCCTAATGTAACCGCGGAAATAACAAAATCAGTAGCCGGCTTTTTAAGGCAAAGGGTTTTTAGGGCTTATTACCGGGATTTCAGGGTGTTAAAGCGGAGAATAACTTTCAGGGGCGTGGAAAAATTTATGGTCGCCCTTGAAAAGCTGATCTACGAAAATGCCTACAGTAAGCATGAACCTAAGAATGTACAACCGGAGATCCTGGCGGTACTTCAATCTATAAGGCAAACGCTTATTGCTGATCACGATAGCCTTTTTGTAAATGTAGTTGATGACCTGATTAAAAAAGTTAGGCTTTTTGGGTGCTATTTTGCTACACTTGATATTAGGCAGGATAGCCGCGTTCTTAGAAATGTGTTTAATTATACGGTTCAGCAAGTTCCTGTTGAAACCGGGATTGTAAAAGGATACGAAAATTTTGATGAGCCTGAAAAGCTGCAAAAACTAACATTCAACAAAACTGATTTTCATTGCCCGGATGATGCTGATAAATTAATTAGCGATACACTGAATACCATAAGGCTGATGAAGCAAATTCAGCATACCAATGGCGAAAAGGCGTGTCAGCGGTTTATTATAAGTAACTGCCAGCAGGCATCAGATATATTGCAGCTTATTGACTTGTTTTTATGGAGCGGATGGGATAAAGAGAACCTGAGCGTTGACTTTATGCCCTTGTTTGAAACCGTGAATGATCTTATGCATGCCGCCGAGGTAATGGAGCGCCTGTATACACATCCTTTTTATAAAGAGCATCTGCAAAAAAGGGGCAACCTGCAGAGTATTATGCTGGGATTTTCGGACAGTACAAAAGATGGGGGATATTTAATGGCCAACTGGTCTATTTACAAAGCCAAGGTTGAACTTACAGCTATGGCCCGCAAATATGGGGTTGCTCTTGCCTTTTTTGATGGCAGGGGAGGCCCGCCGGCACGTGGTGGAGGTAAAACACACCGTTTTTACGCGTCAATGGGCGAAGAGATAGCCAACGAGCATATCCAGTTAACCATCCAGGGGCAAACCGTTAGTTCGCAATATGGTTCGGTTGAAACAGCCCGTTTCAATATGGAACAGCTGATCAATGCCGGTATTATATCAGCCCTGCACCCAAATAGGAATGATTTACTGGACACCCGGCATAAAGAGCTGATCTCATTAATGGCCGATGAAAGCTATAAGCTATTTATTGCTTTGCGTCAGCATCCGCTGTTTGTTGAATACCTTGAAAAATTTAGTCCGTTAAAGCTGCTTTCGCATATTAACATTAGCAGCAGGCCAACCAAACGTAATACCGATGCTTCATTAAAGCTGGAAGACTTGCGTGCTATAAGCTTTGTAACCTCATGGAGCCAGTTAAAGCAAAGTATCCCGGGCTTTTACGGAGTTGGGACAGCACTAAGCAAGATGAAAGAAAACGGGCATTGGGATGAAATAAAGGAATTGTACACCCGGTCAGGTTTCTTTAAAACAATGGTTGATAATTGTACCATGTCCATGTCTAAATCAGATTTCAGGGTTACGGCCTACCTGGAAAATGATAAAAAGTTCGGTGCTTTCTGGAAAATGCTGAGAGATGAATTTGAGCTCACCAAAGCCATGCTGCTCGACCTGACAGGGAGCAAAGTTTTGATGGAGGAATACCCGGTTGAGCGCAAATCAATTGCTATCCGCGAAAAAATTGTATTACCGCTGGTTATTATGCAGCATTACGCATTGCAATGTTTAAACGATTGCAATGACGAAGAACTAATCAAAATTTATAATAAGCTGGTGATCCGCACGGTTTACGGGATTGTTAATGCGGGAAGGAATTTGGCGTAATAAGTCGGAAAGTCAGTAAAGTCCGGAAGTCCGAAAGAAGATTTAGGTGTATTGTTATGGTTTACACTTATTTTCTTTCGGGCTTTTTGTTTTTCGGACTTTACTAACTATATTGAAACCAGATACCTTCTTATTTGTTGTAACCAGTATAAACTTAACCGTTTTAAAATGAAGAACTTAATTTACCTGTTATCAGGGATGATCATTTTGCTTTGCGTGCAGGCATGCCAGGATAAGAAAGGTAAAAATTACAATCAGGGACAAGGTGAGCCGGAGGGTATTACATTTATAAAGAATGGTATTGAAGACGGCCTTACGGAGACAAAAGCATCAGGTTTGGCTATAACTAATTCAAATAATCAAAAGGTTATCGGGCTTGCAAAAATGATTATTGACGACCATGCTAAAATAGGTGAGGAGCTTCTACAGCTGAAAGCAGATAAAAAAATTACAGAACCCGATACGATCAATAGCGCGCATCAGCAAATGATTAAAGATCTTTCAAAAAAATCGGGCGCATCATTTGATAAAGCTTACCTGCAGATGGTGGTAGTTGATCATGAACAAGCAGTAAAGTTATTTACCGACGCAGCTACAAATACTGATGGTAAGATAAAAAAAATAGCCTTACAAAATCTACCTACTGTAAAGATGCATTTGGATTCGGCGAATGCCATTTGTATAACACTGAAGTAGAGATGCCCCGATATACCGGGGTGCCTGATCCGGTTTATTTACTGGAAATTTCTTGTATAAGAGTGTATATTTGACCGTTCAACTCATCGTATAGTTTTGTTAATGAAGAAAAACTTTTTTATAGCCTTTGAGGGCATTGATGGTAGCGGCAAAAGCACCCAGGTAAAATTATTAAAAGAAAAGCTTGAAGCTGAAGGATTAAAAGTTTACACCACCTGCGAACCTACGGATAGCCCAATGGGCAAAATGATAAGGGATATTTTCAGCCACAAAATAGAAGCAGATCACCGAACTATAGCCGCATTATTTGTTGCCGACAGATTAGACCACCTGCTTAATAAAACCAATGGCATTTTAAAGATGCTTGAAGAGGGGTATACTGTAATAACCGACAGGTATTACCTGTCATCATACGCGTACCAAAGCCCGTATATGGATCTGAATTGGGTGATCCAGGCTAATTCATTAAGCGCCGGTTTGTTGCGGCCTGATCTGAATATCTATATTGATATCTCGCCCGAAATAAGCATTGAACGCCTTAATAAAGGACGAACTTCCATTGAGCTTTATGAAACACTTGATAACTTGCGCAACGTGCGGGATAAATATTTTGAGATAATGGAGTTGCTAAAGAACGAGGAAAAAGTTTTTGTAACTGATGGAAATAAAAATCCCGAAGCAATAGCTATCGGGATTTGGGATAAAATATCAAGTCAGTTTCTGGAAGAAACTATAAATTAAATTTACTTTTTAGCGGTTTTTAAACGCAGGATGCTGTTGTTGGGCTTTAACCTTAACTGGCACTGGTGTGTAAGTAGGTCTTAGGTTAAATAACTTAGCTATTAACTTATTGATTTTGTTTCCTGCTTCTGAGGATAAGATGCCGTTCCCTATTAAAATGTTGATTAGTGAATTCCTATTCATGGTAATTATTATTAATTATACAGGTAATAATCTATCAAACGTATTCTCTTCCTCAAAATTATAAATAATTATGATAAATCAAAATATTTTTAATGTCATTTTAATCAACAACAGGTTTTGTTGTCAATTGTTTAATTAAATACCTGATTTATTTAATGCTTAAAACAGTTTAAGCTGCTGTTGTATTGGCGGTTTAGCTTTGCCAAAAACTGTACGGCCGCCGTATTTCCATGAGTTATTTCTCTCTTCCGCTATAACTTTGTCAAAATTGGCATTTGGGATAAAGTCTTTCTCAGCCCTTTGTGCTACCTCGGTTAAGCGTTTAATGGCTTCATTCTTTTCATTTAGCCCTAATTTGGCTTTATGAATTGCCGTTTGCAATATGCCAATAGTTTCATCATAAACTTTTGTAGGCACCGGGAATGGATGCCCGTCTTTACCGCCATGTGCAAATGAAAACCTTGCCGGGTCCTTAAACCGGGACGGTGTGCCGTGGATCACCTCGCTAACCAATGCCAGTGATTGAAGCGTTCTTGGTCCTAAACCCTGCAATTGCAGCAACTCTTCAAAATCTTTCGGTTGTTTTTCATGTGCCAGCCACAAAAGTGCGCCGAGCCTTTTCAGGTCAACATCTTTTGCTCTTACATCATGATGGGATGGCATAGTGAGCTTGCCGATCTCTTTGAGCATTGTTTCCGGGTTTTCGCCTGCAATTTGCATAATGCCTTTTCGCGATGCGTTGGCATGTTTATCGGCCATGTTTAAAATGCTGCCGGTATTTTGCCCGTAAATAAAAGTATGCGGATCATCAACAAACGATGTGAGCTGTTCAGAATGCCAGTGATACCGCCTGGCTGTCTTACTTTCGGCGCTCATGCCTTGTTGTACAACGGCCCATTTGCCGCTGTTGCTTAAAATAAAGTTATGGGTATACAGCTGAAAGCCATCCTGGATGGCCGTATTGTCAACCTTTGCACTCAGCTTGCTGCATTTTACCAAATGGTTTCCGTTTAGCCCGGTCGTTTCGCTGATCCTCATCAGTTCATCAGGGGTTTGCCGCGAGTGCTTACCTTTGCCACCGCAAATATAAATGCCCAGCTCTTTGCTATGCGGATTTACAGACCGTTTCAACGCGCCCATAACCGAGGTGGTAATGCCCGATGAATGCCAGTCCATACCCATAACAGCACCCAGACTTTGAAACCAGAACGGGTCGCTTAAGCGACTTAAAACTTCGTCTTTGCCATAATCCAGCACAATATTCTCAACCACCGCCAGGCCAAGCTTCGCCATTCTTTCAGCAAGCCAAACAGGTACATAGCCATAATGTAAAGGCAGATCAGCACTTCCCGAACGCTTCATGCTAACAAAATTAGCAAAACTATTTCAATGCATCAAATCCATATTTTACATCATTCCAAAACTCATCCAGGGCAATTATCCTTGGTTTAAAAAAGGAGATCAGTGCAGGCCAGTCGTTTTTATTAAATATACTCACCTCATCAATTTGCTTGAAAATGCGGCTGATGGTTTTGCCGGATTCATCTTTTCCATGCAGTTCCCATTCCCAGGTTTCGTCAAGCGTAGCATGCAGTATGTTTTTAAACTCCTTAAACTGTTCGAAAAATAATTCCTGGATTCCCGGATCTGAATGCGTGAGCTCAATAGCAATGAATGCCGACCGTTTATCGGCCTGCATTTTAAAGTAAACATGCTTTAACCCGGTTTTATAGTTTACCCAGTTTACTCTTAAGCCTTCGGCAGATAGCTGCGGAGAAATATACTGACCAAACGTGGTCCAGAACTGCTGTTTTAACTGTGATGCTTCGTCTTTACTATACATTGAGGGTTAGAGACCAGAGATTGGAGGTCAGAGACCAGAAAAGTTTGCTTATTACTTAGTTACAGTAAACGGCAAGGTAAGTTTCTGATCCTGTGAACTGCTGCCTAATATTAATTTGTAATTACCCGGATATACTTTCCAACTATGTGAAATCATGTCCCACTTTTGAAGCTCTTTTACCGGGATCTTTATAGTGATGGATTGATCAGCACCCGTATTAACAGAAACCCTTTTAAAGCTTTTCAACTCCTTCACCGGCATCCGGTCAATTTGCGGATACTCGATATAAGCCTGTACTACCTCATCGCCATTCATCTTCCCGGTATTTTTAACCTGGATGCTAACACTGATGGTATCCGCTGATTTATACTTGCTTTTAAACTCATTTTTAAGTGAATATGCAAATTCGGTATAACTCAATCCAAAGCCAAAGGGATACTGTACTGGTCCGTTATAGTAGCGGTAAGTACGGCCCTTCATGCTGTAGTCTTTATAATCAGGCACGTTGCTTAATGCTTTATAAAATGTTAAAGGTAAATGCCCTGATGGGGAAACATCACCAAAAATCAGGTCGGCCAGCGCATTACCACCCTGCTCGCCGGGATACCAGGCCAGTATAATAGCGTCGGCATAAGGTGCAATGGCATCAACGTCAATATCGCTCCCGGCAGTTATAACGGCTATAATAGGTTTGTTTTTTACCGATTTTCTTAACTCTTTCATAAAAGCTATCTCGCTTGCGGGTAAGCTCAAATTTTTGCGGTCGCCGCCTGTTTCAGATAAAAAGGCATCGCCGGCTTCGCCCTCTAAAACGGGAGAAAGGCCTATCACGGCGATAGTGGCATCTGCATTTCCTGCAGCCCATGTTCCGCCAAAATGAGTCGTGTCCTTGTAATCCGACCCCTGGTCGTACTCTACTCTTGCCCCCGGTCCCACTGCGGCGGTTATGCCTTCCACAAAATTTACAACCTTACTGCTGGTGCCGTGATAGTTGGCTATCATAGCATCAAGCGAGGCCGCATTTGGCCCGAGCACCATAAAACTTGAATAATTGTTTTTGCTAAGTGGTAAAACATTGTTGTTATTTTTGAGCAATATCATACTTTGCTGCGCTGCTTTGCGTGCAAGGGTGATATGCGCATTGTTATGAACGCTGTCTGCACCATAACCATTATAAGGAGATGAAGCAGGATTGTCGTAAAAACCAAGCTTAAATTCAGTACGCAGCAGGGCTGCAAGTGCACCGTTAATTTCATTTTCGGTAAGCAGTCCTTTTTGTACTGCATTAAGGGCGTCATTTTGTAAAACAGTGGAGCAATCCAGGTCAATCCCGGCTTTAATTGCTGCTGCTGCGGTTTCCACAGGACCGGGTAATGATTTATGGGTTGAGTATACATCATTCAATGCTCCGCAGTCCGTAACCACATGGCCTTTAAAACCCCATTCTTTTCTTAAAATATCGGTTAACAACATTTTGTTAATGGAATTTGGTGTGCCGTTAACTTTATTGTAAGCACTCATTACCGACTCAACGCCGCCCTTAACCAAAGCGTGGAAAGCATACAGGTAAGTCTCCCGCAGATCTTTTTCATCCACTACGGCATCAAAATAATCGCGGGTAGCTTCGGGGCCGCTATGTACGGCAAAATGTTTAGCGGTAGCCGATGTTTTTAAATGGTTAGGATCGTCGCCCTGTAAGCCTTTAACAAAAGCGCCGCCCATAGTGGCCGTTAAATAGGGATCTTCGCCATAGGTTTCCTGGCCGCGCCCCCAGCGTGGGTCGCGGAAAATGTTGATGTTGGGCGTCCAGAAGGTAAGGCCCATATATTGTAAATGCCTGTCTTTTGCTATAGCTAAGTTGTATTTAGCCCTCGCCTCGGTTGATATCGCGGTTGACACCTGTTTTAACAGATCGTTGTTAAAAGTTGCT